>Ga0080064_1008241_pt1 | contig 10002 bp, 9 predicted proteins | sample Subgrocontami54m_FD_69260 | JGI IMG/M metagenome (GOLD analysis project Ga0080064, IMG submission 69260) | Subsurface groundwater microbial communities from S. Glens Falls, New York, USA - GMW46 contaminated, 5.4 m (SPADES assembly) (version 2) ... | reverse complement strand
GGGGGGCGGGGGGTTGGGCGCCGAAGGGGGGGGGGAGGGGGAGGCGGGGGGGGGGGGGGAGACGGAATCCACAGGAAGATGGGAAGACGGGAAGGATGAGGGGGTAGGTGGTGCACGTGGTTGCAGCCCGCGGAATGCTCGGTGCGGACGTCGTCGTGGTCGTGAACGTGGTCGTACGTGGTCGTGCTCGTTCGTGGTCGAGAACGCATCCAACGTTTCGCCAATCCCGAGTCAGAACGAGAGGCGCGGGAGCCAGAGGGGGGCGAGGCTCCCGGTGGACTGTGGAGGGTCGGGATCGGAATCGTGCACGGACACACGGGGTCCCGAGATGGCCAGCATCACGATGCCCGGGATCATCACGACGAGCGCGACCGGCCACGCGATGATGCCGGTGAAAAGGAACCATGGAGTCACGGCCATGCCGACGAATGGAACGAGCACGGAGGCGATTCCAAGTCCGAGCAGCACCGCGCCGCCGGTGACGAGACCGCCTGACGATGGTCGGAGATAGAGAAAGCTCCGTCCCGCGGGGATGTCCGTACTGCCCGTAATGCGCGGTTGGTCGAGCGTGACGGCGTAGCTTCCGGGAACGAGGTCGAACGAGCAGTTGCCACGGCACATTCCAGAGTCGAAGTCGCTCTGCACTCGAATCACGCCAGCGTTGGCAGGCGCGCGCACGACGACGTGCGCGGTCCGACGATGACCCGTGGCGCTGCGATCGTCGGGCGCGGCGCGAACATCGCGCGATGTCGACGTCGGATCGGCCGCGGGGACATCGCCGGTCACGCGGATCGTGGGCAAGTCCTGGGCGGTCGCGGGCGCGGTGGCAAGAACGATGGCACTCGCGAACGCGAGGAGGGGAACGCAGAGTCGCGGGCGGACGGGCAAAGCGCGAAGACGGTAGCATGGGAGTGCACGCGGAGCGGAGGGACGGAGGAGCGGAGTGCGCACGTCGATTCGGGGTCATGAGCCGGAAACGCGGCTACAGGAGGAACGGCACCGCGGTGGCCACGGTGCGCGCGGGGTCGGAACGCTGCGACTACCGTAATCGCGCCCGTCTGCCGCGGCCGACGCGGCCCGGCCAGCTCGTGCTATTCTCGGTCAGAGAGTTCGTCGTGTCGGGGTTTCGTGAAGAACGCGGGTGCAACTCGAATGAGCATCGCAGAACAGATCGCGCAGATTGCCTCTGCGCTTCCGGCCGACCGGCAGCGGGAGGTTCTCGATTTCGCGGAGTTCCTCAAGACGCGCGAACGCGTCGGTGGCGACGCCCCGCGTCCCCGCGTCCTGGGCGCATTCGCAGGGCGCCCGTACCGAATGGCGGACGACTTCGACGAGCCGCTCCCGGACGAGTTCTGGACCGGCGAGGAACATGAAGCTGCTCGTTGATTCGCATGCGTACATTTGGATGGGCCTCGAGCCGGCAAAGCTGTCGCCCGCGGCCGCACAGGCACTGACGGACGTCGCCAACGAGATCTACGTGAGCGTCGCGTCGCTCTGGGAGATCGCCATCAAGACGCAGCTTGGCAAGTTGGACCTGAGCGCACCGCTTCCGGAGTTTGTCTCTCGCCTGCGCGTCGAGAGTGGCGTTCACGTACTGTCCATCACCGACGAGCACGTGTTCGCGCACACCGCACTCCCTAGCGTGCACCGCGATCCTTTCGATCGCATGATCGTGGCCCAGGCTCACGCGGACGGCTTCGTCGTCGTAACGCGTGACCCGCGAATCGGAGAGTACTGAGTCACCACGATCTGGTGAGGCAGGTGACGCCGGCGATGAGCGATCTTCCGACGATGGACGCCGCGTGGTCGAGTCTGCGGTCGTTGCTCATCTCCACGGCGCCGAGCCACGCGTCGGACGCGGAGCGCGAGCGTGAAGCGGAACGCCTGGCGAGGTTCGCCGCAGGACATCCTCACGAGCTGGAACGGCGCCTCCTGGCGGAGACGCCGAGTCTTGCGGCCACGACGGCGAGCGGCGATTCGGACGAGCGGACGCGGGCGCGCCGATCGGAATTGTCGGTCTTCTGGACGCAGCCGCCTCCGCGCAAGTTCCGATTGTCCGCCAAGCGTCCACCGCCGTCGGAAATCGTCTTCGATGCCTTGGATCCCTCGGACATGCTGGAAGCGTTCGTCGCGGCAAGACCGCACCTGATCGCGCAGCGCCGATCGACCGTTGAGTTTGCGACGTATCTGGCGGTCTGCTTCGCGAGACGTCCCGGCGCGGCGGACATCGGCACATTCGACGGCTTGCCTCCCGAGTGCCGTGACGCGATTCGCGCGAGTGCGTTCGGTACGCCGCTGCCAGACATCCTGCCGCACGACGTCGTCTCGCTGCGTGCCACCGAGATCGATGCGACGATCGCGGCATACGTTCGACTCCCGATCGAGACGCTCACCGCGAGACTCGTCGCGCGGGGGTTTCTCGGGCCGGGCGAGCAGCTCGGGGAGACGATTCTCCGCGATGCGAGCACGCTGGTTCGCCTCGGAGTCGACCGGCACGCGTTGGCCGATCGCCTCGAGCTGGTTCTGGACGCGGAGACGCACGCGACGCTTCCGGACGTCCCGTTGCGCGAACAAGTCGCGAGTCGCATTGCCGCGCGCGCCGGAGCGCCAAACGGACCGGGCGGGACCTACGAATTCCCGTGGATGTGCGAGATGCGAGGATGCATGGGCTACGTGGGCGATCCGTTTCACAGTGTCGACGTCTTCGACTGGACGACCGCGAGGGGCTCGGCGGACTTCAAGCTCTTCCGTCGAGGCGGCGATCGCTCCGACTGCGTCCGCGGCGGCGACCTCATCGTCACGCTCATTCGTCGACTGTGCTTTTTCGAGGGAACGGTCGCATACCGCGTGGATCCCGAGCGGACCGCGCGGCTGTTGGGACTGACTGCGGTGGGATAGCGGGGTTCACGCGCTGCGCAGCGCGGCGATCACAGCAGGAATGGCACCGCAGTGGGCACCGACCGCGTGGGGTCGGCACCGTCGCGAGGGGGGTCCCAACAAACTACGCCGCCGGACGCGCGACGGACGCAGCATCCTCCGTCGCTGCTCATGGCCTCGACCGCGTCGCCGACTGCGGTGACGTGCCAGCTCGATTCATTCGGCGCGGACGACTGAAGATCCAGCACATCGCCAGTACGCATCACCATGCACGTCCCGAGCGTGGCGTCGTCGCGAACGGCTTCCAGCGCTGGGTACCGCGTCGGCGAAATGCGTCCGGGCGTAGGCCAGGAGATCGTGGGTATGTCGAGCGCGGTCGGGAAGCTGGCCACGGCGCCCCAGCACCACACCTGACCGTCGCGGCGCGTTGCACAGTACCCGCCGCCCGACCAAGGCCGCAATTGGACGACGTTGTCGAGCCCCGCGACGGGAACCGCCGTACGTGTGTCGTAATCGAGACACGCGACGTCGCCGCGAGCGCGCAGGATGCAGCCGCCGACCAATGTGACAGCGTCGGCCGTGTCGGGCACGACGAACCCGTTCGTCTGTTCGTCGGGCGTGCGCTGCCACGTGAGGCCCCAACAGACGAGGTTGGGTTCCGATTCAGTTTGCGCGCACCCCCACGACCCTCGGTCCAGCAGCCACGCCCGGCGCACGCGATGGAGACTGCTCGGAGGCTCGGGCGGGGGTGCAGTAGTGATGAGGAAATCGCCGCCGATCGGCCGCAAGGCCTGCCAGCACACGAGATCGCCAGTTCGCATCAGCCCGCACACGCCCGATCCCGGCCATTGCTGGCTCGCGAACGACGTCAGCGGAACGAGCGGTGCAGACACAACGGGGAGCAGCAGTACGTACACGTGATATACTTCCCGGTACGCGGTTCCATGACAACCGACGAGGCCGGTTTCATCGATCGCACACAGCTCGGGCCCGTGCGTCGCAGCCGTGATCCCGCGTCGACAGCGAAGCACATGCGGGATCGGGAGCGTGTAGTCGACGCGCAAATGACTGTTCCTGGGCGCCGCTCCGTACAGCGTCGTCGCGCCGCTGTCCCAGAACACCAGTTCACCCGTGTCGAGCAACGCCTGGCGCTGGTGCGGCGACTCGCCGTCGGCGGGAGCGAAGCGAGCGACGCGGCACGTGCGGCACGCGCACGAATCCAAGATGCGACACGCGTCGGTAGATCCGACCCCGGTGGCAGTATCGTGCGGAGCGTAAATGGAGTCGAGGGACAGCACGCACGGGTCACGCGGCGGCGAGTCGGGCGGCAGCGAGGTGTCGCTCGGGCGGGCCGCATCGTCGGGGAGCGAAGTGTCCGGCGCGAGCGGCGACGACGAAGCGCACGCCGCGGTGCACGCGAGCAACGCGCCGATGACCGCGCGCCGGGCGCGTGCCGCGATCGGCGCGATGAGTCGTGGCACGATCCGCATAGTCGTCCCGATGGTAGCGCGATCGAGCGCGCGCGTCTGTTGCGGCCGACGTGGCGCGGCCCGCGCGTCATACGCTCGCCCCGAGTCCCATGGGTACTCCCAGTGCTTTGATCCAGCAGCTAGAAACGCCGACGTACGGACACGTAGTCATCGATGCGTGGGATGGTCGGCGCTACGAGGCCGACCTCACGTCGATGGCCGCGGTGTACTGCTTCCCGCGCGACGAGGCGTCGTGGAGCGCCGTGGCGCCCGACAGCGCGGGACTCGCCCTGGTGTGGACTTCACGATTCGAAGTGCACGTCGATCAGGTCATCGCGCTCGCGAACCGGGTGGAGACGCAGGGGCGCATTGCGTGAGATTCGGAACGTCGCCCCGCGTCCGCGCGTCCTGGGCGCATTCGCCGCGCGCGCTTGCCACCCGGGCGGTGGAGAGTACGATGACGTCCATGGAGTCGCACATTTCAGCGACGGAAGCTGCGGAGACATTTTCCGACGTGATCGAGCGTGTGCGGTCGCATGGCGAAGTGTTCGTCGTCGAGCGCGAGGGCAAGCCGATCTGCCGGATCGAACCGCTCGTCCCCGCGCGCCGAACGCTCGGGGATCTCGTTCGCATGCTGCAGGCCGCGCCGCGCCCCGATGACGCGTACTTCGACGCCGTCGCGGAAGTCGCACAGAATCAGGCGACGCTTCCGGAGGCGCCGTGGGAGCGGTGATCGATTCCAGCGTGCTCATCGCAGCCGAGCGCGGCGAGAGGCGTTCGTCGAGCGGTTGCTCGCGGAACTCTCATTGATACCGTTCGACCTCGTCGCGGCGCGAGTCCACGCACGACTGTCTGCCGAGTTGTCTGCGAAGGGCTCTCCCGCGGCACGTCGGTACCACGAGTGAGACCGACGACGACGCGCCGCGCTCGTACGGCGCGTCCATCGCAAACCAATGGCGGGCGTCGTGCCAGCGGCTCCGCGCTTTGACCCTCCCGCCCCCGCCCACCGGCGTAAACTCGCCGTCCCCCCCTTCGATGCTCCCGTCCACCCGCTCCATCCTCGCGGTGCTCCCGCGGCCGCGCTTGCTCGAACTCGCGCGGACGTTCGCGGTGACGGTCGCGCCCGACGCCGCGCGCGATGCGCACGCCGATGCACTCGTCGCCTCGGGCCAGGTCCACTTTCGCGAGCTTCTCGCCGCGCTGGCCCGCGAGGAACTCAAGGCCGCGTGTCGCAGTCACGGGCTCGATGACTCCGGCCGCGCGCGCGCTGCGCTTGCCGCGCGGTTGCTCCAGGCCCACGGCGCGTCCGAGAGCGCGCCGCCCGCTCCCCTGTTCGCCGCCCACGAGATCCCGCGGTACGCGCCGCGTCGTGGCGACATCGTGCAGGTCCGTCACCGCCAGTGGCTCGTCGAGAATGTCGTCGCGCCGCCGGCCGTGGGGCACGCGACGCTCGTCGAACTCGTGTGTCTCGACGACGACAACCAGGGCGTGCGCGCGGACGTGCTCTGGGAACTCGAACTCGGCGCGCGCGTACGGCAGCCCGAGGCGCACGGGCTGGGCTCGATCGACCACATCGATCCGCCGCGACACTTCGCCGCGTACCTGCACGCGTTGAAATGGAACGCCGTCACCGCGACCGATGCGAAGTTGTTCCAGGCTCCGTTTCGAGCGGGCATCAAGGTGATGAACCACCAGCTCACTCCCCTGCGCAAAGCCCTCGCGTTGCCGCGTGCGAACGTGTTCATCGCCGACGACGTGGGCCTGGGCAAGACGATCGAGGCCGGGCTCATCGCGCAGGAGCTGCTGCTGCGTCAGCGAGTGGACTTCATGCTCGTGGTGTGTCCCGCGTCGGTGTGCCTGCAGTGGCGCGACGAGATGCAGAAGCGGTTCGGGCTGCACTTCGAGGTGGTCAATCGCGAGTTCATCGGCCGTCGCCGCCGCGAGCGCGGGTTCGGGGTGAACCCGTGGAGCACGCACACGCGCTTCATCGTGTCGCATCCCATCCTGCGCCGCCCCGAGTACCGCGATCCGCTGCTCGCGCGGCTCGAAGGTCGCAAGCAACGCAGTCTCCTCATTCTCGACGAAGCCCACGTCGCCGCGCCCGCAAGCGCGACGCGCTACGCGGTCGACTCGAAGATTACCGACGTCATCCGCGACATCGCGCCGCGCTTCGAGAACCGGTTGTTCCTCTCGGCGACGCCGCACAATGGACACTCGAACAGCTTCTCCGCGCTTCTCGAACTGCTCGACCCCCAGCGGTTCACGCGCGGCGTGAAGATCCGCGGGCGCGACCAGCTCGACGCCGTGATGGTGCGACGGCTGAAGGAAGACCTGCGTCAGCTCGGCGTCGAACAGTTTCCCGTGCGCAAGCTCGTGCGCGTGGAACTCACGCACGACGGCACGACGTGGACGTCGACCACCACGACGCGCGATCCGCGCACGAAGACCGACACGCCGGGCGCGACGGGCGTTCTAGCGGAGGGGCCCGCCGCGGAGTTGCAACTCGCGGAGATGCTCGGGGAGTACACGCGACTCATGCGTCCCGGCCGCGGCAGCGGTGGATTGGTGTTCGTGAATCTGCAGAAGCGGTTGCTGTCGAGTGTCGAGGCGTTCTGGAGGACGTTGCAGGCGCATGGGAAACGGGACCTCACCCCGACGGCTCCGCCGTCGACGCTGTCCGTTGACGCAGACCTCACCCCGGCTGCTCTGCAGCCGACCCTCTCCCTGACGGGAGAGGGTGGAGAGGGGAGAGCGGATGATGATGAGTATGGGGAGGATGATGATGCGGTGGATGAGGCGGATGCGGATCGTGCTGCGGCCACTGCGATCGCGGTGCCGGGGGATCGGGCGCGGGGGTTGTTGGATGAGATGATGGGGTTGGCGGCGCGCACTCGCGGGGCGCCGGATGCGAAGGTGAATGCGCTGATCGCTTGGATGCGGGAGCACCAGTGCAAGGCCGTGAGGGTGGGCGGCGTGGCGAAGTCCGCGACGAAAGCGGAGCGGGCGTGGAGTGACACGCGCGTGATCGTGTTCACGGAGTACGGGGACACGAAGCGGTACCTCGTCGAGGTGTTGCGCAATGCCATCGACGGAACGGTCGACGGCGACAGTCGTATCATGACGTTTCACGGCGGCATGTCGGACGAGCAGCGCGAGGAAGTGCAGACGGCGTTCAACAGTCCGCCCGAGTCGCACCCGGTGCGCGTGCTGATCGCGACGGACGCCGCGCGCGAGGGCGTGAATCTCCAGGGCCACTGTGCGGACCTGTTCCATTTCGACGTGCCGTGGAATCCGGCGCGGTTGGAGCAGCGCAACGGACGCATCGATCGCACGATGCAGTCGGCGCCCGAGGTGCGGTGTCACTACTTTGCCTACCCGCAGCGCAAGGAAGATCTCGTTCTCCAAAAGCTCGTGGAGAAGGTCGACGTGATCCAGCGCGAGCTGGGGTCCATTGGCTCGGTGTTGCTCGACCGGATGTCCGACGTCATGGGCGCGGGCATCGACGCGGGCACCATCGAACGGCTCACTGCCGCCGAGGCCGCGGGCGATCGTCGAGCGACGGCCGTGGAGGAACTCGAAGGCCAACGAGGCGAGCTGGACCGGCTGCGCGACGAACTCGAGAAGACGGGCGAGATCCTCGCGCGGTCCGAGAAGGTCATGCAGTTCAATCCCGATCTGCTGCGCGACGCGATCGACGTGGGGCTGGAACTCGCAGGCGCACCGAAGCTGTCGGCCATCACCGCCGACGGCGTGAGCGCGTGGCGGGTCCCCGATCTGCCCGAGTCGTGGCAGACGACGCTCGACACGCTTCGTCCGCCGCGCCGGGTCGACGAGCCGCCCTGGGAGTTCCGCAAGCGCCCTCCCCTCCCCGTCGTGTTCCGCCCGCCGCCGAAGATGAACAGCGCGCTGGCGCAGCTGCATCTGCAACACCCGCTCGCGCAACGGGTGCTCGGTCGATTTCTCGCGCAGGGATTCAGTGCCCACGATCTGCAACGCGTCACGATCGTGCGCACGCGACACGACCAGCTCGTTCGCGTGATCGCATTCGGGCGACTGAGCCTCTTCGGTCGCGGCGCCACGCGACTGCACGACCAGTTGATCAGCGTCGCTGCGCGATGGGTCGAGGGAAAGGAACAGGAACTCAAACCCTTCGCCGACGACGCCGATCGACGCTCGGTCGACAAACTCGAAGACTCCCTCGCCGAGTCCCCCACGCTCGACGGCGTGTCCGCCGCGCTCCAAGCCCGCGTGGTCGCCGCGGCGCCGCGGTTGTTCAAAACGCTGTGGCCGCACGTGCGCGACGAGGCCGACAGTCGAGCAGTGGAAGCCGAGCAACAATTGAAGCGGCGGGGAGTGGAGGAATCCGAGGCGCTCGCCGAGATTCTCCGCAACCAGCGCGGCGCGATCATCGGCGAGATGGAACGCCGCGCGCAGCTCACGTTCGACGACCTCGGGCTCGACAAGCGCGAGATGGATCAGTTCAAACGCGAGCGCGCGTGGTTCGACGAGAGGCTCGTGACGATCCAATTGGAACTGGAGCGGGAGCCGGGGGAGATCGTCGAGTTGTACCGCGTCGCGCTGAGGCGGTTGGAGCCCGTGGGGTTGGTGGTGTTGTGGCCCGAGTCGCGCGGGTGAACACGATGAGGAGAGGAATGAACACGAAGGAGGGAAGACGGGAAGGTCGGAATGATTTTGTTCGGACGCTCCGAACTATCCCCCTCCGGCTTCCCGTCTTCTCGTCTTCCTGTGAATTCCCCTCCCCTTCCGTCGAGCACGGAGTCACCGCGTGACGGACGTCGACCGGCGGTTTCACGAGACGTGGCTGGGCATGGTGCAGCCCGTCGATGGGCTGGTCGTGTCGATCCCGGCGTTGGTGGACGCCCAGTGTCACGAGCGGCAGCCGCCGCACGTGCAAGCGAAGCTGCTACAGCTGTGTCCGCCGCGGAAGATTGCGGAGGGAGAAGACACGGGACGCGCGATTGGGGATCTCGCGGGGTTCTTGAGCGAGATGCTGGGGTACGAGCGCGGGATGTTCGATGGGGGAGACGCGGTGCCGGAGGATTTGGCGCTGTGGGTGCCGGAAGGGAGGCAGACGGTAAGGCCGACGATGGGGTTGAGGAAGAGGGGAAGCGGAGCGGAGGGGAGTTCGGGCACGGGCGCGGGCACGGGCAGGGGCACGGAGTCGGAGCGGAACGCGGGGGGCGTTTCGAGCACGAGCACGAGCACGAGCACGAGCACGGGCGACGGGGAGACGGCGGAGGGGGAGGAGAAATCGGGCAGGGGCACGGGCTCGGGCAGGGGCACGGGCTCGGGCGGAGGGGAGAGAGCGGATACGACGCCGGCGAGTAGAGCGGGAGATGGGTATGAGATGTTGGTGTGGCGAGTCCCACGGGGACTGGATCTCGATCGCTCGGAGGTGCTGACGGGAGATTGGGATTATCCGCCGGATGCGAAGTTTGATCGGTTGTTGCGGCATTGTCGGGTGCCCATTGGACTGTTGACGAACGATGAAGTCGTGCGGCTGGTGTACGCGCCGCACGGGGAGTCGTCGGGGTCGATCACGTTTCGGCTGGACGACATGGCCAGTGTCGGCGGGCGGCCGATCCTCGACGCGTTCGTCATGTTGCTGTCGGCCAACCGGTTCTTCGGCGTCGCC
>Ga0080064_1008237_pt1 | contig 10008 bp, 11 predicted proteins | sample Subgrocontami54m_FD_69260 | JGI IMG/M metagenome (GOLD analysis project Ga0080064, IMG submission 69260) | Subsurface groundwater microbial communities from S. Glens Falls, New York, USA - GMW46 contaminated, 5.4 m (SPADES assembly) (version 2) ... | reverse complement strand
TTTCGACACAGCGCTGCATTTCGTGCGAGATATATCCCGGCGTGCTGGCGGAAATGGCGGCGGCTTTCGGGAAGGCCGCCTCGAACTCTGCAATCTTGTCGGGCTTGATGCGCATGATGGCGACTTCTAGAATCATGATGGCTCCTGGCTGGTGGTGAGGATTGCGCTGGACAGCGCGGGAAGTTGGCTGCATCGTAACTATTGCCTGGAAACGGGTCAAGCGCGAAGGCGCGGAACGAAATGTGATGAGTGGATATCAGGTAGGGAGATGACGTGCAACACTTGACGCCGTTCGAAGTCATCACGCGCTATCCGCCGCACGACTATACGCTAAAAAGCCTGTTTGAATCCCGCGCTCGCGCGAACCCGTCGCGGCCCTGTCTGGTTTTCAGGGACACGACCTGGACATGGGCGGAGGTCAGCGCGGCCATCGACCGTCTCGCGCGCATGCTGGTGGCGCGCGGTATCCGCAAAGCAGACCGCGTGGGTATCGTGGCGGCCAACAGCGATACGCACGTCGTGTTGTTGTTCGCAGCTGCAAGAATCGGGGCCATCATGGTTCCGGTAAACCCGGAGTTCGGCGTTGCGGAAGCGCGATATGTGCTGTCCCATGCCGGTGTCAGCGCGGTGATTTGTTCGTTGGACACGCTGCCGGTGGCGCGAGATGCATGCCGCGGGATCGATCCGCAACCGTGGTTCGCGCTCGTCGGTGGCGAGGCGCCGGGGGTGCCATCGCTCGCCGACTTGATCGAAAGTGGTGGCAATACCGAATTACCGGGCGATATCACACCCGATGACACGTTTGTGATTATCTATACGTCGGGAACCACGGGCTTCCCGAAGGGCGTGATGCACAGCCAGCGCAATTTCGTGCTGGCCGGGGAGCGCCACATCGCACGCGTGCATCTGCAGCCAGACGATCGCGCGCTGTGCATACTGCCGATGTTTCACATGAACGCGCTGTTCAATGTCGCTGCGAGCGCGGTGGCGGCGGGCGCGTGCCTGATCATCGCCCCGCGCTTCAGCGCTTCGCAATTCTGGCGGCTGGCAGCCGATACCGGTGCGACCCAGGTGAACGTGATGGCGGCGGTCAGCACGATCCTGGCGCGGCGCCCACGCAGCGAGTTTGTCCCCGGGCACAAGCTGCGGGTAGTCAACGGGTCGGGATTCACTCAGGAGACCCTCGACGTATTCAAGCACGAGTTCGGCGTGCCGACGGTGATCGAAGGCCTGGGCATGACGGAGATTCCGGGTGCCTTCAGTAATCCTTTCGAAGGACTGCACAAACTAGGCTGCATGGGCAAACCGGGCGTGCATCCGGACCCTGCGCGCGCCTGGACGCAGGCGCGCATCCTCGACGATGAGGGGCGGGACGTTGCGGAGCATGCCGTGGGTGAGCTGGCAGTGCAGATCCCGACGCTCATGCAGGGTTATTACCGCGATCCCGAACAAACCGCTGCTTCGTTCCGCGATGGGTGGTTCATGACCGGCGATCTGGTGCGACGGGACGCGGATGGCTATTTCCATTTCGTCGCCAGAAAGAAGGACATCATCCGGCGCCGTGGCGAGAATATTGCCGGTGCCGAACTCGACCGCGTGATCAGCGAGCATCCGGGCGTGTCGGAGGTCGCTGCGATCGCCGTCGACGCCGAACTGGGCGAAGACGAGATCATGGTGGTGGTCGTGCCGAAACCCGCGGCCGCATTGACGGCTGAGGACATCAGGAACTGGTGTGCAGAACGCCTGGCCGCGCACAAGGTGCCGCGGTTTGTCGTGTTCGTGGCTGAGCTGCCGCACACGCCGACGCATAAAGTCGCGAAGCATCTCCTGAAGCAGGACCCGACGCTGCGCGCGAGGGCAAGCGATGCGATGTTGACACGGTGGAAGCCCGCAACCTAGAATCGATTCCTTTCCGCCGCAAGGAATTTCCCCGTGCAGCAATTCGATGATTGAACAGCAATCCACAGGCAGGCAGGCGGCGTTCGTAACCGGGGCGTCGTACGGGATCGGCGCTGCGACCGCGCTGGCGCTCGCGCGCGATGGTTACGACGTGGCGATAGCCGCGACGCGCGTCGAGAACCTTTCGAACACCGTGACGCAGCTCGCGACAACGGGCGTGAAGGTGGTACCGATGGCGCTCGATGTGCGCTCGCAATCGAGCATCGAACACGCGATGGCCACTGCCATCGAGGCGCTCGGCCGCATGGATCTGCTGGTCAACAATGCCGGCATCACGCTGAAAAAACTGGCGCTGGAAGTCACACCCGAAGAATGGGACGCGGTGCTCCGGACCAATTTGACCGGATCGTTCTTCATGTGCCAGCAGATGGGGCGGCATCTGATCGGCAGCGGGCGTCCGGGCTGCATCATCAATATCGGGTCAACCCACGGCATGATCGGACTGGCGGAACGCTCGACCTACGGCATTTCGAAGGCAGGGATGATGCACATGACCAGGATGCTCGCGATCGAGTGGGCCGCGCACGGCATCCGTGTCAATGCGGTCGCGCCGGGCCGGGTCGCAAGCGGGTCACCGCTGCGTGCTGCATTTTCCAACGATCCGAAGTACCTCGAAGCAGCTCACAGCCGGGTGCCGCTGCATCGCTCCGCCACCAGCGAGGAAGTCGCGGCCGCGGTAGCCTACCTCGCGAGTCCCCAGGCCGCGTACATCACCGGGCACACGCTGCTCCTCGATGGGGGGCTTACCGCGTACTGATCATGTGGAATATGGTGAAATGCGCCGTTGCCGCAGTATTACTGCAAAGCGTTGTCTCGGCGGCGCAAAGCTATCCTGCGGGGCCGCTGCGCATGATCATTCCATTTCCGCCCGGCGGCGGCACCGATATCCTGGGGCGCGTCGTCGCGCAGAAGCTGAACGAAGCATGGGGCCAGCCGGTCGTGGTGGACAACCGCGGCGGCGCGAATGGCACGATCGGCGCTGCGCTGGCAGCCAGGGCCGCGCCGGACGGGCAAACGATGCTGATCGTGCCGAGCGGTTTTGCGGTGAATCCCAGCATCTACAAGAATCTTCCCTTCGACTCGACCCACGATCTTGCGCCGGTGACGCAATTCGCGTCGAACCCCTCGGTGCTCGCAGTCCATCCCTCGTTTCCGCCGAGGACAGTGAAGGAATTTATAGCCTTCGTGAAGGCGCGGCCGAATGAGATCAATTACGCAAGCTCCGGAAACGGTTCGCCGCCGCACCTGATGACGGAACTGTTCAAGCTCATGACCGGAGTTCGCATGAACCACGTTCCCTACAAAGGCGGCGGACCGGCGACGGTCGCCGTAGTGGCCGGTGAAGTGCCAGTTTATGTCCTGGCCCCGGCGCAGGCTTCACCGTTTCTGAAAGCGGGGCGCCTGCGCGGTCTCGGCGTGACGAGCGATAAACGCGATGCGGCGTTTCCGGATCTGCCGACGATCGCGGAAGCGGGAGTGCCGGGATACGCCATGACCAACTGGTACGGATTATTCGTGCCGGCGGGGACGCCCGATACGACCTTGAGAAAACTTCACGCCGAGATGGTCCGTATCGTGAATCTTCAGGAAATCAAGGACCGGCTGGCGGGCGAGGGCTCCACGGTCGTCGGCAGCACGCCGGAGCAGTTTGCCGCCTTCCTGAAAGCCGAGATGGTCAAGGCCGCGCGTGTCGTGAAAGCGGCGAGCATTACCGCCAGTAACTAGATCGGTCAGCTCGTCTCGGTGCGATGCGGCGGATTGCCGATCTCGGCCAATCGGCCATCCTCAGTAATGAGCTCGACGAATATCTTGAGCGAGTGCAGCATCGTCGGCATGCCGAAATTGACTGCCGACTGGAGGATGACCTCCATCACCTCGCGCGGCTTGGCCCCGATGCGCATGGCGCCTTTCATGTGAGCGCGGCCCTGAACTGCTTCGCCGATTGCAACGCAGTTGCCCACCATGCACAGCAGGCGTGTCTTGTCGTCAACGATCCCGCGTGAATACATGCCCTGGTAGACAAATTTCACCCAGAGATCGGCCCACTGCGGATCCAGCGCGTCCTGCCAGCCGAGGGTATTCAGGTGATGCCGTGGCCGCAGCGTGAGCCCGCGCCCGACTGCCAGCCAGCCGTGTCGTTCCATGAGGTCGGCGAAGCGCGGATCGGCAACGTCCTCGGGGTGCCAGGTGCTGCGCTCCTGATCATGGGAACGTGTCGAGTCCTTACCGTCCACCGGGAGTTGCGAGGCGCGTAGTTCGTCGAGCAGATTCAGCTCCTCGGCAACCCGATGAAACACCTGGATCGCCGGCTCGACGGTCGTGTGCCCGCCGTAGATTGCACACTGCAGGATGATCTCCAGAACTTCGCGCGAGGCGACGCGGGCCGCGATCGCCGCGCGCACCGTGTCCTCGAGTGCGGCGTGGCTTTTGGCCATGGTGTACTGGCCGGTCAGCACCAGCAGAAAGGTGCGCGTATCCAGGACTTTCCTCGCGCCCATGCCGGCGATCGCGAAGTCGAGCCAGAGCCTGGTGAAGTGCTGATCGAGGCTGTCACGCTGCGCGATGCGTTGCTCGAAAGTGTGCGGCTGGAGTTTGAGACCGGCGTCGAAAGCAGCGGTGCCGTATTTTGCGCGGAGATCGGAAGCGGGCATGTCAATTTCCTTTTTGGCTATGGTGTCAGCTTTGCGACGCCGGCGTAGATTGTCGCACAACTGCGTTTCACCCGGACACTGGCCGGATTGTTTTTCGTATCGCTGATTGTGTAAGCACCCGGCGCGGGAAGCGCTGACCTTGCCAAATCAGATTCGATCTGATAGATTGCGCCCATGAAAACACTGACCGTCACTGAGGTGGCCCGTAACTTCAGCGCCGTCATGGATGGGGTTGAATCCGAGCAAGAGGAGATCGTGCTGGTGCGCAATCACAAGCCCATCGCCCGTCTCGTCCCCGAGCCCCAGGCACAGAATGCTTTGGAAGTTCTCGGCGACCTCTACCGTACGCTCGATGACAAAACCGCCGATGCCCTCGCCGCAGCCATTAGCTCCGGTAAGAAGACCAAGCGCGGAACCCTCAACGAGCTGCGCAATCCGTGGGCTTCCTGATCGATACGAACCTGTGGATCGCCGTCGAGCGCGGCAAGCTCAGTGCCGCCGACATCCATGCGATCACCAAGCAGGCGCCGATTTACCTTTCGCCGGTGAACGTCGCCGAGATTCGCTTTGGCATCGATTTGATGAAGGACGCCAGGCAAAAGCAACGTGCCATGACTACGCTCCGCCGAATGCGACGCAAGCCACTGCTTCGCATCACCAGCGAAACCGGCGAAGTGTTCGGCATGATCGCGGCGAAACTCACTCAAGCGGGTCGAGGCGCCGAATTCCGTATTCAGGATTTGTGGCTCGCGTCGCAAGCGATCCAGCGCGACTTCACGGTGCTCACCGCGAACGCGAAGGACTTCAAGGATGTGCCGGGATTGAAGGTTGTGGCGATGAAAGATTTACCGTAGCAAATCCGCCAAAGGTCCGGTTTCAGTTGATGCCCGGCGCGCAATGGCTCGAACTGCCGTGCCGGCATATTCCCGACCGCTTTGAACATCTGGTCTACCATCCGGTGCCCGACATCGCCTGACCCGCGGGGCGAGGGGGCCGATGTTGCGATCTTTCTTTTGCAGGCGTAGATTGCGCGGTAGTTAGCGCGTAGTCGCGCTCGAAACCTGGAATCTGAGGCCGTCGGTTGGGAAAGTCCACTTACGCGTTATTTCTCGGGCTGCTGCTCGCGGGCGTCGCCGCGCCGGCGCCCGCCCAGTCCGCCTATCCGGCGAAGACCGTGCGTGTCATCGTGCCGTACCCGCCCGGTGGCGGCAACGATATTGTCGGACGGGCCTTCGCCGACGAATTGACGAAGCGGACCGGCCAGTCATTCTTCATCGATAACCGCCCCGGCGCGAGTACCATCATCGGCGCCGAACTCACCGCGAAGGCGCCGCCCGACGGCTACACGCTGATGGTCACCAGCAGCACCACGCTTGCGATCGTCCCGAACCTCAAATCGAAAGTGCCCTACGATCCGGTGCGCGATTACGCGCCGGTTTCTCTGCTTGCTGTCGAACCGTACCTGATCGTCGTTCATCCCTCGTTGCCGGTGCGCGACTTGAAGCAGCTCATCGCACTCGCCAAGGCGAAGCCTGGGCAGCTCTCGTTCGCGTCGGCTTCCATCGGTTCGGGCGGGCACCTGTCGGCGGAGCTCTTCAAGCTCATGACCGGAACCAACCTGCAGCACATCCCGTACAAAGGCTCGGGGCCCGCGATCACCGATCTGGTCGGAGGCCATGTGCCCATCATGTGGTCAACGATCGTTTCGGTGCACGAACTGGTCGTGAACGGCCGGTTGCGCGCGATCGCGGTAACCTCCGCGCAACGCACGCCTGCCGCGCGCGACGTGCCGACGGTCGCCGAAAGCGGAATCCCGGGTTACGAAACGACGCAGTGGAATGCCATGGTTGCCCCGCGCGCAACCCCGCGTAATGTCATCGTCCGCCTGAACGCCGAGGTCGCCGCGGCCGCCGCGTCGCCGGAACTGCGCCAGCGCCTTGCGGCGCAGGGATTGAATCCCGTCTCCAGCACGCCCGAACAGCTTGGGGATCACATCAGGAAAGAAAACGCGCGTTACGGCGAGCTTATCAAGGCGATCGGTCTCAAGGACGAGTAAGCGCGCGCACGAGACCGAGGTCCGGATGCCATAACAGATCCGGATTGAGCTCATCGATCGACCGGCAGCCGGCCAGCGCCAGCACGCGATCAACTTCCGAGCGCAGAATTTGGATCCGCCGGAATGTCCGCGCTGCAGAGGGCCGATGTTGCCATCTTCCTGCCGCAGGCGTAGATTGTGCGGTAGTTAGCGCGTAATCGCGCTCGAAACTTGGGTAATATGAACGCTCCACTTTTTATTTCTGCCTCCCAGCTCAAGAGGTTGCGGCGTGTTGCCCGCCTTGCTCGCCGCACTCCCGATGAGCTGCTGCCTTTCGTGCTGAAGGACGGGCTGGATTACACCGAGTGGCTCGTCGAGCAGGTCAACGCGGGCCTTGCTGAGTTAGACTCCGGGCGCGAGATGAGCTGGGCCGATCTCGAAGCGGAGATTGCAAAACGTCGGACCGCCCGTGCCGGCAAGCGTAGCAAGGCCGCTTAGCCTTTCACCGCGGGCGATACGGGATATCGCCGCCATCGAAGCGTACTACGCACAGTTCGGCCTCGTAACCGCTGATCGCGTTATCGCTACCATCAAGTCTGCCGCGGAAAGCCTTCGACTCAATCCATTGATCGGGACCGAAGGCATACATAAAGGTACCCGCCACAAAGTGATCGTCAGATACCCTTACAGCATCGTCTATCGTGTCCATCGAGAGCGGATTCAAGTGGTGCGTGTGCTGCATCAGCGGCGAGAGTATTTCAATCCACCATCGGGAAACGACTCGCCGATCTGATAACGTTCAAATCGGTCGTGAGCGAGCCGGATTGATTCGCCTATCGCTTACTCCGGGCGCATGCCGGCCGCGCGCGCCGGTGGGATGGGCCGAAAGATACGGGGAGCGGGCAGGCCTGTAAAGTCCCGTTTCGCATTGGCGCATGTCGGGGCGCAGTCGCCTGACGCGATGGCTGGGGCGGAGTGGTAGAATCCGAACCGCATGCGGAAATTCGACTCACGTTCGACCCCGGCATGAAACTTTCTCACCCCCATCCCAACCTTCCCCCATCGAGAGGGAAGGAGTTCCTTTTGAGTTTTGTTACGCCGTAAGACTAGACGATGTTGATTCTTTCGAACGAAGACGCCGCAGCACTGCTGACGATGCGCGACTGCATCGAGGCGCTCGAACACGCGTACCGCGAACTGGCGCATGCGCGTGCCGCCAACGCGCTGCGCTCCGATGTCATCACTTCGACCGAGCAACCCGATGCCGTCTATTCGCTGAAACTCATGGGCGCCGTGCTGCCCGCCCTCGGCGTTGGCGTGGTACGCCTCAACTCCGACATCATCTCGTTCGGCAACAAACGCCAGGTGAAACTGCCGCTGGCGCCGGGCAAGCGTTACACCGGGCTGGTGCTGCTGTTCAGCGTCAATACCGGCGAGCCGCTGGCGATTTTTCCTGATGGCGTGCTGCAACTCATGCGCGTCGGCGCCACCTCCGCCCTCGGCGCGAAATGCCTGGCGCGTGACGATGCGAGGACGGTCGCGCTGATCGGTGCCGGCTGGCAGGCAGGCGGGCATGTGATGGCGATCACCGCAATGCGCAAAATCGACGAGATTCGTTGCTACAGTCCGACACGCGAGAAGCGCGCAGCCTTCTGCGCGGACATGAGCAAACGTTGCGGCGTCACGGTGCGCGCCGTGGATACGCCTGAGGCAGCGGTGCAAGGCGCGGATATCGTGCTGTGTGCGACCAATGCTTCCGAGCACGTTTTCCATGAGCGCTGGCTGGAGCCGGGGATGTACGTCTGCACGATACGCGGCCCCGAACTCGAGCCCGGGGTGGTGGGGCAGGCGGATATCGTTGCGGTCAACGACCGGGTTGCGCACGCCAACATGAATAAAACCAGCGGGATTGTGATACCGGCAAACCGGCACGCGATTGCGGGGCTCGACCCCACGACAGCGACTAGCCTCGCGGATCTGATTGCAGGGATCGCGCCCGGTCGCACCACGGCGGCGCAAAAAACCTGCTTCGTGAACCTGCCGGGCATCGGCCTGCAGTTCGCAGCGGTCGGCGCGGCGTTCTACCGCAGGGCGCGCGAAGCGGGGCGCGGGCGCGAGTTGCCGACGGAATGGTTTACCGAGGATGTGGTGCCTTAGAATTCAATCGACCCGAAGGAGACACAAACAATGTCAGCTATCAAACCCGCCGCAGCGATGAAGATGGTGCCGAAGACCGCGCTGAAACAGGATGTCACGTTGCGCACGCTTGAGACGACCGCGGAACGCCTCAAGAACTGGGGCAAATGGGGACCCGACGACGAGCTCGGCACCTTGAATTACGTCAAGCCGGCGGATCTCATCAGAGCCGGCTCGCTGGTGCGCAAGGGCAAGGCGTTTTCCCTCGGCCTCGACTTCAATCAGAACGGTCCGCAAAACACCGGCTGGGGCGGCCGCTTCAACCCCATCCACACCATGCTTGCGACCGGCACCGATGCGGTGGCGGGGCGGCAGGAAGCGGGGAAAATACGCTATGCCGACGACATGGTCACCATGCCGCTGCAGTGCGGCACGCAGTGGGATGGGCTGGGCCACATTTTCTACGGCGAGAAAATGTGGAACGGTTACGACGCGCGGCTCGTCGATTCCACGGGCGCCAAGAAGAACGGCATCCACAAAACGCGCGATCGCATGGTCGGCCGCGGCGTGCTGCTCGACATTCCGCGCTGGAAGGGCGGCGATTATCTCGAGAATGGCTATGGCATCAGCAACGATGATCTCGACGGCTGCGCGAAAGCGCAGGGCGTGGAGGTGAGGCCGGGCGATTTCGTGATCGTGCGCACCGGCCAGATGGAGCATTGCCTGGCATTTGGCGACTGGGGCACGTATGCGGCGGGAGATGCGCCCGGACTGCGTTTCGAGACCGCCGAGTGGATCCACCGTAAACAGATCGCCGCGATCTGCTGCGATACCTGGGGTTGCGAAGTTCGTCCGAACGAAAGCACCGAGGCCTTCCAGCCGTGGCACTGGATCGTGATTCCGATGATCGGGATCACCATGGGCGAGATTTTCTACTTGCATGACCTCGCCGCCGATTGCGCGCAGGACAAAGTCTACGAATTCCTGTTTTGCGCTCCGGCCCTGTCGATTACCGGAGCAGTCGGCTCGCCGATCAATCCGATCGCGCTCAAGTAGCCACGCGGTGGGTCGCCGGATGTCCATCGACAAGCTCAGCCACTATTCGGTCCGGACGCTGGATCTCGAGGCGACGCGCCGGTTCTATACGGAAGTCATGGGATTTTCCGTGGGCCCGCGCCCGCCGTTCAAGTTCCCCGGGTTGTGGCTGTACCGCGGCAGCCACGATTC
>Ga0080064_1008235_pt1 | contig 10009 bp, 7 predicted proteins | sample Subgrocontami54m_FD_69260 | JGI IMG/M metagenome (GOLD analysis project Ga0080064, IMG submission 69260) | Subsurface groundwater microbial communities from S. Glens Falls, New York, USA - GMW46 contaminated, 5.4 m (SPADES assembly) (version 2) ... | reverse complement strand
CGGAAGTCGGCCGGCTTGATATCAGCGGGCACTATGCCGTTAAACAGATCACCGAGTTGATTGGTCCAGGGTGGTGTGTTTTCGTAGCGAAGGCCGAAGTTGATGGTCAGGTTCTTGGTCACCTTCCAACTGTCGTCGAAGTAGAGATAGAAAGTGTTGGCACGGAAGTCAGCCTTGGCGATGGAGACAGCGGCTTCCGGCTGGGCGATTTCGCCAATCAGAAAATCAGCGAAGGAGTCGCCGGAGCGGCCGGCCAGGGCCAGGTTGTTGGTGGCGTTGCGTTGGAAAGTGAAGCTGCCGCGGGCAAACTGGTTGCCGACCTGACGATAGACGTCTTGGCGAATCTCGGCCCCGAACTTGAAGGTGTGCTTGCCCCGGATCCAACTGAGATTGTCAATGAACTGCAGAGACCGGTTGTTGTTCTCGTAGGGACCTTCCGAGTCATTGCCGAATCCGCTGTAGCCATCGAATCCAACGCTGGGGATTCCCCACTGGACAGGGGGACCGCTGGCCAAGCCTGGGATTTTCAATTCGCCGACAACGTCGCGGGTGAAGGCGAGTTGGGGACCGTTGGTGTTGTAGAACTGGGTTAAGCCGAAGCGAGCTTCGTTCACTATTGAGGTGGTGAGGATTCGGGTATTGGTGACCGAGTATTGGTTGAAATTCGTGACGATGGCGCTGCCGTTCAGCTTCAGTTGTTCTGTGAGCTGGTTCTCGTCGCCCCAGCTATAGCGGGCCATCCACTGGGATTTGTCGGACTCGACGAAGTCCATGCGGCTGATAAACTGGTCACGATTAATGGGGCGTCCCTGAGAGGTTTGATAGTTGCGTGCGGCGGTGGCGGCGCCCGCAATATTGGGAACCGGGTAGAATTCGAGCAATTGCTTGGACTGCGCGGCAAGACGGGCGGCCGGGATAATATTGCCCGGGAACAGCGTGGCGCTTACAGTGGTGCCCTGCGGCGTGCGGGTGAGGGGGTCGAAGATGCCTTGGGTGGCAAGGGGGAGTTCAGAGAAGTTACCCTGCTGCATAGCGGCGGAGGGAAGGCTGTAGACAGACTGGACATTACGGCGCTGGCGGAACCATTCGTAGTTGGCCATGAAGAAGAGCTTGTTCTTGCCGTTGAACAGTTTGGGGATCTGCACGGGGCCGCCCAATGTGAAGCCGAACTGATTCCACTTGAAGGGATCCTTGGGAGGCCGGGCAGAGGTGAAGGCATAGTTCTTGGCGTCGAGTTTCTCGTTGCGTACGAACTCGAACAAGGTGCCATGGTAGTCATTGGAACCAGACTTCGTGGACATGTTGACCTGGGATGCGCCGCGGCCGAACTCGGCCGGGTAAACTCCGGTCTGTACTTTGAATTCCTGAAGAGCGTCTACGGAGGGCAGGACGACGAACGTGTTGAAGTTGGGGTCTGTGTTCTCGACGCCATCCAGGGTGAAGTGGTTGTACTGGGCACGCTGACCGGCGATGGAAATCGATTGGTCGGCGCGGATGCCGCCTTGGCGGGAACCGGCTTGGCCCGCGCTGGGAAAGCCGAAGCTGACGTTTGGCGACAAGGCGGCCAGCGACAGAGCGTTGCGGCCGTTTAGCGGGAGCTCCACGATGCGTTTGTTCTCGATCACGGTTCCGACCGTCGCGGTTTCGCTGGTAAGCAGCGCAGCTTGCGCCGACACCTCAACGGACTCGCTGACCTGGCCGACTTGCATATCAAAATTGACACGGGCGATCATCTGGACCTGGAGTTCGATGTTTGGCCGCGATACCGTTTTGAAGCCCGTCTTCTCCACTCTGAGGGTGTACATACCAGGCGCGAGCGCGGGGAAGCTGTAGTTGCCGGCCTCGTTGGTGGAAGTTGTTCGTGCGGCGGTCGTCCCTAAGTTGGTGGCGGTTACAGTGGCGCCGGCCACGGTGGCGCCGGTCTGGTCACTTACGACTCCGGTGATTTCGCCGAGTGTCTGGGCAAACGCGGTGCTGGTCAATATTAGACACAACACAAGCGCAAGCATCAATGTATAGAGTGTTTGTTTTGTCACTTCAGTACCTCTTATTTATTTTGACCCTGTTGAGAGCAATACATTATGTTACAACGATAAAGACCCAGAGGTCAAACCTTCGGCGGCGGATTTCGACTGCGGATCAGCGTAGGTGTTTATCCAGGAAGCGGTATGTCCGTTGACGGACCTCGGGCGGAAAATCGTGTGCCGCGTCCGGGTATTCGACAACCAGGTTCGCTTTGCGGGAACCATAGGAGGGCAAGGCCAGCCGGACGCAATCCTGTACACCGGTCACCTCGAAGTTGGCGTCGTGCAAGGGTGCATTGATGAAGATTGGCCGTGGAGCGATAGCTGCCAGAACGTCGGAAAAGTCGAAAGGCATGCGGGCGGGTGACTTTTCAAAGAGGTCCGCAATCCTGGGCATATATCCCTTGTGGGACCAACCCGTGAGATCGCCGCCGTAGTATTTTGCGAACGAGGTAAATCCGCAACTGGTCACGACGGCTTTGATCCGGTCATCAAAAGCGGCTAGAAAGAGGGAATTGTGCCCTCCCAAAGAGTGGCCGATGACGCCGATGCGGTTCGGGTCCACCTGGGGCAGGCTTTGGAGCACATCAATCGCGCGGCGATGGTTCACGATTCCCTTCATTGTTGCGCTGGCGTAGCCCATGGCGTATGCGTCCAGCGGGTAATCGCCAAAGCCAGGGTAATCCGGTGCGATCACCACATATCCACGCTCGGCCAGTTCCTTGCCGTAATGGAGGTTGATTTTGGGACCCATGCCGATCGGTTCAGATTTTCCGATTTTCGTCGTCTGATGAAGTCTCACGATGGCGGGGAGTTTCCCGGGTTTGCCTTTCGGGATGAGGATGTAGGCCGGCACGCGGTCTGAACCTTCCGATAGGTAGGTGACCCTGCGGCGAATGAAGGTAGAAGTGGTGTCTTCTTCCAGCACCTCCACGGCCACCGGAGCGGTGGCCTTGGCCGGCAAGGCGCCCATCACCTTTTCCATGTTCGCGCGGATGGCCGCGACGGCTGCGATTGTTATCGCGGCGATGGCACCGAGAAGACAGAGAAGGCGCATGGGACGGAAATCGTGGTAGGGACGGGCAGATTCGAACTGCCGACCTGCCGCTTAGGAGGCGGCTGCTCTATCCATCTGAGCTACGTCCCCGGCTTTAATTACACGCGCAAAACGGAGCTGGTACTGTGACCGCGTGATTCGATTCCTCCCCGGGCTTACGCCCGGGGCTATACAGCCCGCCCATCCTTCACGCGGTCCCTTTGCGCTTACCTTATTCTACCAGCGCACCAGGCCCTTCCGGCCAATATCCTTGCGATAGTGCATGCCGTCAAAAGCGATTTTTTCGACGGCGGCGTAGGTAGAGGTGATTGCCCGCCTGAGATCCTTGCCTGATGCGGTTACGCCGAGAACCCGGCCGCCGGCTGTCACCACGCCCGTGGCGCCGCGGCGCGTGCCGGCGTGGTAGACTTCCGTTCCGCAGGAGTCGATTCCGTGGATGGTGTCTCCCGTTCGCACCTGCGCAGGGTAGCCGTGCGCGGCCATCACGACGCACACCGATGGTTCGGCTTTCCATCGCGGGCTTTCCCCTTCCAGGAACAGCGCCGCAAGATCTGAATCCAAGCGGTGCATCAATGCTTGTGTCTCCGGATCTCCCAGCCGTGCGTTGAATTCGAGCACTTTGATACCGTCAGGAGTCATCATCAGACCCGCGTAGAGAAAGCCTGTGTACGGATTTCCTTCGGCTTTCATTCTTTCCAGTGTGGGGTGAATCACTTGCGCCATCGCCTGGCTGGCCTGCTCCGCGGTGAGGATCCTGCCATCGCAGTATGCCCCCATGCCGCCGGTGTTGGGCCCTTGATCGCCATCCCGAACAGCCTTGTGATCTTGTGTGGCTTCCAACGGGAAGACGCGCTCACCATCCGTGTATACGATGAAGCTGACCTCCTCCCCTTTCAGGAATTCTTCCACCACAATTTTGCCGTGGGGCAGTTTTTCGAGTGCTTCAAGAGCCTGTTGGCGGTCTTGTGCGATGACGACGCCTTTGCCGGCAGCGAGTCCATCGGCTTTCAAGACCACCGGAAAGCCGAATTCGTTGATCCTGGCAGCGGCATGAGAAGGACTGTCGGCGGTGAAGGCGCCGGCGGTGGGGACGCCGGCGCGAATCATGAAGTTCTTGGAAAAGACCTTACTGCCCTCCAGTTGGGCGGCTTGGGCGGTTGGTCCCACGATGGGGATTCCATGGAGGCGGAAAAGATCCACGACTCCGGCAACGAGCGGCGCCTCCGGACCCACTACGGTGAGGCCGGCTTGCACAGATTCGGCCAGTTGAAGAAAGGCTTGAGGCGTCCCGGTTTGGATGGGAACACAGGTGGCAAGAGGTTCCATCCCCGGGTTTCCCGGAGCTGCGTAGATTTTCCTTGCCAGCTTGCTTTGGTGGAGGCTCCAGACCAGGGCGTGCTCGCGTCCGCCGCCTCCAATCACCAGTACATTCATCGCTGTGTGCTTTCTGCGTAGCACGCGCAAAACGGACTCGCTCCGATGCCTCGAAGACCGCGTGTTCCTCCCCGTTTGGTGCAGCGCCTCCGCGGCCTTTGCGCTTCCGAGTGACACGCGCAAAACGGAGCTGCCGTCCGTAGCGCTAACCCGCGTGTTTCTGGCCCGTTTGGGGGCGCGGACGGCGCCCTTTGCGCTTCTAAGTGAGTGAGAGCCGCCATGCGCCCCAACACATTGGCTGTTGTCATCGGAGAAGTGGCAGATTTCATTGGCGAGCTACAATGATACCAATGCGTAGTGCATATGATGTCATCGTCGTCGGCGGGGGCCACGCCGGCTGCGAAGCGGGCCGTGCCTGCGCGCGCATGGGGTTGAAGACCGCGTTGGTGGCGATGAATCTTGACATGATCGGCCAGATGTCGTGCAACCCGGCGATCGGCGGGATCGCAAAGGGTCACGTGGTGCGGGAGATCGATGCGCTTGGCGGGCTGATGGGTGAGCTGACCGACGAGGTCGGGATCCAGTTTCGTTTGTTGAATACGAGTCGCGGCCCCGCGGTTTGGTCTCCTCGCGCTCAGTGTGACAAGAAGGCATACCGCGTGCGCATGCGGGAACTGCTCGAGCAAGAAGCGAATCTCCGCATTATCCAAGCGGAGGTTTCCTCATTGCTGATGGAAGTGAGCGGGCAACGCCGGATTGTACGGGGTGTTGCGCTGCGGGACGGCCGCATCCTGCCGTCTCAAACGGTGATCATCACGACAGGAACATTCCTCAATGGCTTGGCCCATGTGGGTGAGAGCAAATACAACTGCGGGCGGAACGGGGAAGCCCCATCGGTCATGCTTGGAGATCAGATACGCGGCTCTGGGCTGCGTTGGAATCGTTTGAAAACCGGAACACCACCGCGACTGGATGGGAGAACCATCGATTGGTCTCAATTTGAACCACAGGAAGGGGATCGGGTTCCGACGCCATTCTCATTCATGACGGCGGGAATCGACCGCGAGCAAATAAAATGTTATATTTCACATACAACCGGTACTACTCGCGACGTCATCCTCGCCGGCCTTTCCCGCTCACCTCTCTACAGTGGTGATATTGAAGGGGTTGGTCCGCGATATTGCCCTTCCATCGAAGACAAATTCGTTAAGTTTCCGGACAAAGCAAGGCACCAGATTTTCCTGGAGCCGGAAGGACTGGACACGAACGAGGTCTACGTAAATGGGATGTCCACCAGCATGCCTGTCGATGTCCAGGAGGCGATGATCGCCTCCATCCCTGGTCTGGAGAAGGCCGAAATGATCCGGCCGGGATACGCGATTGAGTACGACGCAATCGATGCACGGGAACTTGACCACAGCCTTGAGGTAAAGTCGATTGAGAATCTGTTTCTGGCGGGGCAGATCAATGGAACTTCCGGTTATGAGGAGGCGGGCTGCCAAGGATTGCTTGCCGGGATCAATGCGGCGTGCAAGGTAAGGGGTCAACTTCCGCTGGTGATCAACCGCACGGCCGGGTATACCGGAATTTTGATTGATGATCTGGTCACCAAAGGCACGGATGAACCCTATCGGATGTTTACATCGCGCGCTGAGTTTCGCCTGCACCTGCGCATCGATAACGCGGACGAGCGACTCACTCCCTTAGGAGACGGGGTGGGTCTGGTAACGGCCGCGCGGCGGGAACTATTTTGTCACAAGAGGAAACAAAAGGAATTTGTGATGACCTGCCTGGCACAGACTCGGGTGAATCCGAGTAGTTTTGCGGATCTTCTTCCCGATGCCGATGATCGACCGCTGCTTTCTGAATGGTTGCGGCGCCCATCCGCGAAGATATCTGTGATGGAGAGGTACGTTCAGGAACGCTTATTTTCTGCGGGTTTAGGCGAATTGGCTCATGGCGTCCTGGCTACGGTGGAGACAGAGATCAAGTACGCCGGCTATATCGCGCAGCAGGAACGCCAGATTGACCGTTTGAAGTTATCGGAGAGCCGAAGGATTCCGGCGACTTTCGTCTACGAAGGGATCCCTGGCTTGTCGATCGAGACGTGCGAAAAGTTGAAATTGGTTAGCCCTGGCACATTGGGGCAGGCAAGTAGGATACCAGGGGTTACACCGGCTGCTATAGCTGTCCTGGACGTGTACTTGAGCATGCGGAACGTGTCGTGATGCGATTTCGCGAGCTTTTGTTGGCGCACGCCAGCACTATTGCTAGCTTGGCCGACTGGCAAATCAACGATCTAGAAAAGCATTTTCTGCTTTTGCAGCGGTGGAACAAGAAGATCAATCTCACGCGGATCGAAGAGGTTGAAAAGATTGTTCTTCGTCATTATTGTGAATCGATTGCTTTGGGTCAGGCGCTGCCATTCGGCCATCTTCACGTAATGGACGCCGGGAGCGGGGCTGGATTTCCCGGGATTCCATTGGCAATTACTCGACCCGATTGCACCGTGTACTTGGTGGAGAGCGACGGCCGGAAGTCGGCTTTTCTTCGCGAGGCTGTGGTCGAGAGCCGAAATTGCCGGGTAATCCGATCTCGTCTAGAATCGGTGCTGCAGGAGGCGGAGTGGGTTGTTGGAAGGGCGGTACGATGGCAGGAAATCGTAGCGTTGGCAGGCCGTGTGGGGGACCATGTCGGCCTGATGCTTGGGGCTGAAGCAGTGGAGGAACTAAGGGCGTCGCCGGTGGTGGTTGATGGTCGAAGGGTCAGTTGGGATGAACCGATGCAATTGCCTTGGGGCGATCACAGGTTTGTACTTCTTGGGCATTTTCCGACTGGCTCCAGCTCCAAATTGGAGAAGGAGTAAGTTCCACGTGGAACCAACGTTTTGCGAGCAGCGTTCCACGTGGAACATTACCTGGTTTTGCCCAAAGACGCCGACATGCTAACCTAGTTTGGCCGGGAAGCGGACGGCATGCTAGGATGATGAAGTTTCTCCGATGGCCAAAACCATAGCCATAGCAAATCAAAAAGGCGGGGTTGGAAAAACAACCACCGCAATCAATCTGGCGGCATCACTTGCCGCCAACGACGTGAAAGTTCTCCTTGTGGACCTGGATCCGCAAGGAAATGCTACAACTGGTGTTGGTGTGACGAAACAAGGACTGACGTCATCGGTATATGATTCGATTGTAGGCGGCAAAGACCCGCTTTCCATCGTAGTAGCCACCCAAATGGAAGGGCTGGACTTGTTGCCATCCGATAGAAATCTGGTAGGTGCGAACCTGGAGATTATCGACAGGCCAAACCGGGAGTTCTTGCTGCGTGAGGTGCTGGCTACATTACAGGGCAAGTATCAATTTATCCTCATAGACTGCCCCCCGGCACTAGATCTACTCACACTCAACGCTCTGGTCGCGGCTGATTCTGTCCTCATTCCGATTCAATGTGAATTTTTCGCCCTTGAGGGCATTTCCCAGCTAATCGATACGATTGAGCGCGTGAATGAAGGATTTAGCCATCCGCTCAAGATTGAGGGAATCCTGCTGACCATGTTTGATGACCGGACCAACCTTGCACGTATGGTAGCGGACGACCTGAAAGAGTTCTTTAGAGACGAGATTTTCAATACAGTAATTCCACGAAGCATTAAGTTGGCCGAAGCACCGAGCCACGGCAAACCCATACTCTTGTACGACGTGCGCTCTCGTGGAGCGGAATGCTACATCAAATTGGCGAAGGAGATTCTCGAGAATGAACAAAGTTCCCGAGCCTCAACGCAGGGCCTTGGGTAGAGGTCTTTCTACCCTTCTCCCGGCACGAACCTCCGAAACCGCGGCAGCAGCGGCAGCGGCACCTACGGGCATCCCCGTGCGTGTGCCGATCGATTCCATCGACGCAAACCCGATGCAACCGCGGTCTGTGTTCCAAGCGGAACGGCTACGCGAACTCAGCGAATCGATACGTGCGAATGGGGTCATCCAACCTCTCATAGTCCGGCGCAAGGGTGAGCGCTATGAACTGATCGCGGGTGAGCGAAGATGGCGCGCCTCGCGTATGGCGGATTTGGATACGGTGCCGGTAGTGGTGTTGGAACTGGCAGATGAGAAGCTGCTGGAAATATCGCTGATTGAAAACCTTCAGCGGGAGGATTTAAACCCCATCGAAGTTGCGCAAGCCTACGATCGCCTCGCCCGTGAGCATAGTTTGAGTCACGAAGAGATTGGACGGCGGACCGGAAAGGACCGCGCTTCGGTGACAAACATGATCCGGCTCTTGCGCCTGCCGCCAGACGTACAGATCCTACTGGCCGAGCACCGGTTGTCCATGGGTCACGGACGCGCTCTTCTCGGGCTTCCCAACCCTGAATTGCAACAAACGATTGCCGAGAAGGCGGCATCCCAGGGCTTGTCGGTGCGACAGGTGGAGAGGACTGTCCAAAAGCTCAATGAGGACAGAGATCCAGAAAACAAAGAACTACCCAAAGTGGACCCAAATGTCAAAGCGGCGGTCGAAGAACTGGAGCGGGTGCTCGGAACCAGGGTACGGATCGTAGAGAAATCCGCAAACCGGGGGCGCATCGAAGTGGACTACTTTTCCCAGGAAGACCTCGACCGTATCTACCAGATGATGATCGGGGAAGGGACCTAGGATTTGGTGCCGGCGGTAGGACTCGAACCTACGACCTGCGGATTATGAGACCGCCGCTCTAACCACCTGAGCTACACCGGCGCGGAGAAGTTCCAAGCTCCAAGGTAGCGAGGGGCTGAGTAAAAGTCAAATTTGAGCCATACCAATCCAAGCAAAAAAATATAGCTTGACAACAGCCTCCCACAATGCTAAAAAAATAGCACAGTGGTGGAAAAACAACATGTTCATCTCAGCCGCCGCGAACGACAAATCCTGGACATCCTCTTCCGGCGTGGCAAGGCGACGGCAGCCGAGATTCAGTTGGATTTGCCTGACCCGCCCAGCTACTCCGCCGTCCGGGCACTTTTGCGCACAATGCTGCAGAAGGGACAGATTTCGCACAAAGCAGAGGATCTTCGTTACGTCTATGAACCGGCTCAACGACCGGAAAAGGCGATGCGAGGCGCCTTGCGGCATTTGGTGGAAACATTCTTCAGCGGTTCACCAGCGGAGGCGATGGCTGCGCTGCTGGACACGCATTCGGCTCAACTTTCGAACGAAGATCTACAAACGATCTCGCGCCTGATCGAAAAGGCGAGAAAGGATGGCAGGTAAGTAATGGCACTGTTTCTATTCACAATGATGCTAAAGGCAACCGCAGTTCTCGGAATGGCTGGTCTTGCCACGACATGGTTGAGGCGAAGCTCGCCGTCGGTGCGTCACCTGGTGTGGTTGGCTGGGCTGGTTGCCATTGTTGCAATGCCCGCTATGGTTCTTCTGATGCCGGAATGGACAGCCGTAAAGACGATCCGGCTGGAGGCAGCCGAAAGCATCCCCGGCAAGATCATAATTGACGTGTTTGCGGACCAATCGAATGGCCGGTTGCCATTGGTGAACCTTATGGCGGGCTTATATTTGGCGGGCG
>Ga0080064_1008233_pt1 | contig 10010 bp, 10 predicted proteins | sample Subgrocontami54m_FD_69260 | JGI IMG/M metagenome (GOLD analysis project Ga0080064, IMG submission 69260) | Subsurface groundwater microbial communities from S. Glens Falls, New York, USA - GMW46 contaminated, 5.4 m (SPADES assembly) (version 2) ... | reverse complement strand
TCTTGGTGGCCTCCTCGACGCCGCGCAGAACTGTGAGGAAGGCTGAATCGGCGAGTTCGATCTCCAGGAAGAACACAAAGCTCTTGAACAGGTCCTCGTGCTTAAAAAGGAAAAAGCTGGGATCGCGCCCGGCGAGAAAGCAAAAGTCGATCATCCTCCCCAGCGTGGTCTTGCCGAGGTTGTGCGTGTCCTTGTCGCGGTTCTCAGGCAGCCTGATCTCGGCGAGGACGACGTTCAGGCCCGTCCGGAAGTCGATGGGCCCGAAGAGATCGGGCTTATTGCAATAGAGCTTAGACAGCTTCATTTGGCCCCACGTATTCGATGGCGTCGGTCTTGGGGTGGTACTCGACCAACCCGAGAAGGTAGAGGAAGTTGAGTGCGGGCAGGAAGAGCACGTCACCCCCGGCGACCGCCCTCTTTGCATAGCCGCGTAGCGCGCCGTAGCCTTCAAGCCTGCGCTTGCGCAGCCGTGACAACAGGAGCAGTGCAACGTTGACGACAGTCCGGTCCGGGTGGGAGTGCTTAGACGGTCGCAGCATCGTCGCCCTCCCCGATGTCGCAGTTCCAGTACATGTAGAAGAGCATGACGCGGGTTAGCTTCTTGTTGCCGCGCAGCAGCGGATCACGGTCGAAGAGAAGGTTCAGCAGGTGCTCCATGACCGCATCGAAGGACTGGTAGTCCTTGCGCTTGGAAATGATTTTGAGCTGGAACTCATCAACGACCGACTCGTACATCCGCAGCAGTTCCTCGTTCTCTGGCGCTGCAAGAAAGAGTTTCACCTGCGCCGTCTCCTTGAGGTAGCGCTTGCGCAACCCTTTAGCGTAGTCGGCGCTCATGTTATTGATCGCGTTCTTCGTCTCGTAAGGTGTGCGCGGCGTCGGCGGCGCATCGAGCGTCTTCGCCGCGTCGTCCATGTGGCGGGCGAGCGCCTGCACGACCTCGGAGAGTTCATCGGGGCTCACGATCAACGGCGAATCGACAGGATCGAGATTCAGCAGGGTCGGCGCGTCCGGGAACTCCTTGAGCCAGCCTTCAAGCTGTTCAAGGCCGCACAGCATGATCGAGGACTCAGGGATGCCGCAAACCTTGGAAATGTGGGCACGGATGTCGCTCTCGGCGATGCCGGTCAATTTGCGATTGGCGAATACCATGTAGTGGTCGAGCTGCATCGCCTCGCGCAACTTCTTGATGCGCGGGACCTCCTTCCCGATGACGGTATTCTCCGACTTAGAATTGAAGAAGTCGCCCTCGGAGAAGCTGCGGCTGTAGCCGTTGGTGTGCTTGGCCTGCACGATCACGGTGCCTTCCCACGGTGCAGTCGTGCTGGGGATGAGTTGAGCCTTACCAATGAACTTCGCGTCGCGCCCGCCATCGACGCCTTTGGCGAAGCCCTGCGTGCCCATACCGAGCAGGCGTCGGCAGAGCAGCACGACAAGCTCCTCAAACTGGTCATCGCCAAGATCCTCGTAGGCGTACTTCATCCGACGGCAACCTCCACCGGGTTATCGTGGGCCTGCTTGGCCCCAGAGAACGTCCGCGCGACAAGGGCGCTGAAGGCGCCCTCTGCTTTCGCAGTCGCCAATGACTGTAGGTCTCGAAGTCCGAACAACGGGCGGCAGCGCTCTTCAAAGTCAGTCTGGAGCTGAATGGATGGCAGCGGAATACGGATACTGGCTAGACCCTCGGTGTTGATGTTGTACTGCCCTGCCGATGTCCGCGCCTGCTCGCGGAGACGCTTGCGGCCCTCGGAAGTCGATAGGAAGGACTGAAGGTACCGAGGGTTGACGGCGTCGAGCTTCAAGCGCGCTCGAATCAGGTAGGAGGCATAGAGGCAGTTGTCGCCATCGAATCCCGCGTTCCGCATGACATGCGATGCATAGACGGCGCTCCGCCCAACGTAGTCGGGATTTCCGTTGGTGCGAACGAAGAGGAAATCGCCGTCGCGCAGACGCAGGCGATTGGCCTCAACGTCGGGCACGAAGACGAGTTTGATCTCCGTCGGGTCGAGTCTGTCGCCAATGACGTTCGGAATTCGTAGCGTCGGCAGTCCGAGCGTTCCCGACTTCTGAGAGGTTCCGTAGCGAAACTCGTCAACGACATTTCCAAGTGTCGTTTCGGCCCACCCCTTCGGATTCGTCGCTGGGTCGCCAAACATGTCGAGGAAGAGCGCGGGGATGATTTCGGCGGCCTTCTTCCGCGCCTCGCGTCGCAATCGGACAATTCCTTCGGCCCGCGACAGCAGATCAACAATCCGCTGCTGCTTCGCGAGAGACGAAAGTGGAACACGCACCTTTGTGCCTATCTCTCGACTGATACCGCCTTGGGCAGCGCCTCGAAAGTCGCTCATGATCTCGGCCTGCCCCTGAGCGCTGCGAAGATAGAAGTACAGGTATCGAGCGTCGAGTCGCCGAGAGTCTGCACGCAACAGGAACAGGTGCTCATTCACCCCAGCCCGCTCAAACGGAAAGGCAGGCTCAACCATTCATACGCGCCCGGTGGTAGCGCCATCCTTGACTACGAGTACGTCGCCTACTCGCAAGCGCCCTGTGGTCATGGACTGATAGAACTCGTCCGGAACAAATCTCATTGGATCGAGCTTGAGAATGCCCTCTGCCGTTACATGTTCTCCACCTAACGACGGAACTCCGGAATTAACAGCGCCTCCTTTCGGGCGCTTCCCGGTCTCGAATGACGCCAAAACATCAGCGAGTGCAACGCGATGTGTCATGCCGCTCCGCCGAGCGCCATCCGCAGCGCTTCCACTTCTTCCGCAATCTCGGCCTCAATGGCCGCCAGTTCGTCCAACAGCTCACGCGGGTCCCGGTGTTGGACCTGCTGCTGGCTCATTGGGCGGTAACGCCCGGCTGACAGGTTGAAGTCGTTCGCCCGGAGCGTCGCCTCATCTGCAAACCACCACTGCTCGGTCCACTCGGCTTTCGGATCGCGCTTGTCCCACGCCTTCAGCCCTGCCACACGGTCACGATAGGCCGCGATCAGCGTAGGCAAATCGTCCGCCTCGATTGCCTGGTCATGGTTGGCATCGATCTTGTAGCCGTCGTTATCAGCGTGCAGGAAGAGGACATTCTCGGTCTTGCCGCCCTTCCTGAAGAAAAGCACCGACGTTTTCACGCCCGAGTATGGCTGGAACACGCCACCCGGCAGACTCATCACCGCTTCGACGCGGTTATTCTCGATCAACTGACGCCGCAGCTCCTTATGGGCGCCGGTCGATCCGAACAGCACGCCCTCGGGCACGATGACGCCGCAGCGCCCGCCCGGCCGCAGGCTGTCCATCATGTACTTGAGAAACAGAAGCTCAGTTGCGGTGGTCGTCCCGACCTTCACGTCATCGACGATCCGATCCCTGTCCACCCGACCAGAGAACGGCGGATTGGCAAGAACGACGCTGTAGCCCTCCTGTGGCAGGCCGAGTTCGGCCTTGCGCTCGGAATCAAACGTGGTCGTCAGGACGTTGCGCAGCAGAATGCGCACGTTCGGCAGGCCGCGCAGCGTGAGATTCATCGTTGCCAGGCGCACCATCTTCGGGTCCACGTCGTTGCCGAAGAAGGTCTGGTTCTGAAGCGCCGAGATATGCGCGGCCGAGAGCTTGTCGCCGAGGCCGCGCGTCTGCACCTTGCCGTCGAATTCGACGCTCTGGATCCCGCCCGGCGACGAGTTCGCCAGCCGGATGTGGTTGTAGGCCGCGACCAGGAACCCGGCCGTCCCCGCCGCCGGGTCGTAAATGGTCTCGCCGATCTTCGGATCGATGATCTCGACAATGGCGCGGATGATGTGGCGCGGAGTGCGGAACTGGCCAAGCTCGCCCGCCTGCTTGATTTGCTTCAGGACATGCTCGAAGAGATCACCCTTGGTGTCCGCATCCGAGCGGTCCAGCCGAAGACCGTCCACGAGCGTCACGACCTGCGTAAGCACGGTGGGCTCGTCTATACCAAGGCGCGCGCCGTGCATGAAGTTGACGGCGCCGTTCCCGGCCACCTCGGTGAAGAACGCAAACACCTCATCGCGCACGAAGCGCACGAGTGGCTCGCCGGAAAGGCCCTTGGCCCAGACGGACCAGCGGAAGCGCTCTTTCGGGATCGTCGTCTCGCCCTTCTCAAGGGCGTTCAGCGGGTTCTTCAGGGTCCACGAGCCGCTGAAGAGGGGCTCATGCTTCTGCTTGAGCACCTTGGCCCGGGCCGCGTTCTCGGCGTCGATGCCCTCGATCAGATAGAAGAAGAACAGGAACGCGAGCTGCTCGGCATTGCTGACCGGATCGGGGTAGCCGCCGCCATACAGGTAGTCGCGGATCTGTTCGATCGAGCGGCGCATCTCGGGGGTCAGGGGCATTGCGTTATGTCCTTCCGTTATGAGGGCCGTGCGCCCGGCTGCGGTGCGGCGGCTGTCATCGGCTCGCCCGGACTGAACACCTCGCCATTGAGAGAATCAAGCAACGTATCGAGGTTCTGGTCGCCGCCGAAGATCCGGATGGCCTCGGGCACGCCGCCCATCAGCGTGAAGGGATGGAAAGCGAAGTGCCCGGCGGTGAACTCATCCATCGTGTCGGCGTTCGCCCGGAGCTGGCTGCCGACGACGCGGAGCCAGCGCTCCTGATCGGGCGTGAGACTGTCCTCCCTGGCAAGAAACCACGCCTCGAAGCGCGCGCCGAGCGCGGCGGCCTTCGCTTCCGAGGCCTCGGGGAACACCATGTTTCCGTTCTCATCGATGGTGATCCACTCGCGCGTGGTCGGGTCGATGTGGTCGTCGATGTCGAGCGAGAGCAAACGCCGCGGCTCGTACTTCTTCTTCGGCTGGCGCGAGATCACGACACCGCCGCCACCCTCCTCGTCCTCATCGCCATGAAAGTCAGTAACGCCGACGAAGTCGAACATCGTGAACACAGGCTTGCCCTTGAATTTGCGCGTGCCGCGTCCGCGCATTTGCCGGTACAGGATGGCGGACTTCGTGAACCGCGCGAACACAAGATTCATGACCTCCGGGCAATCAAAGCCGGTATCGAGCATGTTTACGGACACGATAATCTGGGGAAATTTCTCCTTCTTGAATCGCTTGATCTTCGTCATGCCATCGACCGTGTCGTCCGCCCCCATGCCGGAGACAACGTAGTCCGCATAGCGGATTTCAGGGGACGGTTTCTCGTCGGCGTAGGCCGCGTCGAGCATCTGTGCGAGCGTCTCGGCGTGCCGCCTGGTCACGGCGAAGACGATGGTCTTGCCGAGGAGCGGCTTGCGGACGGTGCCCTTGGCGTCTGTGTAGCCCTTTTCCAGCACGTCGCGGAACTCACGGACGATGGCGCGATTGCGTTCGGGGATGGTGAATTTCCGCTCCAGTGCCGCGGGATCGATGACGATGCTCTGCTCGGCGCCGAAAAGCTGTTCGAGCTCGGCACGCGTGCCCTGGTCCATCGCGCTCCAGTCGAGCTCGCTGCGGCTGACCGGAAAACCTCCCTCAGCAGCGGTCTTGACGGTCTTGGCCTTGTAGATCTGGTATGGGACGAGAAAGCCGTCGCGAATGGCGTCCTTGAGCCTGTAAATGTAGGTCGGCGCCTCGACCTCGAAGAAGCGCAGCGTGTCACGAATCGTGAGCTTGTCCTCGTCGTCGCCGAAATCCGCCGGGTCGGCGACGCACGGCGTGGCGGTCAGGCCGACCTGCACGCCGTCGAAATGCTTGAGGACGCCGCTCCACTTTCCGTAGATCGAGCGGTGGCACTCATCGGAAATCACGAGATCGAAGTAGCCGGACGAGTACTCGTGATAGATGTTCACCATGCTTTGCAGCGTGGTGATCGTGATGCGTTTCTCGTCCTGGAAGCGCCGGCCGGCGCGCAGCACGTAAGCCGGAAAATCCGCCAGGTGCTCGGCGAATGCGTCCTCGGTCTGCTTGGCGAGCGGGATGCGGTCAACGAGGAAGAGAACGCGGGTGATGGCATTCGCTTCGAACAGGCGCTTGATCAAGGCCGCGGCGGTCCGCGTCTTGCCGGTGCCGGTCGCCATTTCAACGAGCATCTTGCGCCGGCCGCTATTGATCTCCTGGCAGAGCGTTTCGACGCACTCGGTTTGGTAATCGCGCTCGACAATGTGCTTGTCGATGGCAATTGAGAGCGAGTCGCGCCGGACATGCCCGGTTGCGGCACGGCGTTCAAGGTCACCCTGCGAAAAGAACGTCTTGATGGCGCGGGGGAAGGCTTCGCGCTGCCATTCCCAGAAGCGGATCTCCTCGCCGTTGGCGAGGAAGACATAGGGCACTTTGAGCTGCGCGGCGTAGGCCTTCGCCTGCACCTCAGCCTCGGCGGGATTGATGGCGGCCCTCTTGGCCTCGATCACGGCGAGCGCCCGTCCGTGACGGTCGCAGAGTACGTAGTCGGCCTTGGTCTTGTCCGGGAGGACGTACTCGAAGCGCACGGCGTTCGGATTCAGCACGTCCCAGCCCTGGTCCTTGAGCTGGGCGTCGATCTTGACGCGTGAAAAGGCTTCGTTCGTTCCCGGCATGACGATTCCCGCGCTACGCCGGGTGCGGTTGGCCGGTCGGAGATTTCTCCGGCTTGGTCGGGAGCGTCTTGATCTCCGTGCCCGCATCTACCTCGGCTATCCGCACGTCGTAGAGCGCCTGCAGATTCATCCAGAACTGCGGGCTCGTGCCGAACCAGTGTGCGAGACGAAGCGCGGTATCGCCGGTAATCGAGCGCTTGCCGTTGATGATCTGGCTGATGCGGTTCGCGGGCACCCGGATCTGCCGCGACAGCTCGGTCGGGCTGACGCCGAGTTCCTCAAGTTCGTCGGCGAGAATTTCGCCGGGGTGGATCGGTGTGCGGGCCATGGTCAGGTTCCTTTCAGTGGTAGTCCACGATTTCGACGTTCGAGGGTCCGCTCTGCCCCTCAGGCCATTCGAAACAGATTCGCCATTGCATATTGATGCGGATGCTGTACTGGCCCTTGCGGTCGCCTTTCATGCCCTCCAGCGCATTCGATGGCAGCGCTTGAAGGTCCGGAAGACTGGTTGCCGCGTCGAGAATGTCGAGGCGTTTTTCCGCCTGGCGGCGAAAGCCCTCGAACTCCTTGACGCGCTTGCCTTCGGCAAATTCCTTCGTGCGCTTGTCGCAATAACTTTGGATCATTGCCGGACAAGATAGTACGGCATACGATGTACGTCAAGCGTAAATCCGTCTTGCCCACCGTAGCGCGCGGGCGCCACAAACCGGCGACGACCCCACGCCCAGCCCGTAATGCGCCATTTAAGGTGGCGCATACCGGTTCTATTTGGCGCAATAGCACCAAAATGCGCCAAATAACCCTCAGGTGCGGCTCTGGCCCATGTATTTGAAAAGCTTGTTTTATCGTAGTTTAACTACGATAATTGTTGTCACCTCAATTCATGCTGGTTTCGTATTATTAATTTAGATAGTATAATCGTAGTATGACTACGACTTCTAATAGCAAGCTAAATACCCTCTATACCCGTCTGCCCATGGGTTCCCCGATCACCTCGGCGCAACTCGCCGCGCTCGGGGTCTCGGCCGATCTCGCGGTCCACTATGCCCGCTCTGGTTGGCTCAAGCGCCTGGGACGAGGGGTTTATTGCCGACCCGGTGAAGCCCTGTCGCTGCACCCGAGCCTCGTTGTGCTCCAGCAGCAAATCGCCGGACTTCATGTCGGCGGCAAAACGGCGCTGGAATGGTACGGCGTGCGCCAATACGTCTCGCAGCAGGCTGCATTGCATCTATACGGCTGGGAAACCGCGCGCCTGCCTGCTTGGTTCGGTCAGCATTTCCCGGGCGAGTATCACCGCAAGCGGCTGTTCAACGAGAAGCCCGAGCAGATGCTCGGCGTCGGTCGTTTTGAAAACCGCGACAATGCGCCACTGGTCTCGACACCGGAGCGGGCGCTGCTCGAATTGCTGGACGAGGTCGGCGTCCGGCAACCGCTGCAGGAAGCGAGGGAAATCGCCGAAGGCACGTACAGCCTGCGCGCCGAGGTGCTGATGGATCTTCTCAAGCGCTGCACGAGCGTCAAGACAGTCCGGCTCTGCTTGCGCCTCGGACGCGAGCTCGCCCTGCCGTGGGTCGGCAAGCTCGATGAGGCCGTGCTGCCCAAGGGCAGCGCCCGGCCGTGGATATCGAAGTCCAAGGATGGGTTACTGGTGCTCAAACCATGAATCAGATCTATCTCGATACCGCGCGGTTGATGATCCAGGTGGCGCCACTGGTATTCGCCGACAATGTATTTGCCCTGAAGGGCGGAACCGCGATCAATCTCTTCGTGCGAGACATGCCCCGCCTGTCCGTGGACCTTGATCTGGTGTTTGTCGATCACCGCCTCGGCCGGGACGAGGCGCTTGCCAACATCAACGACGCGATCCGGAGTGCCCTGGATAGACTCAAGAAGCGCGGGTTCCAAACCCACGCAGCGACCGTGGCCGCCGCCGGCGAAACAAAACTCTTCGTGCGTCGCGACAAGCTCGAAGTAAAGGTAGAAGTAAATTTCGTGCTTCGCGGGACGGTGCACCCAGTCCGGACGACATCGCTCACCCCGAAGGCGAAAGAGACGCTGCTCGCCGACCTGGAATTGCCTGTCGTATCGCTGGAGGACCTCTACGGCGGAAAGCTCGTCGCCGCCCTGGATCGGCAACACCCGCGGGACCTGTTCGACGTGATGGAGCTTTTTCTCCACGGAGGAATCACGCCGGAAATCAGGCGCAGCTTTGTGGTCTATCTCGCATCTCACAACCGGCCGATTCATGAAGTGCTTTTCCCGAATCTTCGGGACATCTCCAGTGAATACGAAAGCACGTTCAAGGGCATGACGACAGAGTCGGTGGAGTTGAAGGTTCTCGTATCAGCACGCGAGCGCATGATCGCCGAACTGAAAGCGGACCTCGACGCCGCTGAGCGGGAGTTCCTGTTATCCCTAGCCCGCAATGAGCCCAATTGGGATTTGCTCGGCATCGAACACCTTGAGCAACTTCCCGGCATCCGATGGAAACTCGAAAATCTCGGGCGCCTGGCGAAGGCCAACCCGAAGAAGCTCAAGGAGCAAGCCAATGAGCTGGAACGGTTGCTTGGGAAGACCTGATCTGCAATCGGAGGTCACATGAACGTACCTCAGACACATCTGCTTGAGTACATCGGCGCGGAGGAAACAAACCTTCTCGTCAGCATGAATCTATGCAAGCGAGACATGGACTTCTTCCCGAAGCTCGATGGACTTTTCCAGGAGCCGCTGAAATATATCGACCTGAAAATAAAGAATAGAGCCGCGTTGACTCACGATGACAAGCATCGAATGGCCGTTCTCACGTTGTACTTGTACGTGCACTACCACCTGTACTCGGCATTCTCAACGATGCTCAGGTGCCACCTCTCGGATGCATTGTCACAATCACGGAAGGCGATTGATGCGGCATTCACGGCAGCGCGATTGATTCGGGAACCAGCCACACTGACAGATTACTTTGACCGGCATCGAGACTATCGAAACATCAAACGAACCGTGTCGGATGCCAACCAGAAGTCGGAGACGGAGTATCCGGACACCGGCCCACTGGTCGAGATGCATGAGATATGTAGCCAATTTGGATCACATGCTGACGTGAGCTCGCTCATCCATAGAGTTGAGATGACCGAGCCGGATGAGTTGGGCAAGTCGCTTATGCGATTGCTGATGTTTCAAAAGCCTGAATCTGACCTGGAGTTTCGGTACTACCTCGTGCAGATTCTTGTCAGTTTTGCCCAGATGCTGTGGTTGTTTAGCAACTTTGTTGCTGATATCGCCGCAGGGATCGAAAAGGATAAATGGATCACCACTATCGGCCAGACGATTCTGGCAATTCAGAAGGAGAGCGAACAAATTGAGGCAGCAATGAAAAAGCCGGCGTAGTGCTGCCAACAGATGGAAAATCGGTTCAAGCCGCGCGCAGCGGCACGACCTTGCTCACAGTCAAAGCTTCGAGATAATCCGGCCACTTCTGCAGCCACACGCGCGCCTCGGCCTCATAG
>Ga0080064_1008231_pt1 | contig 10011 bp, 10 predicted proteins | sample Subgrocontami54m_FD_69260 | JGI IMG/M metagenome (GOLD analysis project Ga0080064, IMG submission 69260) | Subsurface groundwater microbial communities from S. Glens Falls, New York, USA - GMW46 contaminated, 5.4 m (SPADES assembly) (version 2) ... | reverse complement strand
TCAGGCCGCCGTGGTCGCCGGCGGCCGTGGCCGCGCCGGAGGTGGCGTAGCAACCGGTGGTGCCTGTTGTCGGATTGGTTACGGTCGCGGTTGTCGTCGTCGTCGTCGTCGTGCCGCCGGTGTTGGTGTTGCCCAGGACCGAGAAGCGCTGCGTTCCGGCCAGGCAGGTATCGAGCGAGGTGGTGGTGAGGCTGTTGCTGCAGCTGCAGTTGTCGTAGCCCGCCCCGGCGGCGCATTGCGCGGCAAAGTCCGCCGTGGGGGCGGTCGAGCTGCAGCTTGCCGCGCTGGAATAACACTGCGACGAATAGCCGAGGTCGGTTGCGGTGGTCTGGACCGAACTGGTGAATTCCGGGACCTGGATCTGCGGGCTGACGCTGCCGCCGAGATTGGTGAGCGCGGTGCCGTTGGCGGCCGTGTCGGCGGCCGGGCCGTTGCTGTTCGGGTTGCCGATGAAAATGAGGAAGTTCCGGCCGCAGGCATTGGCATCGGAGAGTGGGGACCTGAAGCGGGTGTAGTTGGTGGTGTAGCCGTTGGAGTCGGCCTTGCTCGCGAGCACCGCAGCGGGGGAAACGGAATTGCCGCCGGTGAAGTAATTCCAGGCGTCGTACATCAGGTTGCCGTATTCCGTGTTCGCGTTGCGCTTTTCGTCCGGGCTGTTGATATTGTTGAAAATCGTCGTCAGTTGCGTGCTCAATGTCGTCTTGTTCGCATCGGTCATCGGCACGATGGCGTGGCGGACGAATCCGCCGGTGTCGGTTGCGGTTCCGCCGGTGACGTATTCCATCACGCCGAGATGCACCCTGCTGTCGATGCCGCCGAGGAGCGTGTTGAGGGCGCGCGACTCGGACTGGCCCTGCGCGAGGCCTCCGGGCCATTGCTGGCTTTGTCTTGCCCAATTGGAGGTGTTGTCGAGAATGATCAGGATTTTCGGATCCGCGCCGACGCCGCCGCTCGCGCCGGTGAATATGTCGATATCCTCGGCGGTGGACTGCGTCGAGACTGAAGCCGCCGCGGCGCACAGCAGCAGCGCGGGCAGGCCGCGTTTGGTCGAACGTTTCATGACGTTGCTCCCACAATGAACCAGGCGGTTCGGCAAATCGGCATCAGCAGGTCACCACGGCGCATATGGTATCGGCGGGTACCTGCACCGCCACGCCCTGGTGAAGTTCCACCGACGTATTGGTGGCGGCTTCCTTGGCCACGACCTTGAGGTCGTACAGCGTCGCCGCGCACAGCGAATTGCCGGTAGCCGCACCGACGACGCCGAACGCTTGCGCCTGTCCGAGCGTGCAGCCGAGCTGGCCCGGATCGCTCAGGTCCAGCGCGGCGTTTTTCTTGACATACGCCTGCACCAGCGTCGGCGTGATGGTGACCGCGACATCCGCGACGCCGTCGGCATTGATATCGACGTTCGCCGTCGAGGCGATCGAGACGCTGCTCGGCAGGCTGATGGCAGCTTCCACCGCCTCTTCCGCGGCGCGCACGGTTTCGTTGCGAAACTGCATGTTGCCGACGATCTGCAGGTTGCTCTTGCCGAGGTTGAAACTGGTGATCGCCATGAGCGTCAGCAGCACCAGCATGATCAGGCCGATCAGGAGGGTTGCGCCTTTCTGGCGCCGCAGCGGGGCGCTCATGGCGACCTCCGCCCGGACGGATTGTCGAGCCTGACCGCGGCGTTGTAGGCATGGCGTTTGTACATGTCGCCATAGGTGCCGCTCGTGGGGAAAAGATTGCTGGACCCGTCCGCCTTCAGGCCCAGCGCGTAGACCTTGTTGTCGGTCCAGCCGGGCGATCTTTCGACGTTCCGCGCGAGCAGGTTTACCTTGACTGCATAGGTTCGCAGCCAGTTGCCGACGCAGCCTGCGCCTACGCAGGCGTTGTACGAGTTGGGGTCCGCGGTGTAGGCGTCGACGGTGCCGTTGCCGTCCGTGTCGATGCCGTATTCGAGCTGGATGGTCTCGATGCCTTCGACCAGCGGGACGATGGTGAACCCGGCGCCCCCCAGTTCGGCACGCTTCAGCGTGGGGATTCCGTCGGTGCCGATGTTGTTGTTGGCGACAAAATAGATGCGCGTCAGATAGCGGCGGTAATCGGCTACCGCTACGCAGTCGATCGCGTGCCTGGTCATGGCCGTGAGGTCGGTGCTCAGGCGGAAGTGATCCTGGTAATCCTTGGCCGCAGCCGCCCCGCCGGAATTCTTTGCAAGCTCGGTCGCCTGATAGCAATTGGAGGACTGCAGGTAAGGCGCCCCGGCGATTACCGCATCGCAGCCCGCTTCGAGCGTGGGGCCGGCGACGCAGGTGCTGACGCGGCGAATCACCAGGATGTCGGATCCGGCGCGCGCGTCGCTTACGCAGGAGGGGATGGTCGCGGCGTTGTCGTAGCCCTGCACATGGAAAAAAAACGACTTGTCCAGATCGGTGGTGGCGCAGGGGTCGGGCATGGCGGTCATGGCCGGAAGGCCCAGAAGGGCGTCCGGGCCGAGCGGCGGGGCATTGGGAAAGATGATCGACGAGTAGGGATTGAATGCCGCAAGAAACCCGGCCATGCGCAGGTCGTCGGTGAGCACCGTCATCGCGTAGCGGCCGCTCTCGAGCTGGCGGTTGCTGCGCTCGATTTCGCTGCGTGCCTGACTGTTTTTCACGAAAATCGAGATGAGCCCGGTCATGATGAGCAAGCCCAGGGTGATCGCGATCATCAGTTCGATCAGCGAGAAGCCGCGGTGGATTGCGCGGCGGCGGCTTGTTTGCGAGGAGAGCTTCAGCATGTGCGTCATCCGGCAATGATCATTGGCAAGAGGGCAAACCGATCGACACGCGCGACGACAGGGTGCGCCGGAGGCGATCATCGCTGCCGAAAGAGCCCTGGCCGCAGGTCGCGCTGGGGGTGCTGGTCGCGTTCAAGCCCTGCCAGGCAACCGTGACCATGTAGATGCCCGGCTTGCACAGCCCGGGCGTGGCGTCCTGCGCCTGAATGAGCGCAATACAGCCGAGCGCGCCGATCATCCCGCCTACCTTCGCGCCGCTGCTGGTCTCGGCCGCCCCTTTCAGCGCGTTGCTCCATTCGCACTGATCCCGGGGAACCCCTGCCGCTTTGGCAAGGCAGTCTCCCGGCAGGGCGTTCGCCGTCCCGAAAGCGGCATCCCCGGTCCCGAAAGTGGCCGTCGCCGGGGTCGGAACGTAACTCGCGGCGGCGCCGCGGTTCGCGCTCATGCGCTCGACCATGTCGTTCATCAGGAGCACGGCCTGGGCGCGCTGGTAGGATTCCATCTCGGCGAGGAATATCTTGCTTTGCATGCCGGCCAGGCCGAGCATGCCGAACGCCAGGATGACGATCGTCACCAGCACCTCGAGCATGGTGGTGCCGCGCTCGCGTCGATCGGGATGCCGGCGCGGGGCTAGCATGCCGCGGCTTTCACGTACGGGCGGCCGGTCAGGTCGACCGACACACAGCGCTGGTCGGTAACCCCGGCAGCGCTGATATTGAACGCCGGCGCGACGGCGCCCTGAATCCGGCCGGAACTCCGGTAGGTCACGCTGTCCGGCCCGGTGGCGGTCACGCCCGGGAACGCGGCGTGGACCTGGATGTTGCTGCCGGGATTGTCGGGATCGGCGATCTGCCAGCCGCTTTGCCAGGAGCCTGCGGTCGTGGGCGACAAGGTTACGCTCCTGTTTCGCTTGATCGCTTCGCTTCGCGTCAGCGCCAGCGAGGAATTGATGTCGGTCGCCATGGACTTCATTTTCTGGCTCTTGATGAACTGGCTGAACGAGGGCGCGGCCAGGCCGGCGAGAATGGCGACGACGACGACCACGATCATGAGTTCGGTCAGCGTGAACCCTCGCTGACCGGGCAGCGGCCGGCGCAATTGTCGGCGAAAGGATTTCATCCGGGCCGGCTACCAGTAGTCCGACGGCGTTTTCAGGCCGGCCTGGTTGATGCTCAGCGCCTGCTCGTTGTTCGTCGCCTGGCTTCCCTGCGGCGTCGCGGTGATCAGGAAGGTGGGCGGGGGCCCGGCGGTCGTGGCGATGACGGGCGTGCCGTAATATTTCGAGACTTCGCTCGGGACCGCCGCGGCCTCGGTAGCCGTGCCGAACAGGGCGCCGAGGCTGGTCGCATAGGTGCGGTTATCGAGGAAATACTGCTGCTGGCGCTGGGCCGCATCCATCAGAAACGCCTGCGCGCTGGAACGGTGCCCCTTGAGGATATAAGTCTTGTACGAGTGCGACTCGGGAAGTCGCAAGTTGTAATTGTTCAGGCCATGTTTTCGTCATAGGAGATATGTGCTAGCGAACCCTCCTTTCCGTAGGAGGTAGCCTATTCCGATGCGCGTCGCGGGTAACTGCGGGGTGCAAAGCTCGGAAGACAATGTACCGAATGCTCGCAAGAGCGGCCCACTAGCACTGCGAGGTGCGAACGGCTACTGGAAGCTTTATCCGGTATAGGGCTAGGCTGGCTGGTATGGTCAACATATGTGAATTGTCGATAAACGTCGTAAGACTTGACAAGCCAAAGAAGCTGATTCATCGGGCTTGAGCCAAAAGGCACGCGCGAGACGTTCCACTTCGTATTTGGAACGCACGGATATCAACGCGCACGGCGAAGAGACAAGACCTACTCCAGTCGTTGTTACGACTTGCGGAACGAGGTAAGCCCGACGTCTCGCCTTAGTACATCGAGGCAAGCGAACCGCAAGGAACGCCCTTGAGATAGCGGGTAGAGGATGGAACAAAAAGCGAATGCCGTATTGTAATGAGACGGATAGGGGATGAAACGATTGCTCCGCAGCGATAAGCTGGCTGACTTGTTTCTGGTCATCATCGCGAAAACACTCGCGGAACTTCTCTTTAGGAGGCAAAGCACATGACTGCGCTTAGACAGGCGGATGCGGCCTCCACTTGGGGTAACGATTGGCACAATATCAACTGGGCCAACTGTCATCTTGAGGTAAGGAAGCTGCAAGTCCGTATCGCGAAGGCAACACGCGAAGGTTGTTGGCGCAAGGTGAAAGCCTTGCAATGGCTGCTGACGCACTCGTTCTGCGCCAAAGCACTGGCGGTAAGGCGAGTCACTGAAAATCAGGGTAAGAAAACTCCTGGCGTGGACGGCATTACTTGGTCCACACCTGAGGCGAAAGCCAAAGGCGTTCAGGAGTTGAGGCGGGTCGGATACAAACCGAAACCGCTTCGCCGGGTGTATATCCCGAAATCCAATGGCAAGAAGCGTCCGCTTGGAATCCCCACCATAAAAGACCGGGCGATGCAGGCATTGCATCTACTGGCACTCGAACCGGTGTCGGAAACTACGGCGGATTATGACAGCTATGGATTTAGGCCGGAACGCTCCGCGCATGACGCTATCGGACAGCTCTTTGTAGCCCTCTGCCACAAGGGGTCGGCGCAGTGGGTGCTCGAAGGCGACATCAAGGGATGTTTCGACCACATTAGTCACGAGTGGATGTTAAAAAACGTCTGCACCGACACGAAAGTGTTGGAAAAGTGGCTGAAGGCGGGATATGTCGACGAGAAGAAGTTATTTCCGACGGTGGAAGGAACGCCGCAGGGAGGCATTATTTCCCCGGTATTGGCGAACCTGGTGCTCGATGGACTCGAAGATTTGCTGGGGTCATTTTATGGTTCTGGTAAATTGGCGGGTCGCGACACCGAATTTACGCAAAAGCACAAGGTGCATTTTGTGCGCTATGCAGACGATTTCGTCATTACGAGCAACTCGAAAGAGACGCTGGAAAACGAGATTAGACCGCTGGTGTGTGAATTCCTTGCTGACCGAGGTCTGGAACTGTCTAAGGAAAAGACCAAGGTAACGCACATCTCGGAAGGCTTCGATTTCCTGGGGCAGAATGTACGCAAGTACCGTTTGGGGAAACCAAGCGAAAAACTGCTCATCAAGCCGTCAAAAAAGAACGTGAAAACGTTCCTCGACGGGGTGAGGGAGACGATACGGCGATTAAGGACGGCCAAACAGGATTCAGTGATTGGTCAGCTCAACCCGAAGATTTTAGGTTGGGCCAACTATCACCACCATGTGGTTGCCAAGAAAACCTACTCGAAAGTTGACCATATCATCTGGCATAGGCTGTGGGCTTGGGCACTACGCCGCCATCCTACAAAGTCGAGTCGATGGATTCATCGTCGCTACTTCGGCACAATCGGAGAACGGCAACATGCCTATCGCTGCGTCGTAAAGACGAAGGACGGAGAAAAGCGGATGCTCGCGCTGCGAAACACTACGGATGTTGCCATTGTGCGACATACAAAGATTCAAGGCGAAGCAAACCCGTACGACCCAACCTTTGAAGAGTACTTCGAGAATCGCTTGACCATGAAAATGGAAAAGAACCTCGGGGGAAAACGCAAATTGCGATACCTGTGGCGCCGCCAACACGGGCGGTGTCCGGTCTGCGGAGAAAAGATTACGACCATCACGCGGTGGAATGCCCATCACTTGGTTCGTCGGGTCGATGGAGGCTCGGAGGCAAGTTCAAATCTCTGGCTCCTGCATCCGGACTGTCACAGGCAGCACCACGCCAACCCCGGTTGGAAGTGGAAGATGTCGGTTGAAGAGGAATCTTTGGCTTAGGGCTACGATGCTGTTTCTACATTCCGTAGGAACATGATTTAAGCCGTATGCAGGGAAACTTGCACGTACGGTTTTCAGGGGGGAGTGCTTGTCGCAAGACGGTGCTCCTACCCTACCGGATAGGCAACCGCCGCGAGTATGCTGACGATGACCACCGCCACCATCAGTTCGATCAAGGTAAAGCCGCGGTTGCGTCGATTCGGAGTCATGATTCACCTTTCTGCGGTTTCACAAAGTCTTGCCTGCAAGCGCCGCGTCCGGATTCGCAGCGGCCGGCAAGTCCCGCCCAGGGGCAAAGCACCATCCAGTTCGCAGCATGATGCTAGTGTTTCCCGCGCGCCGCTGTCCAGAGGAAGTTGACGAGCGCACGGTTGATGGATACCCCTTGGATGGTGTATCGTTCTGCCTCCCCCGCCAGGAGACTCCGCGATGGTCAAACCCCGTAAGCTCCCCCGTCCTCACGTTCCACCCCGCACCGACAAGGAAGCACAAGCGCTGCTGAAGCACGTTGAGGACCGAATCTATCATTTTGTTGGCCAGGTGGATGAGTTGGAGGCTGCCATCGGCATGCTGTTTATCGGTCCCTTGTTCGGTTGGAAGGTGCTTGTGTTTATTCACAACAAGCGAACGATTCGAAAATACGAGGAAATCCTCGGCATCAAGGTTCGGGAGGCCTTCCCGGCAGAGGGGCCCTACCACAATAAATCCGTAGGCTATGAGTTCGTTCAGAAGATTCAGCAATTCTGGAAGGGCGTGAGCGGCGAGATCGTTGTGGAAGATCGGCGCAAGCTGGTCTAACGAGGTGCTAGATAGCCGGTACCCTTGACACGGGTACGGAGTCCCCGTATGATGCGGGGTAATGGATACCAGTGCATCCCATACCCCTGATTCAACCGGCGAGCCGACGCCGGCCCCTGCCACCGGGGGACCCCGCGCGTTAGCGCGGGGCGCGGGGGAAGGGGCCGCTGCGCTATTACTCTCCGTTACTAATAGGAGAGTAATAGTTGCAAATGACAACCCAGACCCCGTTCAAGTGGGGATTCATTGGGTATCGCTTACTGCCTTTACAAATCCGTCCAACCTCGTCCAGTGTGTGATGGAGGCGTTTCTTCGGCAACCGCTCGCCGATGTCGAAGATTGGAATAAGGTTTTTGTGGATTCCGGGAAATCCGGGCGTCAATATAAGAAGATCTTCGTCGGTCCTCTTGGGCTGCGTCTGTATGCCTATCCGGGAACACAGTTGCATTGCCATCTGGAAATCCCTGGTGAGGCTATCGAGCAGATGGGGCAAGCGGCCATCCTCGAACTTTTGTCCTCCCTCAACGAATTGACAGGTGTCGACATTGCCGTGTCTCCTGACGCCAGACCGGTCAACTGGCGCTGCACGCGGCTGGACATCGCCTTTGATCACGTCCCGTTCAGCCCTCGTCAATGCTATGACGCCTGGCAGCGGGAGGACGTGCGTTGTGCGGCTAACCGGGATTCCTACAAGTGGATTGAAAGCGAGACCGGAAACACCCTGTATATTGGATCTCGCTTGTCCGGGCGATTCGTGCGCATCTATGACCGGCGTGGTTTCACGCGGTTGGAGTTCGAGCTAAAGGGGCGTTGGGCTGCAGGCATCGGGGACGTTGTCGCCGCCGTGCAGTTTGCTGCTTGGCGGGACGTTGGACTTGGGCATCTGCGCCAGTTCCTGGATTTCGTCGCCCGAGATACGGGTGGTAGCATATCTCGCGCCGATCTGCTGCCGTGGTGGGCGATATTCGCTGAACGCGTGGAAAGGGCTACGGAGCGCTTCGATAGGGGCGATGCTGGCATGGATGTGCTCGCAAAGGTTAAGCGCTTCCTGACCCGTATGCTGCCCTCCATGTGCGTATTTCGGGAGGGATTGCGAGTCAGTCTGGATGATCTTTGTGATGCGTCGGAATCTCGTCTGACGGATAAGCACCTGCAGAAGATCGCGGAGCTGCAAAGGGCGTTGGGCTGATGATGTTTCTTTCCATTGCTGATATGGTTTATCTCACTGGGTATAAGCGGCGCAGTTGCATTATTCGCTGGCTACAGGAGAATGGATTTGTGTTCCGGATTGGCGGGGATGGATATCCACGAGTTCTTGAAGATCATGTAAAGCTGTTGTTATCTGGTATCGCGGGTAAGCCGCGGAGCCAGCCGAATCTAGATGCGCTGTCCAGGTTAGGAAGCTGCAATGGGTCGCCGTCGCAAAAGCCGTCTTGATCTGCCGCAGCGGGTCTATTTCCAGCATGGAGGATATTACTTCGTGCCTCCGACAGGTTCATGGGTGAATCTTGGCCGTGAATTCGGTCCGGCGATGGCGAAGTGGTCTGAAATAGTCGGTAGGCCAACGCGGTTGACCACGTTGGGCGAAATCATGGATCGGTACATGCTTGAGGTCGCCCCTAAGAAATCCCCTCGAACATACCAGGACAACATCAAGGAAATGGCAAACCTTCGGGCCGTGTTCGGACATATGCGGCCTGGCGAAGTTACTGCGCCAGATATCTACAGCTACATGGATGCTCGGAAAGCTCCAGTCAGGGCTAACCGGGAAAAGTCGCTGCTATCGCACGTTTTCAGTTATGCAATTCGGTGGGGGGGCATAAAGGACAATCCTTGCCGGAACGTAAAGCGGAATCCGGAACGGCCGCGGGAACGCTATCCTGAGGATTATGAGATTGCTGCATTCCAGTCTGTTGCGGGGGAATTGCTAACGGCTTACGTGGATCTCAAATATATGACAAGCATGCGCAAGGGCGATCTACTGCACCTCCGGCTGGACGCTCTCACGGATGAAGGAATTGCCGTTACGCAGGGCAAGACGGGAAAGCGTCTAGTCTACCTCTGGAATCCTGATCTAAAGGCCGTGGTGGATCGGATTAAGGCGATGCGCCGCCCGTTGCGAAGTCTGTTCTTGTTCTGTACGCGAATGGGCCAGCCTTATACCGCGTCCGGCTTTGATTCAATCTGGCAACGCGCCATGCAGCGTGCCTTGGATACCGGTGTTCTAAAAGAGCGATTTACGGAGCATGATATTCGTGCCAAGACGTTGACTGATGCAGCAGGTCTCGGGCAGGACGCACAGAAGCTAGCTGGTCACAAATCGCGGGCCATGACCGACCGCTATATCAAGACTCGGACAATTGAAAAAGTGAAACCCCTCTCGCGAAATATTAGACACTAAGAGTTCATTTCAAAATTAAACGATGACATGTTTCAAGAAGTTCCAGCAGATGAGAACGCATCCGAGGGTGAGAAAAGCTTCATGAAGGTAATCGAGTCGTTCGTAACGGATCTTGAGGCGACGAAACTGATGCAACCACGCGATCGAACGCTCGACGACCCAACGGGTTTTGCCCAAGCCGCTACCATGTTCGGTATTGCGTTTGGCAATGATGG
>Ga0080064_1008228_pt1 | contig 10017 bp, 13 predicted proteins | sample Subgrocontami54m_FD_69260 | JGI IMG/M metagenome (GOLD analysis project Ga0080064, IMG submission 69260) | Subsurface groundwater microbial communities from S. Glens Falls, New York, USA - GMW46 contaminated, 5.4 m (SPADES assembly) (version 2) ... | reverse complement strand
TCGCTTCCATCACACTGCTCGCTTTCCAGGGCATGAATCGTTTTACAATGCCCTCGTCGTTGCGACCCAGTGTCAGGGATGTCCCCGGTCTGTTCTGTCAGGGATCTGCCCGGTCTGTACCATCGGCGACTCGGCGCCGGACCGCTGGGGACGGGCGCTGATGCGACGCATGGAACGCAGACGCGCGGAACGGGAGGGGCAGGCTCCGCGGACGCTGCAGGAGATCGACTACCTGCTGCTGGTGGACGATGAGGCGCGCCCGGGCGCGCTGCGCTTTGCTGAACACGAGGGCGGACCGTTCCTGAGGGAAGAGGGCGTCAAGCGCATACCGCCGCTGGTCGAACTGCCGAAACTGCTTTCGGCGGCGGAACACGTCATGGAGGAGAAGGATACCGAGGAAGATTTGCGCCTCCTGTTTGCGCCAGGATCGTCACTCGGTGGCGCCCGGCCGAAGGCATCGGTCAGGGATAAGGACGGCCATTTGGCGATTGCGAAGTTCCCGCGCCGGGATGATGAAATCAATACAGTGGTGTGGGAAGCGGTGGCCCTCACGCTGGCAAAAAAAGCCGGCATCGCGGTGCCCGCGGGGCGTGTCGAAATCGTGGCCAAGAAGCCTGTGCTTCTGCTGCGGCGTTTTGACCGGGATGGCGCACGGCGCATTCCGTTTCTCTCGGCCATGAGCATGCTGGGATCAACAGACAACGAAACACGAAGCTACCTCGAAATCGTGGACGCGCTTCGCCAGCACGGGGCCGCGCCGAAAGCCGACATGGAGGCGCTGTGGCGGCGGCTGGTTTTCAATATTCTGATCTCCAATACCGACGACCACCTGCGCAATCATGGTTTTCTGTATGAGGGTCCGGAGGGCTGGCGCCTTTCGCCGGCCTACGACCTCAACCCGGTGCCGACCGACATCAAGCCGCGCATCCTCACCACGGCGATCAACGAGGATGACAATACGGCCTCCCTGGCTCTGGCCATGGAGGTTGCCGGGTATTTCGAATTAGAAGCCGGCAAAGCCCGCGAAATAGCGGCACAAGTCGGAAAGGCCGTGTCGAAGTGGCGCGACGAGGCCGCTCGGCACGGCTTCACGAAGCCAGAAATCGACCGTATGGCGTCGGCGTTTGAACACCAGGATCTGGAGATGGCGCGCGCGCGACTGTGATGCTGAGGGGACGGCCCAGCCTGATCGCCGTCAGTCGAGCACTCGCCGTGCCACTGTACCGGGCTTCCCTGATGCGGCACTCTTCTAGCACACAAACGTAGACCGCACCTCCAGGTACGAAAGGCCCAAATATCCCGAAGGCCGCTTTCTCTCTCAACCACTCCCACCAGGACGCCAAACCATAGGGTTGAGTAATCTAAAGTGGTAGTTTATATTTCTCATATGCGGTTTATCCGAAGAAGGCTGGCAGGCGTGCTACTGGATGCAGCTCGGCATTTTCCGGCGGTTGTGGTGACAGGGCCCCGCCGTGTGGGCAAAACCACCCTTCTCCGCAAGCTGTTTCCGAAAGCGCGCTACGTACTGCTTGAAGACCCCGACATTCAGGGTCGGGTACGCAACGATCCGCGTGCATTTCTTGACGGGCTGCGGCCGCCGGTTGTCTTCGACGAGATCCAAAATACCCCCGAGCTGCTCGAATATCTTGGGAGCTCAATTTGTGGCCGGATGCAATGAGCCGTTGAAGAAAAAGACGAATACAAGAGAATTGTGCAAAGCATTTCACCGCTGGTGGGAGACGCCGGAGTTTCCATTGAGGTGTTTGCGGATCCTGGTACCAGAGCCGAGGAGATGCTTGCCCAGGGCGAAGAAATGTTCTCCTGGATTCCAAATGCCCACAATTCTGACCGAGTTTTCGAGCCATGTGCACACGTGTTCCCTTCTCCCGCAGCGCACACTTCTGGCACAGGGGGCCGTAAAGCTGTTTACTTTTTCAGTGAGTTAGGCGAGGTAAGACTGAGGGGATTCGGGGAGGGTTAGCTAGTCTTGAATGGGTTGAGAATCCGCACATCAAGACGGCTAAAATCTCGTTCGTTCCTGGTCGCAACAATCAAACGATGGACACGCAAGCTGCTGAAGTCCTCGGTTGTGCTCCACAACCCCGAAGCTTTAGTGCGGGCACTCGGGTCCTCCGTCGCGAGCCAAGGTGCAGTCAGCAGATCTTCCTCGGGAAAACGCTCAGTTTTCTTGAAGCGTACGGGCACAGAAGGTTTGCGCAACACCGGCCGGTCATAACCGACCTGTCCGCTGTCAATTAAGTGAGGGCCATTGTTAACAGTTGTTCCTGTGTTTGCGTCTATTTCTTCTAGATGGTTTCTGGTCCTGAAGGTTTGAACCGTGGGAAGCAGAGTTGACTTCCGTACCGCAATCATGGAATGTCAGGCCGTGACCGGGCTGCCTTTCACTGAAGCCTCTGACGATGCCTCGGTGGTAAACGCCGCGCGCAAAGGCGACCGCGCCGCTTTCGGCCGCTTGTACGATCGCTATGCGCGAATGGTCCACGGCATCCTGCTGGCCCGGGTGCCGCCAAACGAGGTGGATGACCTCGTTCAGGACGTCTTTGTGCTGGCACTCCCCCGGCTGCAAGGTCTGCGTGACATCGGCCGCTTTGGGGCATGGCTGGCGGCGATCACGCGTAACCGAGCCAACGATTATCACCGCCAGTCGCGGACAGCCCTTGAGTTGACGGAGCAATTGTCCGAAGACGAAGTCGAAGGCCGAGCGACGAATGGCGCAGAGGAAGCGGAGGCTGCAACGATCCTTGCGATCATCCGGGGTCTACCCGAGGCTTATCGGGAGACGCTGATACTGCGCTTGGTGGAGGGCATGCCCGATCCGGAGATCGCGGCGCGCACCGGGCTGACTCCCGGTCAGCCGGCCGGGCTGTGGAGCAAGCCGCCCTGGTGGCTTGGTCGCGGAAAGGCTCGCCAGAGCTCATGCCTCGAACGTCGGCCTCAGAGCGGCTGCGGCGCCGATGGTAGCATGACGATCCCGGCCAACGAAAGCTGCTGCAGCTGCTATTGAACACCGGGCCTAGCCCCGCCTCGATCCCTTTTCTGAGTTGCACCAGCGATGCACTGCCCGGATATTGTCTGGATGGTCATCCCTCCGGGCTCCACCCATACCCTTTGGTTCTTTGTGGTCTGGCACGATGTCGTTGTAGTCGGTGAACTCCTCGTGGCAGATTGCACATTTCTTGTCCTGCTCGACAATTTTCCGGTTCAGGAGTTTCCGCCTTTCTGCTGGCGACCTGAGTTCCCGATATCCTCTTGGGTGATGCGGATCTTCGATCCGTTGGACACCGAGCCGTAAAATGCGTGCCTTTCGGACTTGCTCCCGGCCACAGCAGGAGAGCGAACGGTGAATCGGACAATATTCATTGCGACGGAGCCTCATACCATCCCTCCTGGGAATCGAGTGAAATTGGCTTGGGTGGTTGGGAAACAGAAGAAGAGATCTTGCAGAAAAGGCTAATTTATTCTCGACATAATAAGCTAACATTGACACAACGCAATCAGCTAATATACGCACAGCACATTAAGCTAACCCAGGACGCACTCATGGCCGCACCGTCGGAAAAGCTCGCACAATCCTTAGAGGTTCTACGGAAGCTCCAGAACAGAAACGGGGCGACCGCCATACGGGCGAGGGACCTGACGCGCACCCACCGGGAGCGCCTTCTGGCCAACGGCTTTCTCCAGGAGATCATCAAGGGCTGGTATATCCCATGCCACCCGGACGAAAGGAAGGGGGAGAGCACAGCGTGGTATGCGTCGTTCTGGCGTTTCTGCGCTGTGTATCTGGACGCGCGCTTTCGCAAGAATTGGTGCCTGTCTCCAGAGCATTCGCTGTCCCTGCACGGAGGAAACTGGACAGTCCCCCGTCAGCTGGTAGTGCGGTCTCCCAAAGCCCGCAACAAAGTCACCAGGCTCCCGCACGGAACATCCCTGCTGGACCTTCGCGCCGCACTGCCTGCGGCTGGTGACGGGGAAGAAAAAGAAGGTTTGCGTATTTTCTCGCTCGAATCGGCTCTGATTGAATGTTCTCCCAATTATTTTTCCAGCCATGCAACGGACGTCCGTGCGGTCCTGGCGACGATCCGCGATGCCTCCGGCATTCTTGCCAGGCTTCTGGAGGGCGGTCACAGCACGATTGCCGGTCGCCTTGCCGGCGCTTTCCGCAATAGCGGGCGCGACCGTATCGCGGGTGAGATTACGAAGACTATGTCGGCCGCCGGGTACGACGTGCGTGAAACCGACCCCTTCAAAGACGGGCCGTCCCTCGTTCTTCCCGCCCGCGAAACATCTCCTTATGTGAATCGCATACGGCTGTTGTGGCAGAAGATGCGGGAGTCTGCCATTGAACGCTTCCCGAAGGCGCCAGGACTGCCTCGCAATGTCGGCACGTACATGAAGCGTGTCGACGAAGCCTATGTCACCGATGCCTATCATTCCCTGTCGATCGAGGGGTATCGTGTCACTCCTGAGCTGATTGAACGCGTCCGCAGCCGCGTGTGGAACCCGGAGACAAATGAGCAGGACCGGGAACAGCGCAACGCCATGGCGGCGCGCGGGTATTGGCAGGCCTATCAGGCTGTGCAGAAAAGCATCGGCAGGGTCCTGAAGGGCGAAAATCCGGGTCTTGTCGCAGATGAAGATCACGCGACGTGGTATCGGGAGATGTTTGCCCCGAGCGTAACCGCCGGCCTGCTGAAACCCGCCGACCTTGCCGGTTATCGCAACGGACAGGTTTACATTCGCCAGTCCATGCATGTGCCCCTGAACCGCGAAGCGGTGAGGGATGCCATGCCCGCTTTTTTCGACCTGTTGCGCGAGGAAAAAGACCCCGCGGTGCGTGTTGTGCTCGGACACTTTGTGTTCGTGTACATCCATCCGTATATGGACGGGAACGGGCGCATGGGGCGCTTTCTGATGAACTTGATGACTGCGTCAGGCGGGTATCCCTGGACAGTCGTACCGGTCGGGGACCGCAAGACCTACATGGAGGCCCTCGAAAAAGCGAGCGTCGGCGAGGACATAGGGCCGTTTGCGGATTTCCTGGCAGGCCTTGTCAAGAAAGGGTTGGCCGGCGAACCGCTGCCTGAGGTCCCGAAGGCTTCACCCAGGTGATTAGACCGGATCTGCAAGGGCGAACGGTCGGGAGAGGACTCCTACGTGGCCTCCCCCATCAACGCTGCTTCCACTTTCGCCGCTGCGTCATCCTGCATGTGCGGGAGCACATGCGAATACACGTCCAGTGTAAACGCTGCGCTGGCGTGTCCCAGTTGCTCCGACACAACCTTCGGCGATACTCCCACCGTTAACGCTAGGGTGGCTGCTGTGTGGCGGAGATCGTAGAGTCTGATCTTTGGCACACGGTTCGCTTCAGAATAGGCTTGAAATGCTTGTAAACCAGGCTGTTCAGGTTTATCGGTCTGCCGAACTCGGTCACAAAGACCAAATCCTCGGCCTCTGGGCATTCATCGGGGGTCCACAATAGGCTGCGCCTCCCGTGCGGTCTTCAACTGCTTAAGAAGCGCGATGATCCAGTTCTGCAACCTAATAACGCGCCGGCTGCCACGCGTTTGGTCTCCCCAAACACCCAGCCTCTACTTCCCTTCCTCAACGTTCTCCTCACGCTCACTGTCCCACGGTCCCAATCAATGTCCTGCCATTTCAAGCCGAAGTATTCACTGGGACGCATACCAGTCGTGACTGCGACGGCGAATACTACCCCATAGGCGGACGGCAACGCCGCCTTTAGAAACACCTTCGCCTGCTCCACGCTGAGTACTTGCATCTCTCTTTTGACGATACGCGGCAACTTCAGACCTTTAGTGGGAGCGTTAACGAGCATTTCCCACTGCACACCCTGCCGCATGGCTGCATTGAGGATCCAATGCGTATGGTGCACCGTGGCAGGAGAGAGACCGCGCTCAATCATTTTCTGATACACATCCTAAATATCGAGTGGCTTGATTGCTGCCAATAACTTCCTCCCCAACAAGGGCCGCACGTGCTTTTCCAGCAAGCCCGTGTAGTCTTCATGGGTTTTCTCGCGGACACGAGCCTTCATCGTCCCGAGCCATTGATCGAGATACTGGTTCAAGCGAATCTTTCCTCAGTCGGTCTGCCTATTCGTCCCCCATTCGTTCATCTTTTTATTGAGGTACGTCTGCGCCTGACGCAAGGAGCCGTGAATTGTCCGGTTGTAATAATTGCGTTTGTGCGTTTGGGGATCGCAACCCAAGGGGATGCGAACCATCCAGGTGCCTTCGCGAACTGCGATGATCTGCCCGAGTTTTCGAGCCATGGGTTACACTTCTTTCTTTCTCCCCGCAGCCCACGCTTCTTGCAGGAGGAGTTCTTGAATTCTTTAGCGGACTAGCCTGTCCGTAGGGCTATGGAGACTCAGAACGTCAATTGACTGGGACGCTCCCGCCAGTTAACCTACTTTTTCGAAGTCGGAAGTGGCCTTTCGGACGCGAGTAGGAGGAGCTATGAATGGGGCAGAAACTGGAAGCATTCTGATCAACATCGTGGACGGAACACGACAGCCGATCTCCAGTACTGTGAAATGGTCGGCCACGATACACGATGGCCGTTCACCAAGTGACTGGCGGATCATAAACGTCGACGGTACCGGATCGGCGGAACTTATCAAAGGGCTAAAGTACTTTGACAATTTCTTTGATAACTACACGGTGATCGTGAACGCCAAGGGCTATGAAGACGCGGCTTGGATGCCGGTCCACATTTCACCCGTGAGGCCAGCCACAGTTGACCTGATGCTGATTCCGAGAGACGGTCATCTAAACTTCAGCGACGCAAGCTGGAAAGCGCTTAGTAGTTCTCGACCTCGCTTCGCGGAGATTCTGTCCACCGCGGTCAATGACGCTCCTGCCCGCTACGGCAGTCTGATGGAGCAGAGCGAAGGTCTTGTGCTGGGGTGCCTACTAAACCTGCTCACAGCCATGTCGCTGACTACCTTACCCAGCGACAAAAGTCCGCTCGACTACTTCTGGCAACCTATCTGGGATGATTTGCAATTCCCAATGGCACAAGACAGATTCTTTGCATACGTCGATAAGGCGCTGGTAGGAGATGTCGTAAAGGCGGGGAAGATTGGGTCATTTGCCGAAGAAAAAGATCCTGGCACATGGCATCCGGGTGCGACTCTCAGCTATAAGCAGACGCAGTTTGACGTGACCAACGTTCAGCTAACTTTCCATCAAGGTAACGCGAAGACCATTCAAGGCCCGGATGGACCGATCGACTGCATTGTAGTGGAACCCGACATCGATTATTACAGAGACTTTGGTACACATTTCTTCATGGAAGTCTTGCCTAACAAGTTCACTAGGGGCCTCACCGATCCAAGAGCGGTTTACCTGCTAAGGTGGATGGCTGCCAAACAAGCGGGCTTGGACTTTAACCCCCTCTACACGATGACAGTCTAAGAGCGACAAGATGATGAGCCGCTTCCAGTGACCAGCTCTCCCTCCCGCTGCACACTCTTCGCCCAGAGTATTCTCCGCCAATCTTCTTTTCAGTGATTTAGGCTCGGTAAGACTTCGGGAATTCGGAGAGGGTTAGCTAGTCTTGAATGGGTTGAGAATCCGCACATCCAGGTGGCTAAAATCTCGTTCGTTCCTGGTCGCAACAATCAAACGATGGACACGTGCAGTCGCGGCAATCATAGCGTCCTCCAGCAACGGATCCGGTTTTCGATCCATGATGCGGCCCCATTCCCGAAAGCACGGCGTGTCCATCGGCAGGATCTGATAAGAAGCGGCCAGCTGATCTACCCAACGCTCGATCTCGCTCGCTTTCGATGGATCTTGATGTCTGGTCCGCTCAATTCCCGCTTGCAGTTCGCCCATCGTAACGGATGAAAGGAACAATTGCTCCTCCTCCTGATCGCTGAGCCAGGCGACCACCGCGCCGTGCGGACGCGGTTTTCGGAGCTCGGAAACGACGTTGGTGTCCAGCAAGTATTTGTTCACTTGAACTCCAATACGGCACGTCGCCGCAAATTGCGGCTCTCCGCGATCAAGTTCTCAAAGCGAGCTTCGGGAGCGAGCAACAAGGCTTTGAGGCCGGGACGGGCAGACCTTTGCAGTCGGTTCCATTCCTCGATCGGCACCAAAACGGCGGTTTCAATTCCCCGACGGGTAACGACCTGCGGACCCTTTTTGATGGTGGCATCCAAAAACTCACTAAACCGCGCTTTCGCGTCTTGCACTTGCCACGAAGCCAAGCTTCACCTCCTTCGCACGACCCCATTGTACTGACTAGTCAGACACCTAGTCAACTAGAAAAACACGCCTTCTATTCCTCGTATTCTCTGCGGTAAGACTGAGGCGATTCCCATTTGACCAGGACCTCCCGCAGGAACCGCCTGGGGGTCCAGATTACGAGTGATAGGATTGCTTTATGCCCAAGACACTGATGTGCAGTCTGTAGTCAGCCAACTTCAGAAGGAACGCATGCGACTTGCGGATGAACTGGACCGCGTAACAGCCGCCCTGACCGCCTTCGGGAAGGTCTACATGCAGCGGAGCAAGTCTAGACCTGCAGCATCTCGCAAAAAGCGAACTATTTCGGCTGCAGGGCGCCGGATGATAGCGGCAGCGCAGAGGGCACGCTGGGCAAAGATCCGAGCAAGCAAGAAATGAGAAAGCCGGGCGTCCCGCTCTCTGTCAGCGGCTATTGTCCGGTTCCGCTCAACTTGAGTTCCTGCGGGCTTCCGGAAGCGTCGTGGGTAACGGTCACAACTCCAGAAATAACTCCCGTCTGCGCGGGCGTGAACCTTACCAAAAACGTACAGCTGCGGTGCCCGTTTACCGTGCTGCCGCACGGCTTGTTTCCGCCCAAGGAGGCTGTGTACTGCCCGGTGGCTACAATGCTGGCCAGGGTTAGCGCCACCGCCTGATTGTTGGTCAGGGTGACGGTCTTGGGTCCACTGGTTGTGCCCACGGCCTGCGCACTGAATTTGAGGCTGGCTGGGGCGAAGGTGACGGGTAACACCGCCTTTCCAGAGAGATTCATGACCTGCGTGTTGATGGGAGCGTTGTCCATGAACGTGACCGAGCCTTTGATCGTTCCAGCAACGGACGGACTGAATGTGACCGCGACCGTACAACTGGCGCCCGCGCCGAGCGTGCCGCCGCATCTCGCCTAGACCTGCACGAGACCTGAACTAGCGACCTCTTCCTTTTCCTGTACACAATCGGCGAGCTAGACACCAAGGGGAATGACCTGACGCTCTGCCGAGCTTTCGACAGAAGTGCCGACTATTTGGCACTCGTCTCGGCGCGGACAAGCGTTCGCAGATTGTGACAGGCGGAACTTTAAGGGAGCTAGGAACATGACATCCTCTCTCTGCATGCGCGAGGGCAAAACCCCTGCGCGCGCTGCGCACGGATTCTCCGGTCAACCGGTCAATCACCACCCCTGTTCTAAATTCAGGACAAAAATCATTTTCTGGCTCGGCTTTCGTTCGCTCCGAGTACACGTACTGGTTCGCGGAACGAAGGCCCCTTGAAGACAACAATCGCCAAAAACAGTACTGCTACCGGCCCGTAAGTTTCTGGAAGCGGTTCCCAAGTTCATAGCGCCGACGAATCGCACAGAAGATTGTTCTGGTTAACACAGAAGCTGAAAGTTTATTTGGTTATCGGCGTGCCAATCTGTTGGGCCGGGAGATTGAGGTACTAGGGCTGGTCTCATATTCGACGGAGTGCGACGTCCAGCGTGGACCGGGCACGGGTCACTGAAGCGGCGTGACCCCCGTATCGCAGGTGGTTATGGCTGATACTGCAAAGCGCACCACCCCATCGGCGAATGAACAGAAGTGTGGACGAACCAGTGTGCGTTCCGAGAGTCAGTTACGTTGTGGTGTGACCGTAATCATAGACACATTCGTTCATGTTGCGAAAAGATGCGCGCACTAATTCACATCTGTGAGCACAGACTGAAGATAGGGTTCCACTCTGGCTGTCCGCCGCCCGATAG
>Ga0080064_1008227_pt1 | contig 10021 bp, 5 predicted proteins | sample Subgrocontami54m_FD_69260 | JGI IMG/M metagenome (GOLD analysis project Ga0080064, IMG submission 69260) | Subsurface groundwater microbial communities from S. Glens Falls, New York, USA - GMW46 contaminated, 5.4 m (SPADES assembly) (version 2) ... | reverse complement strand
AAAGGGACGGCCAGAAAAAAAATCGGACGGCTAATCCTCGTCTTCGTCGTCGTCCTTGTCGATCTTACGCGTCAACTTATGCAAGCGTTCGAGAAGGACTTTCTGTTCGGCCGATGCCACCGTCTTGCGAGTGACATCGATCACATCCGGGTTGACGGAAACCGAATCAATACCGAACCGGACGAGGGCTTCGGCGAACTCTGGATAAACCGAAGGGGCTTGCCCGCAACAGCTGACTTTGACGCCGTATTTGTGGCACGACGTGATGACGCGCTCGATTGACTTGATGACGGCCGGGTCGCGTTCGTCAAAGTCTTCCGCCACCAAACTAGAGTCACGGTCCAAACCCAACGTCAACTGGGTGAGGTCGTTGGAACCAATGGACATGAAGTCCACGCCCAACTGGCAAAACTCTTCGGCCAAGATGGCGGTGGACGGCACTTCGCACATGATGCCCAATTTGAAGTCCTTGTTCTGATGCAATCCAGAGGCCTTGACAAGTTTCTTGCAGAGCTTGTACTCGTGCAGGGTGCGCACGAAGGGAATCATGAGCCATAAGTTGGTCAAACCGTATTCTTCACGGACTTTCTTGATTGCCGCAAGCTCCATGTTGAAGACTTCCGGGTCCTTGATGTAGCGGAAACAACCACGGAAGCCAATCATCGGGTTTTCTTCTTTCGGCTCGAATTGTTCGCCGCCGTCGAGGTTGCGGTACTCGTTGGTCTTGAAGTCGGTGGCGCGGTAGATGACGGGCCGCGGGAAGAAGGCGGAACAGGCTTTGCGCAAGCCGGAGGCCAAGGCGTCGACGAATTCTTTCTGGCGGCCTTCGGCAATGAGCTTGCGGGGATGCACACCCAAGCCGGCGACCATGAATTCGGCTCTGAGCAAACCGATGCCGTCGACGTTCTTGCCGGCGACGCGGTCGGCCAATTCCGGCTCGGCCAAGTTGACGTAAATCTTGGTGCCGGTAATCAGCGGCGCGCCACCGGTGGCGGGCGCGGCTTGTTGGGCTTCGGCACCGAAGTCGACTTTGCCTTCATACAGGATGCCGCGTTTGGCATCCACGGTGACGATTTGTCCGTCTTTCAGAAGCGTCGTGGCGTTGGTGCTGCCCACAATGCAGGGAATGCCTAATTCGCGCGAGACGATGGCGGCGTGGCACGTCATGCCGCCTTCGTCCGTGATGATAGCAACGGCTTTCTTCATGGCCGGCACGTAGTCCGGAGACGTCATTTTCGCCACGAGGACGTCGCCTTTCTGGATCTTGTCGATTTCTTTTGCGGATTTGAGGATCTTGACGGAGCCGGTGGCGATGCCGGGGGCGGCGCCGAGGCCTTTGAGCAGTACGTTGGCTTGGCTTGCGTCCATCCCTCCTTCGACCTCCTGGCTTGCGGTTGACTTGGTTTCGTCCTGGTGGCTTTCCTTGTACGTCGTAACGGGCCGGCTTTGGACGATGTAGGCGTCTTTTCCTTCGATGGCCCATTCGATGTCCTGCGGTTTTCCGTAGTGGTTCTCAATTTTGCGGCCCAAGGACGCGATAGTGGTGATTTCCTCGTCGGACATCTTCTGGATTTCCTGCATCTCTTCCGGCACTTCTTCCTCGCGGGTGACGGTGCCGACGCGGACGATCATCATGGTTTGCTTGAATACGCGTTTTTCGATGATCTTGTTGGCATTCTTGTCGACCACGTAGTGGTCGGGCGAAATCGCGCCGGAAACGATGGCCTCGCCCAGGCCGAAGCCGCCTTCGATGACGATCTTGGTGCGGTCGTTGCTCATGGGTTCGACCGTGAACATGACGCCGGACTTGTCCGACTGCACCATCTTCTGCACGACGGCCGCAAGGCCCACGCTGACGTGGTCGATGCCTTGGTCTTGGCGGTAGTAGATGGCGCGCGCGCCGAAGAGCGACGCCCAGCAACGCTTGACGGCCTGCACCACGGCGTCGGCGCCTTGGATGTTGAGGTAGGTTTCCTGTTGTCCTGCAAAACTGGCTTCCGGCAAGTCTTCGGCAGTTGCAGACGAGCGGACGGCGACGAGGATTTCGTCGTGAGTGGCCGGAATAAGGCTGACGCCGCAAAGCTTGTTGTAGGCGCGCACGATTTCGGCGCGGATGTCGGACGGGACTTGCTGTTCCATGATGGCGGCGCGGATGTCGTCGCTGACTTGTTGGAGTTTGTGGGAATCTTCCGTGTCCAAGCCGTGGGATTTGGCCGACACGAGGGCGTCCAGGCGCGTGGATTGCATGAAGGCGTGGTAGGCTTGAGCGGATACCACGAAGCCGGGGGGCACCGGGAAATCGGCTTGCGTCATTTCACCGAGGTTGGCGCCTTTGCCTCCGGCCACGGATAACGAGTTCTTGTCCAGTTCGTTGAACCAGTAAACGACCTTGTCCACGCGTACCCCACCTTTTCAGACGTTTCAGGCCCCCATTTTGCCTGAACGTCCTTATTCTAAATCGTCAACTGCCGTTAGTAGGGCTGGAGGTTTTAAAACGCTTTTCATTAATCGGAGCCTTTTTCCATACGGAAAACGCATGCAGGCCAATGGCCTTGGCTTGTTTTTTCCAGTTATGCAGTCTGGACCAACGTCCGCTGTGCTTCGCCCAACGCCTCCAGGGGTTGCGCGTCAAGGCCTGCTTTGCGCAAATGGTGGGAAAAAACGTCGGCGGGTCCATGCGTGGCGTAGACTTTTTTGGGATTGCACGCTTTTGCGAACTCGATCAACCCAGGAAAATCATTGTGGTCACTCAACGCAAACGCCGCGTCGCAACCGGCATAGCCGCTGTTGAGGGCCCAACCGGTGGCTACCGAGAGGCTGGCCTTGCGCCCGTAGGCATGTCGGAGGCCTTGGGCCATGTCGGGCTTGACTTGGTGCATGGGGATGACGGCGGCAAACGCCCCGCTTCCCAACGTGGCGACGTCGTTGAGGGTGTAGTCCAACGCGACGCCGTATTTTCTGTAGACTTCGTTCAACGCGGCAATGGATGGACTCACCGCTGGCGCGATTTTGGCCTGGTTGAGGGCGGCGATGACTTCCTGGGCTTTGCCCAAACTGTAGGCGCCGATGACGGCGATGCGTCCGGCGGCAAGCTCTGCAGACGCCCATTTTCCGATTTGGTCGTACACGAGGGTTCGGTCCTGGAACCGGTATTGCGGCAAGCCATACGTGCACTCCATCAAAAGAATGTCGCAGTCGTGGGGTTGCGCGGCTTTTTGGGTGAGCGAATCCTGGGACAGGAAATCGCCGGTGTACAACACGGTTTGTTCGCCTTTTGCAAGCAGCATGCGGGAGCCCAATACATGGCCCGCGTCGTGCAATTGGACGTCGGTGGCCTGATCGCCTTGGGTTTGGTGGCGTTGGACGAATTTTGCGGGGACAGCCTTGCCGCGGGCCTTAAGCAAGTCCATGGTTTCCGGACTGGATAACACCAATTCGGCTTTGCGCAAGGACCGGTAGTGGTCCAAATGGGCATGCGACACGAAAGCATGCGTGCCCGGCGCGTCAAGGGCAATGCGGTGGGACCCGGCATTAACGTGAGCGTGATCGGCATGCAGGGTGAGCATCGCAACGGCTTACGATAGAGCCGAATTTATAACAATCCGTTTTTGGACGGTTTGGTTCCAACCAGCATGTTTTTCTTTACTTGCCGTCTACGCTGGTTTAGCTCAAAAAAGGTTTGGCCATGTTTCATGAAATCCGAATGACGCAAAAGACGTTGGGTCCTGAACCCTCCGTCAATTGTCTTAACGTCGTGATGCCGAACTTGGGCTTCCAGAACATTCGTTTTCTTGGCGAACATGTTCGAAACATGTTGCTGGAGTATTCCAAAGAACAGCCGCATGTATTCTTGTTCACTGAAGCCCCTTTTCCAAAATCATACGTACCCTCACGCGAAGCGGTGGAGTCAACCTTGAAATTGATGCAGCAAACATTGGCCAAACATCACCCGGAGTCGCAAGTGGTCTTTAGCGTCAATGAGCGTTATGCGGCAGAAGGCGAGGACGAACCCACGATTCACCACACGGGGTACGTGGTTTCCGGCGGCCAGGTCTTGTCGTATTCGAAAATTCATCTGGCGGAGTCCGATGTCGCTACGTTGCGTGCAAATGAAGACGTCATGAAAGTTATGCACCGAATCTCGGGTTGGACACAAAGAGGCAACAGTGCAAAAAAAGCCGAGGCCGACGTCTTTCCTTCCGTCCGCTTGGAAACAGGACATCACGTCGAATACCGCGTGTGCTCGGACGCCAGCGTTGACCTTTCAAAAGAGGGTGAATCCGGAAAACCCAGAGCACATCGCATCGTCTTGATTTCGGGCCACCAACTGGACCCGGCGTTTTCTTCAGCACTCAAGGAACGCAAAAAGGCTGTGCTGGTGAATGACACGGCCAGACCCCGAAGCGAAGGTCGTTTACTGCACCTGCCTGGTCGTGAGCATCCGATCGATCTGGAGGACGACCAGGGCAAAACGGGCGCCGAGTTATTGGACTTCCTGGCTAAGGAAAAACTCCGGATTCATTTGTTGACCGCTTTTTGAACCGCCTTCGGACAATGTTCGCCTTATTTTTTCTTTCCGCTTGCCGATGCGCTGTGCGCCAGGCCGAATGCCAATAGGGCGACGGCCAGAACAAGCCAAATGGAAAGTTCAGGAGTAGGGGTGGGCGCGCGGCCGACGACGTCAAAAGTGCATTGGCTTTGGTATTGGCCGAATTGCGCGGAGACCTGATAGGATCCGCCTTCGGAAGTGTCGATCACAAAGCGGTGCCGACCGTTCTGCGCATCGCACGAGATGTAGGTGACGGGTTGCGATGTGCCGTTGCCGATGGCGCGCACCTGCATACCTTGGTTGACGCAAGTGGCTCGGCCGTCGGGCGTGAAGAAAGCGGAGAGCGTCGCGTTTTCTTCGACGACAAGTCCAGTGGGGCAGCGGAGTTTCAGCTGGTTGGTGGATTGGCCGCTGATATCGGGAGGCTTGCTGTCGGCGTCGGTTGTAGCGTAGCTGGAAAAACCGTTGGACTGAAACGTGAGGGTGCGTGCGGCGGCATCGAATACGACATTAAAGCAACGGGCACTGGAGACGCAATTCTGCCCGTAGCGAAGGACGTCCTCGGGCGTGTCGGCGAATCCGTCCCGTACGAAAAGCCGGGGCATCTGGGTGTATGGCAGATTCTTCAATACGACGGTTATCGGCTGAGCCGGGCGGGAAAAGGTGGAGTGGAAGCGTTCGGCGTCCACCGCCAAAAATCCGGGATCGGCGCGGATGCTGTCGAAATCCTGTCCGCACGCAAAGACGTCCGAACCGAATGCGAGGCGCACGTCGGGCCGTTCGAGCCTCAGGTTGGGCACGGCTTCCAAGTGTCCGAATTGGTTGAGCACGGCGGAAAAGTCGGTGGAGCCCGTGGAGAATCTGGAGCTGCGGGGCAGAAGATTGCAGCGGGTGAGCGAGGTAGAGACGTTCAGTACGACGCGGCATGCGATTGGAATGCCGTCGTCCCTATAATCAAACTCATACGGGTCGAAATTGCGGGCGGTGAAGTTCTGACGACCTACCATGACGGGGGTGATGTTGACGGTGGTGGGGGACGTGGGTTGGAACACTAGGCCGGGGCCACTGAAGAATTCAAAGTCGTCCGGGTCGTCAGGACAGGGAACGGGGCCGTCCAGGCCGCGGCAGGAAAGCGTGCCTTGGACCGTTTGGCCGACTTGAGGCGTGGCGTTGGAAACGTTCAAGTCGCAAGCAAGAGCCGGGTTGCCGATGATGATGCCGGCTTTGCAGTTGTGGGTGGGTCCGCCGGCGGTGAGGATGCCGAAGGAATCCGACTCATTGGCGGTGACGGTGACGACGCTGTTGCCCATGAAAGAGGCTTGATATTTCCAGTCCCAGTTTATGTCGACGGTCTCCTGGTTGAAGCTTGGCCAGTATTGCGTGGACGTGGCTATTGCCGTGGTGTTGGGATCGACCCAGGCGAAATTCGGCTCCAGGCAATTCAGCCACTGTCCTACATCATCGCGGCACAAAGCGGTGAAGTTGCTGGCGCCGCCGTTGGGCAGTTTGACTATGGGCATGGTACATGAGACGTTGAGGCGGGGGTCGTCGCGAATCCAGGGGTATTGCGTGCAGAGGTCAATCAAGTTAGCGGGGTCGGGGATGACGCGGCAGGCATTGTGGACGTAGAGGTCGAAGGAGAGATTGTTGGCGGCGCAGTAGGGAATAATCGCGGTGATGTTGGTGCGCTCAGATTGGTTTCCGGAGCGCCAGACGATGGAGTTAGCCGGCAGGCCGAAACGGTGGGGAATCTGGGAGCTGGAAGTGCTCTCGAAGTAGCCGGACGTGGCGTTCCAGTAACGGGGCGGGCAGTTGATGCTTTGGCCGTATTGGTCGGTGCAGACGGCGCCGAAGATGCGGAACGGCACCCAGTCCGGCGTGGGCCGGTCTCGCCACTCAATGGTCCAGTTGTAGCCCCAGAATTTTTCGGGCAACGCCTCCATGTAGTTTTCCAATCCGTTGGGGGACCAAGTGAATTTCGAGCCAGTGGCAGTGTATCCGGGACTCAGCGCGAAATCTTCCGTGGTAGTGGGGCCGTAGGATAAATTCACGCCCGCGCAGACGGCGGGAGGCCGGTAGGAATATTGGCCGGAGCCGCATCCGGCAACGGCGGCGGAAAAGGTAAACGGGCCGTAGACGCTGGTGGCATTCCAGGCCTGCAAATACGTGTCGGTAGTGACGTTATGCGACGAAGTCGACAAGAGGCCGGATGAGATGGTCCACGATGGGGCGGCAGGGCAACGATACCGTTCGCCGTATTGGTCGCTGCATTGGAGGCTGAATTCGAGATTTTGCGTGGGAATCGGTGAAGTCTGCGTCACGTCCGGTGCTGGAGCGGGGATGGACACGGTGCGGGGATTCAGGGCAACGGTGGAGCAGACCGGAAGCGCGTAGGAGGTGGATGAAGAGCCGCAGGTGGGCGACGTGGCGGTAATGGTGACGGGCGATACCGAGCCTGAGGCCAGCCAGTAGGTATAGTCGGCGCTGGAGTGATAAGGCGACGTCGTGAATGAGCCGGCGTTCGTCGTCCAGCTGATGGGACCGGGACAGACAAATGTTTCGCCGTATTGGTCGTTGCATAGGGCTTGGAATTCGCGGCCTGTTGAGGGGTTGGTGTACGCGCCGGCGGACAAGTCCGTCTGCTGGGCCGGAGTCCAGTAAATGGGCCGGACGCTGGAAATCGTGCAGGTCGCCGGCGCGTAGTCCAGTTGGGCAGTTCCGCACGCCGGGACGGATGCGGAAATGGTGACAGTGGACGTGCCGGATTGGGTCCAATACGTCGAACTGCCACTGGTGGGACTGATGGCGCCGTAGGAGGCGGACCATTGCGGAGTGGTGGGGCAGCCGTACGAATTTCTGCCGCAGACATTCATGAGGCAATTGGCGTTGAAGGAGCGGCCGGCCAGCGGGTTGGTTGAGGTATCGCGGGTGACGGTGATGGAAGAGCAGGTCGTGGGGGGACAGGGGGTGGGTTGAGGAGGCGTAGGCTGAGGCGGACCGGTGGGTTGGGGCCCTGGTGGCGTGGGTTGAGGTGGGCCTGAAGGCTGTGGGGTGGGGGGTTGCGGGGGCGGCGTCGGTGGCGGTGTGGGTGGTGGCGTGGGTGGAGCGGCGGCGTTGCAGGCGATGCGGGTGCCGAATACGGCGCCCGGCGAACCGGAACCATACGTACCCTGGATGAAGGCCTGAGTTAACGTTGGCTTGCCGCTACCTCGCCAAGACATTTGGCCATTGGTACTGTCCAGGCAACTGACGCTGGTGCTACCGCATATTTGAGACGAAGATCCGTAATAGGCGGCGGCGCCGGAATAACTGAAGGATCGACCTTGGCATTGGAGGTCCATGCTCCAAGACATCATCAAGTCGAAATTGTTGTTGTAGTACGTGCAGGAGCCGCCGCAATCGGCGGAAAGCAGGCCCGCCGCGATGAGCAAGAACAATACCGGCAAGACGTATCTCATCCCCTGGAGACCTCGTCAAAACAGGCTTGTCGGAAGCGGCCGTACTCAAGGGCTTGGCAGTACGATGGATCACCAATACGAATGGCGTATTCCTGCAGGCAACTGGCACGGATCGCCGTGTCGTTGATGGACAAACAATCATGCAATCCCTGTTGGAGCGTCAGCGTGTCCTTCTCGCTTTCAGCGCGTTGCGCGTAATAGAAATACCGGCAGGCGTCTGGATTTTGCCAGGTTTGGCATTTTTCGGGTGTTGAGGCAGCGTATGCGAATGAACCGGCACAGGCGTCCGGTTGCGGATCGGATGCACACGCCGAAAGCGAGACAACGGGGGTCGGCGTTTGCGCCGCGACTTCGAGCGGAGAATCGGTGGCCGTAGGAGTGGTGGAGACGGGTACGGGCACGTTCGGCGCCGGGGTGAAGTATACATATGCAGCCAAAGCCGCCACACCCAGAACCACGAATACGGCAATATCTAAGCGGTCCATGTGCATGAAGCAGGAAACGGTGTTTTGGCTCTTAAGGCCTTCGTTTTTTGGTCGCGTCACTTGCCCGACCCCGTCGGGCAGGACTACCAATCGCCGAGTCCTTTCTGGGTTCCCTTGATCTTGATGGAATCCTTATCGTAACCCAAGCTGCCCAGGATTTTGAGTACTGCGGGCAGGACCTGGTTATTGATGTAGTACTCGGCGTCGTAGTCCTTGGCCAGTTCCACCATGCGGGCGCGCTCCGACACGGCCTCGCCCCCGGTTTTGCCGATGACGTAGGCCACCATGCTGTTTTCCGGAACGTTCATGCCGCTTTTTCTTGCGTGTATTACGGCGCCGACTTCCGGACTCTTGATTTCGTAATTCGCCACTTTTTTCTTCAACTGGGTGTAGATGACGCAGTCCTGCAGCGGCGTTTTGCCGTCTTTGAGGTCGTTGACGACGTTCCGGACCAAGTCCGCGGCTTTCTTGACGTCGCCTTCCTTCAGCAGGATTTCAAGCACCGAGCGTTGCGTCTCGCGGGCCACTTTGCTCCAGTCGCGCCGGACGAGCTCGAAACCGCGGATCTTGATCTTGCCTTGCTCGTTGATCAAGGCGTATTTTTTCTTCGCGCCGGTTTCTTCCTGCTTCTTGGACACGAAGATGCCGCGGGGGTAGAAGTCTTCCAGCTCCAGCTGCATCGATTCCGGCAAGGCGGCGTTGACGGATTTCTGGAATGAAAGCACGTCGTCCTTGTTTTTACCACTGTACTGGAAAAAAACGGAATCGGTATCGGCATAAAGGACGTTGAATCCGGACTGCTCGGCTTTCGCAATCGTGTCCTGGATGTATTGCCGGCCATACGCAGTCACGCTTTCACCGCACTCACGTCGGAACCAACGGAACCGAGGATACAAAAGGACGCCATACGTCGAGTTGGCCAGGATCTTCAAGGCCCACTGCTTGCCGTGGAGTTGTTTGTATTCCGCGGATTCCTTGTCCAGCGCCTTCATTTGTTTTTGGATGGCAAAACGCGTCGTCAGCACTTCCTGAAGCATGGCGGGGATAAGGCCCTGGCGTTTCTTGCAGAAGCGTTGGCCTGTGGGCGAAACGTGTGCAGCTCCGTCGCCGAGGCAACAATCGCAGTCGAGGGTGGACGGGTCGATGTTGTGCGAGATGATGATGGACGGGTACAGCGACTTGAAGTCGAATACGGCCAGGTTGTCGTACACGCCGGGATGAGGGAGTTTGACGTAGGCGCCCTGGATGGGCTCGGCCGTGCGGGCTGCGACTTCTTCAGCCGACGGTTTGTTGGGCGAAATTTCGCCGCGGTCAAAGGCCTTCTTCAACAACAAAGCTTCGACCAGTTGCCCGGACGTAAAACGCGAGGCGTCGAACAACGTGGTGCCGGTGACTTTGCCCAAGGCGTAGAACAGCGGCAGGCAGTATTCGGCCAATTCGTAGCAGGCCACGGCGTCCTGCCGGCTATACTCGATCAAATCGGTGAGGGCTTTGCCTTTCTCATTCCACGCGGCCACGATTTGGTCTTT
>Ga0080064_1008226_pt1 | contig 10022 bp, 8 predicted proteins | sample Subgrocontami54m_FD_69260 | JGI IMG/M metagenome (GOLD analysis project Ga0080064, IMG submission 69260) | Subsurface groundwater microbial communities from S. Glens Falls, New York, USA - GMW46 contaminated, 5.4 m (SPADES assembly) (version 2) ... | reverse complement strand
GCCCAGGTAGACGAACTCGCTTCGATCCAACTCCACAATTTCGATGAATCGGCTCCCCGAACGGTCTTCTAAGGGGGGCGGGCTTGACAACGCCACGCCCCCCCCCGCACACCCTCGAACCCCACCACCGCAACACCTCACCCCCCTCCCACAGGCACCCCCCCAGCCCCCACTTATCCCGGTCCTATTACTGAATCGAGCCTCAGGACAACAGATAAGGCCTCCCCGTTCAATCTCCCCGCTGCTGTGGTTGGTCCACATGGGTCTGTAAATCCGAGGATCCTTCGAGCAACATATAACACAGGCTTCCCCTGTCCTGACGGCACCGGTGCCATTGGCAACAAATGCACTCAAGGGTTCAACGCTGCAAATTTTGCCCTCTGTTTTCAATGTCATAATATTGACCCATTTGTCAGGGGTGATGGCACAGTGGAGTACCCCGTAGGAAGCTTTACCCGGGTCAGAGCAACAAATTTCTACAGTAATAAAATGGGTAGTCTTCATGAGCTTCATCTTGTTAATAGAACTAACAGCTCTTGCATCAACTGTCACTACAATATCCATTCAAATGCTGAACAGGCGCATACTCAATTTGGTCCGGCTACCGGTGTAAGCCTTCCTCCGGATAACGATACACATCTTATAAATTTTTCACCGGCGACTACGGCTAATGGCTTCGCAAAACCCGCGTGGTATACGAACGGCACGAATATGGGATGTAATTTAAACTGCCATGGCCAAACTATGCAGGGCCTCGGCGGCCCTGGCGGCGGCGGCAAGGATGCCACCTATGACCTTAATCCTTCTTAATTAAAACCTTGCGCACCTGATCCCGCCGTCATTTCCACCATGGTCGGGCCAGTAAAAGCTTCTGTATGATGACCGTGCAAATACCCTGATGAGCGAATAATAATGCCCGCTGAAATTCCCGACGCCCCCGCGTAGTATCCTGAATTTTTTGCCAAAATCTCCATTCTTCATCTTACTTCCTGGATATGGTTCATACCATGCATCAACCCATTCCATCAGGTTTCCACCCATATCATACACCCCATAAAAGCTTTTGTCTGTTTCGTATGAGCCAACTGGAACGGTATCTCCTGTGGTAAGGTTGGCCTTATTCTCATCATATTCCATTCCCCATGGGTATCTATTTCCCAATGGTCCCCGGGCAGCCTTTTCCCACTCTTCCTCTGTGGGAAGGCGCTTCCCGGCCCATTTGCAGTAAGCCAGGGCATCAAACCATGTTACATTATTTACGGGATGGTTCCCTCTGCCGTCAGGATAGACGCCCTTTTCCCAATCCCAGGAAGGCGGGAGGGGATACCCTGCTGCGTAAGTGAATATCTTGTAGCGCTCATTCGTTAACTCGTATTTATCTATGTAAAAACCCGGCAGGAATATATTTCTCACAGGTCTTTCATTTTGATAGAAAGCCCCTCCCCGCGATCCAACATCCTTTCCAAGACCCTCGGTGTCAACATCCTCGCTTCCCATAATAAACCGGCCTGAGGGTATATACACCATCCCTTCAATGTGCGGCGCCTTTTCCCCTGTGCAGGAAAAGAGAAAAAGGCTTGCGGCTATGCAAAGATATTTCTTAGTGAAATATGACATTGTTTTCTCCCTTTAAAAATCCTTCCACTATGCTAAAAGACTCTTCTATGGATTTTACCATTACCTCTCCATGCAAGAGCGTATCGTTATATCCGGTAACCTCTCTGAAAAAAGCGCCTTCTATCTTTTTCTTTTGCGCTTCATCATGGAAGAGGCGCTCCATTACAATAACCATTGCCCCATTCTCAGACACGCCGCCTGCAATAACCGCTTTCATTACGCCTCTATGCAGCAATTCATAGCCATATCCTACTGCCTTCAGGAATGAAAAAGCCCCGCCGGCAATGGTAATATCCTCGCCCTTTATGCCAAAGGCAATGGTTGCCTGGGCTGTTATGGCATTATGGCTTGTGTAAGGAAAAAGCAGAGGGCTTGCGCCAATAGGACCTTCTGCGAGAAGGCCTTTAAAAAATTCCGCCTTACATCTGTCTATGGAATTATCTATGCCAAAGACAATACCGGTGTCTAATTCCAAATTTCTAATTTGTTTTAGCGCCGCAGATACTGCGGCCAGAGCCAATTCCTCAGCCCTGAGCACAGTCTTAACTGTCTTCAGCGTCTCTATATGGGCTGGCGCTTCCCTGCATGTCCCTATGCCTGTTATGAAAATCCTGGTGTCCATAAAATTAGTTTTAAGCGGCCTTTACCCTTCCTGCCATCTTTAAAATAAAAAACATCATGACATCCCAGCCTGCTATTAAAAGCCTTTTAATCCCTGCCGGGTCTTTGAGCATGGCGATAAATAAAGAAAGGGTCTTCTGCGGTCTCCAGTAATATTTTGCAATGGCCTTTTTGTATTCCCAGTCTAATTCCTTTTCAGTCCATCCATGCGGGATAAAAACGAAATTCATGGCATTCATCTTTTTCCAATCAGGGGAGAACTGCCCATATTTGTGGGCGTCTTTATATATCTCTGTGCCTGGGAAAGGTGTAGATTTGCTGATATTGATGATGTCAAAAGGCAGCCTCTTTGCAAGGTCAATGGTCTCTTTAATGGTCTCGCGGGTCTCAAGGGGATGTCCTATCATAAAAAGCCCCTTTACCTTTATCCCTGCCTCATGTGTCCAGCGCACGGCTTTTTCTATTTCCTCCAATGTAATCCCCTTTGCCACAAGGTCAAGTATCTTCTGAGAGCCGCTCTCTATGCCGTATGCAATCTCCCAGCAGCCTGCCTTTTTCATCAGGGCAAGAGTTTCAGGTGTTACTGTATTCACCCTTGCGTCGCATGTCCAGCTTATGTTCAATTTTTTAGCCATAATCCTTTCGCAGATTGTTTTAATCCTTGATCCCGATGCGGCAAAGAGATCGTCATAAAATATAATGTGCCTGATTCCATATCTTTCCACAAGATGCTCTATCATCTTTATAACATAATCTGCGCTGTAGCATCTGTAGCGGTTCCCGAATACAGACCTGTCGCAGAATATGCACTGGAAAGGGCATCCCCTGGATGTAACCATGGACGCCACAGGGAGTTCCTTATAGCTCATAAGCGGCGGCTGATAACGTTCCGGGAAACCTTCCAGCAGATCCCATGCAGGTATTGGCAGGGTATCCAGATTTTCTATATACGACCTTTTTGGCGCAAGCCTTACCGCGCCGTCATGCCTGTCCACCAATCCCTTTATCTCTGCCATAATATCCACAACCCCGATCCCTTTTCCATTAACAACCTCAAGGAATTCAATAATGGTCTCTTCCCCCTCGCCGATTATCCCTGCGTCAAATTGCGGAAAATCCTGGATTGTCTCCATGGGAAGGGCAGTAACATGGGGGCCGCCGATAAGGGTTATAATATTTTTATCATATTCCTTTATCTCTTTTGCCAGAAACGCGGCATTATGAAAAGAGATCGTGGATGCCATGAACCCCACTACTTGAGGCCGCTCCTTAATTATATAGGCAAGGGTCTGCTTAAGGGTAAGCTGCAGCGCGCCTGCCTCCAATATCTTAGGCTCATACCCCTTCTCCCTTAAAACCGAGGCAAGACAGCACAGCCCGAAGGAAGCCGTTGTATTCTCCAGCGTCTTTGGAAGGGGAACAGATGTGTCCCATGCAGTATAGGGTGGATTGACTAAAACTATTTTTGACATTTTATTATCAGTTAATCCGTTGCGCTGAAAAGGAGGGCTGCGTTTTGCCCTCCGAAGCCGGCGGACAGAGAGATGGCTGTTTTTATATCAGCCTTTCTTGCTGTATTCGGCACATAGTCAAGGTCGCATTCAGGGTCCTTTTCCTGATAGTTTATGGTGGGAGGTATTGCGCCATTTTTGATGGCAAGGAGACAGGCTGCTGCCTCTATTGCGCCGCCTGCGCCGAAGCTGTGGCCTATCATGGATTTTATTGAGCTTACCGGTATTTCGTATGCGGATTTGCCGAATGCGAGCTTTATCGCCTTTGTCTCCATTGCATCGTTATATATTGTGCCTGTGCCGTGGGCGTTTATATAATCAGGCTTGGATATGCCTGCCTCTTTTAATGCCGCTTTAATGGCTGATGCCAGTCCCCGGCCCTCTTTGTCAGGCCCTGTCATGTGATGGGCGTCTGCCCTTGAGGCATAGCCTTTTATGCTTCCATATATCCGCGCACCTCTTTTTTTTGCGGCGCCAGCCTCTTCCAGAACAAGAAATGCAGCGCCCTCGCCAAGCGCTAAGCCATCCCTGTTTTTGTCAAACGGCCTTACCTTGGTCTTTGTCAGCGCTTTAAGATTATTAAAACCGCAGAATGCAAACTCGCTTAATGTGTCCGCGCCGCCTGCTACCATTACATCGGCCTTTCCCCAGAGGATATTTCTGTATGCCATACCAAGGGCATCTGTGCCTGATGCGCAGGCAGTGGACACAGTAAGGACAGGGCCTTTAATGCCGTATTTATCTATCAGATATCTTTCGCCGGAATAGAGGTGATATTCTTCAGGAAGAGTGGGTTTATTTTCTTTCCATGCCTTTTGGCCTGCAAGGATACCTCCGAGGACTGTGCCGATGTATAATCCAAAACCCCCTGCGCCCACATCAACCCCTGCATCGGCAAGCGCCTCCTTAAATGCAAAATCAAGAAAATTTATCCATCGTTTCGTCCCGGTATGCTCAAACCTCTTTACCTCGCCTGCTATTTTGCATTCATATCTCCCAGTATCAAAAGACTTAACCTCTTTGACAGCATCCTTTCCCTTCAGCAACTCCTTCCAGAACATTTCAAGCCCATCCCCTGATTCAAGGGGAGATACAACAGCCATACCTGTTACAACGATCTGTCTGCTCATGGCCTCTTAAACACCCATACAGCAGAGTCAAGCATATAAAAATTATTAACCACCGCGTTTAACCCGACAAACCCTATATCCTTAGCCATCCTGATAGTAGCGTCTATATCACGGAAGCCGTGCCATCCCTTGCATACGCTCTCTGCGAAATCGTGTATATATATCCCCTTCCTTACCCATTCATTCTGTATGTGCATTTTTTGCCTGTCAGGATACCCCCACGCAACAATACCCGCAGCGCCGCCGGGCTTCAAAATCCTGTATATGTCTTTATATACATATTCGCGCATGGGTTCCGGGATATAAGGGTCTCCACATGAGAAAAACACCATATCAAAAGTCATGTCTTTAAACGGGAGCTTTGAGCCAAAGCCGTTCCATCTGCGCGCATCAACCCAGCTTATCTTTCCGGAATTCTCTCCGAGCCTTGACATCACGAACTGCCTCATTGCGCCGGTAAAGTCTATTGCAGTTATTCCGGCATTTGGGAAATCCCTGCATATGGCCTTAAGCCCGTGGCCTGTCCCGTAGCAGAGATCCAGCATTTGACAATCCGCTGTTTTATCCGATGCCATCGCCTTTAAGAGTATATCCCTTGCTATGCTGAACTCATAATTCCCGAGGAACCTGTCCCATATATCCTCCAGGCCTTTGGTAAAATTATAAAGATGATCGCCGCCGCGCAGAAACTCGCCTGCATAATCAATGCACCTGCCGAAAAACTCCACCTCGCTGTAAAAACCCTCTTCCAGGGTCTTTCTCTCAATTAGAGAAAGCGCCGGCAGAGGTTTTACATCATCGTTGTATATGCAGCTATGCGCCGGGTTCTGCGAAACATACCCGCACTCAAGAAGAAAATCCAGCAGGATAAACAGCATCCTCTTCCTTGCACTGTCTCCTGTCTTGTATTTAAGCTGTCCTGCGGCCCTATCGCAGAATTCTTCTCTTGTAAAACTCTTCATCTCTTTTATGACAGAGAGTATCCCTTCCTGTTCCGCAAATTCAACAAGCCTTAATGTAAATGCCCTCGGGACAATAAACTGCCTTAATATGTCAATCCCTGTCTTTATGTCTTCAAAGACTGCTGTCATAATCCTCACCTTTTTCTAATACAAACGCATTAAATAAAGTAAAGAGCCGCTCCCCTCAAATCCGATTGAACTTATTAGCGCCATATCTGCCTTTACCTCTTCTGCTTTTGTGTTGGGCCTGCACCAATCCATCTCTTTTATCAGGCCCTTTCCAATGGTTGACGGAGGTATGATTCCTTTATGAAGCGCCATTGCCGCTGATGCGGCCTGCATTGCGCTGCCAGCGGCAAAACATTCACCTGTAAGGGGTTTAATATTCCCCACAAAGACCTTCGCCGCGTTTTTATTATTCCCTGCCAGCAATGCCTTCAATATCCCGGCCTCAACAACATCTTTGCCGGTGCCGTTTGCGCCTGTTACCGCATAGATTATCTTATTATCAAAATCCCTTGCATCAGAAATTCCGGCATAAACAACCGCGCCCCTTTTGACTGCCGCCTCTTTTTTTTCAAGCACAAGCATGCACGCGCCTTCTCCTGTCACTAACCCGTTTCTATCAGAGGCAAAGGGCTTAATGCCTTCTTTTCCCCTGTTATTCGGCGACAGCAGCCTGAACCTTGCATAGCTGTCAAATACCAAGGCGTCTATCTCCTCTGCGCCGCCTGCAATGCAGACATCCAGATTATTATTCCTCATAACCCTTATTGCGTAATCAATGGCGTCAATCCCGGCCGGTATGCCGCCGGCGATTGTATGCGCCGCGCCCTTTATATTGAATGCAATCGAGGCATTGCCGGCAGGCGCATTCAGGACAGAGTCTGAAAAAAACATAGGACTGGCTGAGAGCGCCCCTTCCCTTATCAGCACAGTGTGGAACTCCCTGGTGTAATTCATTGCGCCGTGAGTAACACCCACAACAAGACCGGCCTTTGCCGGGTCCCATCCGGAAGGGTCGAGCCCACTGTCCTTTATTGCCAGTCCTGCGGCCGCAAGACAGTATTTAGATATCTTAGCCGCCCTCCTGAATCTCTTATCGGAAAAAACAGCATCTATATCGTCTGGGTTTATCTCTGCGCCAAGGCGGCTTCTCTGTCCTTCGGTATTAAAACTCTTTATCTCTTTTATACCGGTTCTACCGGCAAGGAGCGCATCCCAGAATGCAGGATTGCCGATACCGATGGGGCTTACAATGCCGATGCCTGTAATAACATATTCACAGCTCATACATTAACATCCTGAAATACTATTGCGGCATTCGCCCCGCCAAAGCCGAATGAGTTTGAAACAGCCCTTTTTATTGATATCCTCTGGCCGGGTTTATCAACGATATTAAGGGGACACTCAGGGTCAGGGGTTTTGTAATTCAGATTCGGCGGAAGAACTCCTTCCTTCATTGCCAAAATAGTAATAACAGCCTCTACTGCGCCTGCCCCGCCCAGGAGATGGCCTATCATGGATTTTATTGAGCTTACCGGTATGGTTTTGGAGGCATTTCCAAAGACACGTTGGATTGCCCTGGCCTCCATAGCGTCATTATAAGATGTGGCTGTGCCGTGGGCGTTTATATAGTCAATCAGGGACGCATCAATTTGAGCGTCCTCCAGCGCATCTGATATTGCGGCAGCGGCAGAGACGCCGCCCGGCTCAGGCCGCGTAATATGAAACGCATCGCTGGCCTCGCCGTATCCTATAACCTCCGCAATAATATCCGCGCCCCTTCCCTCAGCGCGACCCATCTCCTCAAGCACCATAACACCGACTCCCTCTCCGAGTACGAGGCCGTCGCGCCCCTTATCAAACGGCCTGCAAAGCGAAGGGGTTACTGCCTGAAGCGAATTAAAACCCGCAAATGTAAATTCGCACATAGTATCATAACCACCGGCAATGACTGTATGCACGCGGCCTGAACGTATCTCATTATACGCAAACCCTATGGCATTTGTGCCTGATGCGCAGGCATTGGAGATTGTAAACTGCCTGCCGTTTAATCCGTATTCTTCGGCTAAATGAGCGCCCTGACAGTGGGCAAGGTAATCTAAAATGAGCGAAGGCCTTCCCTTTTTTCCATAGATTCTGCTGTGGTGGTATATCTCGCCTGAAAACATTCCACCAAGCGTCGTTCCTAATATAAGCGATGTGTCCTGAGGGAGGCCCTCCTTTAAACCCGCTTCCAGAACCGCCTCGTCAGCCGCTGTCAGCAGAAGCTTTGTCGCCCTGTCAAGCCGCGAAGGTCTTAGTCTTTTGAGTTTTTTTGAAAAATTAAATTCCTTTATCTCTCCGCCGGTCTTGCCCCTGTAGCTTTTTACATCAAAAGAGGCTATCTCTTTTATCGCATTTCGCCCTTCAATTATCCCTGAAAGATTCTGTTTTTTCCCAATGCCAAGGGCGGTTATCAGGCCGGTTCCGGTAATAACAACTCTTCTATTCATTTTATAAAACCAATAAATTTGCCGGCAAATCTGCCCCCGAATGCTTCTATCTGGGGTCTGTAATACCACCCGAAAAATAAAAATAACATTGACAGAAAAAACCATGCGGCCCAAACTGAATAAAAACAAAGCCATATAATAGCGCCTAATATGGCTCCAACAAAAAGACATGTGGCTATAAAAGATTTTATGAAATATTTATCAATCATAGTGTAGCTCATGGCTCTTGGCTATAGCGGGTTCAAGTTTGTAACTTGAACCCAAATAGTTAGTATGAGGCAAATACAAACTTTAAGGAGCAGGTTACAAACCTGCTCCCGCAAAGCGGCAATCATATTGCGTTTATTGCATAACGTTACAACGTTATAACCTCTTTAATAGGCCCAAACTTCAGATGTCTTAACAGACCTTCTAATTTTGGCCTTGTCGTAGATATCCTGAAATAATGCATAAATTTTCTGCTGAGAGGGAGGTCTATCTCAGAATGCTCATTATCAAACTCCCATGGATGCACATAAACAAGCCCTGGCTGACCATACCTTTTATTCATCCATTTTAGCTTTGAAAGTGTATACCAGTAAGGTGAGATCCTTAACGGAAGTCCGCCTGTAAAGGGAAGATTTTCCCAAAGGAATCTCATGGTTGTCAGAGGAAATTCCCAGATATTTCCGAATTCGGTTTTTATCATATAGGGGTAATGCCCAAAATTTCTTTCCCCCATCCTTGTAAGCGGAACCATGCTGGAATCATACAAGATGCCCAATTTTTTCAGCACACCCAGAGCCCAGAGCGTATTATTTCTTATTGACCACTCAGGCGCCCTGTAACCCAAAACCCTTTCCCCTGTAACTGCCCTTACAATATCAATTGATTTCTTTACATCCTCTTCAAATGCCTCTCTGGATAATTCAAACAGCCTCTGATGATAATAGCCGTGTATTGCCAGTTCATGGCCCTCTCTATGTATAGCCCTGATAAGATCCGGTTCCTTTTCAGCGATATAGCCAAGGACAAAGAATGTTGCCCTTGTATTATACTGCCTCAGGATAGAAAGCACCTTATCCGTATTGCGGGTCACACGGCTTTCGTACTCAATCCATTTTGAAGGCATCGCATTATCCGCTGTTCCGCAGATGTGATACCAGTCTTCCAAATCTACAGTCAGCGCATTCATCATCTTGGATTAGTCCTTGACATTAACCACCTTATCGTCTGAGAATTCTATATAGAGTTTATCGCGTCTCCCCTGAAGATAAACCCACATATTTGCATTCAATATATTTTCCAGTGTCATATCAAAGGTCTTTCTGTTGCCGGCAATTACCGGCGCCCCTTTTGAGTAAAGCATCTGCCACCTTGTCATTCCAACCTTTGCCTCACCACTTGCAATGTAAGACTTTACATCTTCCGGAAACCCTGCTATGACAGGTCCGGGATTATCTTTTGTCAAAAACTTGGAAAGCATTACTGGATTTGGTGTTTTGGCATAGTGATACACAAAGGTATATTCATTCCCTTTCCATGTAAACTTTGCATAGTGCCTCTCAAGCTTCGTTAATACAATCTTTTCACCCGCATGGATTGCAGGCAGGTCTGTGCGGTTTTCCCATCCAGCAGTATTTTTTACGGCATGGATGGTTGTGAGCAGATAATATTCCTCGCCTATATTAAACTGTCCTGCCG
>Ga0080064_1008224_pt1 | contig 10023 bp, 9 predicted proteins | sample Subgrocontami54m_FD_69260 | JGI IMG/M metagenome (GOLD analysis project Ga0080064, IMG submission 69260) | Subsurface groundwater microbial communities from S. Glens Falls, New York, USA - GMW46 contaminated, 5.4 m (SPADES assembly) (version 2) ... | reverse complement strand
TATCTGACGAATGAAACACTCTTCAATCTGACCTTGATGCCGAAACGCTTCGGCATCCTGGGCGCCGGGCCGATCGGTTGTGAAATGGCACAGGCGTTTGCCCGGTTCGGATCGCAAGTCACCCTGGTGGACATGGCGCCGCAAGTCTTGATTCGCGAAGATCCGGACGCCGCCAAAATTTTGCAGCAACAATTAGAACGTGAAGGGGTACGTCTGGTTTTAAATGCCAAGCTATTAAAAGTCGAAAAGCGTCCGGACGGCAAAGTTGTTCACTATGAAATAGCCGGAGAGAACAAATCTCTCGTTTTTGATGAGCTTTTGGTCAGCGTTGGGCGCGCACCCAATGTTGAGCACATGGGGCTGGAGGCGGCCGGTGTTCAATATGACAAGCGCACCGGTGTCAAAGTGAATGAGCATCTCCAGACCACAAACCCTCGTATTTATGCGTGCGGCGACGTCGCTTTTAAATATCAATTTACGCATACCGCGGAAGCGACCGCTAAAATTGTCATCCAAAATGCGCTTTTCTTCGGCAAGAAAAAAGCGAAAGATCTCATCATCCCGTGGTGCACGTATACCGATCCCGAAATCGCCCATGTGGGGATTGATGAGAAAGAGGCCAAGGAAAGGAAAATTAATCTCGCCATTTTCCGGCAGCCGTTAGCGGAAGTGGATCGCGCCATCACGGACGGCGAAGAAAACGGATTTGTCAAAATCATGCTGCGGCAGGGAACGGATCAGATCCTGGGAGCGACGATTGTTGCCAAGCATGCCGGCGAAATTCTGAGTGAAATCACGCTCGCCATGAACAGCGGCATCGGGCTGGCAGCCATCGCCAATGTGATTCACCCGTATCCGACTCAAGCCGATGCGATTAAGCGCACAGCTTACCAATACAACCGGACCCGTTTAAAGCCGTGGGTGAAGGCCCTTTTGACGCGTTTTTTTACCCTACGGCGTTGACATGTTGGAAATGATTCATAAGTTATTTTCGATTTCTCACAGTTTGTCATTCCCGGCTGGTTTTTCATTAAACCGGCACGGGAAAGTCATGGGCTAAGGAAGCCCATGTCATTCCCGGCTGGTTTTTCATTAAACCGGCACGGGAAAGTCATGGGCTAAGGAAGCCCATGTCATTCCCGCGGATTTTAAGCGGGAATCCAGCTGGATCCCCGCCTTCGCGGGGATGACAAAATAAGAGAATACCATTGTCAAAATCATGAAACCACTTCCTGCCGCAAAAATTATCCTCTTTTTTGTTAAATACCCGGAGCCTGGAAAAGTTAAGACGCGTTTGGCCCGTCAAGTTGGGAGCGAAGAGGCCGCGCACCTTTATCGGGGGTTGGTTGAAAAAAATCTAAAAGTTCTGACATCGCTGCAAAAGGATGGCATTCAAACCCTTGTAGCTTTTGATCCGCCGGATAAAAAACCAGCCGTTGAAAAGTGGCTGGTGTCCGCGTCCGGCTTTTTCCCCCAGGAAGGGAACATCTTGGGGGAACGCTTGGTGCATGCCTTTGCCTACGGATTCGCGCATGGCGGTCAAATCTTGGCTCTCGGCAGCGATACGCAAGGCTTAACCCGGGAAATTCTTCTACAGGGCTTTGAAGGCTTGGAAACCAGGGATGTGGTCGTGGGTCCGGCCCGGGACGGTGGCTATTATCTGATCGGGCTTAAAAAGGCATGTCCTGCTTTATTCGAGGATATGCCTTGGAGTACGCCGGCGGTGTTGGCAAAAACGCTGGCGCGCATTGACCAGGAAGGGTTGCGCTGCACCTTGCTGCCGGAATTAAATGATTTAGATGAAGCGGAAGATTTGATCCAAAAGGAGATGTGAGATGAAGTTAAAAACGAAAAAGAGTGCAGCGCTCAATCATGAGCAAGCGGTGAAGAGCCGTTACGCGCAAGGCGCGCAGCAAAAAGAAGACGCGCTTTGCTGTCCGGTCTCTTACGACCCGAAATATTTGCGTGTGATCCCGAAAGAAATTCTGGAAAAAGATTATGGTTGCGGCGATCCTTCACGGTTTCTGAGAGAAGGCGAAACGGTTTTGGATTTGGGCTCGGGCGGCGGCAAGATCTGCTACATTGCGTCGCAGATTGTGGGCCCGAAGGGCCGCGTGATCGGCGTGGATTTTAATCCCGCGATGTTGGCGCTCGCGCGCAAATATCAAAAGCCGGCCGGCGACAAGATCGGCTGGCATAACGTGAGCTTTCGCCGCGGGCGCATTCAGGATTTAACGACCGACCTGGAAGCCTTGGAAGCATCCTTAAAAAACAACCCGATCTGTTCGGTCGAGGATTGGATGCGTTTTGAAGAAAACGTCTGGCAAGGCACGCCGTTGATTGCGTCCGACTCGATCGATGTGATTGTCTCGAATTGTGTACTCAATCTTGTGCGACCGGGCGACAAGCAAAAATTGTTCCGGGAAATGCACCGGGTTTTGAAAAAGGGCGGCCGCGTCGCCATTTCCGATATTGTCTCGGATGAGGCCGTGCCGCAAGCCCTTCAGGAAGATGCCGGGCTTTGGAGCGGCTGTGTTTCGGGAGCTTTCCGGGAAAAAGATTTTTTGAAAGCTTTTGAAGCTGCGGGTTTTTACGGGATTCAGATCGAGAAGCTGGACGAACGGCCATGGCGCATCGTGCAGGGCATTGAATTCCGGTCCATGACTTTGACGGCCTATAAAGGTAAAGAAGGGCCATGCTGGGAGCGGAATCAGGCCGTCATTTATAAAGGGCCCTGGAAACAGGTCGTGGATGACGACGGCCATGTCCTCAAACGTGGTGTGCGCAGCGCGGTCTGCGATAAGACCTATCATCTTTACGCTAAGGCGCCGTATCAAAACGACTTTATTCTCGTGCCGCCTTCCAAAGATATCCCATTAACGAAAGCAAAATCCTTCGATTGCAATCGCAGTGATGAACGCGATCCGAGTGAAACCAAAGGCAAAGGCTCTAAAAAAACAACAATGGCGCAATCGGTTTGCACGGACGGAGGCTGCTGTTGATGTTCCGGCAAACTCTGGAATCTGTCGGGGTTCAACTGGTCAAAAAACCGATCGAGATTTTGCAGGTCAATGTGGGCCGGCTTTGTAATCTGACTTGCTCGCATTGTCATGTGGAATCCGGTCCCACCAAAACTAAAGAAAATATGGATCGCCGGACAGCCGAGGCGGTCATCCGCTTTTTAGACAAAGCCCGGATCAGTACGCTGGATTTGACCGGCGGCGCACCGGAAATGAACCCCCATTTCCGGTATTTGGTCACCGAAGCGCGCGAACGCGGTGTACAGGTGATGGATCGCTGCAATCTTTCGGTGATGCTCTTAGACGGGCAGGAAGACCTCGCAGACTTTTTGGCTGCCAATCAGATTGAGGTCATTGCGTCACTGCCTTGTTACTCCCGGGAGAATGTGGACCGGCAAAGAGGAACAGGGACGTTCGAAGCTTCGATTGAAGCCCTGCGAAGGTTGAACCGCCTGGGCTATGGCCGCGAAGGCAGCGGGCGGACGCTGAATCTTGTCTACAACCCGGTCGGGCCGCATTTACCGCCGCCGCAGGCCCAGCTGGAACAGGATTATAAGGAAAGGCTCCTGCAAGACTTCGGGATCCTTTTTAACCGGCTCTACACTATCACCAATATGGTGATCACGCGCTACGCCGCGTTTCTCCGCGCTCAAAAGCAAGACGCCGCTTATCAGCATCTCTTGATTCAAAGTTTTAATCCCGCAACCCTGGAAGGTTTGATGTGCCGCAACACGTTGAATGTGGGCTGGGACGGCACGCTTTACGATTGCGATTTCAATTTTGCGATTGGCTTGCGCGCCGGCGGGGAAGCGGGTAAAACGATTTTCAATTTAGAGCCGGACGATTTGTTGTATGCACCCATCGCAACCGGCGAGCATTGTTTCGGCTGCACGGCCGGTGCCGGCTCCAGCTGCCAGGGAGCTTTGGAATCCGCATGAGTGTCAAAATCTCCGTCATTATCCCCACTTATAATGAAGCCAACACCATCGTCGCGACCTTAAAAGCGTTGCGTGCGCAGCATCCGGATGAAATCCTGGTGGCCGACGGCGGTTCGGAAGATCAAACCGCAGCCTTGGCCTTATCCTTCGCGCGTGTCCTGCATACCGATAAAGGCAGAGCGAAGCAGATGAATTGCGGCGCGCTTGAAGCGGAAGGGGATGTGCTGCTTTTTTTGCATGCGGACACCCAGCTTCCGCCGAATGGACTAGAGACGATCCGCTGCTTGATGGCCGCAGGCAAAGAAGCCGGACGCTTTCGTCTGCGTTTCGATGAGAAAAATTGGCGGCTGCAGCTTTTTGCCAGCTACACGCGCCTGCATTGTTTTTCTTACGGGGACCAGGCTTTTTTTGTGACGCGCGACCTTTTTGAGAAACTCGGCGGCTATCGCGACAACGTTCCCTTTGAAGATGTAGATTTTTACACCCGCCTGCGCAAAATCAGCAAACCCGTCATTATCCCGGAGCCGGTCATCACGTCCGCGCGGCGTTTTACCGGGGCTGGATGCTGGCGTCAGAAATGCATCAATCTCTTCCTGGTCGGCCTTTATGCCATGGGGTTTCCCATCGCTGGCCTCAAGAAATCCCTTTATCCGGATATCCGCTAGGTTCTAACAAGTGTCATTCTGAGTCCTCGCCAACGGCGGAGGACGAAGAATCTCCAAGCCAAAGCGGAGATCCTTCAGTCGGCCTCCAGCCTCCTTCAGGATGACACCTATTCTAAAGGTCCCCCATGCTTCATCCTGCTAGGTAATACTAAGGAACACTAGTAATTTTAATATCATGTGGTATATTTAAAGCAGACAGTTTTTCCTAACCTAATACTGGCATTCGAATTGGTAACAAGGGACGAGAACCCGTATTTTTGAATCATGAAACCGTGCAAACGTCGATTAACCGGTTGTCGCCACGCCTGAGGCATTGCCATGAGCATGAGCGATTCCCTCAAAGATAAAAGTCCGGAAGAATTAAGGGAATTGATTGTGCGCTATGAACTTGCGATCCAAGGATCGACGCACGGTCTTTGGGATTGGCATATCAACCCAAAGCAAAGACAGGATCCCCAAAGTTTTGTCTGGTATTCTGCCAAATTTTTAGAAATTCTCGGTTTTCACAGCGGTGATCTTCCCAATCATTTCGGCGCTTGGATCACGCGCATCCACCCGCATGATAAAGTCAACGTCATCAAAGCGTTGGAAGACCATCTCACGCGTTTTTTACCTTTCGATGTGCAGTGCCGGATTTGCAACAAGCAAGGCGTCTACCGCTGGTTCCATGTGAGAGGCCAGGCTGTCTGGAACGATCAGAAAGAACCGGTGCGCATGGCGGGATCGCTGGTGGATATTGATGCACGCATCCAGGCCGAACGTTCCCATCTGCTGGCCGAAGAAAATTACCGTTTGATCTTTGAGCACGCGGCCGTGGCCATCACGATGACCGATGAAGAAGAACGCATTATTTCCTGGAATAATTATACCGAGCAGATGCTCGGGATGGGGTATGACGAATTGCATTTGAAGCCGGTCAAGGATCTGTATCCTGCGGATGAATGGGCGCGCATCCAATCTTTGAATTTGCGCCAAAAAGGCATGCTCCATCACCTTGAAACCAAAGTCATTCGTAAAGACGGCTCGCTGCTGGATATCGACGTCTCGGTGACGGTTTTAAGAACCCCGGACGGCGGCAAGACCGGTTCGATCGGTATTTTCCGGGATATTTCCGAGCGCAAAGAGACCATGGGGAAACTCATGGAAGCCGAGGAGCGCTACCGCACGGTATTTGAAAATTCCGCAGTGGCGATCACACTCACGGATGAGCATGAAAAAATTGTTTCCTGGAATCATTTTACGGAACAGCTGTTGGGCATGACCAAAGAAGACCTTTATATGAAGCCCGTCAAAGACCTTTATCCGGAAGAGGAGTGGCGGCGGATGCAATCGCTGAATTTACGTCAAAAAGGCCTGCAGCATCAACTGGAGACTAAGATCAAACGTAAAGACGGCTCCACGGTGGATATCGCACTCTCCGTGACGCTTTCCAAACATGCAGACGGTACGAAGATGGGTTCCATCGGCGTAGTCCGCGATATCACCCAGCTGAAAGCGGCCCAAGCGGAAATGAAAAAAGCCCAGGAAGCGGCGGAAGGTGCGAGCAAGGCCAAAAGCGAGTTTTTGGCTAACATGAGCCATGAAATTCGCACGCCCATGAACGGCATCATCGGCATGACCGGCCTCATGCTCGATACGAATCTGACCCTGGAGCAGCGGGAATATGCGCAAGCCGTCCAAAATTCCGCGGACGCCCTTCTGACGATTATCAACGATATTCTGGATTTCTCTAAGATTGAAGCCGGCAAAATGTCCATTGAACCAATCTCTTTTGATTTGCAATTGACCGTGGAAGAAGCCGCGGAATTGCTTGCCGTACGCGCGCGCGAAAAGGGGATCGAATTGATCGTCCGCTATGATCCGCAGGCGCCCCGGCGCGTGGTCGGCGATCCGGGCCGGATCCGGCAAATCATCACCAACCTTTTAAGCAATGCGATCAAATTTACGGATGAAGGGTATGTCTTGGTCAATATTGATTTCAAAGAAAAAATAGACGGCAAAGCTTTACTGCATTTTTCAGTGGAAGACTCCGGTATCGGGATCCCGGAAAATAAAATCGAACATATTTTCGACAAATTCACCCAGGCGGATGCTTCGACCACCCGCAGGTTCGGCGGAACGGGTTTGGGGCTGGCCATTTGCCGCCAGCTGGTCGAATTGATGAACGGGAAACTCGGCGCCAACAGCGTGGTCGGTAAAGGCTCGGTGTTTTGGTTTAACCTCGCTTTGCCGGTAGACCATGCCAAGTCGGATGTGCCGGGAGCGATCAATCTGTCCGGTCTGCGCATTTTGATTGTCGACGACAATGAAATCAACCGGCGCGTTTTGCAAGAGCAAATGCTGAACTGGGGCATTCACAATGACGTTTTTTCAAGCGGTGCCGAAGCCCTGGCAGGCCTGTACAATGCGTTTAGCGCCGGCAAGCCTTATGATCTCGCAATTTTAGATTACCAATTGCCCGGCATGGACGGCGAAATGCTGGCCAAAGCCATCAAAGGCGATCCCAAGCTGCAGGGTACGGTCTTGGTTCTGCTGACGTCCATGGGCATGCGCGGCGATGGTAAAAAATTTCTGGATCAGGGTTTTTCGGCTTATCTGGTCAAACCGGTCCGCCAGGATCATCTGATGCAAGCGATCGCGACGGCCTGGAGCACGCGTCAGCAGGGCGGCGTTTCGCGCTTAATCACGCGGCATACGCTGAAAGAAAATGCAACCGTGCAGGACGCGGAACAGCCGGCCGCGCTTAAAAGCCATGCCCGCATTTTGTTGGCCGAAGACAACCAGGTCAATCAGCAAGTGGCCAAACGCATGCTGGAAAAAATAGGGTGCCATGTCGACGTTGTCGGCAACGGCGTGGAAGCTTTGAGCATGCTGCAACGGTTTCCCTATGATCTCATTTTTATGGATTGCCAAATGCCCGAAATGGACGGTTACGAAGCCACCCTTAAAATCCGCGGTTTGGCCGGTGAATTCAAAAATATTCCCGTGATCGCCCTCACGGCGAATGTGATGGAAGGCGACCGGGATAAATGTATTCAGGCGGGTATGAATGATTATGTCGGCAAGCCGGTGAAAAAAGAGGCATTGCTCGGTGCTTTGGATAAATGGCTGTTTCGTCCCCGCAGCGCGCCGGCTCCGGCTGCAGAGCCAAAGCCGAAAGCCAAAGGAGCGGATGCCGCTGCCAACGGCAAGGTTATCAACCCGGAACGTTTGGAGGCGTTGAAAGAGTTTGCCGACGATGATGACGGCTCTTTTATCATCACGCTTTTTGAAACCTTTTTTACGAATGTCGAACCCCGTATTCAGCAAATGTACGATGCCGTTGTGAAAAAAGATGCTCAAAAACTCTGCCGCGAAGCCCACGGCATCAAAGGCAGCAGCAGTAATCTCGGCGCCGACTATGTGGCCAATTTGGCGCAGCAATTGGAAAGCTTAGGAAAATCCGGATCGACGGAAGGCGCGCAAACTTTGGTGGAACAATTGAAGGCGGAAATGGAAAAAGTCAAAGAAGCTTTCGACAAAGATATCAGGAGATAAAGATGAGTCCTCAGGAAACCCAAAAAACAGTTTTGATTGTGGATGATGATCCCTCGGTACTAGCCGTGGTAGAAAGAATTTTGAACCGGCAGCATTATCTTGTCAAAACTTTGTCCAACGGGGCGGAAGCCTTCAAGACAGCCAAGGCGTTACGCCCGGATTTGATCATTTTGGACGTTGTGATGCCGGGTTTGGACGGCGTGGATATCGCAGGTTATTTGCAGGAAGATCATACTACGGTCCAAATTCCGATTCTTTATCTGACGGCCCTGGACGGCAGCGGTTCGGCGCCGGCGGCAGGAGCCCTTATGGCCACGCATGTTTTAAATAAACCGGTCAATGCGGAAGAGCTGATCACGCGCGTCCGCGAGCTTACGAATGCTAAAAAATAGCCGATAATACATACACATCCAAGTTATCGGAGGGGTTATGTCTAAGAAAATTCTGATCGTCGATGATGACAGCCAAATCGTTGCGGTGCTTGAAAAGCGCCTCAGCAAAAGCGGATATTTAACCTCTACGGCGCTCAACGGCCGGGATGCGATTCAAAAGGTGGCGGCCGACAAACCCGACCTTATTATTCTCGATGTGATGATGCCTTACATGGACGGCACGGAAGTTGCCCGTATCCTGCGTGAGGATCCCAAAACCCAGCATATTCCCATCATTTATCTCACCGCACTTAAAACAGAGCAGGACGAACCGGTGCAGAACATGTTTGATAACAGTCCTGTTTTTGGCAAGCCTTTCAATTCAGAGGATTTGATGGCCAAGGTCGAAGAAATATTGATCGTTCCATAAGCTTCTGTGTGTAAAAAGCGGTTGTTCGATCGGGAGTTATTTCATGGCTAAAATGATTTTAGTGGTCGATGACGAGCCTATGATTGTGCAGCTGATCAAGGCCGGGTTGAGTAAGCATGGCTTTGAGGTTGAAACGGCGTTCGACGGCTTGCAAGCTCTCGCAAAAGTGCAGCAGAGAATGCCCGATCTCATCATTCTGGACATTATGATGCCGAATATGGATGGTACAGAGGTTGCCGGCCGCCTCAAAGAAGATCCCGTCACGCGCCATATTCCGATTATCTTTCTTTCCGCTCTATGGCAAGAAGATTCAAACGAAACGGAAGAAAAAAAGCCTCAAAAAAACATCGGCTTTAGCAAACCGTTCCAGCTGGCGGAAGTGCTAGCTAAAATTCAAGCGCTCATCGGACCTGCTAAGGGCTAAATTCAATCCCTTTGCCGGGAATACGAAAGGATATGCCCATGATTAATGCCTTTGATTGGATATGGTCTTTGTTGCCGCTCTTTCTCGGCGGGGGACTTATCGTTTGGATTCACAATTTACAGGCCCGCATCGAGCAGCTTGAAATGCAGCTGGAAGAATTAATGGAAAAAGGATCTTAAGTTAAGGCGCTGCCGCGCACCCCGTCGTACCCTCGAATTCCCCCACCTGATTCCAAGGAGAATACGTAAGTTTCAAAAGGCCTTACCCCGATAGGGCCCGGCCTTCCTTTGGCCTATACTCAACCCGGATTTCAAAATTAAAAACAACAGCCATGGTTTTATCCAGGAGGTGTTTATGACCAAGTGTGCAGAGTTTGAACTTCATTTAGGGCAACCGAAGTCATCGGAGGGCGATATCAAACCCCTCGATGAAAAACAGATTCATGATTATTTGGAGCATTTTGAGGAGTGGGAATATCAGGCCGGGAAGATTGTGAGGACTTTTGTGTTTCAGAATTATTATCAAACCACGGCGTTTGTGAATGCGGTGGCTTGGGTGGGACATTGTGAAGATCATCATCCGGATATTGAATTCGGCTATAAAACATGCCGGGTTGCTTTTCAGACACATGCCGTTCA
>Ga0080064_1008222_pt1 | contig 10025 bp, 10 predicted proteins | sample Subgrocontami54m_FD_69260 | JGI IMG/M metagenome (GOLD analysis project Ga0080064, IMG submission 69260) | Subsurface groundwater microbial communities from S. Glens Falls, New York, USA - GMW46 contaminated, 5.4 m (SPADES assembly) (version 2) ... | reverse complement strand
GCGGCAGGAAACGGGCCTTCACGTTCGGGAACTCGCCCTCCCAGTACCGCTCGATATGAATCCACTCGAACGCGCGGTGCTTGAGGAAGCCTTCTTCCTCGTTGATGGGCTGGTTATTCTCCGACTGACAGGCCACGACACAGGCCTCGCAGCCCGTGCAACGGTCGGCGTCGACCACCATCACCCATTTCCTATCGGCCATTGAGTTGTCCTCCTGTGGACTGCGTGCCTGTAGCTAGGCCCTGGCTATCGGAATCAGGGGCTCGCCAGGCAGTTGCCGGGCCTCCACCGCGCCGCCCTCGAACTTGGGAATGGGCGCGCGCTTGCCCGTGGCGGTGATGCGCACGCGGGTGGCGCCCCAGGCCAGCCCGCCCGTTTCAGCGTCCACCATTGGCGCAATAATGGACAGCGGGTTCGCCCCGCGGTCCGTTGCGTAATGCGTGTACGAGGAGTGGCCCTGGCCCGCCGGAACGCCGATGACCTCCGGCGATACGCCCGGGTGCGGATAGAGAGGCGCCTCGAAGCTCTTGCCGTTGGGCGCCTCCACGCGCACGATATCGCCCTCTATCAGGCCCTTCTGCTTGGCGACCTTGGAGTTGATCTCCACCCAGGTGCGCCAGACAACGCTGCTGATGGGGTCGGGCATCGCCTGCAGCCAGGGCAGGTGAGCGCCTCGCCCGTCCGTCATGGAGAGGGACGGAAAGATGACGAGATGATAGGGATACTCCGGGGCCGCGCCCGCGTACTGCGGCAGGGCCAGCGGCTGGGACAGGGCGGGGGCCGTCGGGGCGGCCTTCGACGTGGCGTTGGCGTCCCACCAGCCGCCCTGCTGGAGCGCCTGGTTCCAAAAAGCCTCGAACTCGACGGTGTTGACCGAGCCGCGACGCGCCTGGTGCAATTCCTGCACCGAGGCCCGCAGCATCTCGCGGACGTTCCGCCACGGCAGCGCCTTCGCCATGTCCGGGCCGATCTCCTCGGCCATGGTGAGCAGCACGTCGCCGAAGGCCCGCGTGTTGTACAGGGCGTTGACCACGGGCTGCTGGAGTCCCACCACTTGATAGCCCGGGCCTGGCTCGGGGACATCTCCGCCCCAGCTCTCAAGATAGGTATGATCGGGCAGGATGAGGTCCGCCTGGCCCGTCGTTTCGTCCATGAAGCTGGAGAAGCTGACGATGTACTGGGCTTTGCCGAGGGCGTCAGCGGCGTTCACCGCCGAGGGAAGGCCGTAGAGCGGGTTCGCGCCGTGGACCAGCAGGAGATTGACCGGCCTGGGCTGGCCCGTGCGAAGCCGCTCAGCCAGCTTCTGCCACGCGGAGAAGGGCGTCGCGCCGGACGTGGCGGGAGCGTCTTTCAGGGGGGACGTGGGGTTCAGCAGCACGCCGCCGCGTTTACCCACATTGCCCACCAGATAGTTCAGGGAGTACACGGCCAGCATGTTCATGTAGCCGTTGGTGTGAGCGGCGGCGGACCCGCCGCCTATGGCGATGCTCGGCTGATGTGTGGCGAAGTCCCGTGCCAGCTTCTGGATGCGCGCGGCGGGGACGCCGACGACGGACTCCACGCGCTCGGGACTGAAGGACGCCAGCGCGCGTGCGCCCGCGCCCGCCGTCATGGACGCGGCGGCGCGCGCATCCGCGGAGCCGTCGGACATGAGGACGTAGGCTATGCTCAAGGCCAGGACGCCCTCCGTGCCGGGCCGGACGGGAACCCAGTCGTCGGCGTTGGCGGCTTCCAGCGAGAAGCGAGGCTCCACGTGTACCAGGGTGCCGCGCTTGCGGCCGGCGCCCTGCCGGAACTCGCCGTAGTGGCGCGTGTAGCGCACGGGCGAGAGCCACGTTTCCAGGAAGTCGGCGCCGAAGGACATGACGTAGGCGGAGTTCTGGATGTCGAACTCAGGGACCACATCCTCGCCAAAGGCCGTCTTGAGGGCGGCGCGAAGGGCTGCCTGGTCCATGGGTTCGTAGGCCAAACGCTCGCCGCCGTACGTGCGCACGAAGCGGTCCACCAGAAGCGACATGGGGCCGCGCAACGGCTCGTGCGCCAGCACCACGGTATTGGCGGCGGCGCCCCGGAGCTGCTTCATGCGCCCCACGACATCGTTGAGCGCATCGTCCCACGTGATCTGCTGCCACTGGCCGCTGCCCCGCGCGCCCGTGCGCCGCATGGGACTCTGGATGCGGTCAGGGTGGTACAGCGCCTGCACCCCCGCGATGCCGCGGGCGCAAAGCTTGCCCCGGTTAACGGGGTAGTCCGGGTTGCCCTCTATCTTCTTGGCGCGCCCCTCCATGACACGGACGATGATGCCGCAGCCCGCCGGACACTGGCGGCACACGCTGGCGTACCAACTCTCGTCTCCGGCGAGCACATCCTCGGGAATGCGGGCCGGGCTCTCAACCATGAGCTCCTTCTCGGGGATACTGCACGATGTGAAGAGCGCGGCCCCCGCCGCGGACACGCCGGCGAGTTTCAGGAATTCGCGCCGAGATAGCTGCATGTCTTTACGCCCCTGTTAGTTATGGCACGTTACGCAGTCGGTGGGCGCGTTGTTCTGCCGGTGGCAGGTCACGCAATCGCCCATGTTGAGAGGACGCACGTAATGCACCTGGTCCATGGTCTCCACCGCGCCGTGGCATGTGGAGCACTGGAACCCCGCCTTGAGGTGCGGCTCATGCACGAACTTCACCGTGTCCGGAACGCGGTGCACCCGTATCCAGTCAATGGGCTGCTGGGCCGCGTTCGCGGCGCGGAGCTTCTCAACGTCCGGCCTGCCCGACCCCGCGACGCTGTGGCAGAACATGCACTGCTCCACCGCGGGAACCGTGGCGGCGGAGCCCGACTCCGCGTTCCGATGACAGAACACGCACTGAATGCCCAGACTCCCCGCGTGCAGGGTATGCGTGAACTTGAGGGGTTGCACGGGGCCGGCGGCCGCCTGGGCGAACACCTGGCTGATGCCGATGCCCACCACAAGAATGAGGATGGGAACGCCAATGATGAGCGGCAACAGCTTTATTTTTGTCCCGATTTTCATCCGGCTGTCCCTCGGCCCTGGTTAGTCATGCGCGTAGATCTCTCGGCGTCCCAACGGTGGCTCGACGGCCTAGATAAGCCTGTGAGCGTATATGGACGTGGTGACGCCGGTGTTTGTAAGCGTGGTAATGGCGGTGAACAGGGTCGCGGCAAAGAACGCCAGTGCTATGACATAAAACACGGGCCGCAGGGCGTTCGCCCGGCGCGCTAGGTGCCCGGTCATGGTGAGCGACGGGATGACGGCGTGGGCGACAAGCAGCGAAAACGCGAACGGAACGACGAAGACGACGATCGTGAACAGAGACCACGTGATGTGGAACAACTGGCCCCAGTCCGCCGTTGTGAGTGTCCGGGGGTCAACGCCCATTGTCTCCGCTTGTCCTCTCAGTTCAATCAGTTAAAAATTAGAGCCTGACGGTTCACGGCAGGCTCTGGGTGCATGACGAATAGTCGGAATAAACCGACCTCGGGCAGCTTGTCACCAAGCTGCCACTACCCTCCCGCCGCACTCGCGACGCTCCACATGGACGCTTGTGACGCCATGAACAATCGCGCGTGTCAACGGGGATATATCCTAACCAGTCACGCCGAGCCTGTCAAGGGGTCGGACTGGTAGTCCGGTTGGTAGTTCGTGGTCGCGCTTGAACATCCGATCAGGTCTTGCGGCTGGACAGAGAGCGTTCCCCGTCCGGGCTTGCGCCGTTCAGACGCGGCGTCTAATCAGACGAGAAGAGTTTGGAGATGTCGCCACGCAGGGCATCCAGCGCCTCGCGGACGCCTTTCAAGTCATCATTGCTGACGGGCGTAAGCTCGCGCAGCCGGGCCAGCTCATCGGCGGAAAGGTCGGTCACGATATCCGGCGGCTGCCCCTCCCCGTTGACGACCGCGGCCACCAGTCCAGTGCTGCGGCAGCCCCCGCAGACGAGGCGCAGGAACCACGTGTGCTCCTCATGCCCCAGCACCTGAACATCCTCCGCTTCATAGCGGCGCCCGCAGGAGGTGCAGGATACCTGGGACATCACCCTCTTGAAGAAGCCCTCGTCCATGCGGCATCCTGACCTACGAGGCCTTGCTGCCGCCCTTGCCGAAGTCTTCCAGGTCAAGGGAGTCAATGAATTCCTTGAAGGCGGACATGCGGCGCACTTCGGCCTCGTCCACCTTCTTCGGCTCTCCGGGCGCGCCGGGCTGCGCCTGCGGCTGGGTCTGGGAGACCGGCTCGCCGGTCTCCTTGTCCAGGATGATTCCCGCCTTGTCCAGAACGTGGCTCTCGACGAAGATGGGGACCTTGGTGCGGACCGCGAGGGCGATGGCGTCGCTGGGACGCGAATCGATTTCCACTTTCTTGCCGTCCATCTGCAAGACGATCTTGGCGAAGAAGGTGTCGCTCTGAAGGTCACAGACAATGATGGACTCCACGGACGCGCCGAGCGTCGTGATGATCAACCGAAGGAGGTCATGGGTCAGGGGCCGCGGAACGGAGACGTCCTGCAGTTTGATGGCGATGGCATCCGCCTCCGCCGGGCCGATCCAGATAGGCAGATAGCGGTCGGAACTCTTCTCCTTCAGGATGACCACCCGCTGGTAGTTCATCAAGCTGACGCGGATGCTGTCAATCGTCATTTCCACCATAGGCCCGGGCCTCCTGCACTCCCAACACTGACTGGATGTTTATTCTACCCCTCGCCCGCGTCCAGAGCAACACGCTCACCTTCGAGCGGTAATACAGGCGGCAACGGGAGCGAGGGACGCCGGCATTTCGCCCGGACGCCTCACGGGACGTCGCGGCTGCGTCGCGGGGCAGCCCAAGAGATGGACGGCGTGCCGTCCCCGCCCGCGCTCACGCGCCGGCGGACGCCTGACGGACACGCGACAAGAGGTAGTCCAGCGCATATCCGGCGAAAAGGGCCAGGATGACCACCGTCGGCTCAAGGTCCAACGGAGTGATGGAGAGCGGGAACAGGACGAGGATGAAATAGATGGCCACCAGGAAGACCAGAAGATGCTCGTCACCCAGGAGACGAATCCTGGAGACGCCCCAGCCCGCAAGGGCGAGCATGGCCAGGTGGCCCGCCTGCGCCGCGAGCCAGAGCGCGCCGAACCACCCGCCGAGTCCGGGCAGGAGCAGCAGGTCCGCGACCAACTTGGCCGCGTTTTTCGTGGCCCAGACGAGCGGGTCCGCAAAAACGTGCCGGAAGGCCGCCTGCGTGAACGCCCCCTCCGCGGTCTGGCTGAGGACATAGCGCCCGGTAGCCAGGGAGTCGCCTCCGCGAATGCTGTTGTACTCCGCGATGTTCGCCGGGTCAACGTGCGGGTCGGAGTAGCCCCATCGCCAGCCGGGCTGCGCCGCCGACCACAGGCCAGCCCCGCGCTCGCTAGAGAGGAACGTGAAGACGCCCATGTCCTGATAGTTCCGCACGGCCCAGGGAAGCATCACCAGCAGAGTAGCGCCCACCAGAAGGCCCGCGTGCAGGACGCGGCGAGGCCAGGGCAGGGGAAGCAGGTGGAGCGGCAGCACCCACAGCGCGCCAATGACAAACGGCAATGGGAAAGCGACAGGCCGGGTGAGCGCCGCCATGCCCACGAGCCCTCCGGCCAGCAGCGTCAGCAACACGGATGGCCTTCGCGTGACGGCGACAAGGCACAAGAGGCAAAGCAACAGGAGCAGGATGAAGTGCGGCTCGTTCGTCACCCGCACCGCGTTGAAGAGCACAAGCGGGTGCAAGGCTAGCAGCAGCGCGCCAGCCAGGGCCGCACGCGCGCCCCACAGAGATCTGGCAAGATAGTAGGCCACGAGGATTCCGGCCAGGATGACGACTATCTGCGAAAGGCGCAGGATGTCATAGTTGTCGCCCTGAACGGCCCGCAGGCTCGCCAGAAAGTAGGGGTAGAAGGGCTGGCGCATCCGCGTGGGGCTTTCATAGGCGTTCCCGTACACGCCGCTGTCGAGCAGGCGCGTGGCCGTGCCCCAGGTCTCCTCGAAGTCCGTCCCCTGGCCCACGTAAACGTCCCGCCCCGTCGCCGTAATGAAGACGAACAGGGAGAGCATGATGACGTTCGCGAGCAGCAGGACGGCGCCGAGGTTCGCGTGCCACGCGGCGAAACGCTGCCATCCACGTGTGACGATTGCGAGGAGCCGACTACCCATGCGCCCACGTCCTCCGGCGACAACGGGCGTGCCGCGCCGTGATTCCGAAGGTGAGTATAGGAAGCGGACTCCCCTGCGTCAAGGAAATCCCTTCGCGGCTGGCCCGCGCTGCACGAAGGCCGTCACGCGCCGCTGGAAGCGCCCCCGGTCGAGCAGCACGCGGCGTCCGCAGCCGCGGCAGACCACGCCGATGTCCGCGCCGATGCGGACGACTTCCCACACGTCGCTGCCGCATGGATGGGCCTTCCGGAGCTGCACCACGTCGCCGACGCGGATGTCCATGGGGGCGGCCATGCGCTAGCCCTTTCGCGCCGCGGTGAGAGCGTCTTGAATGCGCTTGCGCAGGTCGTCGGCGGCCCGACGGGCTGCTTCCGCGAAGTCGGCGCCCCGCGAGGCGAACAGGACCTGGCGCGAGGCGTTGATGATGGTGGCCCCGCCTTGCGGGGTGCCCAGGCCGTTGCGTATTGCTTCCTCAAGGTCGCCGCCCTGGGTCCCCACGCCCGGCACCAGCAGGTGCGCTCCGGGGCAGAGAGAGCGGATGCGCCGCAGCTCGTCGGGGTACGTGGCGCCGACAACCAGCCCCACGGACGCCGCGCTTTTCCAGGACATGGCCCGCACCGCCACCCACTCGTAGAGGGGACGCGGCTCTCCGCCGCCCGGCGCGCGCGCCTCCAGCGCCTGGAACTCCGCGGAGCCGGGGTTGGACGTCCGGCAGAGCACAAAGACGCCTTTGCCCGCGCGGGAGAGGAACGGCTCCAGGGTGTCTCCACCCATGTAGGGGTTCACCGTCGCCGCGTCGAAGCCCCACACGTCGAAGAGCGCCGTCGCGTACGCCGCGGCCGTGTTGCCGATGTCGCCGCGCTTGCCGTCGCCGATGACCGGAATGTGGCGCGGCACCGCTTTCAGCGTCTCCTCCAGCGCACGCAGGCCGGGGTTGCCCAGGGCCTCGTAGAAGGCGAGGTTGGGTTTGAAGGCGCAGACCAGGTCCGCGGTCGCTTCAACGATGGCCTTGTTGAAGGCGCCCACGTCCCGCCCAGCCATCCGCGCCGGGTCCGGGTCCAGGCCCACGCACAGGAGGCTGTTATTCCGCCGCATGGCCGCGGCCAGCTTCTTGGAGAAGTCCATTTCGCCCATCTTACCACGGGGAGGGTCCCTCGCTGTAGTGGCCCGCGGGCCGGGCGGGAAAAGCAGAGAGCCGGCCTAGGGCCGGCTCTCTTGGTGGCGCTAGATACGAACGCGAGTTACGATGTCTCGGCTACGACGACGGGCGCGATCGGTGGCGCGATGGGCGGCGTGCTCGCCAGGACGCCCGCGACCTCCGGATGCTCTCTATTCAGGCGCGTGACGGTAATCTCGCGCGGCTCCTCGTTGACCCACGCGGTCTCGATGTTGCGCGTGAAGAGGCCCGCCTGCACCATCTCGTCCAAGAGGCGGTGCGCCTTGTCCGCGGATATGCCGAGCTTGCAGCGCGGGTCGCTCACCCACTGCTTGATGCCCCGGAAAGTGGGCTGCTTCCATTTGGTCTCCAGGTAGGCGGCGATGCGGATAAGTTCCTTGCGCAGCACCTCATCGCTCAGGCCCTCCTCCACCTCCACCGGGTCCGCGCCGGTGGCGCACTGGACCAAGTCGTTGCTCACCGCGCCGGGCACGCCGCTGATGATGACTTTCTTACCGAAGCGGTTCTTCAGCTTGACGGCCACGCGGATGAAGTCGCTGTCGCCAGTCATGAGGACAAAGATGTCCACCTGTGGCCTGTCCAGCAGGGCGTCAATAATGTCGAGAAGCATGAAGAGGTCTACGCGGCTCTCCTCGTGGTCGGTCCGCACCTTGGGCGGCACGTCCACGCGGGCGATGCCCGCGACCTCGAAGCGGCGCGCCAGAGCTTCAGGGTGTCTGCTGAAGTCGGCGTAGGCGCTTGCGACAGATACTCTGCCGTATTTGAGGGCTTTGGCCATCAGCTTTTGGGGATCCGGCTCCTGGCCGTAGAGCTTCACCATTGAGTAACGGATATTCTCAAAATCGATAAACAGGGCAACTTCGCCCCCGGTATGATCGTTCATGATACCTCCCAGTTGTCATAAGGAAAGGATCGGTGGAAAGCGGACCGCGCCCCGGCGTCCTTCCGCGGAAGGGCTTCGCAGACCTAGGTTAGAGGACTGACGCCTAGAGCGGCGACGCGGCTATTCGTTTGTTAAGGTGCTTGGGCCATTATACCGCGCCTTACGCTCCCGCCTCAATGGCGGCGGCTATGCGGTCGCCCATCTCATCTGTTCCCACCTTGGTTCTGCCTTGCTCCATGATGTCGTAGGTGCGGTAGCCCTGGGTCAGCGCCTTCTCCACGCCCCGCTCGACGGCCTGCGCCTCCTGTTCCAGGCCCAGGGAGTAGCGCAGCAGCATGGCGGCGGCGAGCACGGTCCCGATGGGGTTGACGATGCCCTGGCCCGCGCGCACTGGGGCGCTGCCGTGGATAGGCTCGTACAGGCCGTTGGGCACAACCATCTGCGTGTACGTCTCGCCATCCCGCAGGCCAATGGTGGTTCCCGGCGCCATGCCGATGGAGCCGATGAGCAGCGCGGCCAGGTTGTTCATCATGCCGCCCATAGGCGTGCTGTCGCAGACGATGACGTCGAACACGGTGGGATTGCGCATGAGCTGCATGGCGCAGTTGTCGGGGGCCTGCGTGTCAATCTCCACGTCCGGGTACTTCTTGCTCATCTCGGTGAAGACCTGGAGCCAGAGCTTGGACGTCGCGAAGACGGAGGACTGGGCCATCAGGCAGAGCTTCTTTTTCCGGCTCCGCGCCAGCAGGAAGCCGAACTTGAGCGTGGGAACGATTTCGTCTTCGTAGAAATCGAGCCTGTCCACCGCGTGCCTACCGCGAGCGGTGGTCTCCACCGTCTTGGTCCCTTCCTTGTTGATGAGGACCATGTCCCGAACGACGACCAAGTCCATGCCCTGGATGCGTTCCGGCTTCACGGGGCTGGTGTTGATGGTCTGCGAATAGACCCTGGCGGGCCGCACGCTGATGCGATGCTTCAGCTCGCGGCAGAGCTGGCGGCGTCCCCAGCCGGGCGGATAGTTCTCGCCGGCGTGCTCCCACTGGGCGGCGCCGGTGGCCCCCAGGAGGATGCCGTTGCTCTTGTCGCAGATCTTTATCGTCTCCGGCGTCAGGGCGGAGCCCGTGGCCTTCAACGCGTTGTAGCCCATTTGCACCGGCACGAGGTTGAAGTCGTGCTTGAAGCGCTTGGCGATCACTTTCAGCGCCTTGACGCCCTGAGGCACAATCTCCGGGCCGATGCCGTCGCCGGGCATGACCGCGATGGTTGCTTTCACGTGCGTACCTCCCAGATGTAAAGACGTTCGAGCCAGCAAGAGTTACCACTTGCGCGAGCCGCTGTGATTATAACGGCCAGCGCTGCTCCAGGCAAATGCACCTGCTGGCCATTGAAGCGCAGGGAGACGGGGCGCTTATGCGGGCGGGGCTGCGGCGGGCAGGCGCTGCTCGTAGGCACGTATCCTGTCCTCGTGCCGGAGGGTCAGGCCGATGTCGTCCAGCCCGTTCAGCAGACAGTGGCGCTTGAACTCCTCGATGTCGAAGGTGGCGCTGAAGCCTTCGGAGTCGGAGACGCGCTTCTGCTCCAGGTCCACCGTCAGCTTGTAGCCCGGCTTCGCCTTCGCCTTCTGGATGAGGAGGTTGACCTGCTCCTCGGGGAGGACGACGGTCAGGATGCCGTTCTGGAAGCAGTTGTTGCGGAAGATGTCGGCGAAGCTGGGCGCGATGACGGCGCGGATGCCGTAGCCGTCCAGCGCCCAGGGGGCGTGCTCCCGCGAGGAGCCGCAGCCGAAGTTG
>Ga0080064_1008216_pt1 | contig 10034 bp, 8 predicted proteins | sample Subgrocontami54m_FD_69260 | JGI IMG/M metagenome (GOLD analysis project Ga0080064, IMG submission 69260) | Subsurface groundwater microbial communities from S. Glens Falls, New York, USA - GMW46 contaminated, 5.4 m (SPADES assembly) (version 2) ... | reverse complement strand
TAACCGTCCAGGCAAGTCATGATCGAGGACGACTCGCCCGGAACGTTCATCAACACCGAAGTGATGGTTCCTCCATACATGCAACCGTAGTAAACACCACACATCAGGATCATGGCTGAGGTCGGGTTCATCCCGAAGGCAAGGGGAATCAGGATGGAGATGCCGGCGACCGGGCCAATCCCGGGCAATGCGCCAATGAGTGTCCCCACTATGACTCCCAAGGTCACGACCACCAGGTTGATGGGCGTGAATGCGACGGCAAACCCGACGCTCAGGTTACTGACAAGATCCACGCGAGTCTCCGGTTATCACCCGAAAAAAGCCAGCAAGCCCTTGGGCAGCGGCACGCGCAGCCACACTGCGAATATCACGTAAAGTCCGACCGCCGACAGCAGCGGAACGGATGCCAGTATCCGCCACGAACGAATCCCCAGACCAAAAATCACGACCGCCATGAAGAGTGTGGTGGTAACCATGAAGCCCAGCAATTCCAGCAGCAGTAACGAAACCGCCAAAGCGCCGAACATCAGAGCGACCCGGCGCCAGCCGGCCGCGTCCGGCCACGTTATCCCTTCTTGTGACGCCAAACGGGGGCGAAATCCTTTCACGGCCAGCACGAGACCGGTGCCGACGATTCCGAAGGATGTCCACAACGGCAGGAATCCCGGCCCGGGAACGCCCTCCACAAAATAGGGGAACTTGATGGATTCCAGCAACATCAATGCCCCGAGCACCACGCACACGGTACCTGCGACTGCTTCACCCTTATTCATTCCTCCCCCTGAAGTCGAGAAAACTTATTATTCAAGCTCCAAACGCAGAGGACGCGGTGGACGCAGAGGTCCGCAGCGGCAGGACGCATGATGGCTAGCGTTACGCGCAACCCATCTACATGTGCTCCGCGCACCTCAGCGTCCTTGGCGTCCACTGCGTTAAGAGGTTGCTTAAGATAGCGTCATTGATTTGTGAGGGTCTTGCACCAACCTGCTAGATCTTCCCGATGGACTTCAGGCTCTCCGTGAGTTTCGCGCGTTCTTCCGCGAGGTACTTGGCGTAATCGGCGCCGCCCAGGAATTTCACCGTCATCATGTTCTTGGCGGCATATTCCGCCCAGCCTTTGGAGTAGGTGACCTTCCTCATCATCTCGACGAGGAACTGTTCTTCGTGTTTGGCGAGGCCGGCGGGAGCCACGATGCCGCGCGCCGAGTGGGAGACGACGTTGTGGCCGACTTCCTTCATCGTCGGCACATCCTTGAGACCCGGTACACGCTCGTCCGTGAAAACAGCGAGCGGCACGAGTTTCCCAGCCTCGACATAGCCGGCGAGCTCGTTGGGGTTGCCGAGCGCTACATCCACATGCCCGCCCAGAATCGCGGCGTTGACTTCCCCGCCGCTCTTGAACGGGATGTAGTTCAGCTTGATTTTCACCACGGAGGTAATCATTGCGGCAAGATTGGCGTCCGAGCCGGATGCACCGGTGCCTCCGACTTTCACCGAATTGGGGTTCTTCCGGGAGGCATTGATCACGTCCTGCATGGTCTTGAAGCCGGATTGCGGGGAAGCCGCCATGAGTTGGGTGTCTACGAGCATGAGTGCTATGGGCGTGAAATCTTCCGGCGCGACCTGCATTTGTTTCTGTACAAAGCCGTAGCTGAACGAGGCAGTGGCGGTGGCTATGGTATGCGCATTTCCCTTGCGGGTGGCGAGATAGGTCCAGCCAACCTGCCCGGAAGCGCCCGGCTTGAAGGTAATCGTAACCGGCTGCGGCGACAGTTTTTCATCGGAAATTATTTTTTTTATGACCTCGCCGGTGATCCCGCTGCCGCCGCCCGGAGCAAAGGGCACAATCAGTTCAATGGGACGGTTCGGGAAAGCGCGCTCCTGGGCAGCCGCAAACTGAGCGCTCGCCGCCATCGCAGCGGCGGCCACGGTGAGAACTACTGTCGATCCGAAAGAATTTCGCACGGCTAACACTCCTTATCCAGAATTTGGTTTCTGCAGTTTGACAGCACCCTTGAGGCAGGCTAAGAGACTTACGAGGTATAGTATAAGGCCAGAACAGCAATAATACGGAATCCGCGATGGCGATACTTGTCCGACGCTCGAACCTCATGGTGCCCATCACCGATGCGGAATTGGTGAACCACGCCTGGCGCCACAACGCCGATGCGATCACGCTCGATCTCGAAGACGGCGTCGCGGCTGCGCGCAAGGCCGAAGCACGTGGCCTGGTCAAGGCAGCGATCGTACCGGCTGGACGGGGCGCGGCCGAAGTCTTCGTCCGGGTGAACAAGTCCAGTTTACAGGCCGACCTCGAAGCCTCTGTGTGGCCGGGATTGCGCGGCATCATGCTTTCGCAAGTGGAGTCGGCAGCGGAGGTGACGGAAGCTGCGGAAATTGTGACGGCGCTGGAACGCCAGCGCGGAATGATCGCCGGGTCGCTCGGCTTCATCGTGCTGCTGGAATCGGCGCGCGGGGTGTGGGACATCCGGGCGATCATCACCGCCAGCCCGCGCGTGACGCAGGTCGGCCTCGACGAGAGCGATCTGGCCCACGCGCTCGGCATCGTCCCTCTGCCTGAGTACGATCCGTTTGTTTACGCCCGCGGCCGCCTGGCCGTTGAAGCCACCGCGGCCAAAGTAAATCCGGTCGGCATGGCATACCCGCTGAGCGCGCTGCCTCGCGAGATGCCTGAGTCCGAGGTCCATACATTGGCAACGAAAGCCCGCAACCTCGGCATGAAGGGCGTGATCTGCCCGCACCCGGGCTGGGTCAGGCCCGTCAACGCGGCTTTCACGCCCACCGCCGAATTGGTTGCATGGAACCAGCGCGTGCGCGAAGCATTTGCCGCGGGCGTGGCGGCGGGAACTGCAGCGGTGCCGCTCGACGGCAAGATGATCGATGTGCCCGTCGACGAATGGGCGATCGTCGTGCTCGCCACGGCCGAGGCCTGCGCCGCACGGGACGCCGCAAAGCGGGCTGCGCTGGCAACCTCCGGCGGCAGGCACTAGTGTCGTGAGTCATTAATTCGTTGCAAGATCCTGGGCGTAGGTCGGGGTACGCGCAGCGTTCCCCGACATCCACCCAGCGTCAGGTAGCCGCCGGTGCGGCAACCTGACCTACGATTTGTCGACAATAGGCTCGCCAGTCTAGCCAAATTTTGTAAGCGCATTTCAGACTCATGACACTAGCAACCTCACCAGCAACGGAGCCCCAATGTCTACCGCCAAGACCGACAAGCGAGTGTTCTGGTTCGACGACGGCAAGCGCCCGAACGTCGCCGATACGCTCGACCAGGAGCCCGACATCATCCTGCACCGCCTCGCGTTCAAGGGACCGCAGGCGGACAACTGGGGCGCCATGTCGGCCTCGCAGGTGTATTGCATCACCTCGACGCGGCAGGAGGTTCCCGCCGAGTACTTCTGCAATGCGGCGCTGCTCGCGCGCTGTCCCGATCTGCTCGCCGTATCGACGAGCGGCGCGGGCTACGACACGGTCGACGTCGCAGCGTGCACGGCGGCGGGCGTGCTGGTGGTGAACCAGTCGGGAGGCAACGCCGATGCCGTGGCGGAGCACGCGACCGCGATGATGCTTGCGCTCACCAAAAATATTCCGCAGACGGATCACTCGTTGCGCACCATGCGGGGTGTGCCGCGGGAAAGTTTCAAGGGCCGGAATGCGCGCGGCCGCACCGTCGGCCTCGTCGGACTCGGTGAAGTCGGCAGACGCGTGGCGCGCATCTGCGGCAAGGGCCTGGAGATGCGCGTGCTCGCGTGCGATCCGTATCTCACCGCGGAAGTGTGCGAGGCGCGCGGCGCCGCCAAGGTGGATCTCGCGACATTGCTCGCCGAGTCGCGCTTTATCTCGCTGCATTGCCCGCTGAACGACGAAACCCGCGGCATGATCGGCAGCCGCGAGCTGAATGCCATGCAGGCCGGCTCCTACGTGATCACCACGGCGCGCGGCGGGATCGTCGACGAGGCCGCGCTCGCGGCCGCGCTCAAGTCCGGGCACCTTGCCGGCGCGGGCGTCGATGTGTGGGTCGAGGAGCCGCCGCCGCTCTCGCATCCGCTGCTCGCGTTCCACAACGTGATCGCCACCTACCACACTGCCGGCATCACCCACGATTCCCGGATAAATATGGCGGACTGGAACGCGCAGCAGGTGGCCGGAATCCTGCGTGGAGAGCGCCCTCCCCGTCTCATCAATCCCGATGCATGGGGGCTCTTCGCGCAGCGCTTCGAGAGGATCTTCGGAGTTCGCCCGGCGTCGTGAGCGGCGCCGGAAGTCTGTGAGACTAGCGCTGGGTTGGCGTCCCCGGACCGCGTTTGTGCTTTTTGAAGAAGCGCTTGCCTGGCTTCGGGCCCGATCCGGGCTCCTGCCGCCGCGCCTGCTCCGGACGCCGCCCTGAGTCCTGTCTGCGGCCGGGTTCGGGACGGCGACCGACATCCACTTGCGGCGAGTTCGCACGGTTGCCGGGAGCCAACTCGATTTCGAGCGCGATGATCTCATCCCATACTGCGTCGCTGCGTTCGCGCTCGGCAATGGCGAGAAGTTCGCGCAACCGGCGCCGCGGATCCGGGGCCTGGGGTTCGAGGGGCTTCGCTTCGACGGGTGGTTCGGTAATGGGCTTTTCGTCGTTCATGACGACATTATCCTCCGAACCGGGCTTGCCGGCCATACCGGGTCAATACCGAACCACACTTTACGGTAATCGACTCCCCGCCGAGCCGCCAGCGCGGATGCGTCACTATATCGACGACGTTGCGCGTCGAGTACGTAAACGGAATCTTTGCTCATGCGTATCTCATTTTGCCGTGGTCAGGGAGGGAACTATCCGTCGCATGAGTCGAAGTATCATCAGCGTCGGCGCCCCTGTCAAACACCGATTGAAACGCCGGCCCGGTTGTGCGAACATCCGCGATCCGCAACCGAGCCCGCCGTGGCGGGCCGTAAATGGAGGTTTCGATGGCGTCCAAGTACATGCTTTGCAGTTTCAAGACCTGCCCCTGGGTGCAGCGCGCCGCGATCGTGCTGCGCGAGAAGCAGGTGCCCTACGACATCACCTATATCGACCGCGACCACCGGCCGGACTGGTTCCTGGCCGTCTCGCCGCATTCCAAAGTCCCGGTGCTGCAGATCGACGGCAAAGATGCGCTGTTCGAATCGAACGCCATCGCCGAATACCTTGAAGAAACCGCGGCGCCGCGGCTGCACCCCGAGGATCCGGTCGCGCGGGCGCGCAACCGTGCCTGGACCGACTACGTGACGACCTTCGCGAGCGCGGTGTCGAACACGATGTATGCCGATTCGGACGAAGAGTTCGCCGCGCGTGCGGCCAAGATCTCCGAGCCCTTCGGCAAACTCGACGCAGCGCTCGCCCAGCGCGGCAATGCCGGGCCGTATTTCAACGGAGCCAAGCTGTCGCTGGTGGACGCGGCGTACGCGCCGTTCCTGCAGCGCTATACCTTCATGGACAAGCTGCGGCCGCTCGGCATCATCGAGAAATTTCCGCATCTCGCCGCGTGGCGCGATGCGCTGGTCGCCGCACCGGCGGTGAAAGCCTCGACCGTCTCTGACATCGAGGCGGTATGGCAGGAAAACCTGATCGCGCGCAAACGCTGGCTCGGGAAGTTCGTGCCCAAGCACTAGGCTTGCAACACCACCAACGCATCGACCGCCTTCACGCCCTGTCCTGCGGGCAACACCATCAGCGGGTTGATGTCGAGTTCCGCCAACTGACCCGCGAACTGCATTGCGAGATGTGAGACGCTGACGAGGGTATCCGCCAGCGCGTTGATGTCCGCCGGTGGTTGACCGCGGAATCCGCGCAGCAGTTGCGCGCCTTTCACCTCGGCCACCATCTCCAGCGCTGCGGCGCGCGTGACGGGGCAACGCCGCAGCGCCACGTCGTTATAAACCTCGACCATGACGCCGCCGCTGCCAAACAACAGCATGGCGCCGAGTTGCGCATCGTAAGAGACGCCGACGATGACCTCGACGCCGCCGGCAACCATTTCCTGCACCAGCACGCCCGAGATCGTGGCATTCGGCGCGTAGCGGGCGGCATTGGCCATGATTTGCCCGTACGCCTTGCGCACCGCTTCGGCATCGCGCAAACCCAGACACACGGCGCCGGCCTCGGTCTTGTGGGGGATGTCGGCCGAATCGATCTTCAGCGCAACGGGATAGCCGAGACGTTGCGCCGCCTCGACAGCGGCAGCGGCGGATTGCACCGCCTGCTCGCGCGTTCCCACGATACCCCACGCAGCAAGCACCTGCTTGCCCGCGCTTTCCGCAAGCGCCGCACGGCCGGATGCGCGCAGCTGTGCCAGCGTTTGCTGCTGGGCGGCAGTCAGTGGCGGAATCGTCGCAATCCCGCCAGCCAGCCGTTGATCACGCCACGCGTAGTAATCGATCAGGCATCTGAGGCCGCGCGCCAATTTATCGGGTGTGTAGAAGATCGGAATATTCGCGCTCTTGAGCCTGGCGAGCGCAGCCTTGTCGCCGCGGCTTGCCGTCCAGAAAAAAACCACGCCCTTGGCGGTGCTATCGCGCAGGCTCAACACCTGTTCCACCTGGTCGCCCGCACCGGCGCTCGCAATCACGAGCGTGCCGACCTCGGGCTCGCTGATCATGAGTTCCATGATCTGCGGAAACTGCTCGCTGCGGGAAAAGCCGGTGACATCAGCGGGATTGGCCGCCCACCCGAAGTCTTTGAGGATGGCGTTGATGCCATCGCGCGCGCGTTCGCCGAGCAGCGGCAGATCGAGCCCGGCCTGGCCGCACATATCGGCGGTCAGCGAACTGATACCGCCCGAGTGCGACACTACCGCAATCCCCCGCTTCACCGGTTTGCGGTTATGGGCGAGCAGGTGGGAAATCTCCAGCAGCTCGTCGTAGTCCTGCACCCGGATCACGCCGTATTGCCTGAACACCGCGTCGTAGCGCGCATCGACGCCGGTGAGCGCTGCCGTGTGGGACTGTGCCGCCCGGGCGCCGGACGCCGAGCGTCCGATCTTGATCAGCACGATGGGCTTGCCGCGCTCCGCCGCCAGTTCGGCCACGGCGAGAAATTTCCCGACGTCTTTGAAGCCTTCGACGAAACCGGCAATGACGCGTGTTTCCGGATCGTCGACCAGGTAGCGCACAAAGTCGGCAAAGTCCAGATCGACTTCATTGCCGGTGGAGATGATGTGACTCAAGCCGATGCCGCTGTCCACGGCACGCACCAGGAAAGGACCAAACGCCGTCGCGCCGCTCTGGCAGACCAGCCCGATCGGCCCGGTCAATCCGTCGAGCGTGCGCGAAGATGCGGTTGCCCAGATATCGTCCCTGACATTGGCGACGCCGAGGCAATTGGGTCCGGCGATGCGAAAACACGACTCCTTGGTGAAAGCGGCCAGCTGCCGCTGCGATTCGCGTCCGGCTTCGGTGGCGCGCTCGGCAAATCCGGCGGAAATGACGACCGCCGAACCGGCTTTCTTTTCGTGGCACTCGCGTAATACGTCGAGCACATGGCGATGAGGAACGACGATGCCCACCAGGTCCGGCGCTTCGGGCAGAGCAGTAACGCTCGGGTAACAAACGGCGCCCATGATTTCGTCGTACTTCGGATTCACGGCGTAGACCCGGACGCGGTCCTTGGCTTTCAGTACTGCGCCCAGAAGACGCCCGCCGTAGCTGCCGCTCGGCGTTGCGCCGACCACCGCGATCGAGCGCGGGTTGAGCATTTTATGGATCGACTGCATCCGGTCTGCCGTCGAGATTTCCATGGCGAGCCTTTCGGTGTGAACGCGCGGGTAACGTTTGTTGCCGTCGCTGAATTATCTACCACATCAGCGATGAGCAGATTGCCGATCTGGCTTATTTTTTGGCGCGGCTGCGCCGATGTTGACCAGCTTGTCTTCGAGCCAGTTCCACATTTCGGCGACGCCGAGACTCAGGTAATCGCGCATGCAGTGCTGCGCGCCGCCTTCCTCGGCGGTAAATACGCGCAGCGTCTTGTCTTGCGATCCCGCCGCGTCGTAGAGCGCCTGCGCGTCGGCGAGCGGCACCTGCTCGTCGTCGGCGCCATGCGTGATCAGGAACGGGCAACGCATCTTCTGCACCACGCCGTCGAGCCGGAACGCCTCGAGTTTCTTTAACGCCTCGTCGAGCGTGTTCACGCCCAGCACCCACGTGATGTGATGCCCGGGCACCGACATCGCAGCGTTGAACGCGGCGTCGATGCGCCGCTTCCACGTCGCGTGGTAATCCCAGATTGCGCCCCACGCCACGCAGGCCGCGAAGCGCGGCTCGAGCGAGGCGCAGCGCGGCGCGTAATAGCCGCCCAGACTGTTGGCGACGACCGCGATCCTGCGCGGATCGACCTCGGCGCGCCGCTCGAGATAATCGATGCACGCCGAGCCCGCGGTCTCGTAGTCGTACCGTAGGTACTGGCCGCGAAAGCGGATCGCTTCTCCGGTGCCCGGCCCGTCCATGATCAGGACCGCAATGCCGCGCTTCGGCAGTTCCGTCACGCCGCGCATGTAGAGCATTTCCTTGGTGATGTCGAGTCCGTCGAAATGCACGACGCACGGCGCGCGGTGCAGGGCCGCGGAGTTCGCGTGCAAAAAATAGCCGGGCATGCTCGCGCCCTCGAACGGGACTTCGACGATCTCGATCTTCACGTCGGTGAGCGCGACGAAACGATGAAAGCATGCGATCGACCGGCGGTAGGCATCCAGCGCGATCGCGTCCTTCGGCGTGCGAAAGCGCTCGCCCATCTGGTAGTACTTGCAGGCGCGCAGAAAAAACGGCGCGGCGGAGTGGCGGTGGCCGGATGCCTCGTAGCGTGCGGCGATCTCGCTCACGCCGTCCGCGACCTTGACGCAGGCGTGGAACCACGCCTCGTCGTCTTCGACTTTGGCGCCTTTGAGCAGGCGCCCGATCCGATCCACTTCGCTCACGTCCGCGCCGCCCCACGCGGCCGAACTCAGCATGCTGAGTATCGCGGCGGACCAGCGATAGTTGCCGGGGAAGTAAACGAAGTGCGGCGGTTCTTTCTTCGCGGCCTGTGACATGAGTGACCTGGCGTTGGTTGAGGAGGGATCGGTACTGCCGGCGTCAGGACTTTGGAATGCCGGCCGCGCGCGCGATTTTCGCGTATTTTTCCATTTCGCGGCGGATGAACGCGGTGAATTCTTCAGGCGAACTGCCGATCGGCGTGAGCCCCCAGCCTTCGAGTTGGTCGCGCGACTGCGGCGCGTTGATCACCGCCGCCGCGCCGGCCTGCAGGTAATTGACGATGCGCCGCGGGGTGCCGCCCGGCGCGAACAATCCATACCAGCCGGCGATGTCGAACCCCTTGAGGCCGGATTCGTCGAGCGTCGGCACCTCCGGCAGCACCCTGGAGTGGCGCAGGCCGGTGAAGCCGAGCGCGCGCAGCCGGCCGGATTTGACATGCGGCACCGCGATGACGGTGCTCGGGAACATCAGTGCGATGTGGCCGCCCAGCACATCGGTCAGGGCGGGCGCCGAACCCTTGTACGGCACGTGGACCAGGCGCGTGCCCGCCATGATGTTAAACAACTCGCCGGCCATGTGCAGCGTATTGCCGACACCGCCCGAACCGTAAGTGATCTGACCCGGCCGCGCGCGATCGAGTTCGATCAGTTCCTTCACGCTCTTTGCCGCAATGCCGGGATGCGCCACCAGCACCAGTCCGCCTGAAGCCGCGATGAGGCTGACGGGCGCGAAATCGCGCAGCGGTTCGTAGGGAAGTTTCAGGTAAATGCTCGGATTGATCGCGAACGAGCCGGTGGTCATCAGCAGCGTATAGCCGTCGGGGTTCGATTTTGCAACGATGTCGGTACCGATAATGCCGTTGGCACCGGATCGCCCGTCCGTAATGACCTGCTGCCTGAAGCGTTCGGTCAGGCCGTTGGCGAGAAAACGTCCCACGCCGTCGACGGGCCCGCCCGCGGCCGAGGCAACGAAACGGATCGGCTTGACGGGAAAGTCCTGGCCCGCGGCAGCGGTTGCCGTCGCCA
>Ga0080064_1008213_pt1 | contig 10036 bp, 5 predicted proteins | sample Subgrocontami54m_FD_69260 | JGI IMG/M metagenome (GOLD analysis project Ga0080064, IMG submission 69260) | Subsurface groundwater microbial communities from S. Glens Falls, New York, USA - GMW46 contaminated, 5.4 m (SPADES assembly) (version 2) ... | reverse complement strand
TAGCCGCCCGCCAAGCCTCCATCCCCCAATTGCTAAAGCTCGCCGCCTGAAATCTTGTTCGTTATGCGCGATCCTCCGACATTTTGATAAAGATGAGCCACGACCGTGGCTGGCGCGCCGTGTGCTTCGCGACGACTTGGATTCGGTGGATTCATTTCGCAATTCCTTCGGTAGCACGCGGCGTGACAGCCATGGTCGTTGGCTCTGGCGCCTGGTTCGGCCTTTTTCTCATTCAATTGGTTGGCTCCAATTCCATCGCTGATTTTGCGGCACTCCGTCAATTGTGACTACTCATTGCCTCGGCAGCGCCGCCGTTAGCCACTGGGTCACCTTCTTCGCCAGCGCGAGTCGATGTGCGGAAAAAGGGTGGTCGTCGTCGTAGAGCAACACTTCAACACGGGGAGCCTGCACCAGACGTAACGCCGTCACCAACGGGTCATGATAAGCGGGTAGCGGCTGGTCGACATCGCGCGTCGCGGCGATGATCAGCAGCGGACGGGTCTTCAGCGCGTCGGCTTTGCGGAAGTAGTCGTAGTCGACACGGTGTGCTGCAATTTCCTCGTAGATCCCCGCCGCGCTATTGCCGCGCAACGGCCCGCTGCCCGGATCAAACTCGTCGAGCTCCGTAATCTTCGCCGCACGCTTCTTCGGATCTCCTTCCGTCGTGTTCACTTCGACCACTGCATTCCACGATGCGAGCCCGACCACGGCGCCGATCTGTGGATCCTCCGCGCCAAGCATGAACGCGAGCCAACCGCCGAAACTGTGGCCGCCCACCGCGAGACGCTGCGCGTCGAACCCATACTTTTCCCCGGCATCCTTCGACCGCACAAATTCGATCGCGTGGCGCGCATCCTCCAGGGCATTCGTAAAACTGAAGGTCCCGCCGCTGCCCCATGAGCCGCGATAGTTGAACCACAGCACATGAAACCCTGCGCGCCTGATCGCCTGAGCGAGATCGAGATTCTTCTCATTGCCGGGATAGCCATGAAACATCACGACCACCGGGTGACGCCCTGCACCGCCCGCGAGATAGAGCAGGGCGTTGAGCTTCGTATCGCCGCTGGGAAGCTTGAGCGATGTCATCCGCGGCGGATGCGCGGGATCGACAACCGGGTCCGTCGTCACGGGGTCGGGAAGGTTCGCGGCCGAGATCGTCACCGCGCCAAAGAATGCGATCACCAGAACCGCGATCGCACTATGGCAAAGTGAGTATTTTCTGTGAATATTCATGATTAAAGAGAAGCGGCTGCATCTTTTGCCGAACGTCAAAGATGAACCACGACCATGGCTGGCGCGCCGTGTGCAGCATGACGATTCACATTCTGCGGTTTCATTTCGGGGATTCGTGAGGTAGCACGCGGCGTGACGGCATGGTCGTTGGCTCGGCGCCCTGTTCGGCCTTTCTACCGACGTTGCGAAATCAACTTGCTCGTCTGCGCCGCGCGACCGCGAGAGCGGCGAGCCCTAGGAAAAGCATTGTGGTAGACGCCCCTTCCGGGACCGCGACGAGTGAAACGGCGTCCAATCCATTATACCCAGAATTCTGATATCCTGAGAAGGTGAGTAGGTCGGTGCCTGTCCCTGTAACGAAAAATGTGCGATTGGTCCATACTGCACCCAAAGATGAGAAACCGATCAAATCGCTGACTGTAGTGCCGTTCCACGTTACCTTGAATTCGTTGGATAGGTCGGAGCCTACGCTAGTAGTGAACCAATAACTCAACGCGTAGGTTTGTCCGGGAGTCGTAGTTAGCGACTGGCTGAAACCGCTGATATTGGAGGCGTGATTGCTGAACGTAGCGAAAAAACTACCGCCGAACGGCGTAATGCCTCCAGCTCCCGCGCTGACAAACGTATTTGTCCCGCCCTCGGGATCGGACAACAAATTCCACGGTGAAAAGCTTCCTGATTCGAATCCGCCATTGATGACTATTTGGCAACGGGCGCTGGTTATGGATAGGAGAAGGACCGCTGCGACAGCTATGAATCTAGCCATTCGCGCATTCATCTGAGGAACATTCGAATCTCGTGCGACTTCATCGGAGAAGATTGATAAGATCCGCGGCGCTGCTACACAAGGGCGGTATGTGCAGACCTTTTGCCCAACGTCAATAGGGCCACGACCCGAGCGGGCGCGACTCGTGCGAAAGGATGATTCGGGATTCGCAGTTTCATTTCAATCTTCGGGACGATAGCACGAGGCGTGACCGATCGGGACGTTGGCGCCTTGTTAGGCCCTTTTTCGCTCGAGCAACAACGCGCGAATCTTCTGCGGATTATCTCGCATGTCTCGCACAGCAACGACCGTGGTGACTTCGCGTTCAATCGCGAAGAAGATCCCAAAATAGCTCCGGCGGATGATCGCACGCCGGAAGAACCGATGCTTCTTCGGAAACATCTCTGGATTCCACTCAATCCAAGAAACGGTCTCGTGGAACTGCTCGCGAAACCAAGAGCTACCATCTGCCAGCCACGAATCGTAATAATCGTAAGCGTGGCGAAGATCGTCCTCGATGAACGCCAGGAACTCTACCGGCTGGCTCTTCACCTGCGCGCGACACGGCGCTCTAACTCACCCAACGAAATTCGCTGCACCTTGCCCGCCCGATAAGCCTTCCAGCGCGCGTCCAGCAAGGCACGATCCTCAGCGCGCACTGGCAGCGCGTCATCGACAGCCGCGCGCCAGAGTTCTTCCGCCAACCTGAGCTTCTGGCGCTTGGGGAGCTTCTGAAGAGCGGGAAATTGTGCGAGCGTCATGACGAAGAGGAATGTGAGCGTCACCGGTCTCGCGTCAACCGTAGCTTTGCTTGGCTAACGTAAGATGAGCCACGGCCCGAGCGGGCGCGACTCGTGCGACAGGACGGTTCTGGATTCGTCGTTTCATTTCCATCTTCGGGACGATAGCACGAGGCGTGACCGATCGGGACGTAGCAGGCGCCTGGGCGCAACGCCCGAGCTCTAGATGGTACCGCTCGTTCCCGTCTCCCTCTTTGCATAACTTATAATGTCTCGCGTGAGGCGGACGGATAGCAGCTTAAACCGAGGGCCTCGCCGCACTCCGGCGGGTAACTTTCGCGTTCGAGACGGGAAACGCAGCCCATAGGTCAAATCGTCACCTGCAACCCGGCGGGGCGCTCGCCGCCCCCGCACCCCCGGCGGGGTAACTAAATCTAAGAAAGCAAATCCACTGAATGTAATTTCAAGGCACAATTCCCTCTTGACCACTCAAGGCTTCATAGTGGCGCCTTGTTAGCCCTTTGGTTCATCTGCGTGCCGCTTCGACCAAGCGACCATCCAAGCAGCCACACACACCACGAAGACGGCGGTGCAGAGAACGATGACGGAACGCTTCATTGGCTAACAATGTTATTGACCTTAAGTCGAAAGCCTTAGTCGGGTCGTTTTCACGGACTCAAGCTGATGGCCGGCGGCGTCCAGGGTCCGGAGGCTGAGGCAAACGATCTTCGTGTCGTCGTAGGCCCAGATTTGCACGCGCTTGCCGACGACGGCCGGACCCGGATCGACAACGATGTCGAGAATTACCGGCGGGTACAGGTAGTCGCAGATCGCCCGGCGGGCGATCGACTGCTTCGGCGCCGCGGCACGGTAGGCGGTCAGCGCCTTCGGCGTCCGGCGGGCAGGAGGGTCTGAGGTTCAGAGGATCGGCCAAGAACGAAGGCTCAGTCGCGCCAACACAGCGCGAGAGAATTCGTGCGCCTGGCTTGGCGCGCCAGGCGCGTCCGGAGGTCCGGAGGTCCGGAGGGTCGGCCAAGAACAAAGGCCACGAACGAGTTGTTTACGGTCTTGTCCAAGTCAGTTCGCGCGGACCGCGAGCCCACAATACGAGGTGCAGAATTGAACGGTTTTCGCTCTGGACTCTCGGCTCTGGACTCGCGCCACGCGTCGGCGCTTATCCGTATCCATGCAATGGAACCCAGATTCAGAATGAAAGTTCGATCACCAAAAGTGTAGGGCTGGCGCTTGTCGCCATGCCGCATTCTTCATTCGAAAATCGGCCCGCCGGCGAGCGGCGGCCCTACACCCAATTGCATGGTTACGGCTTATAGTTCCACCTCCTTTCCGAGTACGGCCTTGTTGCCGGCGAGGTCGCGCGCGGTCGCCTCGATCGTGACTGTGGTGCCCGGCGGGACTGACGTCTTCGCGCGGTACGCCCAGTAGTATTCGCGTTCCGTCGCCGATCCGTGCTCGACGACTTCGCCGGCGGCGTTGCGGATCGTGACCGTGACGGCCGCAACCTTCGTGTCGTCGCGCACGTACACGCGGATCTGGTTTCCCGCGTTGCCTTCGTACTCGGCGTCGATGACGTGAGTGACTTCCGGCGGCCGCAGGAAGTCGCGGACCGCGATCGGATACACGCCGAGCTTGCCGGTGATGCGCTCGTACTCCTGGCGCAGGTTCGGATCGGCGCAGACGTTTCGCCCATAGGCTGCCGCGCGGCGGAAGCGTGCCTGTCGCTCGAGTTGTTTGTCGGTGGGTGGTTTCGACGATGGCCGGGGCCGCGCCGAAAGCACAGTCCGTCCGTTGTAGCGGCGGACGATGAGGTTGCCGATCCGCCCGGAGAAACCTCCCAGCGGGGAGTCGGAATTCATGATAGCCATGGTAGTGACGGGTTGAGCGTTGAGTTGAGAGAGGGGCGGACCAGTCTCCTGAAAAGAGCCGGCGGCGGATCCTTTCCACCGGCTCGATCAGGCGGCTAGCGCGCCCGGGCTTTCACGCATGTTCTCCTGGGTTCAGGGTTCAGCGTTCCAGCTCTCGTCGGCCGTGGTCGAGTTACCCGGGTGATCGTAGGCTTCCGCCTCGATCGACAGGGTCTTGTCCCGCGGTGCTTCCACCGTTGCCGTGTATTCCCACGTCGTGTCGCCGATCGCCGCCTGACCCTGCTCGACGAGGTCGCCGGTGTTGAAGTCACGAATCGTGACCTTCACCGCGACCACTCCGACGTCGTCCAGGGCGCTGACGTTGATCTTGTCACCGACGTGGCCCTTGTAGCCACCGATGTTCAGTTCGGTGACTTTCGGCAGGTTCAGGTAGTCGCCGACCGCGAGGGCGCGGACCGTCGACTTGCCCAACGCCTTCGCCTTGGCCTCGTACAGGGCCTTCCGCACGGGATCGCGAAAGACCGCATTGGCGTAGTTCGAGGCGAGCCGGAACCGCGCGAGATGGCGGGCCTGAGCCTCGGTTGGCTCGCGGTCCACCACCACGGGGCGGCGTGCCACGATCATCTGGCCGTCGAGCAGGCGGTAAACCCACTTGCCCATCCGGCCGCGCAGGTCGTTCAGGGAGTCGCCAATGTGTGTTTTCATGACGCCCCCTTTCCGGCCTGCGCCGTGCACGCTACCGCGCCTGGCCCGCGCAGCGCCGTGCGGGTGCGGCGTATACGCGAGGTATACGCGCGCTCCACACTTTGTCTACGCGAGCTATACGCGGGCTCTACACTTTGCTTACCCGAGCTATACGCTCGGTCCGCACTGCTCATACCCTCCGTCCGCGGTAGCTCCGCACCGGCTGCCGGCCGGATTTCGGTGCCACCCTTGCGCCCGAACAGCCCCACGAGAAGTGAGGCCGCCCCGGCGAAGGGGAGCAGTTTGGTGAGCAGGGCCGAGCGAACCAGGCCCTGAGCGGCGGCTGACGCCCCCGCGGCGATGAGAATTTTCGGGCTCATCGTCCCGTGGCGGAGATTCGGGCTCCGCGACCCTTTCCCTGTCTTCATAACAATAATACCTGACAATCGCCTGGGCCCGGCCGGCGGGCGCTCGGTCAAGAGACCTTCGCGTTCGTCAGCCTTTGCAGGCGTGGGTCCAGCATAGCGGGAACCGCCGACGGGGGTTGATTGTTTTAAAAGCAAGCTGTACTTGCTTTTAATACAACTTGACGCCGCCCGGACTACGGTCCCAGCGCGGGCCGCAGGCGACTGTATCTACTTTGTGCATACGCGCCGCCGCGCGGAGATGGCACAGGCCAGCACCGGCCGTGACGCGAGCGGCGGCGCGGTAAATCTGACCACGCAGGTCGGGGCAATACTTGCCGTCATCGAGCCGCGGTCAGATTGACCGCGCTACGTGGGGGCATTCCGGGGTGAGTGCTGATTGCTGGTCGCTGGGGTTCGACCCGGCGCAATCCGCCGTGCGCCCCCTATCCTGCTCAGCCGCGCGGCAATTCCCTGCCCGCCTTCTGCAACTCGGCCACGGCGGCCGCGACCTTGTGGGTCGAGCAGCGCAAATTCGGGTCGCGTCGCTCGAGCGCGCGGCAAACCCGCGCCAGCCACCAGACGTTGACCAGTTCCGCGGACGCGGTGCGGAGCCCAGGATGAGCGTAGTTGTGAATCCGCCGCTGGCCCCGCCTGTGATTCAAGGCTGCTTGAGCCGGTAGCGACGAATCTCCAGTGGCGCGGGATTCAGGGAGTAAGCTGCAACGACGTTTTCGAGCCGCGCCAACGTCCACGGCACGAAGTATGACGAACCATTCTTGGTGAACACAATGCCGTCAGCGATGTGCACGCAGGAGTGGACAACCACACCTTCGCCCTGCACGAAGAGCAGGATGTCTCCGAGCATCGGTTCCCCCGTGACCTGATAGTAACTCGACAGCAGGGTTTCCTTCACAAACTCGATCTGCGAGTACCGCTCGTCGATCTCGTCCTCGAAGAAGTTAAACGAGGTCCAGTGGCAATCATGAGCTGCAGACACGCCCGGATCGGGATAAGTGTTCAGCAGGGAACGGGCAAACTTCGGCAGCAGGTGGGCGATATCGATTTCGCCGCCATCTGGCTGTTGCGCCAACGATGCGAGCAGCGGCCTGGCATCCTTGCTGCGGCGACCATGGCGCCAATAGCGCGCAAGTGCTTCCAAGTCGGCGTTGTGGGGTACGTGCAGGCGCACAATCAACGCGGAGCGCCGGGCCAGCGTCTTGAGAAGCGCTAGTCGCTCCTCCATCATCGGAATCTGGGGAAAGACGACATCGAGGTCCGCGAAGAAAACGGCATTTTGGTGCTGATAGAGCAGGCGCCGCGTCAGCGCGATAATCGGCGTCGAAACCCGCGAGTTTTCGAACCACTCGTCCACCCCATCGGCGCGAAAACGGAAGGGCTCGCGTTGCGGGCGGTTCTCGGGAAATTCCGCGAGCGCGCTGTAAATCACGCCGCGGGCGGCCGCTGAGAGTCCGAGTACGATGTTCGTCGGGGGCTGGACGAGGAACGTGTCGCCGGTAGGACGGCTGGTGGCCTTGTCCAGCGCCTGCCGCACAGGCTCGCTCAGGCCAGCCTGTGCCCACAATCCCTGAAGAGTTGCGGGTGTCGCATGGTTGAAAACCCAAACGACCGGCGATGGGTTGCCCGCGTCGGGTCGGATGAATTCTTCCGGCGGCTCCAGCAGGATACGCTGGAAGTCGAGTTCACCCCAGGTGCCGGATTGCACTCCGCGCTTCGGTTCTGGCGCTCCGGCGATCACGGAGCGAGCCTCGGGTGCCGGCCGTACGGGCGCGACCGGCGAACGACTCAGCAACCAGACCACAACTGCCCATGGGGCCAGCAGGGCCAGACCGATGCCGATCCAGGCCTGGCGCGGGATGCGGATGACATTCACAGGAGCGGACGGCATGGCGTGCGCGACTGTTAAGGGCGACAAAACACAGGGTGGCCAGCGCGGAAACGGACAGGAGTAATCTCCGCATCAGCTGATGGTAGATGAACGCAAAGCTTCACGCCTTGCGCCGAACTTCCGAGCAACGACCGCCCCCTAACCGATTCGGGAAACGCCGCGCCGGCGGTAGCGGCGCCAGCCCATCAGGCCGAGGCACGCGGAAATCATCAATGCGCCGTAAGTCGCCGGTTCCGGCGCAGGCGTGATTTGGTGATCATAGCCCTGCCATTGGGTGTTACTACCGGAGAAGCCGCTGAAGGTAATCTGGTTTTGCGGAGCCACGCCGGTCTGGTTCGGCGTCACCTGAGTCTGGACCAGGGTCGTCGTGTTCAATCCGTAAAATGCACCAGTCGCGTAGAAGAAGTCCTGCAGGTTCACCCAATTGACGATCGAAAGCGTCGAGCCGTTTTCAATGATGACATTGGTCGCGGTGAGAATTGACGCGGCGCTGTTGCCGAAATCGAGCACGGTGTTGCCGGAAATGCGCAGAGTGCCCACGGTGAAGTTCACGCCGGCCAGTGCCAGGGTGCCGCCGTTGAGATTGAACTCACCCGCAAAGTTCAACGAGGCGTTGAACGTCAACGTGCCGGTGCCGACCTTCTGGATGACACCATTGCCGGCCAGCACGCCGCCAAATGAAGTGCTCGTGTTGTCGCCACCCGCGATCAGCGTTCCGGTGCCAGTCGCGATCGTACCCGTTCCGGCGAATGAACCGATGGTTTCGGTCCGGCCATTTACATCGAGTTTGCCGTCCCCGAGGATTGTCACCCGTGACGTGTCGTTAATTTGGTTGGACAACGAGAGTTGGAGCACCGCGGAGTTCGCGCTGCCGACCCCATCACCCACCGTCACGCTACCGCTGCCAATCGCATTGCCCGAACTCTTGCCCAGGGCGAGAGTGCCATCCTTGACGGTAACCCCTCCCGTGAACGTGTTCGCGGAGGAACCGCTCAAGGTGACCGTGCCCGTGCCGTCCTTGACGAACGCGCCGGCTCCACTGATCACGCCGCTGTAAGTTGTGTCGCCGCTGCCACCGGCGGTCAGGGTGTATCCGGCAACCGCCGTGCTGACTCCGCCCGTCAGCGTAAAGGAACTGCCCGAATCCGCGGTGATGCTCGAGGCCGACCCCAGCGTGACCGTCCCCGCGTAGGCGTTGTTGCCATTCACATTTCGAATCGCCCCGGTGTTGCCGATACCGGTCCCGTTGATGGTCGCCGCCACGCCGACGAGACTGATGTCGTTGTTACCGGCATCCTGGGCAATCTGCATCGCGGCGCCATTCGACACCGTCACGCCGCTGCCCGAAAGCGCGTTGCTGTTGGTAAGCTTCAAAACGCCGGCCGTGACACTCGTCGCGCCCGCATAGCCATCGGTGCCCGCGAGCGTCAGCGTTCCTGTGCCGGATTTCGTCACGCCCGTAATGTTGCCTCCGATGCCGCCGTTAATATTGACGTCACCCGCGCCACCAAAGCTCAGCGTTTTTCCGGCAGCGGTGCCATTGATAATTCCGGCGTTGACGCCGTTCGGGTTCGCGATGGTGAGACTGGTGCCGGCATCGGCCGTAATCAGGCTGCCAGTTCCGGCGATGTTGACGAAGCCATTCCAGAGGTTGCTGCCGCCCGTGTTTCGCAATGCCCCGTCACTGCTGATGCCGTTGCCGTTGATCGTCAGAGTCTCGTTGGTCACCGTGATGCCGCCTTGAACCTGCAGCTGCGCGCCGCTCGCCACCGACGTGCCGTTGGCGGTGTCACCTATCGTCGCACCCGTTTGACCCAACGCGCCCGCGCTTCGGACGTTGAGGATGCCGGCACTCACGTTCGTTACGCCGGAGTAGGAGTTGGTGCCGGTGAGGACCATCATGCCCGTGCCGGCCTTGTTCAAGCTGGTGCCGGCCGTGCCGCCGGTGTAGCCAACGCCGTTCTGCAGGACGGAATCGATCTGCAAATCCACCCCCCCAGGGGCGGTGCCAGTAGCGACCGTGAAGGTGAAATTATTCGCCGACATCGCCACGTTGCCGTTGTCCATCAGCGCGGTGCGCGAGGCGGCATTTGTCGTGACCGCGCCCGTGAGCGTTAGCAACGGGTTGTAGGTCGCATTGCCGCCGCTCACATGTCCGCCCTGCAGCGTGAGATTTACAAACCCGTTGCTGCCGCCGTTCATGTTGAACAAGCCGTCCGCATAGACGGTCATGCTCGAAGCAGAGGCATTCGTCGCGACATTGTAGGTGCCGAGAATGTTATTGGAGGACGGGGCACTTGCCGCCTGACCCATCTGGAGGACTACGCTGTCCGCCGCACCCGGGCTCGCCGAGTTGCCGATGTTGATCTGCGTGCTGTTGATGCCACTCACGGTGGAGGAGGCATCGACAATGAGCT
>Ga0080064_1008212_pt1 | contig 10036 bp, 8 predicted proteins | sample Subgrocontami54m_FD_69260 | JGI IMG/M metagenome (GOLD analysis project Ga0080064, IMG submission 69260) | Subsurface groundwater microbial communities from S. Glens Falls, New York, USA - GMW46 contaminated, 5.4 m (SPADES assembly) (version 2) ... | reverse complement strand
GCTTGAGAGTCCTTGACGGCCAGGGTGTCGGCACTGATAGCGGCGTCATTGCGGCAATAGAAAAGGCCATCCAGCTAAAGAGTCAATACAACATCCGGGTGATCAACCTCTCACTCGGACGCAAGGTAATGGAGAGCTACCAGTTCGATCCCATGTGTCAAGCCGTGGAACAGGCCTGGAACGCCGGCATTGTTGTAGTGGTGTCGGCAGGTAACCGCGGCCGTGATAATTCGATGAAGACCAAAGGTTATGGAACCATCGCCTCTCCTGGCAACGATCCGTTTGTGATTACTGTGGGCGCCATGAATGACAAGAAATCGGTGTCCCGCGCCGATGACGTGATCACTTCGTTCAGCTCCAAGGGGCCCACCCTGCTGGACCGGATCGCCAAACCGGACCTGGTTGCGCCGGGCAATGAGATCATAGCCGCCTTCAGCCTTAACTCGGGAATCGGCTCACTGGCGCCGAGAAACATAGTTGCGGCATCGTTTTACAACGTCAAGGGCAGCAGCGATCCGGGCAACGCGTATATCCGTCTCAGTGGCACCAGTATGGCTGCCCCGATGGTGAGTGGGGCGGCCGCTCTGCTGCTTCAAAAGGACCCTACGCTTTCTCCGGATGCGGTCAAAGCGCGCTTGATGAAGTCGGCCAGCAAATCCATGCCGCCCTCAAGTTCCTACACGGATACGGTGACCAATACAACCTATTTGGCCCAGTACGACATCTTCACGGTCGGTGCTGGCTACCTGGACGTATGGGCCGCGCTCAACGACACCACCCTGGTGCCATCCGGCAAGATGGCGCTTTCCGCCAAGGCCATACGGAATCCGGTCACGAAGGTAATATCGCTTTCGGTCCTGTGGGGCGATTCGCTCCTGTCGGGCAATTCGGTCCTGTGGGGCGACTCCCTGTTGTGGGGGGATTCCATTGTTTGGGGCACAAACGTCTTTCTGAGCGGGACCTCGGTCTTGTGGGGAAACTCCGTGGTCTGGGGTAACGGCAATATCGAAGGCTACAGTTTGCTGTGGGGTGACAGCGTGCTCTGGGGCGACAGCCTGATTTGGGGCACCATGTTTCCCGAGGGGTTGTCCGAAGTGGGTGACGAAGAGCCCGACCCGGTCCCCTAGGAATCCTTCTAACAAATCGACAATTTAGATAAAAGAGGAATACCATGAAATTCTCAAAACAGATACTCAATATCGCCCTCAGCGCCGGCTTGATCTTTGCCGGGCAGGACAAGATCTCCAAGGACCTTCGCGGTGCGGCTGGGGACGCCAGTGTCGATGTCATTATCCAATTCACCCAGCCGCCCACGGAACGCCACCATAACAAGGTGAAGCAACGGGGTGGTCAACTCAAGAGTGACTTAGGCCTGATCCGGGCCGGGTTATACACCGTCAAGGCCAAGGACATCGAGGCTCTGGCAGGCGATCCCGAGATTACCTACGTCTCGCCGGACCGTGAGGTCCACGGGGCAATGGAGTACGCCAACCCCGCCGTAGGAGCCGACATCGCGCTGCAAAATGGCTATAACGGCAACAACATCGGTGTGGCCGTGATTGATAGCGGCGTCATGGCGTTGAAAGACCTGTCGCAGGGGTCCAACAATCAAACCCGCGTGGTTTACAACAAAAGCTTCGTCCCCAACGACAACAAGGTGACCGATGCCTACGGTCACGGCACGCACGTGGCCGGCACAGTGGGCGGCAATGGCTACTATTCCTCCGGCCCGGCTTACACGCGGACTTTTCGCGGCATTGCCCCGGCGGCCTCCATCGTAAATCTCCGAGTGCTCAACAGCAGCGGGGTGGGCACGGACTCAGCCGTCATCAGCGCCATTCAAACCGCCATTCAGCTCAAAGCGCAGTACAACATTCGCGTCATCAATCTATCGCTCGGCCGGCCCGTTTTCGAGAGCTTCCGGACAGACCCACTCTGCCAGGCCGTGGAGAGCGCATGGAAGGCGGGAATAGTCGTCGTAACAGCCGCCGGCAACGAGGGCCGTAACAACAGCAATGGCACCAATGGTTACGCCACCATTACCTCGCCGGCCAACGACCCGCTGGTCATTACCGTCGGCGCAATGAACAACAAGCTGACCACCACCCGCGCCGACGATGTGATCACCAGTTACTCCAGTAAAGGTCCGACCCTGCTGGACCACATCGTCAAGCCCGATCTGGTGGCTCCAGGGAATCGCATCATCTCCCTGATCGCCTCGCGCGGGCTTCTGAGCAACAAGAGCACCACGGTGAATGCTGTTCCGTTCTCCTACTACATCAGCGGAGCCGTCAACGGCACTTCTGTGGACTATTACAAGCTGAGCGGTACCTCCATGGCGGCGCCTATGGTTTCCGGCGCGGCGGCGTTGGTCCTGCAAAAGACTCCAGGGCTTACGCCGGATCAGGTGAAGGCGCTGCTGATGAAGACGGCGGGCAAGAGTTTCCCCTCCTCCAGTGTCGCCTGTGACCCGGTTACCGGCGTCTGCTACACCAGCCAATACGATGTGTTCACAGTGGGTGCGGGATACCTGGACGTGTGGGCGGCGCTCAGCGCCTCCGACGTTCCGCCGGCCTGGACCGGTGCCGCCGCCTCTCCCACGGCTTTGTTCAACTCCTCCACCGGCAAGGTCACCGTCGTCAACACCGATTCAGCCCTTTGGGGCGACTCTGCCATGTGGGGAACTTCCGCCATGTGGGGAACTTCCGCCATGTGGGGAACCAGCGTTTGGCTGGACGGCGCTTCGGCCATGTGGGGCACTTCCGCGCTCTGGGGCAGCTCCGCCATGTGGGGTACCTCCGGCACCACCGGATTTAGCGCTCTCTGGGGTACTTCCGCTCTCTGGGGCACTTCGACCCAGACCAACGCCGAGTCGATCAGCCAACTGATCAACGGGGAAAATTAGAACAGACCTTCATCCTCCGGAAGGAACCATAAAACAACTATTGTTGATTTTGCTCCGGAGATCGCGCTATGGCGGGGCCAACGAACGAGGATACGACAGGGTTTGTTGGCCGCCGCCATTTTTTGGGTCTTGGCTATGATTTCCACGACACCAAAATCGCCGGCAAGCCTCTCGCCCAGAATGTGAAATCCCAAATCGACCGCGCAAACGGCTGTCGCAGGAGTTATCCCCGCTCGCCGCTAATGCAGATATCCTTCCCCTAGATCCGCAATCCAGATACTGCCCGATTTCTCGCCAAGACTGACGACCATTTTGTCCTTCGCAAACGCCGGATTGCTCCAGAGATTGTCAGGGAGTTCTGAAAGCGAGGCGCGGCTGCCATGCGCATGATACAAATCAAAGGGTTCGCCCACCGGACGATTGGTTGTTTTGTCAAGACGCTGCACCCAGACACACCGGTATCCATCCCGTTCAGAAAAGAAAAACAGGAACTCCCCGTTCGGTGACCATGTCGCTTCCCGATCCATCCCCTTTCCATCGAAGATCGGAACCCATTCCGATTGCGCAGCCAGTTCTCGCCCTGCTCGAAATGGGGTCACAAAGACCTGCCGCGCATCGGGCAAAGACACATGAAACGATACTCGCTGCCCGTCGGGAGACCACTGAAAGAATTGGATCGCCCGTGGGATCGCGGCCCACTCCTTGCCCGTGGCGGGCTCCACCACCATCGTCCGGGAGGGGTTCGGTGAAGAGTAAGCCAGATAATTCCCATCCGGTGACCAGCTAAACGGCGTTGAGCATGCCTCACAAATCTTCTCCGGGGCACTGGCGCGTACGGCTTCCGGACCTCTCATGAGCCGAACCATTCGGATACTTCCTGATGGCGTCGCTAAAGAATAAGCCACTTTCGATCCGTCCCTGGAAATCGCCGGGCGGCGTTCAGCCAGCGGAGAGGAAGCGATCGGAATCTGCCTGCCGGACTCGAGATCGTACAACCAGATGTCCGAGTTGCCGGCACGAAACGATGTGTAGACCAGCCTCTTTCCGTCCGCGGAGAGTTGCGGCTCGAATTCCATCGAGGCATCTGAGGTCAACTGAACCGGAGGTCCTGTCAGCTTACCTGCATTGGGGTCAAAGGGTATACTCCAAAGGTTTGCGTTTACGGAAAGGCTGGAGAACACCATTTGGCCGGAAAGCGACAGGGAAGGCTGCCGTTCGGAGCCTGCCCCGAATGTGACTCGCTCAGGATCGCCTACAGGTTTCCAAGTGACTGGCGACAAGCGTATGCGCCACAGGTTCTCGTTGTCCCCCACGGCAGCAGAAAAAACGATTTGGTCTCCTAGCCAAGCCCCGGGACTTGTGGTCCGGCCCATTTTGAACTGATCGAAAATGGGCGCCATCCCTACCACAACCGGCTCTCCTCCTTTCAAATCCTTCACCGCCCAGTCGATTCCACGGTTCTGGTTGGTAGTGAAAATGATTCTTTGCCCGTCTGGAGACCAAATGGGCGACTGCGACCGTGAGGCTACAATCTGTATTGCGTCTCCCCCTGTGGCTGGAATGAGGAAGGCTCGAGCGGCACCGCTGTGCTGCTCGCCCCGCCAGAACAAGATCTGCTTCCCATCTGGAGAGTAGCGGGGAGATCTACCTTTGGGTGCAAGAAGCCGGGGTTCCCCGGTTCCGAGCGCCGGAACCACGTGGATTCCGCCGCCTTCCACCTCGGAACGGAAGGCAATCTGGGTCCCATCCGGGCTAAAGCAAGGCTCGCTTTCATCGACCGCATCCCGAGTGATTCGGATCGCATCCCCGCCGCCGGTTTGCTGCACCCATATGTCGAGATTCCCTTGCCCAGCATGGTCTGAGGAATACGCTACCAGCTTCCCATCGGGAGAGATGGCGGGATCTCTGGCAAGCCCCGCATTGATGCTAATCCGGCGAAGAGCCGCGGGGGGGCGCGCGGAATCACCAGGCCGCGAAAGCCGCCATGATCCAAATGCCACAAGCGCCAACAGCACGAAACCCGCCACCCATCGCATCATCGGCCGAGCTGGTGCGGCTTGGACCCTGCTTCTTTCAACAGGCTCCCCTTCTTCAGCCAAAGCCTCTAACTCGATCCTGACATCGTCCATGTGTTGGAACCGGCGATCCGGATCCTTCCTCAGACACTGCCGGATAATCCGGTCCAGTTCACGGCACGGTTCCTTTCGTATCTCGGTGATGGGGCGGGGAGTCTCGTTTATTACAGCCGAAAGCGTGGAAACCGCCGATGTCCCCTTGAAGGCGCGCTGGCCCGTAGCCATCTCGTAAAGGATCGCACCAAGTGAAAAAATGTCTGAGCGAGCATCGGCGTTCCGCCCCTCCGCCTGCTCCGGACTCATGTAGCAGGGCGTTCCCATGATGACGCCGGGCAGGGTGGATAAATTGGCTGTCAGCGTGGCATCTTCTGGTTTGGGGAGACTTTGCTCAGTTAGCTTCGCCAATCCGAAGTCCAACAGCTTCACGCGGCCTCCTTCGCTCACAATGACGTTGCCCGGCTTGAGGTCCCGGTGAGTGATGCCTATCTTGTGCGCCGCCGCCGCCGCGTCCGCGATCTGGACCGCATACTTCATGAGGATCGCTGGAGCCAGCGGTCTGTTGCCGATGGCCGCGCCCAGGGTCTGGCCCGGGACAAACTCCATCACGATATAATCAACGCCCTCATCCTCTCCGATGTCGAAGATGGTGACGATATTGGGATGATTTAAGGCCGATGCGGCGCGTGCTTCCTGTATGAACCGTTGCTTTCTTTCCAGGTTCGCCACAAGATCCTTCGGCAGGACTTTGATTGCCACAATCCTGGACAACCGCGGATCCATCGCCTTGTACACCACGCCCATGCCGGCTTCCCCCAACTTCTCGAGAATCTGAAAGTGAGCAATAGTCTTAGGGGACATAGATCTCCGGCTGGAATTCCGGTCGTGCCTTCCCGGCCATGCCAGTATACACCGAACCACCTCAATGGAAGCCTTTGCCGTTGTTTCCCTTTCCCCCGGCCGAATCCGCGCTTGCCACCGGTAACGCGATGCGGATGTAAAATAGAGCTGCCCAACTACGGCAGGAGACGCATGTCCGAATCGACCGATCCCGGCGTTGCGTGGACGCAAATTCTCGATGCGCTCGCCTCGCGCGACATGGAGTTGGCGAAGCGGCTGATCTGGCCGCGCGGCGTCGGGGAAGACTGGTACTACGCGATGGCTCCGATGATGGAAATGCGCGGCGGCAGCTACGAAAAATCGGATCCGGAGCTCGCAATCTTCTGCTATGAACAGGCCCGCGGCCTGTACCGTGCCCAGGCTTCGGGCGCAACCAGCGGTGGCGAGGGCATGGCGCTCATGAACGAGGATCGAGACCACCAGCTCGGCCGGAAGATCTGGCTTCTAAAAAGCGTTTAGGCTAGAAGTCGGGGATGCGCTCGGTTTTGCGCTCGAGGCTCAGGCCGGTTCTTTCGTGGCATGGTTCGAGCAAACGGCGCATCGCACCCATCGGTTCCATATCCACGCTAATGTGCATCAGCGGCCAGCCGCTCTTGTTCGAAAGTACATAGTTCTCCGATTCGCGCCCGGGGAACGGCAGGTCATACAACAGCCACTGCTTCTTCGTTTCCGGGATCGTGATCAACCTCGCAAATCGACCGATCTGATCCCACCGGATCTCGCTCCAGCCGAACGCGGAGGTCTTACGTATTCCGTTTCGGTCTGCCGTGATTTCCAAGGTCCTACTGGTCAGTGAGACCGACCATGCAAACAGAATTACCAGGACCCCGATCAGGGACAATCCCACTCTTGCAATCATCCTCCCCTCGCTGGAAAACACGCCGAAAGCCAGCGCCGCCACTCCGAGTAGTGACCAGAACAGCGGCGTCTTCCATTCCGATGCCGGAGGCCGCACCCGGATGTCGGTATCCATTGGCGGAGGTGGCGCGCTGAGCCGGATCACGCCGATCGCTGTCACCTGATCGGCATTACCCGCGCGCACCACTGTAATCGTGAATACTAAAAAGAGCATTGCGGCAAGCGCCAGCATCGACGGCCAGAACCACATTTGGAGCACGCCGCCAAAGCGCGCCTTCGCCGGATCCGCGGGATCCAGATAGACACGGACCTTCTTTCGCAGGCCGAGCCCTAGCGTATCCACCGGCGAAACCACAAGCGGGTGCGCGTCCGAGTCGGGGCCTATGGAGACCTCGACATGGTTCTCCGCGGGCATGGCCACGATCACCCCTTCCGTCGCGGTCCAGGATTTCAGGACCATGAGGTTGCCTGTGACGATTCTCTGTACTGTGAAAAGAGCAACACCCGCGGCCAGGAGCGCCAGCGCGATCAGACCAAAGCGCACTTCCGGGTACATGTCCTACTGTGTTCCTCGACACAACATAATATCAGTAGCGCATTATCACGCTGGAAAAAGCCGCAAACGGATGTGCCGTGAACCGTCTGAAATAGTTTCCCTCTGGCCCGGCACCAATCAGTGGGCCTGGGCGGCTGGGCCGGCTACGTGGTGATCGAAGCTGATTACGCGGGCGATCTTCCAGGCGCCATCTTTGTGCTGCCAGAGGTTGATGAACTTGCCCTCTCCGATGGGGCCGTTCGACTTTGGATGGTAGAAACGGTGAACCCCGATCTCAACCGCGCCATAGCCGTCCATCCGATAGACCTCGAGCGTACCGGGCACCAGTTCTCGCCGCACATCTCCACCGCAGATGTTCTTCCGGATGCTCTCAGTCAGTCTCTTTTTGCCAAGGATCACACCATCCTGATCGTGATAGAACTCTAGATTGTCCCAGAAAAACCCGCTGAACTTCTCCAAGTCACATCGGTTATAGGAATCAAAAAGGGCCGTGTCCAATGACGCGATCACGTTGTACAAATCCTTCTGCGAGGGAACGCTTTGTCGAGCCTGAGCCTCTGCCCGGCTGACAAACAACGTGAGCAGGACTGGGATCAAGGTTATCTTTGACAAACAAGAAATCTCTTTCATCGCGGAAACTCTCCTTTTACTCACTTTCAATTCAGCCGGTATCGGCGGGCCACAACGTGATTTGGGCTAGGAGCCGGTAGGGGTGCGCCATTAAGCGCCGTCACCGCGGCGTGACAGCCTGATGGATATGAGCCCGGCTATAGGGAGAACCATTGCAATAAGCACCCATGAGGCGAGAGGAACAACAAGAAACGCGAAAGCGGGCTTCGGCCTGGGGGGCCCCAAGGCAACATTTCCGTAGATGGCCAACGAGCCCAGCGCGATCACCAGCATCACTCCATGGAGCATGGCTCGGGTAGGAACCGGCCAATGCTTTGAAATCACATCGGCGCATACGAGGGCCACAAATGGAGAAAGCTCCCAGACTGTGAAAAGCACTATGAGGATTAGGGACTTTTGGAGATGGCCGACATGGAGCATCAAGCCGAAAGAGCCCATGCCCCCAGCCAGCACCGCTATCAGGGACACTCCCCGTAAGAGGCCAAGGAATCCGCCCTCGGGCCTTCCCCGGCTCGCATTGGACGGCATGTCACCGTGCACCTTGATCCTCATTGATCTCTCCGATCAGTTTGGCACATCCGCAAATGGATGCGCCGTCATCACATCGATTCCGAGGCGCAAACCGGCCGGCGAAATAGTGATAAATTCGAACCATGCCGCTGCGTGTCCTGTTCCCATACTTCCTGCTTCCGCTCCTACTCGCCGCCGAGACTCATCATGTGACGGCACAGAAGTATTACCGCACATTCTCGCACCAGCATCCCCTCCTCAAGCGGATCATGCCCGGTGACTTGGTGGTCACCAAGACCGTCGACTCAGGCGGCAAGGATGAAGAGGGGGTGGAGCGCTCCGAGAGAGGCAATCCGTTGACCGGTCCTTTCTTCATCGAGGGAGCCGAGCCTGGTGACGGCATTCTGATCCACTTCCAAAAGGTACGGCTGAACCGCAACTGGGGCACCTCCGCTTCTCGACTGGGGCTCTACTCCTTAACGCCCGACTATGTCCAGAACATATTTCCTGGCAAGAGCGTAACTTGGGACATTGACCTTGCTGCGAACAAGGTTCGGCCGCGCGAGCCGGTAAGTGCGAAAGCCAACCTGGAATTCTCCGCGAAACCGATGCTCGGCTGCGTCGGCGTGGCGGCGCCCGGAGACTTTGCGCCCACGTCGGGCCCGGCTGGAAACTATGGCGGAAATTTGGATTACAACATGATTGGCGAGGGCGTGACCGTGATTCTTCCCGTATATCATCCCGGAGCGTTGCTATTCATCGGCGACGGCCACGCACTGCAGGGAGATGGGGAGGCCACCGGCAACGGGGTTGAGACTTCGATGGCTGTCGAGTTTACTGTCGAAGTGCGCAAGAAAATGAAGCTGACCGGTCCGCGCGTGGAGACGGCGGCCGAGATTATCAGCGTCGGGGCGCAGCCTGAGTTTGTGAGTTCGCTGAACCGTGCCTTGCAACTGGCGACGACTGACATGGTGGACTGGCTTGTCACCGGGTATGGACTGGAGCCCTGGGCCGCGCATGTGCTAATCAGCTTTCAGGCCAAGTACGATGTGGTGACGGTGGCCGGTACGATGGCTCTGCGAATTCCTAAGGCGGCATTGCGGAAGTAACTGCCTTGCGCGCTTACGCGGCACGGGGTTTACTGAATGTGAATCCACATTGGACTCACCCAAACTAACTCGCCGTCCTTCTGCTGCCCGCGTACATAATAATAGCTGGTTCCCTTTTGCGGCTGGCTGTCGCGCCATTCGAAATTCACGTCGCGCGTGCCTGGCTGAACATTGTAGACCACTACGCCATCGCGAATGATCGTGACATTGTCGAACGGGCCGGTTCCCACCAGATGCACCTGGAATGCGGGCGATCCGCTCATCGTGAACTCCTCACCCATGAAATGGCCGCCGCAGCGAACGTCCGCGAGAATGTTGTCGGTGGCTCCGTAGATGCGGCGCGCACGAAAAGCTTCCAGCAAGCCTTCTCTCGTGCGGTTCTTCACCCAGAGATTGCAGTAGGACATGTGGGTCGAGATGTGGTCGCTCGAAGACTGGAAGCCGAGCTTGTAGCCCTTCTTCAAAGCCAGTGAGACAAAGCCGAGCGGACGCCATC
>Ga0080064_1004925_pt2 | contig 10060 bp, 8 predicted proteins | sample Subgrocontami54m_FD_69260 | JGI IMG/M metagenome (GOLD analysis project Ga0080064, IMG submission 69260) | Subsurface groundwater microbial communities from S. Glens Falls, New York, USA - GMW46 contaminated, 5.4 m (SPADES assembly) (version 2) ... | reverse complement strand
CAACTACTATGATGCATGTTTCTTTTGTGTGCGTTGCCTCCTGAAATCCAAATTTTGACCTTAAATCTATTACCGGAATGACCTTCCCACGCAAGTTGATTACTCCCTTAATGTGGCCGGGTGTTTGCGGCACAGGCGTTATGTTCATAATTCCAATAATTTCTCTTACCTTAAGAATCTCTATGCCGTACTCTTCACCACAGAGCACAAAGGTAAGGTATTTCCCTTCGTGCGACGATTCAGTAAATATATCTGATTTTCTCTTTTGCTCCAACACTGCCTGCATATGAATCTCCTTTCATTAAATTAGGTTTGATTTTGCAAGGCAAAATCAAACTACTTTTCTTCTTCTGTCAGTCCCACGCAAGTGGGAATCAAGATGTTTTTTATTGCTTGTTCCCAGACTCCGCTTGGGAACACACTTATAAAACATGTTACACCTTTGCGGGTTCAGGTTACAAACCGTTCGGCTGAGCTCACGACGAAGCCTGAACCCGCACAGATGGTTTTCTTATCCTTTATCCTTCGACATTCATTATTCATTGTTCGATATTCGATATTAAAATCCTCGTAAAAAGTAATAGCGCTATCCTGACCTATCAAACTGCCACGGGTAAAGGCGATCCCTTTGCTTTTAAAAATTCACCAATTTTCTTGTCTTCATTCCCAATATGAATCTTTAACCAGTTGCACACCTTATTCTGAACCTGAACCACCAGAAGGGTAGACACGCCGTTTGTATCAAATTCCTTTTTTATGTTCGTAAAATCTTTTATAAATTGAGCATGTTCTTCCTTCTGTTTTGCGTAGCCATTATAGTCATGTTTCAACATTAAAGACTCTTCCTCTTTAAAATGCTTTACCACATAATCTGCCAGAAATACTACTACCTTGCCAATCTCGTCCCTGCCTTTCCCTTTTGACATAGAGTTCAGCAGATTATCCACCCTGGTGAATATCCCTTTATGCTGAGCGTCTATACTGTCCACACCAACCGACAAACTACCATCCCATTGAAATGCCATGTTCTTTTTTCCTTTTTAAAGAAATTAAATATCCTTAACATTACTATAAGCAAAGGGGCGAGGCATATCTCGCCCCTTTGCAAGTCTTGCCTTAAAAATCTTTAAACGCCTCGTCGTCAGTCATAGGAATGAAACGATCTGCCTTGGCGCTCGCCGCAGCATGCTTCTTTCCGTTTCCTTCACATGCGGCTTCTTCCTGTGCATCAAGTGCAGTCCTGTCAATCTCTTCACCCCTTGTTTTCCGCATACCAGCGCCAGATGGCTTTGTATGAACAGGTGATTTTTTCTTGTTTACAGGAACAGACACGTGTTTCCTTGAAATCACAGTTTTGGCTGCCGCAGCATCTCCGCTATCCTTAGCGCCGACCTCTTTGCCAATTTTCTCAACTAATGCATTGAGCGCCTCTGCCTGAGATGTCAATTCTTCACTGGCAGCCGCTGTTTCTTCAGCAGTAGCCGCATTCTGCTGAACTACCTGATCCATCTGCTGTATCGCCTTGCTTATCTGCTCAATACCGTTGTTTTGTTCTGCTGAAGCAGTTGCAATTTCATTTACGAGATCCGTAACCTTTTTAACCTGCGACACCACACCGGAGAAAACCTCTTTGGTCTTCTTAACAAGCTCAGTTCCGCTTTCAGCCTTCTTAACGCTGTCGGTAATTAAGGTCGTTATATCTTTGGATGCGGCAGAACTTCTTTGTGCAAGATTCCTGACCTCCTCTGCGACTACGGCAAATCCGCGTCCATGTTCTCCTGCCCTTGCTGCCTCAACCGCCGCATTCAAGGCTAAAAGATTCGTCTGGAAGGCAATCCCTTCGATGATCTTAATAATTTCTGCTATCTTTCCGCTGCTTTCATAAATCTTCTTCATTGCATCATCCATTTCAGTTACTGTCGTATTGCCTCCTACAGCGGTATTATTACATGACCTGGCCAGATTGGATGCTTCTACTGCATTGTCGGCATTCTGTTTTGTCATGGATGAAATTTCTTCCATGGTTGAAGAAGTTTCTTCAATTGAGGCGGCCTGTTCAGAAGTGGATTCCGAGAGGCTCTGGCTGGATGCTGAAATCTGTTCGGATGACGAGGCGACATGAGTGGCGCCGCTGGTGAGTTCGTCAAGCAAGTTCCTGAACAAGCCCGATATCTTGCTGGTGATCTTGACGACGAGGATGCCCAACCCGGCGACAAATCCTACTGCACAAATTCCGATGATGATCATTGATTTCTCTAAGGCATCAATCGCCTTGAATGCCTCAGCCTTGTCAATTTCTGCCAAAATAGCCCAGTTGTGACCCAGCACATCGAATGGCATATATGCGCTCAAAACAGGTACTCCGCGATAATCTTTCATGATCTTATAATCGGTTTTCCCTGCAATGGCGTCTTTTACAGCATCAGTATCTACTTTACTAACAAGAATTGTAGGCTTTTCTGAGAATCTGGAGTTAGACCTCATCATTTTATCCGCCCCCACCAGATAGGTTTCACCTGTTTCTCCCAATCCCGCACGTTCCTGCATGACGGTATCAATCTTATTGATGGGCAACTGGAAGATGACTGCGCCTATTTTTTGATTACCATCGTAAACGGGACTTGCAATAAAAGCGGCAGGATCTCCATTCGACGGCGCATAGGACTCAAAATCTACCAGTTTAACAATGTTGTTAGCGACACTCGATGAATTGATATCTTTAAATAACCGTGCAATATTTGTCGTATTGTACGTCCCTGACACGAGGTTTGAGCCATAATCCAATTCTTTAAAAACGGTATAAAGAACGTCTCCGGTCTCTCCGTCTACGAGAAATATATCGTAATACGCATATTGTTCGAGAAAGTTTTTAAAGAATGGGTGATACTTGGCATGTAAACTACTGTATGCGCTGCCGTCCTTTGCATCGATACATTCCAGCTTTTTGCCTGCCGGGAATGGATTATTTGTAATGTACAGGTCGCGCACCTTTTCAGCCCCTGATTCACGAAAGGCAGTTTTAAACTCCTTTATTGCATTAACGGTCAAATTACTTGCAGCCAGTTGACCAATATTCGCCTTTCTCTCATTAAACCAGTCTTCTATATTGATTTTTTTTGTATTTCTAACTGAAATTAACTGATTAAATGCCTGTTGTTCCAGCGCTTTACTGGAACTGCGATAACTGAATATTCCGATCGCAACCATTGGTATTACGCCACCCAGTACAAATAATGAAATTATCTTTGTGCTTAAATTCATTTTCATACAATTAAAACCTCCTAAAATATTAACGTGCCTGTTCCAATGTAAAGTACTATGTTACAGCTAAAACTACGAATAATTCTTTTTTGTTTGTTCGTGTGTGGTCTTCCTCCTTTTCAAATAATTAGTAACAGCATTAAGAATCAATATTTTAAATTAGGCTGCCTATGGCAGCGGCTTTTATTCTCCCCTCTAGAAAGAGGGGCTGGGGGTGTGTTATGGCAAACTTACACACCCCTTTATCCCCTCTTTTTAGAGGGGAATCACAAAAGATTGAAATTCCTTAACATTAAATTGATATTACACGTGATCTGCCGTAACAAGTTTTGTTTTCTTACCTTCAGATTCAATATCTGCCGCAGTACCTGTGATGACAGGTAACGTTTTACTCTTTTTTGATATGTTTGATATTACCGCACTGCCAACCGCCTTGTTCTCCATACCGACCTCTAAGCCGACCTTATTTACCAGATCGTTGAGCGCCTGCGCCTGGGCTGTTAATTCCTCGCTGGATGCCGCTGTCTCTTCGGCGCTGGCTGCATTTTGCTGGACGACCTGGTCCATCTGCTGGATTGCCTTATTTATTTGCTGTATTCCATTGTTTTGCTCATCTGAAGCAGAAGATATTTCATTTACCAGATCGGTTACTTTTTTTACCTGTGCGACCACACCGGTAAATACATCCTCAGTCTTCTTCACAAGTTCCATGCCTGTTGTTGCTTTATGTACGCTGTCCATAATCAATGTCGTTATATCTTTGGACGCCGTAGAACTTCTTTGGGCAAGATTCCTTACTTCTTCTGCAACGACTGCAAATCCCCGCCCATGTTCTCCGGCACGGGCAGCTTCAACTGCCGCATTCAATGCGAGTAAATTCGTCTGGAATGCAATTCCTTCAATGATCTTGATGATATCGGCAATCTTTCCGCTGCTCTCATGTATATTTTTCATTGCGCTATTCATTTCTACCACAGTAGTATTTCCATGCTCAACCGAAAGGTTACATGCTGTTGCCAGTTTTGATGCCTCTTGGGCGTTGTCGGCATTTTGTTTCGTCATGGAAGTGATTTCTTCCATCGTTGCGGAGGTTTCTTCTATAGATGCAGCCTGTTCTGAAGCCCCCTCGGAGAGACTCTGACTTGATGCCGATATCTGTTCCGATGCCGATGCGACATTAGATGCGCCGTAAATAAGTTCTGTAACCATATTTCTAAAGAGGGTAGTGATCTTTAATGGCAGCAATACCGTTACAAATGCACCCACCGACACACTGACACTAACTGAAATCAAGGCAATAAGCCACATAGACCTTTGTAATCCCAATGTTCTTTGCGTCTCGCCTTCCAATAGCCCGGACATATTAACGCCTATCTGGTCTATGTTCTTCTGGACGAAAGCGACCAGCGGCGCCAGTTCTTCTCTGAGATGTTTTAAGTCCAACCGATAATCATTGCCTCGCCTGATTGCAAAAATCTTTTCTGCATGGGATGTAAAAGATTCTTCTTCTTTGACAATGCCCTTCACAATCTCTTGCAAACCAACTGACAGGCCGCTGGATAAAGACTTTAACTTTGTTAAGCCCCCGCTGCGCATACCCTGAGCTGCTTCAAAGTCTTTGACGAATTTCTCATCCGCGCTTTCCATAAACCCGCGGATGGCCATGCCCCAACGGGCTGTACCTGCACGATACTGTGCCGATGCATACATTGCATCCCTTACTGCATCCGTACCGGGACTATTACTCAAATTTTCCATAATCTTGTCTATCTTTTCATTTATTGCTTTAAAAAGCGGTGTCATGTTTCTAGCGAAATAGTGAGCGGCTACGTCATTTTCCGGACTCCGTCTTTTTTCAATGACCTGATTTGCCGATGCGTAAAATTTGTTCAGAGAACCTCCTATTTCTTTCAATAAATCCTTGTTTTGCTGTAAAATCCAGCGACTTGACAGCTCTTCAAGTTTTTTGTAACTATCTTGCATCCCGGATTTTGTCTTTTCAAAGTCTTGTAAATACTTTTCATCGCCAGATGCAAGAAATCCTCTTATTCCTCCTACGGCCGATCCATAAAATCTCAGAAGTCTTTCTGTGCCAATCATGGATGGCGTTCTGACGTTTAATACCGTTTGGGTATTTGACGTCAGGCTATTTAACCAAGACAAAATTAACCCACCCGAAATAGCGGATATGAGAACCAATATCACAAAACTACCACCAATCTTTTTTCCCAACGTTAATTTCATAGTTTTTCCCATTATTAAATTGTTTAGAAATATATTTTTAGAACATTGATGTCGAAATTATTTAAACATAAGGGGTTCAGGTTTCAAACCTGAACCCGCATGTGTTGTAATTGTAGCGTGAACTTCAGTTCGCATAGAATGTAAGCGAACTGAAGTTCGCGCTACCTTATAAAAGCCGCCGAAGGCCTAATTTAAAGCCATATTCATAATACCACCCACATCTAGAATGAGACTCACACACCCGTCTCCAAGTATGGCGCTGCCTGAGACGCCTCTTACATTACGGAACTGTTCTCCGAGACTCTTAATAACTATCTGCTGCTGGCCCAGGAGGTCGTCCACCAGGATTCCACATCTTTGTCCTTCTCCTTCGACAATCAGGATTAACGCCTCCCATGGGTTGGTTTTTTTCGGTTTGACGTTATATAAATTATGTAAACGCACTATGGGCAGCAACTTGCCTCGTATATTGAGCAGTTCACCGCGATGTTGTACTGTAGAAATATGTTCCTTGATCGGGCGGATAGATTCTTCGATTGAGAGCATGGGAATAATATATTTTTCATTACCAACCTGTACGATCATGCCATCAATAATTGCCAGGGTGAGAGGTAGTTTAATGGAAATTTTAGTGCCTTTCCCTTCCACCGTGGAGAGATCAACCTTGCCGCGCAAGCGCTCAACGTTCTTTTTCACAACATCCATGCCTACGCCGCGCCCTGAGATATCGGTTATTTTTTCTGCCGTTGAAAACCCGGCGGCAAAGATGAGGTTGTAGATTTGCTGATCAGAGAGCGATGCGCCTTCTTCAACCAGCCCTTTTTCAATGGCCTTCTTCAAAAGCTTGTCTTTATAAAGCCCTTTTCCGTCATCTTCTATTTCGATAACGATGTTTCCGCCTTTGTGGAACGCATTTAATCGGACAAGACCCTCTGCGGGTTTCCCTTTGGCTATCCGTTCATCATGGGGTTCGATTCCATGATCCACTGAATTTCTAATGATATGTACCAGTGGATCGCCAATTTCTTCAATTACCGTCTTGTCCAGTTCAGTTTCTTCTCCAGACACTTCCAATCGCACCTTTTTGCCTGCCTTTATAGATACATCGCGTACAAGTCTAGCCATTTTTTGAAAGGTGGCTTTTAATGGCACCATTCTTATAGACATAACCTGGTCTTGCATATCCTTAACGATTTTGCTCAGTTGAGAAAGATTTTTATTTGCGACGGTATTGGTATTGTTGGAGTTTACTAATACTTCATTCATGAGGGCATTGGCTATCACCAGTTCACCCACAAGGTTCACAAGGTTGTCCAGCTTTTGAGTATCCACTTTTACTGTTTCAGCGGATTTTTTGCTCGCTGCTGATTGAATCTTGAGTGCATTTTCAACCTTTTCAGGAGTGGTTATCCCCTTTTCTACTAATATTTCACCCAGCGGTTTCTGTTGTTCATATAAAGCAATTTGCAATTGTTCTTGACTAACGTCACCACTTTCTAAGAGTATCTCACCGAGTTTTTTCGGTTCTGGAGAAATGTCATCGACGTCGTCTTGTGAAGTAGAGACAGGTTTAAAACCTGTCTCTACGTTATTTTGATTCTGCTGAAGAGCAACAGATATCTTTGATAAGAGCGGTTGATAATCAATTACATCAGTTGCAGCGTCTTTGTTATCGAACTTTTTCGCTACTATTTCTCTTAGTTTCTTTAATATGTCTATACCTTCGATGAGAATCTCAATAATTTCGTGCGTGATTTTTATTTTGGTCTTCCTTGCTTCGTCCAGGAGTGTTTCCAATTCATGGCTTACCTTCCCGATGTCTTTCATCCCCAGGAAGCCTGCGCTGCCCTTCATGCTGTGAATAGGGCGGAATATACTGTTAATAATATCCGCGTCTTCCGGATTTTCTTCCAATTGGAGTATTTTGGATTCTACGTCGTCCAGATGATCTCCGGATTCAACGAGGAATTCCTTAACAATTTCAACATCGTCCATAATATTTGTAATATCTTCCATGTTTCGTGCCCTCAATAATTAAATTAGCTCTTGCTTACGAGAAGTTGGCTGTTAGTTAAATGTTTATTAATTTTTTCGATTATTTTTTGCCTTGAAAAAGGCTTTACAAGAAAATCTACTGCACCGGCCCGGACAGCGTGTTTTACGTTATCGTGTGTTGGAGAAGAAGAACACATAATAATGGGTATATTCATATTATGGGACATACCATTTCTTTTAATTCGCTCGCAGAGTGTTAAGCCGTCTATAACAGGCATATAAATATCGATTAACACGAGGTCAACATGATTTTTTTGAAGCAAAGAGAGCGCATCGGTAGGATTGCTTGTAACCATGACTTTATATTCGCTGCCCAGGAGTTTCCTGATAATCCGTAAATCCGTATTTGAGTCGTCTATGGCCAGGATAGTTCCTTTAAAATCTTTGTCCTTCTCTTCGATTACCTCAGAAAAGAATTCTTCGCCGATCAATTTTGATATGCTTAAAACAAATTGTGCGTCATCAAAACCCAGAATTTTCATCGTGGCCGTTAGCGTTAAGCACTCTTCATTTAAGATTTCTTCACTGAGCACGGTGTTTATATTCTCTTTGTTAACTAAAGTTGTGCTTGTTAGTTTGAGATGAATAGGCTTGGGCAGTTTTGGCCTTAATTCATTGTCTAACATACCGCATATCTGGTTTGTAAATTCCTTAAAGGCATCTAAACAATCACCATCAAGAATACCCTTTTTTGCATTTTCACGCACTGCGGCATCATCAAGAGTTAACACAAGACTGCCAATGGTGATCGCTTCCTCTACGGTAAGGATGAAATATATTTCTCCTTCATAAAATTCCTCAACTGCAAATCGTGCTATTACGCTACTCGATGCGGCATTCTTTAAGAAAGAGTCCAGGGTTGTCGATTGCAATATAGGGTTTGTGAGGAAGAACTGCTTGTTCATCAGCTTACCACAATCAGAGCAAATCCGTGGAAACGTGCTTACCAGGGTTTCCTCCAGTTTGGATGAAGATATCTTTCTCGATGGATTATTTTCCATTGTCGTCATTGTTCCCTGAATGTATTATTTACTGGATTCCTTGAGCAACAAGCCTACATCAAACTTTTCGCCATTGGAATTAAAAGGTGTCATCAGCCATGGGTCCTTACTAAAACAAGAGAGTGTTGTATCTGCTACAACAGGGTGGTTATTTACCGCTGTTATCGATAGACCTTCCCCTGCGATTACAATGGGGATAGAGAGGTGCATTTCACCGTATTGTGCGGTAAGCTTTGTTTTTACGTTTCCGGCGATCATGTTCGATACCTCGCCAACAGCATCTTTCACATCATTGTTAAATTCGGTAAGGTCTGTCATTAACATGGTTGATGCAACCTTTAGCGCAAATTTCTTTGAACAAAACAAGGCAATAACGCCGTGATATTTCCCTGTGAAACTAACCATGCCAATGACGTCGGTTTTTATCTGCGTATCGTCCTCAAAAAAAGCGTTATCAGTTTGTAAATCCAACATGATCATTGTCTCGAATAATGTTTTGGTAGAACTGGTAATATCCAATGCAACACTTTCCATGATACCTTCTATAGTCATGGGTGGGTTTCCCTTTCTTTTTAAGGTTTCGTTATGATATATGCACAAGACATGAGCATATGTATTACTTCACGAGCAAGAAATTTCCTAACTTAGACTTTAGCTGATCGGGTGTAAATGGCTTAGTCAGATAACCATTTGCTCCGCTATTTTTTGCCTCTTCAATTTTTGACTCGCCGCCTTCGGTAGTCACCATAACAATGGGAATGTTGCTTTTTTGTCCGGAGCCTCTAAGGGCCTTGACAAAATCAATTCCCGTCATGTTTGGCATGTTCCAGTCACACAGTATTAAGTCAATATTATTGGTAGTGGCTTTTTCCAGTCCTTCCCTGCCGTCTCCCGCCTCAACAAATTCATCTACCAGTAACCCGGATTGTTGAATGTTTCTTTGAATAATCTTTCTCATGACTGCTGAATCATCAATTATTAATACTTTCGGCATGTTTATCACCTTCCTTTACATTAAAAGAGTTATTGATTCCGTTTTTTTCGTTTATCCACTGATCAATCTTCGTTCGTTCAAATCGCCACATATTCATTATCCTGAAGGTAGGAATAGAACCGTCTTTTACTAACTTATATATTGAACGGGGACTTACCTTCAGATACTCTGCAACCTGTTTTATTGTCATAATTTCGTTCATGATGTATTCCGTAAGTAGAGTTTGACTAATATTCCTTTATCTTTGCATACATTGTCTTTTCATTGCATTCGTTATCTTCAATTATCGGCAATACGAATAAATAATTTAGTGTTAAATTAAAGATTTTTTACAATAAGAAGGGAGTATTTTGGATTGGTAAGAGAACTGTTACGTAATAATTGCAGTAGGACACAGATAAACGCTGATTTACACTGATTTTGCAACGACATAAATAATCACAGGTAATCCGTTTAAGTCCCCCTTAAAAAAGGGGGATTCAGGGGGTTGTGTTTTTCTGGGTTA
>Ga0080064_1008193_pt1 | contig 10063 bp, 9 predicted proteins | sample Subgrocontami54m_FD_69260 | JGI IMG/M metagenome (GOLD analysis project Ga0080064, IMG submission 69260) | Subsurface groundwater microbial communities from S. Glens Falls, New York, USA - GMW46 contaminated, 5.4 m (SPADES assembly) (version 2) ... | reverse complement strand
TGGCTGCTGTCGCTGATCGGGGCGGGTGCGCTGGCGGGCATTTACATCAGCTACGGCAGGATCCTCGGCCGCGATGCGGGCGTTGCGCTGCTGGTCATCATGCTCGCGCTGAAGCTGCTCGAAATGGCGACACTGCGCGACGCGATGATCCTCATTTTCATCTGCTACTTTCTGGTCATCACCAACTTTCTGTACTCGCAAAGCATCCCAACCGCGCTCTACCTGCTGGGCGCGGTGTGGGTCATCACCGCAACCATGATCGGCTTCCAGTTTCGCGGCCGGCAGCCCGGGTACTGGTATCAACTGCGCAGCGCGGGCACGATGCTCGCGCAGTCGGCACCGCTGATGCTGGTGCTGTTCGTGCTGTTTCCGCGCGTGCAGGGACCGATGTGGAGCCTGCCGCAGGACGCCTACGCGGGAATCACCGGCCTGTCCGATGAAATGACGCCCGGCAGCGTCAGCCGGCTGCTGCTCTCGGACGCGGTGGCGTTCCGCGTCAGCTTCGATGCGCAGATACCTCAGCCCAATCGCCTCTACTGGCGCGGACCGGTGCTGTGGGATTTCGACGGTTACCGGTGGACAGCCCCGCGCGTGCTCTACATGGCACCGCGGGAATACCAGGGGCTCGGCGATCCGGTCGAGTACACCGTGACCGTGGAGCCGCACAGCCGGCGCTGGCTGTTCGCACTCGACCTGCCGTCGCGCGTGCCGCCTCTCAGTACCATGAGCAATGACTTTCAGTTGTTGCACCAGACCGCGGTCAACAACCGCGTGCGCTACGACATGGCGTCGCATCTGAATTACCGCGACAATGCGGAGCTCGGACGCCGCGAACTCAGGCGCGCGCTCGCGCTGCCCGCCAACGCCAATCCGCGCAGCCGCGAACTCGCCGGCCAGATGCGCAAAGCGGCCGCCGACGAGCGTGCCTACATCGCGGCGGTGCTCAGCATGTTCCGCCGCCAGAACTTCTACTACACCACCACCCCCCCGCTGCTGCCGCGCGAAAACCCGGTCGATGAATTCCTGTTCTCGACGCGCGCCGGATTCTGCGAGCATTTTGCATCCTCCTTTGCGGTGCTGATGCGCGCGAGCGGAATTCCCGCGCGCATCGTCACCGGATACCAGGGCGGCGAACTCAATACGATCGGCAATTACCTGACGGTGCGCCAGGCTGACGCCCACGCCTGGGTCGAAGTGTGGCTGCAAAACGACGGCTGGGTGCGCGTCGACCCCACGGCAGCGGTATCGCCCGCGCGGGTCGAAGCCGGTGTGGCGGCCGCCGTGCCGCAGGCCGAAACGCTGCCGTTCATGATGCGCGGCGTGTACCCATGGTTGCGGCGCGCGCGGATGACCTGGGATTCGGTCGCGAATTCCTGGAACCAGGCAGTGCTTGGCTACACGCAGGATCGCCAGCGCCAGTTGATGCGGCGCGTGGGCATCGACGATGCAACGTGGCGCAGCCTCGCGACGGTGATGTTCGTCGCCACCGGCGTGATTACGCTGGTACTCGCGGCTCTGATGCTGCACAAGCTGCGCGCCTCACGCCCGGACCCCGTGACGGCCGCCTACCTGCGGTTTTGCGAACGGCTCGCGAAGCGCGGGGTGAAGCGGCACCCGAGCGAAGGGCCGGACGCGTTTCGCAAACGCGCAGCCGCTGCGCGCCCCGAACTCGCGTCATCGATCGGCTCGATCAGCGAGCTCTACATCCGTCTGCGCTATGGCAAGCATGCGCAGGCGCCTGACACGCTCCGGTTGCAGCGCGAAATCGCCGCGTTCCGCCCTTAGGGAAGCTCTGATCAAGTCCTATAGCCGTCATGCCGAGGATATAGGTAGGGCGCGGATTCATCGCGCCGTCGATCCGGCGGAGATCATTCGGCGCGTTCGGCGCGATGAATCCGCGCCCTACAGCGGCGGCTGGTCTTTTCGCGACGCAGCCGCTCACGCCGGGGGTTCGGGCGGCAGCAGCTTGATCGGATCGATCGGCTTGCCGAAGCGCCGGATCTCGAAATGCAGCTTGATCTGCGAGGAATCGGTGTTGCCCATCTCGGCGATTCGTTGCCCTTTGACCACGTTCTGGCCTTCCTTCACCAGCAGCTGGCTGTTGTGCGCATACACGCTCAGATACGCCTTGTTGTGCTTGATGATTACCAGCTTGCCGTAGCCGCGTATGCCGTCGCCACTGTAGAGCACCTTGCCCGGCGCGCTGGCGATGACCGGCTGCCCGGGCTTGCCGGCGATACCGATACCCTTGAGATTGGTGGATTCGTTGAAGACGCTGAGCAGTTTTCCGCCCGCCGGCCATCCCCAATCGACTTTTTCTTCGTCGTCGTCGCTCACCGCGGGCTTCTCCGCCGGACGCGGCTCGACTTTGGCGACTACTGTTTCCGCCGGCTTGAGCGGCGCGCCTGATAGCTGCGCCAGCGCCTGATCGGAATATGGCAGCTTGACCGCTTTTGGCTGCGACTTGACCGCATCGCCCGGGGCGACAGGCGGCGCGCCGCCGACCGGCGTGCCTCCTCCTACTGCAGGAGCAGTCTTGAGCGGCGTGGCAACCACGCTCGACGCCGGCGCTTTCAGCCGCAGCTGCTGGCCGACGCGGATCACGTTGGGATTGGCGATGTTGTTCCACTCGACCAGCTCCCGGTAATCGAGCCCGTGGTCGAGCGCGATGGTGTAGAGCGTGTCGCCCCTCCTGACCGTGTAATAATCGGGACGTTGATCCGTGTCACGCGCCGCTGCCGCCGGTGCGGGCTTGACCGCAGGCCTGGCCGCGGCGGGCTTGCGATCGATGACCGGCGCCTGACGCCGCGTCGACCCGCAGCCGTAGACGAGCGACAGCGCCAGCACTGCTGCCAATACGCCGCGACATCGCTGCAACCAGATCTGCATCAGCTCAATCCCGAAAGCATGGGCACGAATTTGACCGCGTCGAGCCTGGACTCGGTGTAGCCGCGGGCGGAGCGCTCGATCACGCACAGATGCTGTTCGCGCGTCCCCATCGGCACCACCATCCTGCCTCCCACCGCCAGCTGCGCTTTCAGCGCGTCGGGTACATGCGTTGCCGCGGCGGTGACGAGAATCGCATCGAACGGCGCGGCCTCCGGAATGCCGGTATGTCCGTCCGCATGCTTGAGGCGGATGTTGGTGATGCGCAATTCGCGCAGGTTCTTGCGCGCTTTGGCGAGCACCGGCAGCAGCCGCTCGACCGAATAAACCTCCGTGGCGAGTTTTGCCAGTATCGCGGTCTGGTAGCCGCAGCCCGTGCCGATCTCGAGCACCTTGCCGGGCGGCTTGCCCGCGATCAGCAACTCGGTCATGCGCGCCACGATGTACGGCTGCGAAATGGTCTGCCCGAAACCGAGCGGCAGCGCAAAATCTTCATAGGCGCGGCTCGCCAGCGCTTCCTCGACGAAAATGTGACGCGGGATCTCGTTCATCACGTTGAGCACTGCTTCGTCGGCGATACCCTGCTTGCGCAGGCGCTCGATCATGCGCTGCCGGGTGCGCTGCGAGGTCATGCCGATTCCGGAAAGACGCGAGCTCATGCGAGCCACTTCCTGAGCATGGGCAACTGCGAGAACTGGGTGAGGTCGACCTGCAGCGGCGTCACCGAAACCGCCGCGCGCGCAACCGCGTTGAAATCGGTGCCCTCGCCCGCGTCCTGCGCGCTGCCGGCCGCGCCGACCCAATAAACCAGTTCGCCGCGCGGCGTGATCGACTTCACCACCGGCTCGGCCTTGTGGCGCCTGCCTAGCCGCGTGACCTCCAGCCCGCGCAATTCTTCGTACGGCACGTCCGGCACGTTGATGTTGAACAGCGCCGGCTGGCCGAGCGGCGTGCGCGCGAAGCGCTGCACCATTTCGGCCGCGATGCGCGCGGCAGTCGCGAAATGATCCCCGCCGCCCGCCACCAGCGACACCGCCAGCGACGGGATGCCGAGCAGGAAACCCTCGGTTGCGGCAGCCACCGTACCGGAATAGATCGTGTCGTCCCCCATGTTCGCGCCGCCGTTCACTCCCGAGATCACGATATCGGGCAGCTCGTCGAGCAGGCCCGTCACGGCGAGATGCACGCAGTCAGTGGGCGTGCCATTGACGTAAAAAAAGCCGTTGCTGGCGCGCCGTACGGTGAGCGGCCGGTCGAGCGTCAGCGAATTGCTGGCGCCGCTGCGGTCGCGCTCTGGCGCAACCACGGTGACTTTCGCCAGGGGCGCGAGCGTTTCGGCCAGGATCCCGAGGCCGGGCGCGAAGTAACCGTCGTCGTTACTCAGCAGGATGTGCATGGGTGGGGACTCTGCTTGCGCTGCGGGCTGGGCGGCCGCCACGAATCGCGCGCCATGGCACGGCGATACACTCAGCCCGGCCCGCCGGCAGCGGTGCGCGGCGCCGCGAAATCGCGGTCATGTTCGAGCGCCGGCAGCATGCCTCGGACGCGCGCCACTTCAGCCGCATCGATATCCGCGATTGCGACTCCCGGCTCGGTGCCGAGTTCGGCCACGATCTTTCCCCACGGATCAACGATCAGCGAGTGGCCGTAAGTCGACCTGTTCCCGGGGTGTTCACCGCACATCGCCGGAGCGAACACGTAGCTCAGGTTTTCAATCGCACGCGCGCGCAGCAATGGTTGCCAATGCGCGACGCCGGTTTCGCGCTGGAATGACGACGGGACGGCCATGAATATCGCGCCGGCCTTCGCCAACGCGCGATAGAGCTGGGGAAAGCGCAGATCGTAGCAAACCGTCATGCCGAGCGGCCCCCACGGCAGATCGGCGACTACCGCCTGCGCGCCGGGCCGGTACGCGCTCGACTCGCGTATCACTTTGCCGCTCGGCAAAGTGGCGTCGAACATGTGTATCTTGTCGTAACGCGCAACGACTGCGCCGTCCGGTGACAGCAGGTACGAGCGGTTCGCCATACGCGCATCATCTATCTTTACCGTGATCGAACCGGGCAGCAGCCAGGCACGTGTTTCCCGCGCCAGCGCCTGAAACGCCGGCAGCGCGGGATGCTGGTCCTCGGGGTACGAGTTATCGCGCATCACGCGGCCGCTGCCGTCCAGCAGCGCGGCATACTCGGGCAACATGATGAGCTGCGCGCCCCGCTCCGCTGCCGCACGCACGCCGCTGCAGGCTGCGCGCAGATTCGCGGTCAGGTCGTTGCCGGAGTTGAGCTGCACGCATGCAGCCCTGAATGTCGTCATCCGCCTGGCTTCGCGTCGCGTTACTTGCCGCGGCCGGACGCAGATGCCGCCCGTTTCGCCATTTCCTTCAGCACCTGGTCCGTGATATCGAGCTGGGAGCTGCTGAAGACCGCCTGCTCCAGGATCAGATCATAGTTCCCGGCCTCGGCAATGGCTTTGACGATCGCGTTGGTCTCGGCCAGAAAGCGCGCGCGCGCTTCGTTCTTGCGCACCTGCAGGTCCTCTCCCACGCTGCGCTGGAGTTTCTCGAACTGCTGCGCCAGCGCCGCCAGGCGCTTTTCCCTGGCCTGTTTGTCGGCGGGATTCATCGTCAGGGCCTCCTTCTCGAGTTCGCCCTGCAATTGCAGCCCCTGTTTCTGCAAATCCTGCAACTGCTGCTCGCGCGCGGCGAATTCCTTTTTCATCTGCTCGATCTCCGGCCCCGCCAGCGGCGATTCTTTCTCGAGGCGAAAACCGTTGACGTAACCGATCTTGAGGCCCTGCGCTGCGACGTGAGCGGCAACCATCATCAGAACGACGGCGATCACACTGGGAAGTATCTTCATCAACTGGTCTCCGGGAGTTCGCAACCCGGCAAAAAACGACTTGCCGAAGAGAGAATTGTAACATTCCGCCCTTCAGTCGGGCGGGGCCCATTCCGCCGCCCAATCAGGAATTTGCGCTGCCTCCATGGGCCTCGCGATGAAATAGCCTTGCGCGACATCGCAATCGAGGCTTCGGAGCAAGTCCCATACCGCACGCGTTTCGACCCCCTCGGCAACCGCCTTCAGCCCGAGCTTTCTCGCGATGTCGAGGCTGGACTCGAGGAACACCCGGCAGGAGTCCCGTTCGATCGCGTTCACCACGAACGACTGGTCGATCTTGAGTTCGGTGAACGGGATGTGCAACAAATGCTGCATCGAGGAATAGCCGGTACCGTAATCGTCGATCGACAATCCGAACCCCTTGATCCGCAGCCGCGCAAGGTTCTCCAGTGCGCGCGCCAAATGGGTCATGGCGATCGTTTCGGTGACCTCCAGTACCATCTGCCTGGGCTCGAGTCGCTGCGCCCGCACCAGCTCGGTAATGCGCTCGGCAAGGCCCACACTGGTCAGTGAACCCAGCGACAGGTTGACCGAAACCATGATGTCGAGGCCGTCCGTGTGCCAGTCGCGGCACGCGGCCGCCGCTTGCTGGAGCATGATCCAGGTGAGTTCATCGATACGCCCGCCCGCTTCCAGCATCGGGACGAACGCGTACGGACTGACGAGGCCATGCCTGGGGTGGCGCCAGTACGCAAGCGCTTCCGCCCCGCTCACGGTGGCGGTCGCGAGATCGACCTTGGGCTGAAAAAACGCCTCGAACTGCCCCGCGGCAAGCGCTTCCGAGATTTCCGCCTCGCTGAAAACAACCCGGGCAGGCCGGGGCTCCGCCGCGACGAATGGCTGGTGCAGCTTGATCAGTTTCTCGAGTTTCTGCACCGTGGCGGGCTTTTCGATCGCGCCCAGCAGATTGATGCCATAAGCCTTGGTCATGGTTCCGACCGAAGCGATCAACGAGCGTTCGTGCGAGCTCGACAGTATCATCGACACCGGTATGCGCGCTTCGCCGATCAACCGGATGAATTCCATGCCGTCCATTCCCGGCATGTCCAGGTCGCAGATGACGATGTCGACGGGCTGGGTGAGTACCTGCATCATCTCGAACGCCGCGCGGCCGTCGGCGGCTTCGATGATGTGCTGCGCCCCGAGACGTACCAGCATGCCCGCCAGCATCTTGCGCTGGAAATCGTGATCTTCGGCCACCAGGAAATGCAGATCGGCAATCTTCATGGCGTCTCGCATCAACCTTGCCGATTACGCAAGCGTTCCGAGGTAGGCGTAAACCCTGTCAAGCTCGCGATAAAGTGCCTCGCCCTGTGCTGCGATGGCGTCCCAGTCGCCGGCGTGTCCCGCCTGCTCGATTCTTTCACAGATACCCGTCAGCACCCTGGCACCCACCATCCTGCCCGCACCTTTGATCCGGTGCGAGCAGCGCTTCACGGCGGCCACGTCCTGCTTCGCCAAGGCTTGCCTGAGCGCGGCAACGTCCGCATCGTTGGCGCGACGGAAAACGGCCAGCATCTGCTGCTCGATCGACCGGTCTCCGCCCGAAATCTCCGCAATTTCAGTGAGGTCAATCGGCGCGGCATCATCAGGCGAGTCGGGCATCGCTCAGTCCCAAGTCAGGAATAAGAAGCGGAGCGTTCAAAATACCCGGGGGTCGGGCGCGATTACGCGCTATTTTCTGCACACCAGCTCGACGCGACGGTTGCGTGCCCTGCCTTCGGGGGAGTCGTTGCTGGCCACCGGCTGTGTCTTGCCGAAACCACGAGAGGTGAGGCGGGCTGCGGGCACGCCGTGGCTGCTCAGCCACTTCATCACCGTCGCGGCGCGCTCGCCGGAAAGTTTCAGGTTGTAATCATCCCTGCCGACGTTGTCGGTATGTCCCTGCACCTCGAAGTTGAGCGCCGCATTGCCGAGCAGGGCGGCGCGCGCACGACCCAGTGCCGCTTCGGATTCCGTCTTCAGGCTCGACTTGTCGAAATCAAACAACACGCCGTTCAGGGCAGCGCGGCAATCTTTCCTGAGTATCGCCGCAAGGTCTTGCGCGCCGGCATCCGACACTTTGATGGCGATGTCTCCGCCGCCGCTGTGCAGATAGGCCCAAATGTCCCGGCCGTTGCGCGTGTAGTGCGCAAGAAAACCGCCGGTCCAGGTACGCACGATGGACCAGCCCGCCGCCTTGAGCGCAGGCCCGTAAATAGCCGAAAACTGCACCGCCGACAGCGCTGCGGCGGGGCCGCCGTACAGGCGGTCGTGCACGCCGTGAGACAGGACCTGCTCCTGGTCGGAACTGTCGACGACAGCGCGAAACGGAGCATCGACAAAATCGCCGCTCACCAATTTGAAGTCGGGCGGTGGTTTCAGGTAGGGAATGTCCTCACCCTTGCGTATGACCTCCGGTTTTTGTGCCGGCTGGGCAAGAGTCAACCGGCGTGTCTGCTCCGCGACCTCGACGATCTCATAACGAATGTCGCTGGGATCGCTGTGCAGGATATGGCTCCACGCCTCCTTGCCGCCGGCGCGATAGCGCAGGGTGGCTGCGCTGCCTGATTCATGCATCACCTGCCAGCCGCCTTTGAGAAAGGCGGGTTTCATGCGTGCCCAGATGGCCGGCGCCGCCGTGTCCGGCGCCACGCCCTGCAGCACCATATCGCCCGACCAGCGTCGGCCGCGTTGCACGTTGGGTGAATCGCGCAGGGGCATTTCGATCTCGCCGTATTCCTCCATCTGGACGCCGCGGCCGACGACGGCCGAGGCGGGCGGCGTGAAATAGCCGGGGAGCGCAGTGGCGGCGGCCCCCCAGGCAGGCAGCGATAGCAGCATCAGCAATGCGATCAGTGCGCGCATAGCGTCCTCAATGGCTGGCGACCAAGGCGCTTAAGTCCTTCAGGTCCAGCGCCTTGACGAATTGATCGGAAACCGCTTCGTTCGAGCTGACTTCCACGATGATGGTGCGCACGTCCCGGCAGTCGGGAGTATTGGTGAATGCCTCCAGGAGACGTTCCTCACCGCTGGAGGGGCCGCGGCGGAACTCGCCCAGATACAGAATGCGCTTCGGCGCGCCCGTGCCCATCTGCTTCCACCGCAGGTAGCTGTACGCGGTCCCGGGCACGTTGGTGGTCTCGCCCAGCGACGCGGCGGCTTTCAGCGACATCGGCATGAACCCGCCGTAGTTCACGATCACTTCCGCGTAGAGCTCGCGTTTGAAGGCCGGGTTGGTGCGCATCACCGTGTCCGGAACGGGATCCATGCGGCTGACCTTCTGATCGAAGAGATCGATCTGCCGGTCCAGTTCGCCAAGCTCGGCATCGCTGGCGGGAACGAATTCCATGTGGAATTCGACGCGCACTTCGTGCGGACGGCCGCGGTGCGCGGCGTCATCCACCGCATGACGCTGATGCTCATTGGTCTTGAGGATGTCGATCTTCCACTTACTCCCCATGCGCTGGGCCGCACCGCGCAATGCGGCATACACCCGCTTCTCGACCAGTTGCACGAACTGCTCTTCCTGCGGCGTGAGGTTTCTCCAGCCGCCGGCTGCGGCTGCCATCGCGCCCGGCATAGCGCCGATGATTGCTGCCACACACAGAACGGAAATGCTGAAACGTTTCACAGGCTGCTTCCCAGGCAGTACCGCACCGCGGATCATTTGCACTCGACCGTGCGGCGACCCGTCATGCTCGCGGTTGCGTTCTTATGTTACTGAAGTTTCGAGCGCGATTAAAATGGAACTCCCCTCCTTGTCGAGGAGGGGTACTGCTCACGACCTACGCCATGTCCCGTTGTGCAGGCGGAGCAAGTTCGCCCAACTGCGGCACATCTTGCCCACCGCTATTGCGGCTTGATTCCGGCAGCCTCGATTATCGGCCACCACTTCTTGATTTCGGCCTGCTGAATAGCGGCGAGCGATTCGGGAGTTTGCTTCTCGCGCGTGGCGATTTCCATCCCCTGGTTCGCGAGTCGTTCCCGCACCTTCGGATTGGCGAGCGAAGCCACCACCGCCCGGTTGACCGTATCGATGATCTCCCTGGGCGTCCCCTTCGGGGCGAACAGCCCCGACCAGAGTGAGAACTCCATGCCCCCCGGGAACCCGGCCTCCGCCATGGTTGGCACGTCAGGCAGGATCTTCATGCGCTGGGCACTGGTCACGCCCAAGGCCTTGATCGCGCCCGAGCGCACATGCGGCGCAGCAGTGGCAGGATTGAGGAATGCCATTTGGATCTGCCCGCCCATAAGATCCTGCATGATCGGTCCGGCGCCGCGATAGTGGACCGTCTGAA
>Ga0080064_1008190_pt1 | contig 10065 bp, 9 predicted proteins | sample Subgrocontami54m_FD_69260 | JGI IMG/M metagenome (GOLD analysis project Ga0080064, IMG submission 69260) | Subsurface groundwater microbial communities from S. Glens Falls, New York, USA - GMW46 contaminated, 5.4 m (SPADES assembly) (version 2) ... | reverse complement strand
CGGGGCAGCTGTTCGACATTCCCGGCGCGGCGCAAACGCCGGATGAAATCGAAGCCTCGCTCAAACACGCCGGCGCGGATGCGTCTCTCGCCACGCAAATGAAAACCGTTCTGGCCCGCTGCGATGAGCTGCGCTACGGCAAGGAAGGCGCCAGCGGGCCGCGCATGAAGGCGCAATTGCTCGACGCGGCGGAGCGCCTGATACAATCGCCGCGCTGGATTTCCGCATGATCTTCAACGCGCCGGAGCGCCTGCTTTATTTGCTGCCGGTGGCGGCGCTGGTGCTTTTGCTCGCGTGGAAGCGCGGAAAGCCCTATCTCACCCACCCTCTCCTCCTACAGATCGCGGCGCGGCTGACGCCCGCCAAGCGCTGGATTTACATCCCGCGCGGGCTGGAGCTGCTCGCGCTCGCCGCGCTTCTGCCGGCGCTGCTTACCCCCGTGCTGCCGCTCGCGCGCTATGCCGTGTCCAGCGAAGGGCTCGACATCGTTCTCACCGTCGACCTTTCCTCCAGCATGGAGGAGCCCATCGACATGATCGGCGCCTTGATGCGCGAGCGCCAAGGCATCGTGCAAAAGGAAAAGACGCGGCTCGAGGCGGTGAAGGAAGCCATGATCCGCTTCGCCGAAAGCCGGCGCACTGATCGCCTCGGCGTCGTGGTCTTTTCCGAGGAAGGCTATGTGGTCGTGCCGATGACCACGGACATACCTTATGTCTCGCGCTACCTGCGCCTGGTCGAGACCACGACGCTCGCGGGCGAAGGCCAGACCGCCATCGGCGAAGGCATCTGGACCGCCATCGAGCAGGTGCATTCGCAGTCGCGCGAAGGCGCGCGCGGCCGCAAGGGCAAGGTGATCATCGTGCTCACCGACGGCGAGAATAATGCCGGCCGCGACGTGGTGGAGGCGCTCCAGGCCGCCGGCGCCGCCGGCTTCCGCGTGCATTTCATCGGCGTCGAGGTCGACAAGGCCAAGAATGCGTCCAAAATCATCGCCGCCGTGCAGGCCACCGGCGGGAAATATTATGACGTGAGCAAGGAGCAGGAATTGCTGCAGGCCTATTTCGATATCGACCGCATCGAAAAGGCCCGCTTCATCAGCAACACGGAAGTAAAAAACGTGCCGCACTACGCGCCTTTCGCGCTGGCCGCGTTTTTCCTGTTGTTTGCCGCCCAAATGCTGCGCACCCGCGCCTATTTCACCGAGATCAGCTGACACCGCCGGGGCTGGCCCCAAACCCGCCCTGCTGTGCTACAAACAAAGCCTGAATCGGCCTCCCCCGCCCGAGGCCTTAAGCGAACGAGGAAATCATGGCCGCCGAGGAGCCCGTCACCATCCCCGCCCTGCAGCAGATGAAGCGCGAGGGCAAAAAAAGCGCGGGCATCGTGCTGTGGGATTATCAGACGGCGCTGATCGCCGAGCGCGCGGGCGCGGATTTCCTGGTGATCGGCGACTCCGTCGGCGCCAACCTCTTGGGCCACGACAATCCGCTCGAGGTCACGCTTGAAGAGATCATGGTCTTCTGCAAGGCGGTGCGCCGCGCCGCCAAGCGCGCGCTGGTGATCTGCGACATTCCCTTCGGCCCGTTGCAGGAGAGCATCGGGACCGCGCTCGCCGCCGCCGTGCGCCTGGTCAAGGAAGGCGGCGCGGACATGGTGAAGCTCGACGCCGCCGCCGAATTCCCGGAAGCGGTCACAGCCCTCACCCGCGCCGGCATTCCCGTCTTCGCGCAATTCGGGCTCACGCCGCAGACCGCGATGAAATACGGCATTCCCTATAGCGCGCAAAATTCAACCGGCGCGCAGGCGACGGCGGAGATGAGCAAGAAACTTGTTGAGGAAGCCAAAACGCTGGAAGCCGCCGGGGCGGCCATGCTCGACTTCACCAATTCCGGTCCGGTCGCCGGCCCCGCTGTCGTTCAGGCCGTGAAAATTCCGGTGATCGGCGGCTTCGGCGGCGGTCCCTGGCTCGACGGCCGCGTGCGGCTGGCGCAGACCGCCACCGGCTCCTCCGCCAAATGGATCGACTCCAAGGCCGACACTTACGTCAACACGGCGAAGCTCAGCCTCGAAGCCTTCAAGACCCTGATCGGCGACGTCCGCGCCGGCAAGCAGATCAAGGGGTGACATCTTTCGTCATTCCGGAAGCCGCGCAGCGGCTGTCCGGAATCCATAATCCCGGCGCTTGGGATCATGGCGAGACAGTGGTTATGGATTCCGGGTTCGCGCTTTCAGCGCGCCCCGGAATGACAATGAGGAAACTTCGATAACATGCCCACCACCATCATCGACGGCATCAAGACCAATTACGAAGTCCTCGGCTCCGGCCCGCCGCTGCTGATGTATTCGCCCGCGGGCTTCAACGCCGCCATGGAGACGTGGCGCACGCAGGGCGTCTACGCCAAGGTCAAGCTGCTCGATCACCTGCCGGAGAAATACACCTGCATCACCTTCGACCGGCGCGAATGCGGCCAGTCCGGCGGCCGCGTCGAGCGCGTCACCTGGGCGCATTATGTCGCGCAAGGCAAAGGGCTGCTCGACCATCTCGGCTTCAAGCAGGCGCATATCATGGGCGGCTGCATGGGCGTCTCCTGCGCCGCCGCTTTCGGCGTCATGCATCCGCTGACCACGCTCAGCCTCGTGCTCTATTGGCCGGTGGGCGGGGCGAAATATCGCCTCTCCAGTCATCAGCGCTTTGCCGAACACCTCGCCTATGTGGCGCAGAACGGCTTGCAGGCGGTGGCCGATCTCGTCGCCAAGGACGGCAAGCCCTTCAACGCCGATCCGCGCGGGGGCCCCTGGGCCTCCGTGCTCAAGACCGACAAGGCTTTCGCCGAGGCTTACGTCAAGCAGGATGTGGAGAAATACAAGCTGATCGTTGCCGGCATGGCGCGCACGCTGTTCGACCGCGACACCGCGCCCGGCGCCGAGCCCGAGGACCTGCTGCGGCTCGACACCCCTGCCCTCATCGTCCCCGGCCGCGACAATTTCCACGCCACCTCAGCCGCGCGCTATTTCGAGGAATGCCTGCCGAAGTCCGAATACTGGGACGTGCCGGTTGAGAAGCAAACGGAAGACGTGACGGCGGCAAGGGTGATGGAGTTTTTGGGGAAGGTGTAGAGTAGCGACGACATACGTAGGCCAACGGAATTACCAGCATGGATTACGACAATCTAAATGGCTTCGCGATCCGAAACGTCGGTCAAATAAATGTCATTCTCGGAAAAAACGGCTGCGGAAAGAGTCATCTTCTCAAACAAGCCGAAGCCTCTCTGAGGAACCACAATGTGGGCAGGGTACGGTATCTGAGCCCCGAACGTGCAGGGAGTCTTCAATACGATCCAAACGTCGAAAATAATATCACTACTAGTCCTGGGTGGATGGACGACACACGGCGCCGCAATCAGGCGCAGCAGTTTAAACAACAGAGCGCTGTCCTTTTCAGACGGCTGGAAATGCTGTTTTTACGTGAATTGCAAGATGATCATACGCGTCCCGGCTACTTGCCAAGGCATTTCAACGATGTAATTGCGAAGATCAATACACTATTAGATCGCGTAGCGATACGGACGTCGAAGACCGGATTTGAAATCTATGATAAGACAAGCAATCAAATAGCAACGCCTGAATCGATCAGCAGCGGCGAATCCGAATTAATTTCTCTCGCCATAGAATTTTTGGCTTTTACCAAGGAATGCGACGCTAATAAGGTCAATTTTTTGCTTATTGATGAGCCGGACGTTCATCTACATCCCGATCTACAATATCGATTAGCTCTTTTCATCTGCCAAGAGATAACGGCAGAAAATCTCATAATCATCCTCGCGACACACAGCACAGCGCTTCTAAGCTCTTTATCGCAACTTGATGAACCCAAGGTTGCGCTCATGCGCCGAGGTCAACAGGAACTTCTTTTTAAAGACGTTTCAGATATCATGGAACGTGTTTTACCTATGTTTGGTGCTCATCCGCTCTCGAATATTTTCAACGAAGCTCCGATCCTCCTAGTTGAGGGTGAAGACGATGAACGCATTTGGCAGCAGGCTGTGAGATCCTCTGAGGGAGCGATCCGGCTGTATCCATGCGTTACCGATAGCGTGGACAGACAAAACGTGTTTGAAACGCAGGCAAACGATATTATCCAGGCTGTTTACGATGGCGCGCAGGGTTATTCCTTACGCGATCGTGATAGTCAGCCAGAAGACATTAATGACATCGGCAGCATCGTAAGAATGCGACTGAGTTGTCGTACCGCTGAAAACCTAATGCTGAGTGATGACGCTCTGGCAGCAGCTAACACGAACTGGAATGATTTTCAGGCGAAAATAAAACAATTTGTTGAGGAAAGTCCGCACCATCCTTTTCATATGGCTGCCGAAAAATTTGTGGATAGCGGCCTTGATAGAAAGAATGCAGGGATAAAAGACATTCGGAACGTTCTTGTCGGTCTAATGACAAATAAGCCGTGGGAAGTGTTGGTAGGCCAAGCTATTGCCAGGATTGCTACCGGCGATCGACTGCACGGAGAGCACTCACTTGCCGCCTATCTTGGCACAAAAGTATGTAATCACCTTCTCAGGATTCAACCAGCTTAGCTGATGATGCGCCCATCCTTACACGTCCTCTTCTTGCTCGCCTTGGCCACTTCTTCCCACGCCGATCCCATCCTCTCCGCTCTCGTCGCCTCCTACCCCGATCACCTGAGCGGCTATGACGACAGCGCGATTGTCTGGAATAACGGCAAGCGCATGCCGGTGTCCGATGGCGGCCCGGATAAATCCTTCGAGCAGCGGCTCGCGCGCCCCGATATCAAGGACCAGTTCGCGCTGGCCTATCCCGCGGGCGCGGACATCAAGCCGCCCGCGCGCAATGAGGACCCGGGGCGCTTCCGCAACGAGGCTTTCTTCACCGGGATGTATGGCGACTGCCGCAAGGGCGAGGTGGGCAAGCGTCTTGAGCCTGTCGCCTGGCTGCCGCGCCACGGCGGCGGCACGATCATGGTCACGGGAGTGAACGGCGTCGCCGATCAGGTGCGCGCCATTTCGCGCGAGCTGGAGGCGCAGCCCGACCTGGTGAAATACGTCAGTCCCTCGGCGGGCGCCTATAGTTGCCGCGCGATCCTCGGCACCGGCCGCCTTTCCTTCCATTCCTACGGCGCCGCGATCGACATCAACCTGCGCTTCGCCGATTACTGGCTATGGAAGCCGGAGAAGGACGCGCCGGTCTGGCGCAACCGCGTTCCCGCGGCCATCGTGGAAATCTTCGAGCGCCACGGCTTCATCTGGGGCGGCCGCTGGTATCACTTCGACACCATGCATTTCGAATATCGCCCGGAGCTAATCGCGGTGGCGAAAGCGCGGTGACCTGTCCCGTCATTCCGGGGCTCACCGAAGGTGAGAACCCGGAATCCAGCGGCGGGCAACAGCTCTCGTCATGCCCGCGCTTGTCGCGGGCATCTCGCTTAGGGACGCACTTTTTCTGAGTCATTCCGGGGCTCACCGAAGGTGAGAACCCGGAATCCAGCGGCGGGCACAGAATTTGTTTCTGGATTCCGGGTCCATGCCTTCGGCATGTCCCGGAATGACGGTTGAAAAATAAACTTATCCCCGCCCTCCAAACCGCACTTATCTTTCTCGCGCTCGGTTCGCTGAGGGGCGTCATCATGAGACGTTCGGATGGTGGAGCCGGGTGCGGTGCCCGCGGGCGGGATTCGTAACCCCGCGCTCGGGCGGCGCCGGACCCCGACCCCCGGCCACTAGGAGCCGGGCACTAGGAGCTAGTAGCCGGCCAGCACGTAAGTGCTCCCGGCGAGCGCGGGACGGACGCCGAAAAGCACCGCGGCGGAGCGCCGAAGGGCGTGCGCCTTTTCCAAAAGGAAAGGCGCGCCGTGGTCGAAAGGCCGCGGCTCTGTGAAGTTGAAGCGCCCTCTCGGCGCTCCGCTCCCCTCATTTTTTTGAGGGAAGCAAAGAAGGGATACGGCGCGCCCGCGCCGCAAAAAAAACAGGGCGGGCGGAGCGTTGGCTTTCTCTCCGCCCTCATCCTGAGGAGCCCGCGTAGCGGGCGTCTCGAAGGATGATCACATGGTTCGAGACGCGTGCTGCGCACGCTCCTCACCATGAGGATAAAATAAGTGGCTGTTTGAAAATCGAATCCGGCTGAAGCGAGCGCGGCGCTCTCTTTCACCTCTCCCCGCGCGCGGGAAGAGGGAAAAGAAAAAGCCTCACGTGATCTTCATCGGTATCGCGCCGAGGAAATCCTGCTTGCCGATCTCCACGCCGCAATGGCGCAGGATGGCGTAGGCGACCGTGCAATGGAAATAAAAGTTCGCCAGCGCGAAGTGGTTGAGATAATCGACGCCCTTCATCTGCGCCTTGCGCTCGGGGCCGAGTGGAAAGTTGATTTCGCGCTCACTGGCCTGGTCGATCACCGCCCGGTCCAGCGTCTTGATAAAGGCCACGGTCTTGGCGATGCGCGCCTTTAGTTCGTCGATGGTGTTTTCGGTGTCCTCCTGGCGTTGCGGCTCCACCCCGGCGAGGCGCGCGCAGCCCCTGTTGGCGAAATCGCAAGCCAGTTGCACCTGCCGCTTCATCTCGAACATGTCCGGCGTCAGCCGCGTATTCAGCAGCACCGGCACGTCGAGTTTCTTCGCCGCTGCATGGGCCGCCGCTTTGTCGAGAACGCCCGAGAGCGCGTTGAGACCAATCTCAAAAACCGGCACGGAAGCCTGAGACATGGAGAAAGGCATGGGTTACCTCGTTTGCTGGAAATCAGGTGGATTACTTGGGAGGCGGCAAGCGCAGGGCGGCAAGTGCGGCTTTGGCAACCTGCACGTCCTGCTCGATCTCGGCGCCGCCGGCCGCCACCGCGCCGATAACCTGGCCGTCGACGATAATCGGAAAGCCGCCGGGGATATTGGTGAAGTCGCCCATGCGCACGGCCATGCTCAGCGCCTTTTCTTCCGGCGCATAGCCTGTCGGCTGCTTCTGCGAGGCCGAAGTGATGGCCTTGCGTTGCGTCGTGATGATGGCGAAGTGCTTGGCGCCGTCCATCAAGAGGAAAGCGATCAGGCGGCAGCTTGCGTCCACCACCGCCAGCGCCACCTTGCAGCCCAGCTCATTGGCTTTCGCAACGCCGGCCTGAATCATTTTCAGGCTGGCTTCTTCCGTCAGCCGGTGGGTGGGGACCAAGTCGGGCATGGGCGAGTCCTAAAAGTTCGTCATTCCGGGGCCGAGCGCAGCGAGGAACCCGGAATCCATAACCCCAGTGCGCGAGTATGGATTCCGGGTTCGCCACTTCGTGGCGCCCCGGAATGACAAAGGAAGCACTGCGAGCCTACACCGTCGCGTGGGTCTTGCCGAGACGCGAGGTCAGCGCCTCTTTCGCCGCGTCCTTGAACGCCTGGTCCGGCGGCAACACGATCGAGGCCGAGCGCACCTTCTGATGCTCGGGATCGACGCCCGGCGGCGTGACGCCCTTCTCCACCAGCGCCTTGGCCGCCCGCATCAGGCGGTGCCGCGCCATGATGATGCCGTTGTCGGTGGAAACGAGGTTCTCCTTGGTGCGGTCGCAGATCGGGCCCATGCTTTCCTGCAACGAGGAATCCTGGATCGCGAAGCCGGCGATGCCGCTGTAATATTTTCCGGCCTTCTGCGCGGCGCGATCCATCAGATAGTCGTTGTCCTTGTTGGCAAGCGGGCGGAAGCTGCCGGGCGTATATTTGCAATGCACGCCCGCGCCGTTCTTCATGTCGTTGACTTCGCGCTCCAGCAGCTTGCGTGTCGGATGGAAGTCGTAGCTCCAGGCCCAGCAATTCTCGTCGTCGATCGGAATCCAGAAGTGGCCGTGGATCGGATGGTCGCCACGCGGCGGGATCATGGTGAAGGTCGGCATTACCCAAGGCGTGATGCGCCAGTAATAGTTGCCGTTCTCGGCATTGCGCCGCGCGCCGATATAGAGGCCGCCCGGCTGCTCCACCACTTCGAAATGCGGGCGCGTGTCTTTCAGATTATATTCGTTGCCCTTGGCGCCCTTGAACAGCGGATCGGTGCCGAGGTCGCCGCGATGCAGGAAGGAGACGTGGCTGGAATCGATGCCGCCTTCCATCGCCTGCAACCAGTTGGATTCCTGCCAGCGCTTGGAAATGAAAGTTTGCTCCGGCGGCACCATGGCGAATTCCCATTCCGGCAGCGGCGGCTGCTTTTCCGGCGGGCCCATATAGGCCCACAGCACGGAACCGCGCTTCATCAGCGGATAGGATTTCAGCTTGATCTTCTGGCAGAAGCCGCTTTCCGGCGCTTCCGAGGGAACGTCGATGCATTGGCCGTCGGTGTTGTATTTCCAGCCGTGATACGGGCAGCGCAGGCCTTTTTCCTCATTGCGGCCGAACCAGAGCGAGACGCCGCGATGCGCGCAGAATTCGTCGATCAGGCCGTACTTGCCCTCGGTGTCGCGGAACGCCAGCAGGCGCTCGGACAAAACCTTCACCCGCACCGGCGGGCATTCATTCTCCGGCAGTTCCTCCGCCATCAGCACCGGCAGCCAATAGCTGCGGAAAAGCTGGCCCATGGGCGTGCCGGGGCCGGTCTGGCTGACGAATTCGTTCTGTTCTTTCTTGAGCATCGAGTCCTTCCGTCATGCAGGCGCGCAGCGTTCCTCTATGTAGAACGCGGTTCGGTCTTAGAATAAGCAAGCCGGCGCGCCTGAGCAAGCGTCCCTGCATTGTTAATCCGTCATTCCGGGGCGTCGCGAAGCGGCGAACCCGGAATCCAGCAGCACGGCAGAACTCGCATCTGGATTCCGGGTTCGCCCAGCTTCGCTAGGCGTCCGGAATGACGAAGCAGGTTCGGGCTATTTGCGGCCGGCCAGCGTCCGCGCCTTGTCCAGCGTGGCGAAGCTGCGCGGCGCGCCGCACATGAAGTAGCGCCAGCCTTCGGCGATGATCTGTTCCGCGTTGGACGTTTCCAGATGCGGATGGCCGGCGATGACCTTGTGCTGCTTGCAGATGGAGAGAACCTGCGCCTTCGCTTCCATCAGGAGCTTGTGCTCGGTCTGGCGCGGGATGCCGAGTTCCTGGCTCAAGTCGCCTTCGCCGATCAGCACGCAGCCGATGCCGGGGACATTTTTCAGCATGTCCGGCAGATTCTTGATGCCTGTCGTGTCCTCAATCTGGATGGTGACGAAGATCTCGCCTTGCGGCGCCAGCGGCCACACATCGGCGCGCGCGTAATACTCTTCCTGCGAGACACCCCAATAGCGCGCAGCCGTCGCCGGGCCATCACCGCGAATGCCCTGCGGCTCATACAGCGGCTTGTCCTTCAGGCGCGGATAGCGGCAGGCGGCGACGGCGTTGTAGGCTTCCTCGACGGTCGAGATATGCGGCCACACCACGCCGTAGCAGCCGATGTCCAGCGCCTGCTTGGCGAGGAACTGGTTCATCTCCACGCCGTTGGCGGGAATGCGCGCAGTCGGCGTCACAGCCGGCGCCACTGAGCCGGACTTCGCGATCTGCCCGCGGTTGAGAAGATATTGCAGGGTGTCGCGCAGCGCCTGCGGGTCCCAGGGGCGATGCTCGCCCTCGAAGATGATGCCGTCGTATTTCGACGCCTGCAGGTCGACCGCGGTCTCAATGTTAATCGTCGCAAACAACGAAAAGGCGCTCTGGCCGGATTCCAGCGCGCGGATAATGCCGTTGAGGCGGGGAAGCGTGGACAATTCAGTCTCCTTGCAACGTGACGGTCAAACTTTTTTAGCAGGCTTGCCGCGTTTCGCGAGCAACTTGTCGAGCCGCGGATAAACTTTGCGCGCATTGCCTTCGAAGATCTTGTAACGGTCGGCCTCGCTGAGGCTCTTCACCTGGTCCACATATTTCTTGGTGTCGTCGTAATAGTGGCCGGTGTTCGGATCGATGCCCCTCACCGCCCCCACCATTTCCGAGGCGAACAGGATATTGTCGATCGGAATAACCTTGGTAAGCAGCTCGATGCCCGGCAGGTGATACACGCAGGTGTCGAAATACACGTTGTTCAGCAGGTATTCGACCAGCGGCGGCCTTTTCATATCCTGCGCCAG
>Ga0080064_1008189_pt1 | contig 10065 bp, 6 predicted proteins | sample Subgrocontami54m_FD_69260 | JGI IMG/M metagenome (GOLD analysis project Ga0080064, IMG submission 69260) | Subsurface groundwater microbial communities from S. Glens Falls, New York, USA - GMW46 contaminated, 5.4 m (SPADES assembly) (version 2) ... | reverse complement strand
CGCCCGCACCGCTCCGCCGATCACCGAGCGGATCCGACGGCGCAGCCGCCCGGCCTCCGCCGCGGACAGGGTGCGGGCGCGGCGCTTGGGCGCGATGCCGGCCTGGTAGAGCACCTCGTCGGCGATCCAGTTGCCGATCCCGGCCGCGAAGGCCTGGTCGAGCAGCACCGCCTTGATCGGCGCGTTGCGCTCGCGGAGCATCGCGTGGAACCGCGCCGGGGTCGGCAGCGCCCGCCAGGCATCGAAGCCGAGCGCGCTGATCGGCGGCTCGGTGGGCGGGTCCTGGCGCAGCCGGATGCGGCCGAGCCGCCGGCCGTCCGCCAGGGCCAGCTCGCCGCCGCCCGCGAAGCGCAGGTGCAGCTTGGTGAACCGCGGCGGCCAGTCCGGCCGGTTGTTTGTTCTGATCTTGGGCCCGTCCGAGACGAGGCGTACCGCGCGGCCCGCGGGGAGGTGAATGCCCCCGGTCATGCCGAAGTGCAGGCACGGCCACGGCCGCCGGTCCAGCTCGAGCCAGAGGTGCTTGCCGTGACGTCGCACCGCCTTCACGCGGCGGCCGACCAGAGCGCGGCGGAAGCGGGCGGAGGCCACACCTTCGAAGACGATCGGATCGTCCGCGACGTAGACTTCGACTATGCGGCGGCCCGCCGCTGCGTGGTGGGCCGCGCGCCGGGCCGCTTCGACCTCGGGCAGCTCGGGCATTGTCCGATCAGCCGGCGCTCAGCCGTCGCCGAGCTGGGGCGCGGCCCCGCCGTCGATCACGATCGTCTCGCCGGTCATGAACGAGGACGCGGCGGAGGCGAGGAAGATGCACGGGTAGGCGATCTCCTCCACCTTGCCCCAGCGACCCATGCCGACGCGGCTCGCCACCGTGTCGTAGGCCTTCTTGGCCGCGGCCGGGTCCTGCTTGGTGAGCACGCCCAGGTAGCCCTCGGTCTCGACCGGGCCCGGCGCGATGCAGTTCACCCGCACGCCCTTGCGGCCCCACGCCATGCCGAGCGCGCGCGTGAAGTTGATCACCGCGGCCTTGGAGGCCCCGTAGTGCGACATCATGGTCGAGCCGTAGACGCCCGCGATGGACGAGATGTTGATGATCGAGCCGCCGGCCGGCTGGTCCATCATCTGCTTGCCCGCCCACTTGCAGCCGAAGAAGGTGCCGTTCAGGTTGATGCCGACCACCGTGTTCCAGCCGTTGGCCGAGATGTCCTCGACCTTGGCGCGGAAGGACGCCCCCGCGTTGTTGACCATGACGTCGAGGCGCCCCATCTCCTTCACGGTGCGCTCGACCAGGCCCTTCACCTGATCCTCCTGGCGGACGTCGAGCGCCACGCAGAAGGAGCGGCGGCCCAGCTTCTGGATCTCGGCGGTGACCGGCTCGAGGTTCTCGAGCTTGCGGCTCGCGATCACCACGTCGGCGCCCGCGCGGGCGAACTCGAGCGCGATGGACTTGCCGATGCCGACTCCGCCGCCGGTGACGATGGCGACCTTGTCCTCGATCGAAAACGGCGACGCGGCCATGGCTCCTCCGGGCCTTCTTCCTCTCCCCTCTGGGGTCTGATCTCCCTCTCCCCTCTGGGGGAGAGGGCAGGGTAGGGGAGACGGTCCACGAACGCGCGGATTATACCCAGTCGGCGGGCGGCGCGCTCTCGAAGACGACCTGCCGCTGCGTTGCCGGATGCACGAAGCCGAGCCGCGTGGCGTGCAGACAGAGCCGCCCGACGCTGCCCCGAGCGCCGCCGTGGGCGACGTCGCCGACGATCGGCCAGCCCGCCTCGGCGAGCTGCACGCGGATCTGGTGCCGGCGCCCCGTGCCGAGGCGCAGCTCGAGCAGGCTGCCCTCGCGCCGTCGCCTGAGCACACGGTAGTGGGTGATGGCCTGGCGGCCCTTCTCGGCCGAGCGCACCCGCAGCATGCGGTCCTCCGCGAGCTTGCTCTCGAGCGTGCCCCGCTCGTCGGGCGGCCCGCCCTCGACCAGGGCCAGGTACACGCGCTCGACGTTCCGCGCCTCGAACTGCGCCTGGAGGGCCCGCTTCGTCTCCTCGGACTTGGCGAAGACGAGCAGCCCGGACGTCTCGCGGTCGAGCCGGTGGACGATGAACGGCCGCTGCCGCTTGGCCGCCAGGTAGTCCCAGAGCTGGCGGTACGCGGTGCGCTCCCGCTCGCGGTCGGTGGCGATCGTGAGGAGGCCGGACGGCTTGACCACGACGAGGATCGCGTCGTCCTCGTGCACGAGCGAGAGGCCGCGCGGGAAGGGCACGGCCCGCCGCGCGGCGAGCGCGACGGTGTCGTCGGGGGCCAGCACGAGCCGGCCGTCGCGGGCCGGGCGGCCGTTGACCTCCACACGCCCCGCCTCGAGCCACTGCTTGAGGCTCCGGCCCGAGGCCTCCGGGTAGAGGGTGCGCAGCCGCTCGAGCAGCGTCACTCGCTTCGGAGCACGCCGAGCGGGCGGCGGTCGAGCAGGCGCCGGGTGCCGAGGAAGCCCACCAGCAGAGCGAGCGCGGTGGCGGTGGCCACGCCGCCCAGCAGCGTGCCGGGCGCCCAGCGCCAGGGCACCTCGAGCGCGAAGCGGAGCACCGCCCAGGCGAGGAGCGCGGCCAGCGCGCTGCCCGCGAGCCCGGCCGCGGCGCCGAGGAGCGCGTATTCCACCGCGAAGACCCGGGAGACGAAGCCGCGGGTCGCGCCGAGCGCTTTCAGGATCACGGACTGGTAGAGCCGCTGCTGCCGGGTGATGGCGAGCGCGCCCGCCATCACGATGAGCCCGGCCCCGATGCTGAAGGCGGCCACCAGCCGCACCGCGAGCGCGATCTGGTCGAGCATGGCGCTGACGCGCTCGAGCACTTCCCGGATGGGGATCGCGGTGATGTTCGGGAAGGCGGCCACCACCGCGGACTGCAGCCGGTTCTCCTCGTCGGGCCGGGCCCGCACGGTGGCGATGAAGGTGCTCGGCGCGCCGTCCAGCGCGCCCGGCGAGAAGATCACGAAGAAGTTGGAGGTGAGCGAGCGCCAGTCCACGTGACGGAGGCTCGTGACCCGCGCGCTCACCGGCACCCCCTGGATGTCGAAGGTGAGCGTGTCGCCCAGCCCCACCCCGAGCTGGCGGGCGATCTCCTCCTCGACCGAGATCAACGGCTCGCGGGCCGCCTCCTCGGGCGTCCACCAGCGGCCGGCCACGACCGTGTTGTGCCCGGGCGGTTCCTTGGCCCAGGTCAGCACGTACTCGCGCGTGAGATACCACGCGTCGTCACGCCGCGACCGCTCGGCCGCCGTGATCGGGGCGCCGTTCACCGCGGACAGGCGCGAGCGGACCACCGGGATCAGCTCGGCGGGCGCCGTCGCGCCCTGGGCCGCCACGAGTCGCGCGAAGGGCTCGGCCTGGTCGATCTGGATGTCGATGAAGAAGAAGGCGGGCGCGCGGCCGGGGGCGCGGTCCACGAGCTGCGCGCGCAGGCTCCGGTCGAGCAGGGCGATGGAGACGATCAGCATCACGGCCAGGCCGAGCGAGACCAGCACCGGGCCCGCGTGGCTGCCGGGGCGGTGGAGATTGGCCGCGCCCTGCCGCCAGGCCGGCGAACGCCAGCGCACGCGGCGGGCCAGCGCGATGACCAGGCGGGCGCCCAGGGCCAGCAGCAGCAGGGCGGCGGCGAGGCCGCCCGCGAACAGCGCGCCGATCTTCCAGGAGCCGGCCTGCCAGAGCGCGAGCGCGGCGAGGCCGCCCGCGATCGGGAGCGCGGTCGCCCACGGCCGGCGGCCGCGCAGGCGCGGCTCGATGTCCATTCGCAAGATGAGCGCCGGGGGGACGTGGCGGATCTGCAGCAGCGGCCAGAGCGCGTAGAGCAGGGTCACGCCCACCCCCATCGCGAGGCCGCTCAGCACCGCGCGGAGCGAGAAGGACAGCGTCAGCTCGATCGGCAGCAGGCGCGTGAGCGTGGGCGCGAGCAGGGGCTGGACCGCGCTGCCCAGGAGCGCGCCGAGCGCGCTGCCGCCCAGCCCGAGCAGCGCCGTCTGCAGCAGGTACGCGGCGAGCAGCGGCCGCCAGCCGGCGCCGAGCGCCTTCAGGATGGCGATCGAGGCCAGCTTCTGCCGGACGAAGGCGTTCACGCTCACCGCCACCCCGATGCCGCCCACCATCAGCGCCACGAGCCCGGTGAGCCCCAGGTACATGGTGAGCTGGTCCCAGAACCGCCGCAGCCCCGGCTGGGCCTGGCCATAGGTCGTGACGCGCTGGCCGGCGGGCAGCCCCTCGGCGAGCCGGTCGCGGAAGGCCTGGGCGTCGCGGTCCTCGGGCAGGCGGAAGAGGGTGCGGTAGCGCACGCGGCTGCCGGGGCGGACCAGCCCGGTGCGGTCGAGATCCTCGGCCGCGATCAGCACCCGCGGACCCAGGGAGAAGACGCCGATCGCGCGGTCCGGCTCCTTCTGGATGACGCCGGCGATGGTCAGCTCGACGTCGCCCACCCGGAAGCGCTCGCCGATCCGGAGCCCGAGGCGGGCGAGGAGCGAGTCGTGCACGAGCGCGCGGCCGCCGCCGATCAGGGCCTCGAGCGGGCGCGCCGGCTCGGTCACGAGCGCGCCGTAGAACGGATAGCCCGGCTCCACCGCCTTGAGCTCGACGATGTGGCTCCGCGTCGGCCCCGACTGGGCCATGGCCACCAGCTCCCGCACGCGCGTGGTCGCCCCGCGCGCCCCGCCCCCCCACCGCTCCGCGATCAGGGCGGCTGCGTCCTCGGGCAGGGGCTGGGTGCTCCGGATCTCGACGTCGCCGCCCATCAGCGACTTGGCCGAGCGCGCGACGGTGCGCTCGAGACTGTCCGCGAAGCTGCCCACCCCGACCAGCGCGCTCACCCCGAGGGTGATGCAGGCGAAGAAGTAGCCGAAGTGACGCCACGCCCCCCGCGTCTCCCGCCAGGCGAGCATGAGGACGAAGCGGCTCACTCGTCGCTCACGATGCGGCCGTCGCGCAGCGTGACCACGCGGTCGGCGTGGGCGGCCAGCGCCGCGTCGTGGGTCACCAGCACGAGCGTGCTGCCGAGGCGGCGATTCATGCCCACCAGCAGCTCGATGATCCGCTTGCCGGTGGCCGAGTCGAGATTGCCGGTGGGCTCGTCGGCCAGGAGGAGCGCGGGCCGGCGCGCCATCGCGCGGGCCACCGCCACGCGCTGCTGCTCGCCGCCCGAGAGCTGCACCGGGTAGTGGTGTGCGCGCTCGGCCAGGCCCACCTCGGCGAGCAGCGCGGCCGCGCGCGCGGCCGCGCCGGCGTCACCGGCCAGCTCGAGCGGCACCGCCACGTTTTCCTGCGCGGTGAGCGTGGGGAGCAGGTGGAAGGACTGGAACACGTAGCCCACGTGGTCGCGCCGGAAGCGCGCGAGGCCGTCCTCGTCGAGCGCGGTGACGTCGACGCCCGCCACCTCGATCCGGCCGGCGGTCGGCTGGTCGAGCCCGGCGATGAGGCCGAGCAGCGTGGACTTGCCGCTGCCCGAGGGGCCCGCGATGGCGAGGAACTGGCCGGCGGGTACGTCGAGGGAGACGTCGGTGAGCACGTCCACGCCGCGCCCGCCGCTCGCGAGGCGCATGGAGAGCCCGCGGACGCGGATCATGATGGCGTTCATACTACACTAGCGCCATGCGGGCGCTCCTCGGGCTGCTCCTCTTGGTCGCGCAGCTCGCCGCGTTCGCGCCCGCGCGGGCCCCCGCGCAGGCTGACGACCGCGTGATCGTGGCCTTCGGCGACAGCCTCACCGCCGGCCTCGGGGTGCCGGCCGATCAGACGTATCCCGCGCTCCTCGGCGAGCGGCTCCGGCGCGAGGGCTACGCGTACAAGGTCGTCAACGCCGGGGTGTCGGGCGACACCACCGCGGGCGGCCTGCGGCGCGTGGACTGGGCGCTCCGGCTCAAGCCCGAGATCGTGATCCTGGAGCTGGGGGTCAACGACGCCTTGCGCGGCCAGAACCTGGCCTCGGTGCGCGCCAATCTCGACCAGCTCGTGGCGCGCTTCCAGGCCGCGGGCGCCCGCGTGCTGGTCGCGGGCATGCGCCTGCCCCCGAACTACGGCACCCCCTACGCCGAGGACTTCCTCCGGCTCTTCGGCGAGGTGGCGCGCGCGCGCAACGCGCCCCACATCCCGTTCTTCCTCGACGGCGTCGGCGCCATCCCCCACCTCAACCAGGCCGACGGCATCCACCCGACCGCGGAGGGCTATGCGATCGTCGTCAACCATCTGTGGCCCTACCTCGTACCGCTCCTGCGCAAGTAGCCCGTTTAGTTTTTTGAGCTCTCCATATGCGGGGGCCCAGACATGGCCCCCGCACTCCCCCAGGACGGCAGTCGACCGTTTCGAATCTGCAGTCGACCGTTTCGAATCTGCGGTCGACCGGGTTCGTCGCCTATTGCCAGAAACGCCTTTCCCGACTACTATATGGCCGTCATTTGATCGCTAACGCCGCCACCCCACAAGGGGAGCTCATGAGCACACCGACCGGAGAGTTCTCACTCGAGGCCAAGTACACCCAGGAGCGCGGACGCGTCTATCTGTCCGGCATCCAGGCGCTGGTCCGGCTGCCGCTGGACCAGCATCGCGCCGACATCCGGCGGGGCCTCAGGACGGCGACGTTCATCTCGGGCTATCGCGGCTCGCCCCTCGGCGGGCTCGACCAGACGCTGGAGCGGATGACCACGCTGCTCCGAGCCCACGACGTCGTGTTCTCCTCCGGGCTCAACGAGGATCTGGGGGCCACCGCGGTCTACGGCAGCCAGATGGCAGGGCTCTTCCCGAAGCCCCGGTACGACGGCGTGCTCGGCATGTGGTACGGCAAGGCGCCGGGGGTGGACCGCACCGGCGACGTCTTCAAGCACGCCAACTACGCGGGCGTGGGCAAGAACGGCGGCGTGCTCGCGCTGGCCGGGGATGATCCGCTGTCCAAGTCCTCCACGCTGCCCAGCCACTCCGAGGTCGCGCTGTACGACGCGCTGATGCCCACCATCTACCCGGGCAACGTGCAGGAGATCCTCGACCTGGGCCTGCACGGCTTCATGCTCTCGCGGGTGTCGGGGCTCTGGGTGGGCGCCAAGATCGTCACGAACGTCGCGGACGAGGCGGGCACCGCCGAGGTGGATCCGGAGCGGGTGAGCCCGATCATCCCGGTGGTCGAGCTCGACGGCAAGCCCTTCCAGCACCAGATCAACGTGAACCTGATCCCGCCCTACGGCCTCGACATGGAGCGCACCCTCCATCTCGCGCGCCTGGAGCTGGCCCGGCGCTACGCGTACGAGAACAAGCTCAACCGGATCACGGTGCCGTCACCGAACGCGTGGTTCGGCATCGTCACGAGCGGCAAGACCTACTACGACGTCCGCCAGGCGCTCGCCGAGCTCGGGCTCGACGACGGGGCGCTGCGCCGCTACGGCATCCGCATCCTCAAGATGGGGATGCTGTTCCCGATGGAGCCTCGGATCGTCCGCGAGTTCGGACGCGGCCTGCAGGAGATCCTCGTCGTCGAGGAGAAGCGCTCGTTCGTCGAGATGTTCTGCAAGGACGTCCTCTACAGCCTCATGGACCGGCCGCAGGTGGTGGGCAAGCTCGACGAGGAGGACCGGCCGCTGCTGTCGCCCGTCGGCGAGCTCGACTCCGACCTCATCGCGCGGGCCATCGCCCGGCGCCTCGCCCGCCGCGTCAGGATCGACTCGGTGGAGGCGCGCATCCAGCACCTCGACGAGCTCAAGCGCCGGCCGAAGACGCTCACCCTCGCTCGCACCGCGTTCTTCTGCTCGGGCTGCCCGCACAATCGCTCCACCGTGGTGCCCGAGGGCAGCGTGGCCGCCGCGGGCATCGGCTGTCACGGCATGGCGATGGGGATGGACCGCGGCATCATCGGAGTCACCCACATGGGCGCGGAGGGCGCGCAGTGGGTCGGCATCGCGCCGTTCACCGAGACGCCGCACCTCTTCCAGAACATCGGCGACGGGACGTTCTTCCACTCGGGCAGCCTCGCGCTCAACTACGCGGTGGCCTCCGGCGTGAACATCACCTACAAGATCCTCTACAACGGCGCGGTGGCGATGACCGGCGGCCAGCACGCGGCGGGGGCCCTGCCGATCCCCGCGCTCAGCCGGCGCCTCGAGGCCGAGGGGGTCAAGCGCATCATCATCACCAGCGACGATCCCGCCAAGTACTCGGGGGTGTCGATCGCGGGCAACGCGGAGGTCTGGCATCGCGACCGGCTGCTGGAGGCGCAGTCGATGCTCGCGGGCATCAGCGGCGTCACCGTGCTGATCCACGACCAGCACTGCGCGGCGGAGAAGCGGCGGCTGCGCAAGCGCGGCAAGATGATCGACCCGCAAACGCGGGTCTTCATCAACGAGCGCGTGTGCGAGGGGTGCGGCGACTGCGGCAAGAAGTCGAACTGCCTGTCCGTGCAGCCGATCGACACCGAGTTCGGGCGGAAGACCGCGATCCACCAGTCGTCCTGCAACAAGGACTACTCGTGCCTGCTCGGCGACTGCCCGTCGTTCCTCACCATCGAGGGCGCCGGGACGGCGCCCAAACGGGAGCGGAGGGTGACCCCGCTCGACGTCGAGCTGCCCGAGCCGGTCCTGAAGGTGCCGGCCGAGGAGTTCGCGCTCCACATGATGGGTATCGGCGGCACCGGGGTCGTCACCATGAACCAGATCCTCGGCACCGCGGCCATGCTCGACGGCCGGCAGGTGCGCGGGCTGGACCAGACCGGGCTCAGCCAGAAGGGCGGGCCGGTGGTCTCCGACCTCAAGATCGGCTCCGAGCCGATCGAGCGCGCCAACAAGGTCTCCGCGGGGTCCGCCGATCTCTACCTGGGCTTCGACCTCCTGGTGGCCACCGATCCGAGCAATCTGGACAAGGCGGAATCGGGCCGCACGATCGCGGTGGTGTCCACCAGTCAGATCCCCACCGGCCAGATGGTGGTGGACACCGCGGTGCACTTCCCCGAGCTCAGCAGCATGCTGATGAGCATCGACCGGGTGACGCGAAAGGATCCCAACGTCTATCTCGACGCCCAGGCCATCGCGGAGGCGCTCTTCGGCGACCACATGGCGGTGAACCCGATCATGCTGGGGGCGGCCTACCAGGCGGGTGCGCTGCCGATCTCGGCCGCGTCCATCGAGCGCGCCATCCGCATCAACGGCGTCGCGGTCGAGATGAACCTGCTCGCCTTCCGGTGGGGGCGGATGGCGGTGGTGGATCGCAAGCAGGTGGAGGCGGCGGTCACCCAGGCCACCGCGCAGGCCGTCGAGCCGGCCCGCGCGCTGAGCGCGGTGGCGCGCGCGCTGGTGGATCGGGTGGAGGCGTCGGGGGAGCTGAGACGCCTGCTCGAGATCCGGGTGCCCGAGCTGATCGCGTACCAGAACGCGGCCTACGCGGGCGAGTACGTGGACTTCGTCCGCCGCGTGGCGCTGGTCGAGGTGGCGCGCGCCCCGGGCAGCGTCGGGCTCGCGGAGGCGGTCGCGCGGCACCTCTACAAGCTGATGGCCTACAAGGACGAGTACGAGGTGGCGCGCCTGCATCTCGACGCGGCGCTCGCCGCGCAGGTCCAGGCGAAGTTCGGCCAGAAGGTCCGGACCTACTGGCACCTGCACCCGCCGCTGCTGCGCGCGCTCGGCCTCAAGAAGAAGATCCGGCTCGGCGCCTGGTTCGCGCCCGCCTTCCAGCTCTTGAAGTCCATGAAGGGGCTGCGCGGCACCGCCCTGGACCCCTTCGGCTACGCGGAGGTGCGGCGGGTGGAGCGGGCCCTGATCGGCGAGTACCGGCAGCTCGTGGAGACCGCGCTGGTGCGGCTCAGCCCCGTCACCCACGGCGCGGCGGTGACCCTGGCCGAGCTGCCCGACGAGATCCGCGGCTACGAGCACCTCAAGCTCGAGAGCGTGGCGCGGTTCCGGGAGAAGGCCAAGCAGCTCATTGCGCAGCTCAACTGAACGGGAGGGCACTCAACGGTGAGACCACTACTGTTGCTCGGGGTGGCCGCGATGCTGGCCGGATGCGCGAGCGCGCCGGCCGACAGGGGACCGCTCTCGGCGGAGGCGATCCTCAAGGACAAGGACGGCAAG
>Ga0080064_1008187_pt1 | contig 10068 bp, 10 predicted proteins | sample Subgrocontami54m_FD_69260 | JGI IMG/M metagenome (GOLD analysis project Ga0080064, IMG submission 69260) | Subsurface groundwater microbial communities from S. Glens Falls, New York, USA - GMW46 contaminated, 5.4 m (SPADES assembly) (version 2) ... | reverse complement strand
GGCCGGTCGCAAAGTCGGCTACGCGAAGCTCGCCCCAACCACCCCCCGCGACCTCGATGTCGACTTTGCGTCGACTCAGGGAATTGCCTCGACTGCTCCCTTTGCCTCCGGCTTTGATCTGGTTGCCATAGACGGCCCTCTCGCCAGCGCCGCTGCCTCCGAAGCGGCGACGGTGCTCGTCGTCCATTATCAACCTGGCCTGGACATCGCCGCTATCGCCGCAGCCTGTGACCCCTTCAAGGGCAAATTCTTAGGCATCGTCCTCAACGCCGTTCCAGAGCTCGCCCTACCCGCTGTCAAAACCGAAATCGTGCCCGCTTTGACCCAGGCCGGGCTAACCGTCCTTGGCCTGCTACCTGAAGATCGCCAACTCCTGGCCCGCACCGTGCATGAGTACAATCGCCGCCTCGCTGGCAAGATCCTCAACAGCGCCGAGAACGCCGACGCCCTGGTTGAGAATATCCTCGTCGGTGCCATGGTCACCGACTCCAGCGAGTTCTACTACAGCCGGCGCGAGAACAAGGCCCTCATCACCCGCGGCGATCGCCATCACATTGCTCCCATCCAGGCTGCTCACATGGACGGGGCTGGCGCCGCCGACGCGAGTATTGTTGCCGAGCTGGCCGTTGTCGTTCTTGCCCCAGGCCCAGACGGTCTTATCCGACTTCAACGCCAGGCTGTGGTCATGACCCGCCGCGATCGCCACCACATCGCTGATGTCCCTGACCTGGACTGGAGACCGAGTGTCCACATCCGCGGGGTTGCCGCACTGGCCGCGATCGTTCGATCCCCATGCCCAGACGTGGCCATCCGCCGCCAGCGCCAGGCTGTGCGTTCCGAACGCGGCGACAGCCCGTGCTCCCACCAGTCCTGTCAGGGCGTGCGGCTTGGTGCGGCTCGCTACGCTACCGTCCCCCAGTTGGCCGAAGGCATTCCAGCCCCAGACGAACGGGACCGTCACCGGAGGTACCGGATGCGCCCCTGCAGGGAGGCCCGGCACCAACTCGAGAAGGAACAACGGGCACGTGACAACGTTCCTGATGTACTTTGACGCGCGCTTTTCCATTGGATTTCCTCCTTCTTCCAGAAAACACACCCTGCAATAGAGACACTGGCTGTCTGAGACGATGCCTGCTCGTTATCCGGGACCGCCCGTGGCGACAGACAAATCCTCTCGACGCGGCTCACCCGAGCGTCACGGCGGATGGTCTGTAGTCGGTCGTCGCTGCGCTTCAGCGTTGTGGAGCAGTCGCGCCGGGGGATGGCCAGGACGAATGTGATGAGAAACGCCAGGCGGTAACGCAGGCTGAACAGACAGATCACAACGCATAGCCCCACCCCCCTCCCCAGAACCCACTTGCTACGCCGCGCTGCCCAAGAGTATGAGTGACAGACGAACCGCTGCCATTATAACATTTTTCGTATGATAGTTTCGCATGGAGTGCTATCTTCGTAATATTTGGTGTATGAGATAGCAATACACCATTCAGAAGCTGTAGGACAGATTGTGAGCCAGAACGATAGATACACGTATGACATCTTTTCAAAAGTCATACGAAAGGAATCCGGAGAGGATTACACCACCTCTATCCCCTCTACCTTGTGGAAGGAGAGGGGATAGAGGTGGGTGATGAACCAGCTACTTCTTTTTGCGCCTGATGAGCCTGGTCTGGATGTAGGAGTTGCCGAACATGGGCAGGTGGACGGAGTGGTACCCGCCCGGCCCGCCGGCCACGATGATGGCGACCTGCTCGGCCCGCGCCAGGAAGCGGACATAGCCGTTCTCTATCTGGCCGTTCTCCCGCGAGAGCATCGTGTCCGTGCGTATTTTGGGCAGCCAGTCCACGGATATCTTCAGGTTGTCCACGAAATACTGCTTGACCTGCTCCTTGGTGAACTTCTGCGCCAGCACGTCGGCGTGGTTCGGGCAGAACATGAAGCCCGTCTCGCCCTGGCCGTAGAACGGGAACACGTTCGTCGAGCCGGCGCCGATGGCCGCCGCGCGGAAGCCGAGGATGAGGTCGTCCGCCGTCATGCTGTCAATGTCCACCATGTTCGTGGTGCCCGTCGGCGACCAGACGGTGACGGTGCTCTCTTCTTTCTTGAAGCCGCGCTCCACGTGCAGCGGTGCCCACGGGCTTTTCTCCTCAAGCTCGCCGACGCACATGGTGTACGCGCCGGGGAACTTGTGCGTGCTCTTGCACACCTCGCCGGGGACGCGCCCCGCCATGTTCATCATGGCGAGGCTGACCGCGCGGCCTATCGTGGCGTTGGCGCGGAAGCCCGGCCCCAGCGTGCTGTACGAGCCGTTGATCTTCAGCTCGTGGCGGATGGGGCCGTTCACGATGACCATCGGCGCGGTCGGGTTCGTGGTCGTGTTGATGCCGTACAGCTCGAAGGCGGGCGCGGCCAGCGCCTCGAGGGCGGCGACGACGACGGGGAAGTAGTCCGGCAGGCAGCCCGCCATGACGGCGTTCGCGGCGAGCTGCTCCACCGTGCACGCAGCGCGGCGCGGCGGCAGCTCCGCGATGACGGACTCCGGCTTCAGGTCAACGGTGTCCAGGAACGCGGCGACGCGGTCGGACGTGGGCGGGACGATGGGCAGGCCGTCGGAGCAGGTCTGCTCCAGCGCCCACTTATAGACGTCGTCAAAGGAATCGGCAACCTGTACTCGCTTGGCCGGCATGCGTCCTCTCTTCTCGTTGCACTTAGAGCCTATCCGATAACTCGCCGCCCTGGTTCGACAGGCTCACCATGAGCGGCGAGTAAACCCCGCTCACCCTGAGCTTGTCGAAGGGAGCCCGTCGAAGGGCGAGCGAATGAGCACCCCCGGATTCCGGATAGGCTCTTAATCCGTAAACCGGAGCGGCCACCGCCGCGCTAGCTGGGCGTGGGGGCCTTCCGCGCCTTGACGGCCTGGGCCTTCTGTATCTTGGAGACGATCTCCTCGTACTTCTCGTCCGCGAGCTTCTTGATGGTCTCCCTGGGCAGCGTCTCGAACGGGTGCGGGACGACCACCGTCGGCAGGTCGGGATAGCCGAGCGCGCGAGACGCGCTCTTGAACAGGCTCACGAATTCCTCGGTCACCAGGCTGACCGTGGGCACGCCCTTCTTCTGCATCTCCACCGTGTCGTGGACACACCACGACGTGCAGGAGCCTCAGGCCGCGAGGCCGAGGATGGCGACGTCGCTCTCCTCAATGAACTTCTGCAGCTTGCCGGATCGCACCGGCAGGCCCTTCGCCCTGTCCAGCAGGATGGGGTCGCGGATCATGTCGAAGCGGGGAATGTCGCGCGGCTGGTAGTCCTTCTTCAGCTTCTCCTCGATGTGCTGCATGAACAGGTCGAAGTTGTTCCACTGGATACGGAAGCCGATGGACTTGCCGTGCAGGTCGTCCACCGGCGGAGCGAGCTTCGCGCGCTTGTCCGGCGGCGGCGCGACGGGGCTGACCAGTTCCAGCATCTTCGCGGTCGTCATAAACTCTCCTTCAGCGGAACTTTTGGGAGGCAGTTATAGAACGGCGTGAAAACGTCGTTGATAACTGGCAGTAATGTAGCACCAGCGGCTATCGGTGTCAACGAAGCGGGAGGAAGATTCTGGCGGAGGGAGTGGGATTCGAACCCACGAACCCTTGCGGGTTAACGGTTTTCAAGACCGTCGCCTTAAACCGCTCGGCCACCCCTCCGCGTATATGGGCGGCTTACCACATTCTACCGCATGGTGGCGTCAGAGCGCTGATGACATTTGCAGAAAGGCCGGAGTCGGCGGTGGTAGCCGCCGACTCCGGCCTTAGATGCTTGGGGACAGGTTGCTAGTCCCTGGAGTTCTTTGTATCCAGCTTGCCGGTGAAGGTGCCGCCGCCCGCCAGCCCACCCTGGGCCGCCGGGATGCCGACGATGCCCACCAGCGTGACGTTGATCGCGCCCTTGCCTTGCAATTTGCCGCCGTTCAACTCCCAGGTGCCTATGTCGGTGACCTGGTGCACCGGCACGGGCGGGTTCGTGTTCGGAACGATTCCGACGACGACTCCGCTGATGGCTGCTTTCATGTCGCCCTTGAGCTGCTTGCCGGCGTACTGCCCCGCGGTGGGCACCAGGGTAAACTTGCCCTCGAGCTTGCCCCTGAAACTGCCGTCGGCTTTGACTCTTATCTCGGAATCATGGACAGTCGTAATGGCCCCGTTCAGAGCAGCCACATCGCAGGCCAGCACCCCCTGCGTTTGCTCACGGTGAGTCTGGACCTCGCGGTCGTCCATTTTGATCCTGCCGGGGTTGGTCACTCCCAGAGTCGCGGTGCAGTTCAGCGGCGTCGCGCTGTCCGCATAGGCGACAAGAGGGGATACCGCCACCAGGGCTACGAGAGCCAGCGCCAGGAGAGCCTTCCGCATACATCCTCCTTCTGCCACATCATCGCCAGCCTCGATGTGTTAACGGAACCGGTGTCATATGATAGCAGAAGAGAATGTCTTATGCAAAATGCGTGCCTGGCGCACGTTCCGCGGGGTTCTCAGGCGATAGGTGCAGTGGACAATCGCGCGTGCCGGGCATGGTGATTCGCACGCTGCGCAAACGGGGTGTATCAGTCGGCGGAACGGCTGTCGGGGGAGAGCAGGCCCGTGGCTTTCAGGAACAGAGTTGCGGCGTGTACCCTGGCGTTTTCCGCGCCCGGGGTGAGGCCCAGCTTCTGGTGGATGCTGTTGATGTGTCTTCGCAGCTTGTCCGGCCCGATTCCCAGGACGTGGGATATCGCCTCGTCGTTATAGCCCTTGGCTATCCAGCTCAGGACCTTCATCTCCGCGGGGGTCAGGTCCTTCACCATCCCCGCGGGAGACTCCGAGCCGGCGATCAGCGCCTCCATCATCGGCGGGTCGAGGATGACGCGGCCCCTGGCCACGGATTTCACCACCTCGACAAGCTGCTCCGGCTCATCCACGGAGTTTTTCAGCAGGTACGCGCATGCCCCGGCATTGCCCATGCACAGCTTCCTGAGCGCCGCAAGCCCCTGCTCGTTGTACCGGGCGCACAGCACCACGAGGGCGACGTCCGGGCAACTGTCCAGCAGCATCCTCGTCCGGTCAACGGCGTCCCGGTCAAGGATATTGAAGCCGAGGAGCATGACGTGCGGCTTGAGGTCCTGCGCGACCCTGACAAGCTCCTCGCCCGTGCTCGCGCCACACATGTCAACAATCTCGACCCCGCTGTCGGGTCGGAACACGTACTCATAGGCCCTTTTCAGGAGGTAGCTTTCCTCCGCGATGTACACTCGGATGCGCTCTGACGCGGGCGTTGGCTTGGCTGGCGCCGGCGAAGGGGGCACTTCAAGGACATGCTCTATGACGGCGCCGCTTCCGCTGGAGCCACTGGACTGGCGAAGGCGGGCCTGTTCGGTCAGGCGACGCTCCTGCTGCAGGTTGCGCGAGATGGCGGTTACCAGCCCGCCGATGACAATCAGCGCTGGCGCTTGAATCAGCGCCGCCCCCATGCCTTCCGGAGGGCCTGTGATTATGTTGGATGTCAGGTAATACCAGCCCAGCACGCCTGCAGATATCGCCATGCCGACGAGCAAGCCGAAATGGACAAGACTCAGAGGAATCACAAAGAAGAGGGGCAGTTTGACCAGGTTCTGGACAGCGCTGTTCTGCGCGCTGGAAGCACTCAGGACGTAGATCGAGACCATCACTGTCAGCGTGTCAAAGGCGCCGCCTATCCAGCGGGCGGTGTCGTCTTTGCCCCGCTGGATGAGCAGGGCGACGATTCCGTTGTACAGGCCGAACGCGAGCGCGAGGCCGGCGAGCGGCTCCCATCCCGGAAAGCGTCCGTACAGCGCGAGCAGGGCGCCGACGAAGAACGCGAACAGAAGGAACCTGAGCCAGGCGATACCGACAAGCAACGAGTGGTTCAGATAGCCAGCTATCAGACCGCCGCGCAGCAGAGAGACCAAGCGTCCTCCCGTCTCGCCCGGCATGACGTATGCCTGGGCCGGGGCGTCATACCCGTGACGCCCCTGTTATCATGGGCAATTGTGGCAGTCCACGCGCTTGAGCGCACGCGGGACAACACCATTCGCGGTCATGCGTTTCCCCCAAATCGCTTCGGGGCTGGCGCGCAGAGACCGTGAGGGAGAACCCCACGCCGCGGGCGCGTCCGGCTTACAATGCCACGACGGAGCGGCTATACTGGGCGCGTGCGTCCAGGGAGGAGGGACGGTCATGAAAATCGAGGTAAAGGAGCTTTCGCCAGAGCTCTGGCCGGACTTGGAGCGGCTGTTCGGCCCTGAGGGCGCCTGCGCGGGGTGCTGGTGCATGTACTGGCGCCTGACCGGGAAAGAGTGGAACGCGATTAAGGGCGAAGGCGCCAGGCGCCGGTTCAAGGAGCTCGTGACGACGGGCAAGGCGCATGGCCTCCTGGCGTACTGCGACGGCGAGCCCGTCGGCTGGGCGGCGTTCGACGCGCGGCCCGACTTCGCGCGGCTCAACCGGTCGCCCGCGCTCAGGTGCCAGGACGCGGACCGCGTGTGGTCCATCCCGTGCTTTTTCGTGAAGCGCGGCTACCGCGGCAAGGGCGTCGCGCGGCGCCTGCTGGAGCATGCCGTCAGGGCGCTCCGCAAACGTGGCGCGGCGATAGTCGAGGGGTATCCCGTGAAGCCGCGCGAGGATGGCAGGCCCACCCCGGCGGCCTTCGCCTGGACTGGACTCCTGCCCATGTTCGAGCGGGCGGAGTTCACGGTCGTGGCGGCAAAAGAGCGCGGCATGCAGCGCGTGCGCAAGCAACTTCGCGACGTAACGTAACGGAGGAGTGACATGGCAAAGGCATCCACGGAGAAGTACATCGTCAAGCCGCGGAAGATCCGGGACCTGGCGTACCACTACATGGTGGAGGCCGAGAAGGAGCTGGGGCCGTCGTTCAGGATGATGGACAAGAGCGTCGTGCCGGAGTCGGACATCACCCTCATCGTCCGCAAGATCGAGCGCGACCCCGGCCCGGGTTACAAGAGGACGGAGATGCACACCCACGACGTGAATAAGGTCTACGCCTTCGTGGGCGACGGCCTGAAGAGCGAGGTCATCATCGGCGATGACCACCACGTCATCACGGCGCCGGGCGCCGTCTTCATTCCCGCCGGAACGAAGCACGGCTACCGCCCCATCAGCGGCACGGGCTATCTCATCATGACGATGCGCAAGGGGGAGTACCCGTAGCAGGGTGACGAAAAACCCTTTTCGACCATCCCCCTGCCCCCTTCTTGGCCAGGAAGGGGGTGGATATTGTATCTGGGGGACACCCCCAGACCCCCGCCAAACCCCGAACTGTCGGGGTCTGGACGTTCCTTTGTCAACAGCCGGGTAGGTTCCCTCCCGCGTGCTCCTGGCCCGCGGCTACTTCCGCCGAAGCTCGTTCACGGAGGCGACGGGCGTCCCGTCCTTGCGCCTGATGACCTTGGTCGTGGGCTTGGACGGGTCGCCGTGCGTGGGCATGAACAGCCCGTGCATGCCCACCGCGCCGACGACGGCGATGAAGATGTCCTCCCACCTGTCGGCGATGGGCAGCTCGGCCATCGGCACGCCCCAGTTGTACTGCGGGCGCCGGAGTTGGTAGTGCTGAATCTCCTCCGGGTGCAGCTTGCCGACGGGGTAGCGGGCGTTGGTGAACATGAACCGCTTGACGTCGTCCTTGCTGTAACCGGCCTTCGCCAGAATCTGCGCGTGGCCGGGATTGAGCACCAGCAGGGACGGGCCGCCGTGGAACGTGTTGTTCGTGCCCATCGCGGACATGGCGTTGGCGGCGGTGGACAGGATGACGCCCGGGCTGGAGGCCCACGTCACCCAGTTCTGCGCGCTGAGCACGCCGATGACCGTCACCGCGCTCGACCCCTTCGGCGCGCCGCGCTCCTCGGCCAGCGAGGGCCACGGCGACTCCGCCTCGTTCTCCGCCGCGCAGAAGGTGTACTTGTGCGGCAGGCCGTGAATCGCCTTGTCAATGGCGCCGGGTATGCCGCCGCCGATGTTCATCATGACCAGCCGCAGCGCCCGTCCTATGGTCGCGTTTGAACGTCGCCCCTGCCCGAAGGCGTTGAAGCTCCAGTTCATGTCCAGCTCCTTCGCGATGGGGCCGTTGACCAGGACCAGCGGCGCGATGGGGTTCGTCGTCGCCTGAATGGTGTAGAGGTTGAACGCGGGCTCGGCGACCGCCTCCACGGCGGCGAGCACGACGGGGAAGTACTCTGGCCGGCAGCCCGCCATCACGGCGTTCACCGCGACCTTCTCGACCGTCGCTTTGCCGTCGCGGGGCTTGATGACGCCGACGACGTCGTCCGGCGAGCGGTCGGTGTACGCCATCATGGCGCTCACCAGGTCGTCCGTCGGCGGGATGATGGGCAGGCCGTCCGTCCAGCCGCGCTGATAGAAGAGGTCCAGCGCATCGTACGCGGACGTGGGCGACTCGATGTCCGCCAACTCCTCGACGTTCGCCTTCGCCTTCGCCGCGCCGCCCTTCCTGGCCCACGGGCCGGCTGCGTGCTCCCTGACCAGGTCCTCCACCTTGGTCGTGAGCGCGTGGACGACGCCGTCAACCATCGGTTCCGCGGAGTCGGCTATCTGCTGGTCAGTGAAGCCGAAGAACTCGTGCGGAATGGTGACGATGGGCAGCTCGGTCAGGCCCATCTGCGACGCCTCGCGGTGGCCCAGCGCGTCGAAGCCGACCGCCGCGAGCACGGCGCTGGCCACGCCCCGTTTCTCGAACTGGATTGCATCGTGGACACTCCACGTTGTGCAGCCCCCTCAGATGCCCAGGCCCGTGACGACGATGTCCGCCTTCTTCGCCACCTCGTCAATGTTGGAGCAGGGCATGCCTGAGCGGTTCTTGCGGACGTAGATGACGTCGGCGAACTTGAACCGCTCCTTGAGCCGTTGCTGCACCCGGCCCAGGAAGATGTTGGCGCCCTCCTTGCCGTTATCAACGATAGCGAGCGTCTTGCCGTCGAGCGCCGTGGGGCGTGGCGCAAGCATCTGGTTCTTCGTGTCGGCCTGGCCGACGGGATTCTTCAGCTTCTGACGTGGGGAGAGGGCCTGCGTGGTCATCGTCGCCTCCTGCAATACATCGTCCGCGAGTGTTCTATCGTGCTCGCGTGGAATGTTCATTATCGTACAGAAAGCGACCTGTCGGCAAACACGAGGCGCGCGTCCAGTCAACTCCCGGCGCGGACGGCCTCGCTGCTGGACTCACCGTCGTAACTCTGTCGTAACACGACTGTAACACGAATGTAACATCACGCGCATACCGTAAAGTCGGCCAATTGTGAAAAGGAGGACAATCCCCCATGTCCATTCCGTCCTGGCCGACCCTCTGGACAGGCGTCGCGGCTACCGAGGTCAGCGCGGGCGACACTGCGTGGGTGCTGGTCTCCATCGGCATGGTGTTGCTTATGACGCCTGCTCTCGCCTTTTTCTACGGGGGCCTGGTGCGCGGAAAGAATCTCTTGGGCACCATCACGCAGAGCTTCGTGGTCATAGCGCTTATCAGCGTCCAGTGGGTCCTGTGGGGCTACTCCCTGGCCTTCGGCCCCGACAAAGGAGGCGTCATCGGCGGGCTGGAGTGGTTTGGGCTGAACGGCGTGGGGTTTGAGCCGAACGCAGCCTATGCGGCGACCATTCCCCACCAGGCCTTCATGGCTTTCCAGATGATGTTCGCGATCATCACTCCCGCTCTGATCTCCGGGGCCTTCGCCGAGCGCATGAAGTTCCGGACATTCCTCGTGTTTATCCTTCTCTGGGCCACTCTGGTCTACGACCCGCTCGCGCACTGGGTCTGGGGCAGCGGCGGCTGGCTGCACAACCTTGGCGCGCTCGACTTCGCGGGCGGTGTCGTCGTCCACATCAGCTCGGGCGTCGCCGCTTTGACCGCGGCTATCGTCTTTGGCAAGCGCCTCGGATTCGGCAAGGAGCCAATGGAGCCGAACAACATCCCCTTTATGATTCTGGGCGCGGGACTGCTCTGGTTCGGCTGGTTTGGCTTCAACGCGGGCAGCGCCCTCTCGGCGGGCGGAGTCGCCGTCAACGCCCTCATCGTGACC
>Ga0080064_1008182_pt1 | contig 10073 bp, 9 predicted proteins | sample Subgrocontami54m_FD_69260 | JGI IMG/M metagenome (GOLD analysis project Ga0080064, IMG submission 69260) | Subsurface groundwater microbial communities from S. Glens Falls, New York, USA - GMW46 contaminated, 5.4 m (SPADES assembly) (version 2) ... | reverse complement strand
TTCGAACATCGCCCCAACGGCAAGACGCTTATGCAATGGCGCGCCGCGGCCGTCGAGCCGCTGTTCGAACGCCGCTCGGACACCTGGATAATTTTTGAGTTGGCCAAGCGCATGGGTTTCACCGAACAATTTTTCAACGGCAACGTCGAAGCCGGCTACGCCTACGAGCTGCAACCGAGCCGCGTCACCTTGGAGCAGTTGAAGAATGCCAATGGCGGTATCTCGCTGCCAGCGCAAACGATTTACGAAAAACATACGAAGACCAATAAAGAAGGCAAGTCGCGCGGCTTCGCCACGCCGTCGAAAAAAGTCGAACTTTACTGTCATCCATTCGCCGCCAATGGAATTCCAGCTATGCCGGAATATATCGAGCCCGCGCTCAGCCCTATCAGTCGGCCGGACATCGCCGCGCAGTTCCCCTTAATTCTGACCAACGCCAAGAACACTACGTTTGTGCACAGCCAGCAGCGCGCCCTGCCAAGTTTGCGCAAAACGCTGCCCGAGCCGAGCGCCGACATTCATCCGGAGACGGCGCTGCGTTACGGAATTAAAAACAAGGAATGGATGATCGTCGAAAGCCCGCGCGGCGCGATCAAAGTGAAAGCGCACGTGACGACAAATATCGTAGCCGGCGTCATCTGCTGCCAACACGGCTGGTGGCAAGGCTGCAAGGAATTAGAATTGCCGGGCTACAATCCTTTTGAAACAAACGGTGCCAACGCCGCGATGCTCATCGGCACCGACCTCGCCGACCCCGTCAGCGGCTCGCTGCCGCACCGGTCGTATCTTTGCCGGGTTCGGCCGGCGGAATAAACAATTAGCCGCAAAGAACGCAACAGGCGCAAGGGGGAGTCGAAATCGGGGCGGGTTTCAAACCCGCCTATGTTTTTGCGCCCTTTGCGGCCAATCGCCTGTGAAATCCGAGACTATCTAATGTGAAGATTCTTGATGAAGCCGGAACTCTCCAGCTCCTTGACCAAACTATTATCGATATACTTTTCCGGCGCGATGTCCTTCACTTGCTCTTTCGGCAAAAAATCCAAGATCGCCTGCACCGAATCGGCGCGCACGTAAGGCGCTTCCTCCCACACATTGGCGAATGATCGATACGCTACCCGCGCAACATCTTGCGAAGTGCGCAAATGCTTCATCAGCGAAGCGGTGACAACGTCCGGTCTCTCACGGACGACTTTCATCGCTTCGACGAAAGCTTTGACGAAATTCAGCACCAGCGGACGTTCGCGCTGCAAGTAGCTCCGGTTGACGATGATGGCGCCCTGCAAGAAAGGAATCTTCTGCGTCGCCAGATCGACCAGCTCGCGCAGTCCGGGCCGCGGCGCCGACGCGATGCCGACGTCGACGAGACCTTTGTCCAGCGAGACAAAAATATCCGGCAAGGCGCCGTGATGGATAAACTTTACATCCTTCTCGGCGATGCCGACGTTGTGCAGCGTGATGCGCGCGATCGTGTGGGTCGCCGAACCGGGCGCGCTGACGCCGATGCGCTTGCCCGCCAAATCCGCCAGAGATTTGATCGGCGAGTCGTTTTTCGTCCACATCGAGAGAACGACGAAGTTCGATTGCGCCGCGACGAAAATTAGATCGCTGCCCGCCAAGTTGGCCGAGATCACCGAAGCTCCGGCGAAGTGCCCTAGCTCAACTGTGCCACCGGCGAGCGCTTGAATCGGCGAAGCGCCGCGGCCGTGGACGATCTCCACATCGAGCCCGTACTTCTCAAACAGCCCCTGATCGCCGGCGACCCACACCGGACCGTTCGACGCGGTTAAGGCGCTATAGATGATCTTAACTGGAGTTTTCCGAGCAAGATTCGCTTGCGCGCGCAGGTCGCCTGCAACCAGCGCTAACACCAGCGCAGCAAAAATCGCGACGCGCAGAACCGATCGCATCACGGATAGGTCCGATAGATTTCCGATTCCGGCGGGATTTCCATCAGTTCGATGCTGTTGCCGTCGGGGTCGGAGATAAACGCGATGCGCTGCTTGGCGCGGCCGATGAATTTTCTTTCCGGCTTTACATTCATCTTCGCCAGATGTTCCAGCGCCTGCTCCAGATTATCGAGCACCAAGCAGAAATGAATGTAGCCGATCGGGTCCGGCGGCGACGGCAGGATGTTTTTGCCGCCGGGAAAAAGCTCGACGCATTGCCCCTTGGCGAACTCCAAGAACATCAGCTCCGGCCGCTCGCCGCTCGGCGCGACGCGATAAATCACTTTGGCGCCAAACGCGTCGCCGTACCAACGAATACTCTTCTCGACATCGGCAACTTTAAAAGCCACATGGCCAAAACGAACTCCATCGATGGACATATTCATTCTTCCTTTCGACTTCTAGAAAATTAGTTCACGCCTCTTTGCTTGATCAAATTAATGTCACTTCTTTCGATATCGCGTAAGCCAGCCCGTCTTGAGGTGTCAAATTGGCACCTCAAGACGGCATCGAGCATGATCCGCTGGCCGCGGATGATAAATATCGGCCTCTCGATTCTTTCCAACGCGACCGTGAGCTTCTGTGCAGCCATAAATTTCGCCGATCTTAGGCAATAAAACCGTCAAACGGCAAGCCAAAAAAGTTGACAACGCGGTCGCGCGCCTTGTAATAATGGCTTGGCTTATCGATGGTCTTTCGAGGAGGATCTCTCATGGAAACTCAAGCATCCATCCGCTTCGACCACTTCGCCTATCCAGTCGACGATCTCGTCAAAGCGCAGGATAATTCCAAATGCGTTCCCCTGAATGTTTTTGTCGGAGATCCAGTCTCAGCCTCGTCTGGCTTTCCGCTTGAAGAATGCGGGAATGACGCAATTCGGACCGCCAATTCAATTAACGCAGCAAGTAGCGTGGAATCGAAGACATAGAGCCACTGTTTGCCGACGGTTTGCGGCGAAGCTTCACCCATTCTGGATTAAAAATTGTGAAACAGCTTTTCCACCGCCGGCTTTTTCTTGATCAGCTTCAGATCGGACAGTTGATTGACTAGGCTGGTCCAACGCACCGTGCTCATCTTACCCAGCTCTTTACTCGGCGTATTGGCGGCGAGGATGAAGGGCTTCTGAACTTCAGCGGATTCTTTCATGGTCTCGCTGTCCATCGCCGGATTTAATTTAACCATCCAAGCATTGGCCGCTTCGGGCGCGCGCAGGTAATCGCTCCAGCCGTCGCGAATCGCGTCGACCAAGTCGCGAGCCTGTTTTGGATTCTGCTCAAGATACCGACGCCGCGCGATCAACACCGTGCCGTAGGGATTGAAACCGGCGTCGGCGATGAGAAAGCTTTGGGCCGGCTGATTTTTTTTCTTGGCGAGCAAAGGCTCGGCGGTGACAAAGCACTGCTGCGAGTGGTTGGCGTCGGTGAGAAACTGCGCGATACCGCCGGCGTAGGGCACCAGCTTCACCTTGGCACCAGGAAATTTTGCTTGGAGAAAGAGCGTGTAGGGCGCGCCGCTCTGGATCGCCAGCGTGCCCGGCGCGCCGAACACATCGCCGAGCGATTTGAATCCCCGCTGCGGGTGAACCATGATGCCTTGCGGATTGGTTTGATAGACGGCAAATAGCGCCACCACGTCGGTGCCGCGCGCTTGCGATAGCACCACTTCATCGGCGGCGGCGATGCCAAACGGCACTTTTGAGTTCGCCACCATCTGTACCACCGGCGTGCCGGCGCCGCCTTCGGTGATCTCGACGTTGAGGCCGCGCTTTTCGAAACTGCCCGCCAGCTTAGCCGCGTAGAAACCGCCGAACTCCGGTTCCGCCTTCCAATTGAGCGCAAATTTTATCGACGTCTGTTTAGCAAGCTCGGCCGTCTGTGCGGCGACCGGTAACACTACCAATGATAATAGTAGCAGCAAAACGTTCATGATGAATTCCTTTCGGAGCTATGCCACGAACCGAGTGACAGCGCAGAGATAAAATTAACCGCACCGACCAGAACGACGCCGAGCAGCGAAGAGATCAACACGGCGGCAAAAACCCGATCGATTCGTTGCTGCGTGCGCGCCCCATCGACGACGCTGCCCAGTCCACCGCCGCCGATAAATTCGCCGACGATGGCGCCGACCACCGCCAAGCCCGACGCGATCCGCAAGCCGGAAAAAATTTGCGGCAAGGCGAAGGGAATTTTCAACATCCATAGGGTTTGCCCGCTCGACGCGGTGTAAAGCTTGAAAAGATCGAGCAACGCCGGCTCGGTGGATTTCAAACCCAACAGCGTGCTGGCGATGATCGGAAACACCGAGACGATCGTCGCCGAAGCGATCACGGTGGGCTGGCCGAAGCCGAACCAGATCACCAACAGCGGCGCGATCGAAATAATCGGCACGGTCTGAAAAAACACCGCGTACGGATAAAACGCCCGGCGCGCCAGATCGGAAGACGACAACACGATGGCGAAAAATGTTCCCGCGAGAAAGCTCAGCGCCAGCCCCGCCAAGGCCGAACTCAACGTCGCCCACGCCGCCAGCGCCAATTCCGATCGATCGTCGAGCAACGATTGCAACACTTCGCTAGGCGCCGGGACTAAATAAGACGGAACCCAGGCCAGGCGCACGGCGATTTCCGCCGCGCCGAGGGAAACAATCAACGGCAGCAACGGCGGCAACCATGACGCGAGCCGGGCGTTTAACGTCACGATGCTTCTCCGCTGACCGGCATGGCGGCGGCGATGCGCCGAACTTGATCGATGTATTCCAGCGCCGTACGCAGCTCAGCGTCGCGGCGCTCCGGCAGCACAACCATGTGATCGAGGATCAACCGCGCCGGGCGGTGCGACAGAACGATAATCCGATCGGCGAGAAAAACCGCTTCAGTGACCGAATGGGTTACGAATAATACGGTCATTCCCAGCGCCAGCCAAATTTCGCGCAGCTGCATTTGCAACCCGTGGCGCGTCGGTTCGTCGAGGGCGGCGAACGGCTCGTCGAGCAAGAGCAAGTTTGGTTGAGTCGTCAAAGCGCGCGCCACCGAAGCGCGCATCTTCATGCCGCCGGAAAGTTCGTGCGGATAGCGCGCGGCGAATTCGGTCAAGCGCATCCGGCGCAGCTCTTCGGCCGCGCGGCTTTCAGCGTCCACCCTGGCCCAACCGGCCAATTCCAGCGGCAACGTTGTGTTGCGCAGCACGGTGCGCCAAGGCATCAGCGTCGCTTCTTGAAAAACAAAACCGCGCAACACCGCGCCGCTCGCCGCTTCAACCACTAGTTGGCCGCTATCCGGATTGTCGAGCCCGGCTGTGAGCCGAAGCAAAGAAGATTTCCCCGAACCGGACGGTCCAAGCAAGGCGACGAACTCACCGGGCTCGACTTGAAAAGAAAGCCGGTCGAGCACCAAACCGGTGCCGCCGAAACTACGCGACAGCGCCGCGCAACGGATCGCCGCGCCGGCGTGCTCTCTACCTGGATGCAAGTCGGAATTCATCGACTGTATCGGTCACATCGGCAACGAATAAAAAGCGCGGCAGTTGTCGCGCAGGATAAGCCTTTTGACTCGGTCCGAGAGATCTTCTCTTGCCCGAAAATGCGGGATATCGGCGAGAAACTCTGCGAGCGTCGGCCGCTCATGTGGATAATCGGACGGGTACATGATTTTTTTCTCCAAGCCCAAACCGATGACGTAAGAAAGAATCTTCTCTTCCAGCTCGCAGGAAAAATAAATCGCGCCGTCGCGCACGTACTCGCTCGGCGCCTTGGTTAGCAGCGGCGCTTGCTGCGGCAACTTTTCATATTTCTCGTCGAGCCGTTCCATCAAATAGGGCACCCAGCCGACGCCGGCTTCGAGAAAGGCGATCTTCAAATTTGGAAATCGCGCCGGCCCGCCGTCAAGCAAATAACTGGTGAAATGAATCTGCTGCGCCACGGCGTGTTCCATGACCAGAATCTTGATGAACGAATCGAAGATATCGAGACCCAAACCAGCGCTCGAACCGCCGTGCACCGCCAACGGCACATTCAAACGCACCGCGGTTCGATAGAGAGGATCGTACATCGGATGGCCGAGACCTTTAGTTAAGCCAACGGCGGGGATTACGCCGCCGACCATGTGCAAATCTTTGACGCAGCGTTCGAGTTCTTCACAAGCGGCGCTCAGATCTTGCACCGGCAGCAGCGCGACGCCGAATAAACGCTTGGGCTCATGCTGCAAATATTCGCCGTAGAGATAGTCGTTGTAACAGCGCGCCATCACCGCCGCCCATTTGACGTCTTTGATATGCGCCATGGCCAAACCCATGGTTGGATAGAGCACTGATCCGGCCACTCCGGAGCCGTCCAAAAACATGCGCCACTTTTTCAACCCCGGCGTATTGTCCGGCGCCTTGCGCGTGCTGCGCGGCCAGCCGTCGAGGGACGGAAACAGCGCGGTCAGCGCGCGCCGCCCTTCGAACGGCGCCGGCAAATAGCGGCGCAGCTCGTCATCGGTCTCCATGACATGGCCGTCGGCGTCGATGGGTGCGTAGTTGGCGATCATCTCCACTTCCTTTCACTTGCCCCAAAGCGATTTGTAAAATCCTTCGTTGACCAGTTCCTGTACCAGACCGTTGTCGTAGAATCGCTCGGCGGAAAATTCTCTCGCCTGGGGATTCTTCGCGGTTTCCTGGTCGAGCACCACTTGTACGCCTTCGCGTTTCACCACGGGAATCTTCTCGGTGAAGTCGTAAGCATATTTCATGCTGCCTTCGAGCATACCGGCGTCGTCGATCTTCGCGTATTTTGTCAGCAGCTTTTTCCCCTCTTCCTTTTGCTGGAACATAAAGTAGGTGGCGCGGCCGAAGGCGCGCAGAAACGCTTTGGCCTCGCCGCGTTGCTCGCGCAGATACCGGCGCGTCGTGGTCAGCCCGGCGATGACGAAGTAAATTCCTTCGTTGGCCAGATTGGCGATGATCCGATTGCCCCGTTGTTCGGCGATCTGGGAGCTTGGCGCCGATAGCGGCGCGGCGCTGATCGAACCGTTATTCAAAGCAGCGGCCAATTCCGGCATGCCGCCGACCTGGACGATGTTGACGTCGCGGCTCGGATTCAGTTTGTTTTTTTGCAGATACTCGCGGATGGCGAAATCGGAAGACGAACCCAACCGCGTGACGCCAATCTTTTTGCCGCGCAGCTCCTGGACGTTGGTGATCTCCGGCCGGCTCATGATGTAAAACGCCGCCGCGTTCATAATCGCGCCCATAAGCACCAGATCGCCGCCCTGGAGCGTGCTGGTAACCACGCTGCCGCTGTTGACCGTCGAGATCGCCACTTGGCGCGCGAACATCGCCTGCGCCATGGTCGTCGAGCTGGCGATGTAGACGAGCTGGGCGTCGAGACCTTCTTTTTTGTAGAATCCCATCTCTTTGCCGATCCAGAACGGCAAGAAAACCGAAGTCACCGCCGAGTAACCGACGACAAGTTGTTCAGCAAAAGCGCCGCTGCCCAACGACAGCCAGAGCAGCGCGCTCAATAGGATGCATTTTAGCCGCAACATAGTTTCGATATTGAATGCGAATATCGTTCGCGCTCGCCTTACGGGTCAAACTGATTTCTTTGTTTATCCTTCAGACAGTCGATTGTCCAGTTTCATCGTCGCCATCGAACTTGACGGCACGCAGTGCCTGTAGCTATAAGCGCTGAGCAACTTGGCTCTTCGACCCTCACAGGGAGGTTCCAGATGGCCGTATCGAATCCACGATTGACGCGCCGACAATTTTTAAAAACTAGCGCAGCCGCCGCGACTCTCGCCGGCTGGAACTTGGCCGCGACGAATCGTTTCGCCGCGGCGGCCTCGCGCGAACGCGTCGTGGTTTTTCAAGGCGTCGGCCTGGATTCATTGCACCCCTACGCCTACAGCGGCGGCGGCATCAGCGGCATCTGGCAGCATGTCATCGAGCCGCTCGTCGAAATGGATTTTTCGCGCAAGGAATACATCGGCGTGCTGGCCGAGTCGTGGGAATTTCAGGGCAACAAATGGACTTTTCACTTGAGAAAAAAAGTCCGCTTTCACGACGGCTCGCCGTTCACCGCGAAAGATGTGCTGTTCTCCCTCGACCGCATGATCAACGACCGCAAAAGCATGCAGGCTTCCAACTTCGCCGAAGTCAGCAGCTTCGAAGCGCCGGACGACTACACTGTAATCGTCACAACCAAGCAGCCCAGCGCGGTGTTGCTCGAACGATTGAACAACCGCTTCATCGTCAGCCAAACCGCGGTGGAAAAAAATGGCAACCTGCTAGATAGCTATAAAACCGGCACCGGTCCCTACAAAATCGTCAGCTGGCAACGCGACGGCGCTTTGGCGCTGACGCGCAACGACGACTACTGGCGCGCCAAACCGGAGATCAAAGAAGTTGTCATCAAGACCGTCAAGGAAGAATCCGCCCGGGTCGCCGGACTGCTGGCCGGACAAGCCGACGTGATCAGCAATTTGCCCATCGAGGAGATCCCGCGCGTCGCCAAGCATCCGCGCACGCGGGTGGAGAAAGTGCCGGGCTATCGGATGTACTTCTTGACCATGAACGTGGCGCACAAACCCTTCGACAACAAACTGGTGCGCCAGGCGATGAACTATTCCATCGATGCCAGCGTGATTCTGAAACATATCTTCGAAGGCAACGGCGATGCGCTGAACGGGCCGCTGAGCGCCAACATGATCGGCTTCGATCCGGCGATCAAGCGTTATCCCTTCGATCCCAAGAAGGCCCGCGAGTTGTTGGCCAAGGCCGGTTTTCCCAACGGTCTGGAGGTCAAGCTTCATCTATCGCCTGACCGCCATCTCAAGGGCAAAGAAGTTTGCCAAGTGATCGCCGCGCAACTTGGCGAAAGCGGCATCAAAGCCGAGTTGGTGCCGCAGGAATATCCGATCTACTGGGGACGCGACGGCGTCAACGGCGGCAAGCTCGCTTTTTACTACGCCGGACGCTCGGCTTACGACGCCGACACCTTTTACGATCAATACTTTCACACCGGCGTGACCAAGCGGACCAACTATAGCAACCCGGAGTTCGACAAGCTGGTGCAAGAAGAACAGCGCACCGGCGATGCCAAAAAACGCGTCGCGGTCTTGCAGCAGGCCGGACGGATCATCATGGAAGACGCGCCCATCGTGCCGCTCTACACCCTGGCGGAAATTTATGGCGTGGCGCGCAACATCGTCTGGAAAGGCAATCCCAACAACGAGATTGTCGCCGCCGACATGAAAATCAGGTAAGGGCGATCCGACGCGGTCGCCCTAAGTTCCCGGCAATTCGCACAGCGCTCGACCGAACGGCGCGGCATGAATTCCATAGGCAGCAAGATCGCTGGGAAACGCATCCAATGCCCAGCAGGCCGCGGCGCGATATTGTTCTTCAGCGCTGGCCGAAGCGAGAGCCAAAAAGAATGACGCAGCCGCGCCATTCTGAGAAATTTCCGTCAAACGCAACTTAAGCAGGCCGAGATCGTCCGCGCCCAGATCGAAATAACCGCCCGCTGGATTGCGCAAACGAGTCATGATGAACTCCGCCAGAGCTTTCGCGCGCTCAAGATAGCGCCCATCGCCGCTGGCAAGATATGCGCGAATGAGCGCAGTTCCCACTTGCGCTTGATCGTTGAGCAGTTCCGCCACGTGCGGCGCGCCGTCGTAGTAGTGATAGATGCCGGACTCGGCGCTACGGCAGCGCTCCCAGATAAATTCTAAAATCCCCAGCGCCCGCGCTTGGCAGTCGGCGCGCATCAACTGCGCCGCCGCATCGAGATAAACACAAACCGCCAACGCATTGGCGTCACTGTAAACGCATTCATCGATGATCGAAAAAAACTCGCCGGCGCCGGCTGGCTTAGGGCTTTCGTAGCGCAGAAAATCCTCGCAGCCGACAAAAGCGACGGTTGTAGAATCGAATAGTTTGCCATCTAGATAGCCGATGATTTCTTCGGCCATCTCGGCATATTCAGAAACTCCGGTGAGACGATGGACGCGCAGGCAATTGGCCAGCAGACCGGCTTGCTCCGCTAGCAATTTTTCCCGGTGCGGCTGGCGCCAATCGGCGCCGGTAGTTGTGCGAAAGTAGCCGCCCTCTTCAGTGTCATGTATCGAACCGGTGCGCATGCGATCCAAAG
>Ga0080064_1008178_pt1 | contig 10075 bp, 7 predicted proteins | sample Subgrocontami54m_FD_69260 | JGI IMG/M metagenome (GOLD analysis project Ga0080064, IMG submission 69260) | Subsurface groundwater microbial communities from S. Glens Falls, New York, USA - GMW46 contaminated, 5.4 m (SPADES assembly) (version 2) ... | reverse complement strand
ATGAAGACGTACGCCGAAGACGTCCGTGCGGCGCGCCAGATTCGAGGCGAGCCTGCTTTGCGTGCGAGCCTCGGCAGGGGGATTCGACGCCACGATTGAAAAGTGGAATACGTCACCCCGTCAGCCCGTGCGTGTTCCGCGGAAACAGCCCTTCGACGGCGACCGGACGTGAAATGATGCCCTGTTCCACGCTGTGTCGAATGACGGCCTCGAGCATTCGCCGGTTCGGCTCGATGCCGTACGGCAATGGGTCTCCGGTGATGTCCATCACGCGCCGGAGGAACACGTCGTCCGGCGACGGCTGCTCGATCTCGCCGGCCGCGAGGCGCTGGATGTAGAGGCGCTTGGCTTCGGCGAACGCGTAAAAAATATCCGGAGCCAGATCGGGATTTGCGGCCAGAACGTCATCTCTCACGACGAGCGTGTGATTGATGGGATAGAGGCCGCGCTCGCGTAGCGCGTTGAATCCTGCCTCCCGAGCGTCGGGAATCAACGGCTTCACGTCCGGAGAATCGACCTGGACGCCGGTGGCCGCGGGGAGCTCGCCCGACACGAGCATGTCTTCGAGCCTCCTGCCTTTTTCGATCGGCACCACGTTCGGCGGCGGCTCCCACTCGGCCACGTGCTCGTCTCCAGAGAGGACCCACGTGATCCGGTTCAGGTCTACACCGTATTGATGCTGGAGTATGCTGCGCGCCCAGAGGCCCGTGGTGACGGTGTATCCGCGGTTGACCCCGACTCTTCTGCCTTCGAGATCTTTCGGGCTGTTGATGCCCGCCTTCGTGTTGTGGACGATCGCGCCATGGTGGAAGGCGCGCATCGGAAAGATCGGCAGGGCGGTGAAAGCTTTGCCGTGCGCGCGGGCGCAGATGTAGGTGGTCATGGCCATCTCGGAGATGTCGAACTCGAGTCCCCGGACCATGCGACGGAAGGCATTGATGATGACCGGCACCTCCTCGACGTCGAAATCGAAGGTGCGGGGTTGTACGGTCCCGTCTTTCAATGCCTGCGTATGTCCGCGGGTGACGAATGCAGTCTTGAGCTTTAGACGATCCATGGTGTTCTCATGATCACCGAAACTCTCGCACAACGGCTCGAAGAGCTGGTGACGGCGAACCGGATCCTCGCACGGGAGGGCATCGTTGACTCCTTCGGACATGTGAGCATTCGCCATCCCGAGGTCCCGGACCGGTATCTTCTGTCACGCGCACGTGCGCCTGAATGCATCGAGGTCGAGGACGTGATGGAGTTCACGCTCGAAGGCACCGCCATCGACGCAGGCGGGCGCAAACCCCATGCGGAGCGGTTCATACACGGCGCGGTGTACGAGGCGCGGTCCGACATCCACGCGGTCGTCCATCATCACCGTCCCGGCGTGATCCCGTTCGGCGTCACGTCACGTCTTCGCCACCAAATGCCCGCTGCCCTGTCAGCATCTCGTAGAGCACGCACCCAAACGCTCAGATGTCGCTGCGATTGTTGACCGCCTTGCCGCGTGTCGCTCCGGAGGACGCCTCATCCGGGGCTCTTGTTGCGCGCACGTAGGTCCCCACGTACGATAGGGGTAATGTCGGTTCCAGTCGATCCGGTGCCCGTGCTGATGCCGGTCGACCGTGCGGCGTTCTCCGTGGTCCCACGGTCGCAGTCCGGATACGATCTCGCGTACTGGCTGACGCGCTCGAGTGACGAGCGTCTTCAGGCGGTCGAGGTGCAAAGGCTGATCGTCTATGGCCGACCCCATCCTGCCGCCAGACTTCGGCGAGTTCTTGAGGTTGCTGAACGCGCATCGGGTTGACTATCTGATCGTCGGCGGCTACGCCGTGGCATTCCACGGGCATCCACGCGCCACTGCGGATATCGACATCTGGATTCCCATGCGCGAGGAGACCGCGCAGCAACTGGTCACGGTGCTTAAGGCTTTTGGCTTCGATGTTCCGCGGTTGTCGACCGAGCTGTTTCTTCGACCTGATCAGGTGATTCGACTGGGCACGCCGCCGCTCCGCATCGAGCTGCTGACAACGATCGCTGGCGTCGATTTCGATGCCTGTCACGCGCGCGCGGTGCACACTACGCTTGACGGCGTCGACGTTCGCTTCATCGCCCTCGACGATCTCAAGGAGAACAAGCGCGCCGCCGGCCGCCACCAGGATCTGGCGGACCTCGAACATCTCCCGTAGTCGTTCCGGTCGCGCTGACCGTCGCGTCGCTACGATCCACGTGATGATGGCCAGACTCATTTGAGGTGCGCGTTGGCGTTCGGGGAGGCAGGGAGCGATGGCGGTATCGAGAGAGGCTCTCGAAGAGCTGGTAACGGCGAACCGGATTCTCGCACGAGAGGGCATCGTCGACTCGTTCGGACACGTGAGCACTCGGCATCCGGAGGCTCCGGACCGCTATCTACTCTCACGCGCGCGTGCGCCCGAATGCATCGAGGTCGACGACGTGATGGAGTTCACGCTCGAAGGCGCGGTCATCGAGGCAGGCGAGCGGAAGCCTTATGCGGAGCGGTTCATACACGGCGCGGTGTACGAGGCGCGGCGGGAGATCCAGGCGGTTGTCCACCATCACAGCCCCGGAGTGATCCCGTTCGGCGTCACTGGCACGCCGCTGCGGCCCATCATGCACATGTGTGCGTCGATGGGAACCGACGTGCCGGTCTGGGATTCGCGCACGTCGTTCGGCGACACCAATCTGCTCGTGACGAACATGGACATGGCCCGCGACCTTGCTTCGGCGCTTGGCAACCGGCCGGTCGCCCTGATGCGGGGGCATGGATGCGTGGTCGCCGGGGGATCGCTGCGCGAGGTCGTCTTCAATTCGATCTATCTCGAGCTCAACGCCGACCTCCAGATGAAAGCGCACGCGCTTGGCGAGGTGACGTTTCTCAGCGAAGGGGAAGTACACGCCATTCTCAGTACGCGCAGCTCGTTCACGTTCGAGCGCGCGTGGGAGCGTTGGTGTCGTCGGGCCGGACGCCCCTACAATGCCAGGCCCATGGAAGGGCCGCTGGCAGGGATCTGACTGACTCTAGCTTCCAGGAGCTCGCCCGCAGGCGAACGGGTCCCTAACGAGGCACCACTTGAACTGTTGCTGGCGATGACGCCACACCCCAATAGACACCTGTCACAGTCGCCATGCCGGGTGAGCGCCCTTCGACGACAGGCCGCCCTCCGTCGCTTCTGATGCTCAACACAGCGAGGTTGCTGGATGTGAGGCGCACTTGCTCTTCACGAGTGCCCGCCAAACGTTCTGCGGCACCTGTGTCGAATTCCACAGTCGGGGAGACGCCGTACCAATCCGTGCCATCGCTTACAGGCACCGTGGTGGGAGGCTGGATGGTAACCCGCACAATCCGTCTCACCACGAAATTGCGCTCACCAGGCGTGAGTGTTCCGAAGCCTGAGAATCCACCTTCGTAGCCGTGGGGCGGGATCAAAGCCGTGAGGACGAGTGATGTCTGTGGACTGCTGATTTCGTAGCGCCCGCGTGCATCCGTCAGCACGGTGGCATCGCCTGCAGTGATCGAGACACCCACTACTGGTACGCCACGTCCATCGCGCGCAACACCAAAGTAGCTGTTGATTATTGGCGGTGTCGGCGACGGATTGGGTACTGGCGTAGGTGCTGGGGACGGACCAGGGCCTCGCGACGGTGGAGGTGTCGGGTAGCTTCGCACCTGCTATGAACCGGCGGCGATGGTGCGGCTCCCGCACCACACAATTAAATCGCGTCTAGGACACAGAGACACAGAGTTTAGCCGGCGGTTCACGTAGTGGGCCGAAAAGTCTCGGTTCACCTGCAGTACCATACCGCCGCGAGCAGGGCTGATGACTGACATCCCCGACAAGAAAAATCCGCATCGCCTGGAGGATCACCTCCTGGGCATGGACCCCATGCACGAGCATGAGGAGGGTGAGGCGGACCACGACCACGATCACGACGATGTCGGCGGCGAGTACGACCCGACGACGTCAAGCCTCTGGCTGCAGGACAACATCACGCTCCTGTCGGTCGGGATCGATATCGGCTCCGCGGGAACGCAGGTGATTTTCTCCCGCGTGCAACTGCGGCGGCTTTCGGAGGAGCTCACCAGCCGGTACTTCGTCGTGGACCGCGAGACGGTGTACCAGTCGCCGGTCGCTTTGACGCCCTACCTCAACGAAGAGCGCATCGACGATCAGGCCATCGGCCGGATCATCGACTCGGCGTACGAGGCCGCGGGCGTGCATCCGGACGATGTCGACACGGGAGCAGTGATCCTCACCGGCGAGGCACTGCGTCGCGAGAATGCCAAGGCGATCGCCGACGTGCTTGCGGAGGTGGGCGGTGAGTTCGTCTGCGCCGCGGCCGGCCACCACATGGAGTCGATGCTCGCGGCGTACGGGTCTGGCGCGGCCAAGGCATCGCACGATCGCGCGGCGGCGCTGCTCAACATCGATATCGGCGGCGGCACGACGAAGCTCGCGCTCGTCGAGGCAGGCAACGTCGTGCACACGGCGGCGATTCACCTGGGCGGGCGCCTGGCCGTCATCGACGAGGAGGGCCACCTCACGCGCCTCGATCCGGCGGGCCGGCATCTCGCTGCGCTCGCGGGTTGCGAGTGGAACCTGGGCGACACGGTGAGCGAGCAGGATCTCGCGCGCGTCACGGCGTGGATGGCCGACGCTCTCCTGGCCGCGCTCACGCAGAATCCCGCGCCATCCGAGGTCCGCGGGTTGTGGCTGACCGAACCCCTTGGGGTGATCGGCGGCATCGCGGGGGCGATGTTCTCGGGCGGCGTCGGCGAGTACGTCTATGGGCGTGAGGAGCGCGATTTTGGCGACCTCGGGCGCCGCCTCGGCCACGCGATCCGTGAACGCCTCGCCGCAGGGCGGTTCCCGTTTCCGCTTCTCCCCGCGGGAGAATGCATGCGTGCCACGGCGCTCGGCGCTTCGGAGTACAGCGTGCAGTTGTCGGGAAACACGGTTTATATCTCGAGTCCAAGGGAACTCCTGCCCCGTAAGAACCTGCAGGTGATCCAACCTCTGGTGACGCTGGGCGACACGGTCGACCCGTCGGTGGTCGCTGCTGCCATCCGAGACCATTTTCAACATTTCGATCTCGTCGAGGGCGATTCGGAAGTCGCGCTCGCGTTCCGCTGGCGCGGCGCACCAGCCTACGGTCGACTGGCCGGCTTCGCCCGTGGGATAGTGCAGGCGCTCCCGCGTACGCTCGCGGCGGAAAAGCCCGTGTTCGTGATCCTTGACAGTGATATCGCTCAGACCCTCGGCGCGATCCTCAAGGACGAATTGAGTGTGGCCTCCGAGGTGCTGGTACTCGACGGCATCTCGCTCTGGGACTTCGATTACATCGATCTCGGCCGCGTGCGTATGCCTTCTTTCACCGTCCCGGTCACGATCAAGTCGCTCGTCTTCGGCGAGGATCCGCGCATCCCGAACGCTCACGCCCATGGGGGTCACGATCGCGAGCGCGGGCACGCGCACCACCATCATCACGGGCACGATCACCACCACGACCACGGACACCATCACGGAGACGAGCACCATCACCACCACGACCACGTCCCGGATCGTCAGCGTTAGCGGCGCGAGCCCGAAGGCCGCCTTCGACTGGAAGTGGATCGTGATAGGCGCGTGCGTCGCCTTCACGGTCTACATTGCGGTCATTCCGCTCGGCTTCCTCCTGTGGCAAAGCTTCCGCACGCCGCAGACGGCGGCGACCGCCGCCGTTTTCACGCTCGGCAACTATGCCGCGGCGTACGGCAGCGCCGACACCTGGCGGCTGTTCGGGACCTCGATCCAGTTCGCGCTCGGCGCCTCGATCTTCGCTTTCGTCCTCGGCACGACGCTCGCGTGGATGAACGAGCGCACCAACACGCCGTTCAAGTCGATCTTCTTCGCGCTCTCCCTCATCCCGCTGGTCATCCCCTCAATCCTGTTCACGGTCGCCTGGATTCTGCTCGCGAGCCCGCAGATCGGCATCGTCAACCTCGTCCTGCAGGGCTGGTTCGGTCTGACGGAGGCGCCGTTCGATATTTACTCGCTGGGCGGGATGATCTGGGTGGACGGCCTGCATTACTCGCCGATGGCGTTCCTCCTGATGAGCGCGGCTTTTCGCGCCATGGATCCGTCGCTCGAGGAATCGGCGACGATGAGCGGCGCCAGCATTTTCCAGGTTGCCTGGCGCGTGACGCTCAGGCTCACCTGGCCGGCGATCTTCGCGACGATCCTCATCCTGTTCGTGCGCTCCATCGAGTCGTTCGAGGTGCCGGCACTCCTGGGTCTCCCCGTCGGAATCGAGGTGTTCACCTCGTCCATCTACCAGGCGGTGCACCGCTATCCCAGTCAGGTTGGCCTCGCGTCGGCGTACGCGGTGGCGCTCCTCGCGATCACGACCGCGGGGGTGTATTTCGTCTCGCGGCTCTCCAGCCGCGGGTCGAAGTACGCCACGATGACCGGCAAGGGTTTCCGCCCGCGGCAGATCGATCTCGGGCGGTGGCGCTGGTTCACGGCGGCGGTCTTCGTCATGTACTTCCTGCTGATCGTCGTGTTGCCCTTCGCCGTGCTCCTGTGGTCGTCGTTCCAGAGGTTCTACTCGGTGCCCTCGATGGAGGCGCTGCGGAACCTCACGCTCGATCCTTATCGCTTCATCTTCACCTACCCGGATCTCGGGCGCACGGTGTGGAACAGTTTCGTGCTCTCCTTCGGCTCGGCGACCATCGTGATGCTCGTGACCTCCGTCATTTGCTGGATCGTGGTGAAGACGAGGCTCCCCGGACGGTGGCTCCTCGACAACATCGCGTCGCTCCCGATGGTATTTCCGGGACTCGTGCTCGGCCTGTCGATCATGATCTTCTACTTGAACGTCGACGTCGGCGTGTACGGCACGATCTGGATCATGTTCATCGCTTACATCACGCGCTTCATGCCATACGGACTGCGCTACAACACGACGTCGATGCTGCAGATCCACAAGGAGCTCGAGGAGTCGGCGGCAATGAGCGGCGCCTCGTGGTTCACGGCCTTCCGCAGAATCATCCTGCCACTCCTGAAGCCCGGGCTCCTGGCTGGCTGGATCTACGTGATGATCGTGTCGATCCGGGAGCTCTCGACATCGATCCTCCTCTACAGCCCAGACACACAGGTGGTGTCCATCGTCATCTGGCAGCTATGGGAAAATGGCCAGTACGTGGAGCTCTCGGCGCTCGGAGTGCTGTTCATCACCACGCTCTTCGTGCTGGTTCTGGTCGCCCGTTGGCTCGGCAACAAGTACGGCGTGAAGGAATGAGAAGGGGGAAGGGGGAAGGGGGGAAGGGGCCGTGCTGAAAATCGAGGGCCTGTCCACCGAGTACCCGAACGCCAAAGGTCAGATCATCAAGGCCGCCCAGGACGTGAGCTTTACCGTGGCCGAGGGGCGTCTCTTCACGCTGCTCGGTCCCAGCGGCTGCGGCAAGACGACGACGCTCCGTTCCATCGCCGGCCTCGAGCGGCCCCGCGCCGGCGAGATTTCGGTCAACGACCGCGTCGTCTATTCCTCGTCCACAGGCGTCTTCGTGTCGCCGAACCGGCGGGGCTTCGGCATGGTCTTCCAGTCCTACGCGATCTGGCCGCACATGAACGTGTTCCAGAACGCCGCCTTTCCGCTTGAAGTCGGCGGCCGCGGGTACTCACGCACGAAGATCCACGAGAACGTCATGCGCGTCCTTTCCGCGGTGCAACTCGACGATCTCGCCGAGCGCGAGGCGACGAAGCTCTCCGGCGGCCAGCAGCAGCGCCTGGCGCTGGCGCGTGCGCTGGTGATGGAGCCGGCACTCCTGCTGCTCGACGAACCCCTATCGAACCTGGACGCGAAGCTCCGCGAGAAGATGCGCTTCGAACTGAAACGCCTACAGCGCGAGCTGAGGATCACCACCGTCTACGTGACGCACGACCAGAGCGAGGCGCTCGCCTTGTCGCACGAGATCGCGGTCATGAACGAGGGACGCATCCAGCAGATCGGCAGCCCGCGCGACATCTACGAGCGTCCGTTGAACCAGTTCGTGGCGGACTTCGTGGGCACCAGCAACTTCATCGAGGGGACAGTACTGCGGCGCGAGTCGACGGCGGAAGGGAGTTGCGACGTTGTGCGCACCGAGATTGGCGACGTCACGGTGAGTGCCGTTCAGGAATTGCGCCCGGACGAGCGCGTCGCGCTCTCGGTGAGGCCCGAGGACGTAGAGCTGTCGGAGGCCAGGCCTGCGGGCGACAACGTGTGGGAAGGGCGCGTGGAACAGAAGGTCTTTCTTGGCGAGGCTGTGGATTTCCGGGTGAAGGTCGGATCACGCACGCTCCTCTCGCGTCGCCACCCGACCCTGCGCACAAAAGTCGGGGAGGCGATATTCGTTCAGTTGAATCCGCAGAAGTGCGTGGCTCTCAAGGTGGCATGACATGGCCACCGACCGCTGGGCTTCCGACGTCATCGTAGACCTGCTGCGGGCCTACGACCTGCCATACGCCGCAATGAATCCTGGAGCGAGCTACCGTGGCCTGCACGATTCGATCGTCAACTACGGCGGCAACCGTCCGACCATGATCCTCTGCCAGCACGAGGAGATCGCGGTCCAGATCGCGCACGGCTACGCCAAAGCCAGCGGCAAGCCCATGGTCGCGATTCTGCACAATCTCGTCGGGCTGCTGCATTCGAACATGGCGATCTATTACGCCTATATCGATCGCACACCGGTGTTCATCGTCGGCGCGACCGGCCCGATGGACGAGACGAAGCGTCGTCCGCGCATCGACTGGATTCATACGGCTCAAAGCCAGGGCGACGCGGTACGCGCCTACACGAAGTGGGATTACCAGCCGCACACGATCGATGGGGTCCCCGAGTCGTTCTCGCGCGCGTATTCGGTGATGATGACCGAGCCGCGAGGCCCGATCTACATGTGCTACGACGCATGGCTGCAGGAGCAGAAGCTCGATCACGAGGTCGCGATGCCGCCGGCCGGCGCAGCCAGGGTCCCGACACGCATCGCGCCGGAGCCGAGGGCGATTGCCGAGGCTGCAGATCTGATCGCCGCCGCATCCAAGCCGGTGATCATCGCCGAATACGTGGGTCGCGAGCCGGAAGGCTTCCATGCGCTCGTGGAGCTCGCCGAGATGGCCGGCATTCCCGTTTACGATGTCGACAGCCGGTTGAACTTCCCGACGGGCCATCCGCTGAACATGAGCTACGCGAAAGACGTGTTCCGCGACGCGGACCTCGTCGTGTGCCTCGACACGAGAGACTGGGAGCGGCCGACGACGGAGCTCGCGAGCGCGACGCGACAGGTGACCTCGATCGTGCCCGCGAGCGCGAAGTGGATCGACATCAGCTTCGGTGACCTGGAACTTTCGAGCTGGACGTTCGACTACCAGCGCCTCCATCACGCGCAACTGCAGATCCTCGCCGACACCACGATCGCCATTCCGGAGATCACGCGGCTTCTCGACGTCAGGATCGCGGACGACCCGACGCTGCGTGACCGCATCAAGGCCCGCACGGCCGATACGGCCGTCAGGAGCCGCGCGCTGCGCGAGAAGTGGTCGCAGGAGGCGAAGGTGGACTGGGACGCGAGTCCCATCACGCTACCGCGCCTCGCTTCCGAGGTCTGGAGCGCCATCAAGGACGAGGACTGGGTTCTCACCGCGGGCACGCTCGAAAACTGGACGCGAAAGTTGTGGGACTTCGACGAGCCCTACCGTCATCCGGGGCGGTCGCTCGGTACGGCAACTCAATTCGGCATTTCGATGGGCGTCGCGCTGGCGCACCGCGAGGCGAATCGGCTCGTGGTCGACATGCAGCCCGATGGCGACCTCATGTTCGACGCCGGCGCAATGTGGGTGGCGGCCAAGCATCGCATCCCGATGCTCGTGGTGATGTACAACAACCGTGCCTACTACAACGATTGGGAACACCAGATCCGGATGGCGAAACTGCGCGGCACCCCGCTCGAGAGGGCGCACATCGGCATGGACCTCGACGACCCGGCGCCGGATTTTTCGGCAATGGCGAAATCGATGGGGTGGTACGCCGAGGGCCCGTTCGAATCACC
>Ga0080064_1008175_pt1 | contig 10081 bp, 11 predicted proteins | sample Subgrocontami54m_FD_69260 | JGI IMG/M metagenome (GOLD analysis project Ga0080064, IMG submission 69260) | Subsurface groundwater microbial communities from S. Glens Falls, New York, USA - GMW46 contaminated, 5.4 m (SPADES assembly) (version 2) ... | reverse complement strand
CAGTTCAAGGTGGATCTCGGCGATCCGGAGCGGTTCAAAACATTGGGCGAGCTCGTCTACGAAATTCATCGCCTTATCTGGGACTACAACCATCGGAGGATCCATTCCGCCCTCAAGATGCTGCCGAAATTGTTCGCCAATCGTTACCAGAAACTCTTAGAAAAAGTGTCTTAAGTTTGGGGGTCTTTACAGTATATTCAATTCATAAATATGTTGTCAATAGTTGACAACAGTATGGTGGTTTGCTAGGGTAATCAGCATGGAGGAATAATCTGTGCGGACCAAGCCTCTATTAGCCAGATTGCGAGTAAAAGTCGGCACTACCGTGAAGGTTCTGCTCGACACCGGAACGTCTTTAACTCTGACTATTAAGAGCCCGGGTGAAACGATTCCGGAGAATGGCGTTGTATCATACGAATCCCCTATCGGGGCCGCGCTTCTTGATAAGCAAGAAGGAGAAACGGCGATTTATACTGCTAACAATAAGACTCGATATGCAAAAATCATCGAGATTGTAAATTAGTTAAAAAATATATACTAAAGCAATAGAAAACCGTACACTTATCAAAACAACTTTATGCAAACACCAAGAAAAATAGCGGTGAAAGTAGGCGTTCTTATAGAACATCATAATAAGCTCTTACTGATCAAAGAAAAATCCCGCCGCCGCCGAAAATATTACTGGAATATCGTTAAGGGCACACTGGAACCGGATCGCGACAAAAATCTTATCGAAGCCGCGAAACGGGAAGCTCGAGAAGAAGCAAATGCTCGTATCAAGATAACAAATCTTCTCAATGTTCTTTATCTCTACAAAAATCAGACACTTTATATTCAATTTAATTTTATCGCGCGCCTCATTGGATCGCGTTTTGGAATTTCTAAACCGGCCGATCAAAAAAAATACAATGAAGATATTATTCAAGTAAAACTTTTCACTAAAAACGAACTCAAAAAGATGAAGAAAAAAGAATTTATTAACAAGCGTGCCTATCAATGCATTCAAGATTGGCTAGACAAGATAAAATACCCCGTTGGGATCATAAAAACAATAAAAGGGTATTAGAAGCTGAAACGAAATCAATATTGAAAACTACAGCTCGAATATCTTTTTAAATTCGCCTGCGGCATCGGCCCGTTTTTTCTTTTCTTCGACAGTGTTATAGATCGGATCGAGTTTTTCATCCAATGAAATCAACGCTCGCTCGTTTTCGAATGGCTGTTTATTGGCAATTTTCACCTGATGGGGCGTGAATCGCAATTTCGAGGATTTTTCGGATGTCCTCATTCATAGCTTTATTATACCAAAAAATAAGGAAAATAACTCTAAAATGCTATAGTGTGTCTATAAGAGGCTAGTTTACTTTTACTACGATTAATATAGAATAAAAAAACCATGAAAGAAGTTCCAAATAATCATAATATAGAACTGGAGATAAGAGCAGAGATTTCCCCAAAAAAATTCGGAGAATTATTGGGTCGCCTCGGAAAAATGAGAAAGGCCACTGCCCGAGTCCGACGCTTATCTGTAATGTTTCTTGGAGAAATTGGGGAAGAAAAAATTGACCTTAGAGTACGGATTGATAGTAATGGCAATGTTGAAATTGTTATCAAGAAAGGAAACTTTCATTCGGCTGACAGAGTTGAAGTTTCCCAAAAGATTATCAAGGACGAATTTATTGGTCTGGTTAGAATTCTTTCGGTTTTTGGATTCAAAGGAAAAATCACGGAACGTGAAAATTTCATTTACAAACTAACAAATAGAATAACTGTCACTCTTGTTCGTACCGGCTCGATCGGTTACCTAGAAATAGAAAAAATGTCTACGCCCAGAAAACTTAGAAGCGACAAAAAGGAACTTATCTATTTAGCAAAGCAACTCAACCTGAATCTGATTAAGAACAGAAAGGAATTTGATGATCTATGCAATAGATTATCAAAAAAATACGATTTATCGTTCACTGGCTCAAAAAAAGAAATGACAAAATTAAAAGAACTACTTTCTAAGTATTAGGCTCACAGATTGACGCGTAAAAGTAATAATTCTTTTAGTTTGTAATTTTGTCATATTGACATGTTGCGATAAAAAAGCATAAATATTTCAGACTTACTATGAATATGAAATGGAAAAAACTTAAAAGCAGGAATGTATTAGTAACTGATCACATAAACGTTAGAAAAGACGTTGTGAGACTCCCTAACGGACTTGTGATGCCGGATTATTATGTTACTGAAATGAAAAGCGTTGCCCTGGTCATTCCCCTTTTCAAGGATCAATCAGTTTTAATGGTCAAACAATATCGATACGGACCAAATAAAATATTATTTGAATTTCCCGCTGGCACACTTAAGTCAAGTAAGGAAAATCCTCTAAAAGTTGCCAAAAAAGAACTTGCCGAAGAAACTGGATACAAAGCAAAGAAATATCATTACCTTGGAAAATTTTATGAATATCCCACAAAGGACACTCATGCACTTCACTTATATTACGCCACGGACTTGAATAAAATTTTCGGCGGCTCCAAACTAGAAAAAACCGAACAGATTTCTCTGCATAAATTTACATTAAATGAGGTTCTAAAACTAATCGAAAATAACAAAATTCAAGTTTTAGGTTCAGTAACTGCTTTCTTACTTACGATGAGGATGATAAAATACAAATAGCGTTCAACTCTAAGCCTCGGCTGGCAATTTTTAACCGTGCTTTAATTCCATTCTCACCGTTTCCGATAAATATTTATTTTGGGGATATTTTAGTTTTTTTAATTTCTGAAAACCGCACCGTTCGTAGGCTCGGATTGCATTACTATTGGTCGGTCGTACTTCTAAATAGATTTTGGAAATTCCAAGATGTTTCACTTTTCTAATAAGAAATCTAATTGCCTTCGATCCATAACCCTTGCTCCGATATTTTTTTTCTCCTATTACAATCTGTGTTTCGTACCAATTATTTCGCCGTTTCACCAAAGATAGATGACCAGTAGTTTTTCCGCCTACCATTATCATAAAATGATAATCCTCTTTGCTATGTAATATTTCCTGAAAGTATTTATCAACTTCTCGATTTGAAATCCTTTTTAAAATACCGCTTGTTAATTTAAGCAGTTCTTTGTCCCTCCACCATTTTACAAAATAATCTTTATCAGTTGATTTAATCTTTCTCAAAGAAATTTTAATCATATAGTGATTAAATTCTCGGCAAATCGTCTCGACTTAAAAAAATGGGGCTAAAGAAAGTATGACACTTTTCTTTAGCCCGTGTATGCCACAGTCGAAGCAACCGTGAGAAACACTAATTCGCCTCCGGAGGCGGGGTTGATTCAGGCGCCGGTGCCGGGGCAGGTTCTCCCGACGGTTCAGGCGCGGGCGGGGTCGGTTCTGGAACCGGAGTCAATATAGGTCCCCCCGACGGATCGGGGATCACCACTTCTGAAGACGGAGCTACTGTTGAATCAGATACCGATGCTTCAGGAGCTGGCGCTGGCTCGGAAAAAGGAATCGTTACCGTCTCAGATACCGGAACTAAATCAGTCACAGTAGATTCAGGCGGCGGCACCAGATTTAAATCGTCGCCCACCACATCAATCACCGAAGCTGTCGGGACAATACGTTCCGCCGCCCGCTCTTCAATTTCGATATCCGAATTATCCTGAATCGCGCTACTATAGTCGTCCGGCTCACTCCACGGATCTTCGTCATCGGTAAATGGCTCGACGTGATAATCAGTACCCGGAGTCGGCTCAAGACTTTCTTTCCAATCCGAAGCCTGATCGGTATCAAATCCAGTCGGCTGCCGCGCGACCGAATGGCCTTCCGGCACGTCAATCACTGACGGATTTAGTTGCGAAATATCGGCGCCATAGCTCATCGCGTCAACAATTTTACCATCCGCGTCCTTCAGAATCACCCGATCGCCATTATTAGCCAACCCGTTACCGATGATTTCTCCAAGCGCTATCTGGAGAACCGATCCCGGAATCTCCCAAAAGTTAAAGGTTGAGGCACTCTTCGCTAAAATAGCGAACTGTCCGGGCAAAAGCGTCTGGTTGGAAGTCGAAATAGTTCGAGCCGTGCCAGAATTGTCGGTGACGCTCCAGTCTTTCAAATTTACCGGGTTATTGGTCGGATTATAAAGCTCAATCCATTCATCGATATGTTCCTGCTCTTCGCTAGCGCCATGAGTACGATGATCGGTGTCATAATAGACTTCATTCACAACGAGGTGATCGGTTTTGGATAATGACCCGGCGCGATCAAAACAAAAATCGTCAATCCCGATTGATCCCGGCGTCCTGACCTTAATCGCCTTAACCAGCGTCCCGATCGTTCCGCCCATCACGGCGTCCAGATTCACTAATTGATTCGAGTTGTCGCCGAGTGCCGGCACGTCATAATTAAAAAAGTTATTGCGGTTCTCGTCATATAAGCGAACTTGCGTGCCGCGGCCGTTATAGGTGTCGTTATCGACGTCCACGATCCGGAAGCTATGGACGCGCGTCGGTTGGGTAAAGACGAACATGACTTTTCCTAAATCGCCGTCTTTGGCTTTAGGAACGTCAATCAGACTATTGTGATTTTCGTCCGTAGTATTATCAGCGGCAATTAAAAGATGATCCTGTTCGCGGTTATTTTCTCCCGGCGCGCCTAATCGCCCGCCATCGCCCACGCCCGGCCCGCTAAAATCTTGGTTCGTCGTGCCTAGATCAAACTGGTCGCCCGTTGGATTCAACGAATTAAAAGTGATAGACGGGTGATCCGGATCCGGCTCGATACTCGAATTCTGTTTCACGAAAATCGTGAGCCCCCACGGAGCGTATTCGTCGTCAATCCTTTGACCGGTCAAAATCTGATTACCGTACGCGTCAAACTCAAAACTCGCGACCGTATTGCACGGCCGTTTATCAATCGTTGCCACGACATTAACCACGTGCGCCTCAAACGCCGAGGCGCCAATCAAGCTCGCCGCGATCAAAGCGACGGCGATAAACGAAGTGAAAACGCTCCGCGCCGTTTTCCGAAAAGCCCGAAACGGCCGGTGCGGCGACACGGGCTTCAAACCCCGCGCGGCAGGCGGTTTAAGTCTTTGAACTCTGATAATATCGACAACGAGCGGTCTCATGTTATTTGTTTTGATTGGCGAATTTTCCGGCCGTAACCGTAATTATTCCCAGATATGGTATCCGCAAATTTCCGCCGAAAAGCTGGACCGTGCTTCCGACCACGCTCGCGAAATTAGTCGGAGTATCCTCGGCAAAATTAGCATCGCCTTTCGTCACAATCACGTCTTTCTCCGCGTCAAGAGTTTTCACCCGGTGGATAGTCAGCGTGTTATTAACCTTGTTACGGTAGACGATCACGTCCCCGACTTTCAGGTCGGCAATCGTATGGACGCCATGAATAAAAACTAAATCCCCCTCTTTCAAGGCCGGCCACATCGAACCAGAGGTAATCGCGGCCATCGGGTATGGCGTCTCGAGCTTCCACGCCAAGAACTTCGGCAGGCCAAAAATGGTCCCGAAAAGAATACCGAAATAAACGACAACATTCAGTAAAAACCGCCACCACGGTTTTTTCCGCGGCGCCGGTTTCTGTCTGTCTTCAATCGCTGGTATCCGTGTTTCCATAAAGGTTATAAGCCGAAGGTCGGAATCTTAAAAAGGTAGACCCGACCGGTGTAATTTTTATCAATCTCGGCGGAGGCGGGCATATAGGTCGTGTATTCGATCTTCGCTTCTTCGCCGCCTTTCAGCCGGAAATAATTCTTGTCGATTTTCATGAGGTCGCTAATCGAACCGGTTTTGAACATGAAGACAAAGACCGGCATAAAGGTGCCGTTCTTGATGTCTACTCTCCTTACGGCCGAAGTCCCCCGCGAGAGGTCGCCGAAATCGAGAGCGAGATCGGTCGGATTGACGCCGATCTTTCCCTCGCCTTCAATCACATGGACAAGCGCGCGATACTTATTGGCGTCCAAGACCACGTAAAAAATAAAAAGGAAGATAACGAGAAAGATCGTCAGTCCCACTTTATGCCGAACTTTCATCGGCGCGCCGGTGGTCCGTTCCCACCAGAGAGAAAATCCCCGTTTCGTTGTTTGGTTTTCCATATCTTTTAATTATCGTTTCCCCTGATAATTTATAATTGTTTCGACTTTTCCGAGTAGTAGAAATTCGACTGCTCTTATGATTCTCTTGGTCGAATTTCACTCCTCGATTTCCCGGGTAGTAGAAATTCGACTGCTCTTATGATTCTCTTGGTCGAATTGCACTTCCCGGCTTGAGCGTTTAATCGCTCAACCCTTCGCCCCTGTCTCAAGCAGAGGCGAAGAAAGAGAGATCAACTATAAAAGCCTTGTTGATGTAGAAACACCGCTTACCTCTACCCAGAGATCACAGCCAAAGACTTTGTGTTCGTTTGCAATCGGCTGAGTGTAGAGATTCGGGTCAGTGTCTTGGCTACCGCTTATTTGGTGGACGAAATCAGCCCAATCTTGGGCGCAGAATCCACCAAAACACGGAACCGCAAGATCGATTATCCAATTATCTACGGTGTCTTGTCCTGCTTTCGTGAGACGTCCGTGGGTATCATTCCAAACGATCTGATGACCGTTAATCGTGAAAGGCTGATGGAATGATTTTAACGACTCGTCGTTCTGTGTTACTAATCCATCTTCATCACTACCATCTTTTGAGATATAAGGACAAAGTGATGGAAGAACACCCCAAGTCTCGGTTTCATCAACAGTCGGCGTATCACGGTTATCAGTCACGAGTTCCCGAGGAGCTGGACCGCAGTCAATGACTAATTTATCTACTGCATCGAGACTCACGTGACCAGTGGCAGTCGGACCAACTAATACTGTTCCGTTATTCGTGGTTATACCACATTTCGGCTTCTGGCGGATAAAGTATTCGACATCATCCACACGATTTTCATCGATGAATGACTGGGAAAGCGCCACTCTCAAGGGTTTATTCAAGTGCTCCTGCGGAAACACGGTTCCGAAGGTAATCGGATCAGTCGGCACCGAGAGCGCGTTTTCGATTTTCGCCGTGACGTTAATGACGTGCGCTTCAAAAGCGGCGAACATTGGGATTAAGGCCAATGAAACCGCGAAAATTCCTAAACCTAAAATTATTTTTTTCATGTTGTTTTATTGTTTTTACCTTTTCCCTAATCTGACTCCGGCACTCGACCAGGTGCTTATCAGACGAGGATTTTCTAATCTACCTAAACTTCTTTTCGACTTTTTATGATTTTATTAATTAGAGCGCAATACCCATCAAACTCACGCCGTCAATCCGGAACGATTCGGCGCTTTGATTCGCGCCGTTCCTAAAGCGAACGAAAAACGAACTGTCGTTATCGAGCGAGGCGGGAAGATTCGCCATTTGAAGCGAGCTCCAGCCCTCGTCAACGTTGTTATTCGTATCATCAAGCTCGTGACTCGCGACCGACGTCCAACCACCACCATTACAATTAACGCCGCTATTTCGGTACTCGACGAACCCGCTTTCGTTATCCTCGGCATCCGCGTCGCCCCTAGAGTAGTACTTAAGAGCCAGCCCGCCGAACCCGGTGGCGTTGACCTCGCGGCACATCCACTCGCCATTGCCAATCCGCGCAAAGCGACCGCCGTCGGGACTGACGGTATTTTCACCATTTTCGCTAATCGCCGACGCAAGGGTTGTGGAAGCGCTATCATTCCCATCTTCTTCCCAATCCGGGATATCGTTCAGGCTTGCCCCCGTCCCAAAGTTGTCGCTAAACAAATTTTGCGGGACTTTATCGTCATTCGTAATGGTGCACGACTTATTTTCTCCAATCCCGATCGTCACCTGTCCACTCGCGTTACATTGGCCGCCAAAGGTGGTGGTGTAGACGGAGTTAATTGGTGATTCGGTGACCGTATACGTACCGGCAACCAAGTTAATCGGCAAACCGTTCTGCACCTCAATGCCACTTGCGAAATAGTGGAAGCTCGATGCAGTCGAGGTTCCGGTGCCACTGTCGTTAATCACGGTCTTCGTCACCGTCAAAGTTCCGGTGATGTGCGGGGGGTTCTGACAATTCGCAATCGCTTGGAAGATCGCGGTCAAATTCGAGAAGTCAGCAGCGGAGAAGTAATGCGCCGGGTCATCAGCAATATTGTTGATGAGATAAGTCGCATCAACATCAGTGCCAACACCGATCACATAGACTTCAACTCCGGCCGCGCGAGCGGCAATCGCCGCGTTCCTCGCGTCAATCGGTCCTTGGGTCGCGTTCGGCACATTCGGATTACCATCGGTGATAATCACCATGATATCCGGGAAATTCCCGTCCGAGTCTGGCAAACGATCACGGACACTGGCCAGTTCGCCGTTCGCGAGCGTAATACCAGCCTCTAGATCGGTATTGCCGCCATTCACCAGAGCGTCAATCGCGTTATTGATTGAAGTCACGTTATCCGTGAGCTGAAGATCAAGCGTCCCAGCAGTCGAGAAACTTGATTGTCCCATATGCGCGCCAGCCGTCGTCGGCGCAAGCGCCGTCACGAAGGCGTGGGCCGCGGTTTTAAGCTGTGCTAGCTCGGTCGCGTCAATCGAACCAGACCGGTCGAGCACGAGCATCACGTCCGCGTGCGCATTACAAGCTAAGATGGCCGTGTTCGTAATCGTGCAGGTCTTGTGCTCCCCTACACCAATCGCGCCACTACACTCTGCTGAACTTGAGCTGTTGTAGCCTGTCAGTGAATCTTCGGTCACGCTGTATAAACCAGCGTCAAGTGTTACATCTACGCCCGGAGCTTCGGCGCCCGCGAAACTAGCTTGGGAAACATTTGTTCCCGAAACATGCATCGTGAAATCAGAAGCGGCGGACGAACCGCCATTCGTATTATCCACGTGCTTAATCACGGTCAAAACGCCCTTGGTCGGCGGAACGCTCAAATGAGTGACCTCAACCCAAAGATCACAGCCAAAAAGCTTGTGCTCATTTTCAATTGGTTGGATGTAGTCATTGGGGTTGGCGTTATTGTCGCCGTCGTTAGCCGCAACGAAACTAGCCCAATCCTGCGCGCAATGATTACCGGTAAAACACGGCACTTTAAGATCGATATTCCATCTATCCGAGTGATCATTTTCTGACTTTGCGAGCCGTCCCGCGAGCTGATAGGCCAGCGTGGTTCCTAAATTCCAGCCGCCCGGGGCGGGAGCCAAAAGCAAAGGCCCATGGAACGAAGCCAAAGGACCGGTATGGCCCGGTGTTATCTCCGTCATGTCATTCTCCGGTACTAATCCATCAGCCGTTATTTCCGCTTTCGAGAGATACGGACACAAAAATGGCATGAGGTCATAATTCACTTCATCTTTACAGACGAAGTTTCCCTCGCCATCTTCAGTCGCCTGACCGAAAGACGACAGCGAAGGGATCACCAACGCGCCCGCCGCATTGAGCTGACACTTCGGCTTTTGCCGTAAGACATATTCAACGTCATCAAAACGTCCCGCCTGCTCAAATGATTGAGAAAGCGACACGTCGAATATTTTTTCGAATTTCTCCTGCGGGAACACTGTCCCGAAGTCCAAAGAATACGTACTCGCCTGGAGTGTGTTCTCGATCGTCGCCGTGACGTTAATCACGTGGGCTTCAAAAGCCGCGAGACCGGGGAGCACGACGATTACAGACGCGAGCAGACTTAATCCTAAAAGTATTTTCTTCATGGTTTTTAATCGCGTTTACGTTTCGACCATTTTATTTCTGACTAGTAATATCATAGAAAATAATCCGCTCAAAAAAACAAAGCTATCGCCCGGTCGAATGACCAAACAATAGCTTTGCCTATTAAAAACTTGCTCGGGGAAATGATTATAGAACATAAGCCCTTATCTATCCCTCTGACCTTGGTTTCCCCGACAAGATTAAAGGCGCTTTATAGTAATAAAATCATCTTACTCTCGCCTCAACATCTGTCAATCCATTGTACTCGTCCAGCACATTTGAGACTGTTTCGGCGTTAACTTGTTCACAATATACCGCAAGGGAGAAATTAAGCCAATCGACCAGTGTGGCCTTCGGGTGTTGTACCAAAGTAGCCAGT
>Ga0080064_1008174_pt1 | contig 10082 bp, 8 predicted proteins | sample Subgrocontami54m_FD_69260 | JGI IMG/M metagenome (GOLD analysis project Ga0080064, IMG submission 69260) | Subsurface groundwater microbial communities from S. Glens Falls, New York, USA - GMW46 contaminated, 5.4 m (SPADES assembly) (version 2) ... | reverse complement strand
AAGTTGCGTCATCGCAAGCTGGCTGCCGGTGTTGTTGAGCGAAACCAGCAAGTACGCAAACGGGCAATCCCAGCCCTCCTGCAAGGCGGACTTGGTGATGATCCATTCGATAGGACACCCGTCGGCCAGCAAGTCGTTCTTATCGATCTCATCTTTCTCGGAGGTCTTGATGGCGATTGCGCTCTCGTTGACGCCGAGCCGCTGCATCAGGTGCTCTTTGACGTCTTCACTGTGGACGAGGCCGGAATCGCGCTGATCATTGCCGGTGCGCTCAGCCTGCACCAGCACAATCGGGCGGATCAATTTGCCGCTGTCCTTGTAATGACGCTCGGCAAGCCGCGCCAATTCTTCGCGCTTGTCGCGCGCCCGGCTCAAGCAATCCTTCCACGATTTCTGGTTCGAGTTCGCGATGTTGATCGGCAGCTTGATCATTTGCTCGTCGAGAAGTTCCTTACCCGTGGCGCGCGTCAGCACATTGGCCTCGCGCGGCGGTGTGGCTGATAGCTCGACTACGATCGAAGCATTGAAGCCTTCGATCGTACTGCGCGCAAGGCCGCTGGTCGCCTTGTGGCCCTCCGTATGGAGAACGGTAGGATGCGGAAGCCATTTCATCCTGCGTCGCGGAAATATTGTGTGGTGTTGACGACAGAGGCACGAAGATGAGCTACTTTGCTGTTTGCAGTTTCGATCTGAAAAATGGGAGTTACGAGGACTACAACAATGCGTATGCCAACCTCGCTGCGATCGGCCTCCACAAGCAGGTGACGTCCGAGGATGGCAAGACAATCGCTCTACCAACAACCACGATAGCCGGCAAGTTTACCGGCAATAACGCTTCCGCTGTACGCGACTGGCTCGTTGAAAGCGTGAGAAAGGCGTTCGTTGCTAGGCGCTTCACCTCTGAGATCTTCGTCGCCGTTGGCGGTGATTGGGCGTGGGGCCACCGAACGACCTGAGCGTCTTAAGTCGGGCGGTAATAAATAACTGAGGATAGCTCACAATTTCCCAGCTTAATCTCCTCGTAAGCCAATATCCATGCGGGTTCCAAGGCAAGAGTCAGCGATGGAAAGAGCGAAGCTGGCGCCTCGCCTGCGCTACGAAAAACTCCCGATGGGATCATGTAATTCTTGAACGCCGATTATTGGGGTGAACGGGTTCCTATCCACGTTTATTTGCGGCCAGGAATTTCTTAGTCAGCTCAAGCACCCGCGCGACATCTTGCGCGCGATTGTAGAGATGCAGCGAAAAGCGCAGCGCGCCGCGGCGGATCGACAGTCTGACATGGTTGGCAACGAGATGATCGTATAACGCCTGCATGCGCGTGTCGCTGGTCGTATCGTGGCCACCCGCGCCCACGTTGCCTACCGTCACGATGTGAGCGAGGTGCGCACCTTCCACGCTGCCGCAAACCGGCAGCCCGAGTCCGGCGAGGCCCCGCCGCAGTTCGTTCGTAAGTCCGACAACGTGGCGCTCGATCGCCGCCGCATCGAAGCGTGCCAGATACTCGAGCGAGGCTGCGGCGGCCACGCTCGCGGTGAAGTTGAAGTTGCCGACATCGAACCGCCGCGCCCCCGGCGCGAGGCGGTATTCATAGCCGAGTTCGGCTTCCGAGGCAGCGCCGAGATCGATCCCGAAACGCGACAGGTACGCCGGTTCCATGCGTTGCGCGAATTCTCGGCGCACGTAGAGAAAGCCCATGCCATAGAGTCCGAGCAGCCCCTTCTGCGTCGAACACGCGAGCGCGTCGATCGCCATCGCGTCGACATCGGTTGCCAGAACGCCCGCCGACTGTGCAGCATCGACCACGAACCGGACTCCCTGCTCGCGGCAAGCGCGCCCGAGCGCCGCCACATCGGTGCGGAATCCGGGTGAAAAACTGACCGTCGCCGTGGTGACCAGCCGCGTGCGGCTGTCGATGCGGCTCGCCATCTCGTCGACCGGGACGATTCCGCCGCGCGCTGCCACCATGCGCAGTTCGACTCCCAGTCGCTGCAGATTGAGCCAGGGATAAAAATTGGCCGGGTGCTCGATCTCGGGGCACAGCACAAGATTGTCGCCGGACTTCCAGGCTAGCGAAGCGGCGACGATGTTGAGGCCTTCGGTAATGTTCTTGGTGAAGGCGATTTCTTCCGGTGCGGCGTTGATCGATCGCGCGAAACTGCCGCGCACGCGCTCGATCATGTCGAAGTAACCGGGCTTGTCCACGTCGCCCGCGGCGAATTCGTCGAGATGGGCGGCGAGCGCGTCGCGAGTCGAACGCGGCATCAAGCCGCGCGCCGCGACGTCCATGTAGGTCTTGCCTTCGACTCCGGGGAAGTCACGCCACGCCTCGGCCACATCCGCCGTACCGGTCACGCTGCCGATCGAGTCAACGATTTTGTTCATGAATGGGGGCCGCCGCGCTTTCTTGCAGGGCGGAATGCATTGTAACGCCGCCGGTCGATACCCGAGCGATGAGCCGGCTGTATGGCCCGGATTGACAGGGTCGTTATGGTAGGTGATCATACCACGGACCAGATGCCGCCGGAGGAACTCATGGCAAAGCTCAATCAAGGCGCCGCACGCCAGGCGCCGGGTCTTGCGCGCAGCGATGTTGCGAACGACCACCCCGATCTGCCACGCATCGAACGAACTTCGGTTGCCAACGAAGTCGTTCAGCGCATCCAGCATCTGCTCGCCACGCGAAAAATCAAGGCGGGAGAAAAGCTGCCCGCTGAACGCGTGATGGCCGAGGCGCTCGGCGTCAGCCGTACCGCGGTGCGGGACGCATTGAAACGCCTCGAAGCCTATGGCATCACGGCAGTCCACCGCGGCAAAGGCACTTTCGTGCGCCAGACCCAATGCCTGGCGCTGTGCGACAAAGTCGTGCTGGGCCCGCAGTTGCCGCGCCGGCAGCTGCTGCTGACGCTGGAAGCGCGCGCCGCCGTCGATGTGCCGATCTGCGAGCTCGCCGCCGAACGTGCTACCCAGCGCGACCTGCGCGCGATCGCGGAGTATCTTGGACGCGCTGCACAGCCGCAGTCAGGAATTGCGAAGCGTTATGCTCCGGACCTCGGCTTTGAGGCCGTGATCGGCGAGGCAACCCATAATCCGTACCTGATACGCTTGCAGACCTACGCGCATCAGGCCTACGCCGAGGTATGGAGCCACATTGGTTTCATCCCGCGCTCGGCGGACGAGCGCCTTGCCGATCACCGCCGGATTCTGGATGCGCTCGTGCGCCGCGATCCGCACGCCGCGCGGCGCGCCATGACCGAGCACCTCGACATCTATGCAAGGATAGACCCAAAATGGGCTCGGCAGCCCTCGCGCAAAGCGTAGCCCCGTTGCCCGCGCAGCGCGACGCAGCGGGCTGGGCACGCTGGATCTGGCCGGGCTGTCTGCTCGCAATCCTCGGCGTGCTGGTGATCTACCCGCTCGCCATGTTGGTGATAGGCGCCTCCACCAACATCAATCCCACGGTGGGCGGCTGGGGCCTCGACGCATTCACTGTCGAGAACTATCTCGAGGTCGTCACCAATCCGAATGTGCACAGGGCCATGTTCAACTCCCTGATCGCATCCCTCGGCGGCGCCCTGCTGGCAGTCGCGATCGGGCTGTTCTTCGCGTGGGTCGTGACGCGCACCGACACGCCGCTCAAAAACATGATCGAGCTCGCCGGCATGCTGCCGCTGTTCGTGCCGCCGCTGGTGGCCGCATTCGCATGGTCGCTGCTCGGTTCGCCCAGCACCGGCATCATCAACGTACTGCTGGAAGGCGGCGGGCTCGACTGGCGCGTCAATTTCTATTCGCTCGGCGGCATCATCTTCGTGTTCGGCGTTTATTACGCGCCCTACGTTTACATGTTCACCGCCGCCTCGCTGAAGCAGATGGATCCCGCGCTCGAAGAGGCCTCGGCGATCTCAGGGGTCGGGCCGTTTGGCACGATGCTGCGGGTGACGCTGCCGTTGATCGCGCCGGCCATCCTGTCTGGCGGCCTGCTGGCCTTTGTCGTGATGCTCGGCATCTACGGCATTCCGGCCATCCTTGCCACGCCCGCCAGGGAAACGTTTCTCACCACCTACATCTTCACGCTGGTGTCGTGGTCGCCGCCGCTCTACAACAAGGCGGCAGCGGTCTCGACCTTGCTGGTCGCCGTTACCGCCTTGTGCGTGTACGTGCAGCACCGGCTGCTGGCCGGCCGCAGCTTCGTCACGGTCGCCGGCAAGTCATTCAAACCCCGGCAACTCAACCTCGGCCCCTGGCGCTACGTCACGCTCGCGTTTGCGCTCGCCTATCTGTTCGTGGTGGTCGTGGCGCCTTCGGCCGCGCTGCTGATCGCGGCGCTGCGCAAATTTCTTTTCATCCCGACCGTGGCGAGCCTGTTTGATATTTCGCAGTACTCGCTCACGCACTTCAAGAACCTGTTCGACAACCCGCTCACCCTGCGTTCGATCGGCAACGGGCTCAAAGTCGGTTTCGCCGCGGCATTCGTGGGCGGCGCACTCTCGTTCGCGATCGGTTACACGATCCACCGCAGCCGCACCCCAGGGCGCGCATTGATTGACTATCTCACCACCGTCCCGATCGCAGTCCCGGGACTGGTGATCGGGGTGGCGTATCTGTGGGCGTGGGTGCATTTGCCCGGAGGCCTGTTCGGCACGATCTGGATCCTTGCACTCGCGTTCGTTGCGCGCTTCCTGCCCGACACGGTCAAGGCGCTCTCCTCGTCTCTTATGCAGGTGCATCACGAACTGGAAGAGGCTTCCGTGATCTGCGGACACGGACTGTTATCCACCATCCGGCGCATCGTGCTGCCGCTCACGTGGCCGGGCGTGCTGTCCGGCATGGTGCTGCTCTTCGTGCTTTCGATCCGGGAGCTCGGCTCGTCACTGTTTCTATATACCAGCGACTCGATCATCATGTCGGTGCTGTTGCTCGATTTTTTCGAGGGCGGCAACATCGGGGTCACGGCAGCGTTCAGTGTGTTCCAATCGGTGCTGCTGCTGGTGATCATCGGTACGGCGCACCACTTTACCCGCACCACGACGGACCTCGCCGCGTCGGGATAACCGGCAAAACATAGTCAGAGTCTCAGACCCAAGGAGAAAACCATGCTTACTATCAGACGTGCATTGAAGCTTGTGGTGGCGCTCGGCGTCGCGTTCGGCACGGCGTCCGCCGTCGCGCAAGCCCAGTTCGGCAGCGATGATCTGATCGCGAAAGCGAAAAAAGAGGGCAACGTGGTGCTCTACACCGCGAACCAGCTCGAGTCCGAGCAACTGCTCTCGAAGGGTTTCAATGCGCGGTTTCCCGAGATCAAGGTGGAAATCGTGCGCGCGCCGGGCAGTCAGCTGATCGCGCGCATAGACGCCGAGGCCGCCGGCGGGAAACTGCGCGCCGACGTCATTGAATTGTCGGATGGCGGGCTCGCCAGCCGATACCTGCCGCAATTCGACAATTATGCGCCGCCCAATGCCGCCGAGTACCCCGACTCGACGCGCGTCGGCGGCAAACTCTGGCCCAAGACCACCTGGGGTTACGTGCTGTCCTACAACCCGGCGCTGGTGAAAAACCCGCCGAAATCATGGAGCGACCTGATCGACCCGAAGTTCGACCAGAAACTCGGCATTATCCCGGCCGGCGCGGGCGGCACGACCTGGAGCCTGGCGATGTTCCACCGCCAGGTGCTGGGCGAAGCCTACTGGAAGGCGCTGGCGCAGAAAAAATTCACGTTTTTCTCCAGCGACGCCCCGCTCGCCAGCGCAGTAGTACGGGGGGAAGTGACCGTCGCGCCGCTCAAGTCGAACTCCATCATCCCGATGCAGCGCGAAGGCGCGCCGATTCGCATCGTTTATCCGGATGACGGCGTGTCGATCACCGTATCCGCGGCCGGCATTCCCCGGACCGCGCCCAACCCGAGCGCCGCGCGGCTGTTCATGAACTGGGTGCTGTCGCGCGAAGGGCAGGACGTGTGGGTCGAAACTTCGGGCGGGTTCTCGATGCTGAAGGGCGCGAAAATGCCGGCCGGCGCCGAGAAACTCAAGCTCAAGCTGTGGGTGCCGGACGTCAAGGAATATGCGTCGTTGCGCGAAGCGTGGATCAAGGAATGGAATCTGCTCTACAACTACCGCCAGTAGCGCAAGGAGGTTCGGCAGTGTCAGCAATGCTTGCGGTGCGCCGCCTGACCAAGGCATTCCAGGATGACCGTCCGGCGGTCGATGACGTCAGCTTCGAAGTCGAGGCCGGCGAAATCGTCGTGCTGCTGGGGCCATCGGGATGCGGCAAGACCACGACGCTGCGCTCGGTCGCGGGACTGGAGACACCGACCTCCGGCGTGATCGAAATCGGCGGCGATGTGGTCTCCGATCCCGGCCACGGCATCAACGTGAAACCGCAGCATCGCGAAGTCGGCATGGTGTTCCAGTCGTACGCGGTATGGCCGCACATGACGGTACGCGAGAACGTCGCCTACCCGCTCAAACACCGGCGCTTGAGTTCGGCCGAGATCGGCAAACGCGTAAAAGATGCGCTCGACCTCGTAAACCTCAGCGAGTACGCGCAACGCTCGGTGGTGGCACTGTCCGGCGGCCAGATGCAGCGCGTCGCGCTCGCCCGCAGCCTGGTTTACCACCCGCGGCTGCTGTTGCTCGACGAGCCATTGAGCAACCTCGATGCCAAGCTGCGGCTGCGGCTGCGCGACGATTTGCGCCGCATCATCAAGGCGGCGAACGTGACCGCGCTTTACGTGACGCATGACCAGTCTGAAGCGGTGGCGCTCGGGGACCGGGTCGCAGTCATGCGTGACGGCCGCCTGTTGCAGATCGCGCCGCCGGTCGATCTCTACAATGCACCGGCCGATCCGTTCGTCGCCGAATTCACCGGCGCCACCAACTCTTTCGCCGGGCGCGCCATCGAAGGCGGGACCGGCACAATCCGCGTTGCACTTGCCGATGGCATCGAATTCAAGGCTCGTAGCGCGGGTACTGTGGCCGCCGGCAGCGCGGTGCGCATCGCGGTGCGCCCCGAAAATACCCGTCTCGAGGCGCCCGACGCGATCTCGGCCCGTCCGGACTGGAACGCGCTTGAAGGCCGGATCAACGCGCTGCGCTACCAGGGCACTCAAACCGCCTATGACGTAACAGTGGGCGCGTCGCAATGGGAAGTGATCGAAACCGGCACGCGGCCGCATTACGCGGCGGGTTCACGCGTCGTGGTGCGGGTCGCAGCCGAAGCATGCTGGGCCTTTTCCGAACCGGCAACTCATCAAGGAGGTTGATTCACCATGAATCCCCCGGCAACCCGTCAGCTCGCCGATTTTATTATCAGCGTGAATTACGCCACGCTGCCAGTTGAAGTGGTGAACGCAGCTGTGTTGGCTTTCATCGATTGGGCAGGTTGCGCCGCCGCCGGCTGCCGCACCCCTGTCGGCGCGGCGGCAGCCAAAGTGGCGCGCGCAGAGCACGCGGCGGCCGACGCTACGCTGTTTGCCGACGGCTCGCGCACCTCGGCGCACTGGGCGGCATTCGCCAACGGCGCGGGATCGCACTCGATCGAACTCGACGACGTGCACATGCCGTCCATCATCCACGGCGGCGTGTCGATGATCCCGGCGGCGCTCGCGGTGGCGCAGAAACTGCGCGTCGACGGCAAGCGGCTGATCGAAGCGCTGGTCGCGGGCTTCGACATCACCTACCGCCTCGGCGAAGGCATCGCCAAGTCGCACTACGAGCGTTATCACTCGACCGGCACGGTCGGCACCTTCGGCGCGGCGGCGGCGGCCGCCCGGCTCATGGGTCTTAATGCCGAGCAGACCTGCTGGGCGCTCGGCAACGCCGGCAGTCAGGCTGCCGGCCTGTGGCAGTATCTCAAAGTCGGCGATGACACCAAGGTCCTGCATCCCGCCAAAGCGTCGATGAACGGCGTGCTCGCCGCTTCGCTCGCCGCGCACGGCTTCACGGGTTCGGTCGATATCATCGAAGGCGAACGCGGCTTCGTCGCGACCATGGCGGATAACGTCGATTGGGACGCGATCGTGGGTGGTCTCGGCCGGCGCTACAAGGTGACGGAGAACGGCTACAAGATTCACGCCTGCTGCCGTCACTCGCATGTGAGCGTCGATCAGACGATACGGTTGTCCGAGGAACACGCTCTCACTGCCGACCAAGTGAAACGCATTTGCGTGAAGCTCAACGCCAACTCGGTAAAAACCCTCGACGATCCGGATCCGCCGTCGCCGTACAAGGCGAAATTCAGCATCCAGTTCCTGGTGGCAAGCGCGCTCATACACCGCCGCATGGGTCTCGCGGCATTCACCGATGCGCGTCTCAAGGACGCCACCATCCGCTCGCTCATGCAGCGTGTCGAGGTCGCGGAAGACCCGCAGTTCACCCGCGATTTCCCGCGGCAATGGACCGCCGAGGTCGCGATAGAGACGACGGACGGCCGCAACCTGGCGGGACGCGCCGATATGCCGGAGGGTGACCCCTGCAACCCGGTGTCGCAGCGGCGGCTGGAAGACAAATGCAAAGGCCTGCTCGCGCAGGTGATGAACGACGCGTCCGCCGAGCAACTCGTGCGCCGGCTCGCAATGCTGCCCGAGGTCGCGGACGTGCGTGAAATGTTCCCCGAGATCAGCGCTTCCGGAGCGTCTTTACGGGCAGCCGCTGCGTAAAGGAGATTATGTGACTCAGACCATCACTGAAAAGATCATCGCGCGCCACGCCGGGCGGGAAGCCGTACAGCCAGGCGAAATCGTCGAAGTCAGAGTAGACCAGACATGGTCCGACGACCTCGGTGCGCCGATTACGCTCGGTTTGCTGGAGAAGCACGGTATCGACCAAGTGTTCGACACCGAACGTGTGTTCATCGCTTGCATGGTCAACGGGCCGGCGCGCGACATCCAGACCGCCGGCGTGCTGCGCGAGATCCGCCGTCTCGCCGGACGCTACCGCGTGCCGCTCTATGAATTCGGCAATGCGGGTATCCACAACACCATCGCGATCGAGCAAGGCTTTGCATTGCCCGGCGATCTGATCGCCGGCGGCAATTCACATGCGTGCATGGCGGGCGCGATCGGTGCGTACGCCACCGGCATGGGGAGCACCGACATCGCCGCCATTCTTGCCACCGGTCACACCTGGCTCGAAGTCCCGCGCACCATCCGCTATCGCTTCAAAGGCAAGCCAGGCCGTTGGGTGCTCGGTAAAGATTTCATCCTCCATACCATAGGCAGGATCGGTGTCGCGGGCGCGGACGACGCCGCCATGGAGTTCGTCGGCGACCCGATCAGCGCGCTGCCGATGGAAGAACGGTTTTCCATGACCAACATGGCGATCGAAGCCGGCGCGCAGAACGCAATCGTCGCGCCGGACGACCTGGCAATTGCCTACGCCACAGCGCGCGCACGGCGAGCGTTCGAGCCGGTATACGGCGACCCGGACGCCGCGGTGTCCAGGGAAATCGTGATCGACGTTGAGGGCCTGGAGCCGGTGATCGCGTTGCCGTGGCTGCCGAGCAACACGCAGCCTTTGAGCAAAATGAAGGGCACATCAATCGACCAGGTGTATATCGGCTCGTGCACCAATGGCTGGCTGCACGACCTGCGCCTGGCGGCCGGGATCATGAAAGGACGCCGCGTCGCCAACGGCATCCGCGTAATCGTCATTCCGAGTACTACCGAAATATACAAACAGGCGATTAAAGAAGGACTGGCCGAGATTTTCATCGATGCCGGCGCGGCGTTCTCGCTGCCCACCTGCGGGCCATGCATCGGCGCGCACATGGGTGTGCTGGGTGATGGCGACCGTTGCCTGTCCACGTCGAACCGCAACTTCCGTGGGCGCCAGGGCTCAACCAAGAGCGAAACCTATCTGTGCAACCCGCTGGTTGCCGCAGCCAGCGCCGTCAAAGGCCATATCTGCGGGCCGGACGACATTTGATCACCAGACCTGGGGGACACCATGTGGATTAAAGGCCGTGCCTGGTTTTTCGGCGACGACATCAATACCGACGTCATCATGCCGGCGCGCTGGCTCGCGCTCAGCGACCCCGCCGAGCTCGGCAAGCACGTGATGGAGGCGCTCGATCCGGACTGGCCGTCG
>Ga0080064_1008173_pt1 | contig 10083 bp, 7 predicted proteins | sample Subgrocontami54m_FD_69260 | JGI IMG/M metagenome (GOLD analysis project Ga0080064, IMG submission 69260) | Subsurface groundwater microbial communities from S. Glens Falls, New York, USA - GMW46 contaminated, 5.4 m (SPADES assembly) (version 2) ... | reverse complement strand
GGGTTGCGCGCTCGCCACGCACCCCGTGGCGGGACAACCGCGCCCCCTACAAGTCGTCCGCGGCCTCGCCAAAGGCGAGCAAGCCGCACGCTTTGCCCGCCTGTGGCGGGGAGGCGGGCCCTCCAGGTATGTGCAATCGATAATGACGTCGTGTCTGGTCGGTTCGTCTGGGGTCTTTGGTCTCTGGTCCCTGGTCTCTGGTCCGAGGCGAAGCCTCCTTCGCTGATGCCTCCTGCCCTCACATTCTCCAGCCTCAACTGGCTCTGGCCCGTGCTCGCGTGCGTCGTCGTCGCGACGGTCGTGCTGGTCTGGAGCTATCGTGCCTCCGCCGGGCTGCCGTTGCGCTGGCTGTGCCTCACGCTGAAGGCGCTCGGCATCATCGCGCTCGGCCTGTGTCTGCTGGAGCCGCTCTGGCTCGGGCAGCGCGCGCGGCCGGGGGCAAACCTGTTTGCGGTGCTGGCCGACAACAGCCAGGGCCTGCAGATTCACGATCGGAACGATCCGCACAGCCGCGGCGATGCCCTCCGCGCACTGGTCGACACCCATGCGTCGCCGTGGCAATCCGCGCTCGCGGCGACGTTCGACGTGCGTCGCTATGTTTTCGATACGCGGCTGCAGGCCACGAAGGATTTCTCCGAGCTGAAGTTCGACGGCCGCGCGACGGCGCTGGGCTCGGCCTTGCGTACCCTGACTGGGCGCTTTCAGGGCCGGCCGCTGGCGGGCGTGTTGTTGCTGACCGACGGCAATGCGACCGACCTCCCGGGCGGCAAGCTGCCGGACCTGACCGGCCTGCCGCCCGTTTACCCCGTCGTCATCGGCAAGCGCGAGCCGGTGCAGGACATCGCCGTGCAGCAGGTCGCGGTGAGCCAGACTTCGTTCGAGGACGCGCCGGTTTCGGTGCAGGCCGACGTGGTCGCCGCGGGTTATCGCGGCCGGCCGATCGTGGCGCGGCTCGTGGATCGCGCGGGCAAGACCGTGCAGGAGCAGCGGGCCGACGCCCGCGCGGACGGCGATCCGCTGGCGTTTCGCTTCCAGCTCAAGCCGGAGCAGCCGGGACTTTCCTTCTATCAAGTCCGCGTGAGCACGCCGGCCGAGGCCACGGCCCCGGACCAGCCGGCGCCGAAATCGGAGGAGGCGACGCTGGCCAACAACAGCCGTGTTTTCGTGGTCGACCGCGGCCAGGGACCGTTCCGCGTGTTGTACGTCTCGGGCCGGCCGAATTGGGAGTTCAAGTTCCTGAATCGTGCGGTGGCGGCGGACGAGCAGGTGCAGCTGGTTGCGCTGATTCGCGTCGCGAAACGCGAGCCGAAGTTCGATTTCCGCGGCCGGGTGGGCGAGACGAGCAATCCGCTGTTCCGCGGCTTCGGCGACCAGTCGCCCGACGAGGTGCAGCGTTACGATCAGCCCGTGCTGATGCGCGTGCAGGTCCGCGACGAAACCGAGCTGCGCGCCGGTTTCCCCCGGACGCCGGAGGATCTCTATTGTTACGACGCCGTGATCCTCGATGACCTCGAGGCCGAGTTCTTTTCCCCCGATCAGGCGCAGCTTTTGCAGAAGTTCGTCTCCGAGCGCGGCGGCGGGTTGCTGATGCTCGGCGGGATGGAGTGCTTCTACGAAGGCAAGTATCTCCGGACGCCGATTGGCGAGATGCTGCCGGTGTATCTGGATCACGTGGACGGCGGCCCGTCGGAGGAGGCGCCGGGGCCGATGCATTTCCAGCTCGCGCGCGAGGGCTGGCTGCAGCCGTGGGCGCGGCTGCGCGACAACGAGGCCGATGAACGCACGCGGCTCGAGACGATGCCGGCGTTCGAGGTCTTCAACCGCGTGCGGGCGCTGAAACCCGGCGCCAGCGTGATTGCGAGCGTGCGCGACGAGAAGGGCGCTGAGTATCCCGCGCTCGCCGTGCAGCGCTTTGGCCGCGGCCGCACCGGTGCCCTCATGGTGGGCGACGTCTGGCGCTGGGGCATGAAGGACCCCGCTTCGCGCGTCGACATGGAACGATCCTGGCGCCAGCTCGTGCGGTGGTTGATTTCCGACGTGCCTGCCCGCGTGCAGATGAGCGCCGAGCCCGTCGCGGCCGACGCCAACGGCGCGATACGCGTGCAGGTCCGGGTGCGCGACGAAAAATTCCAGCCGGTGGACGACGCACGGGTGACGATCGAGGTGGAACCGGTCGTGTTCGACGGCACCGGCGGTGCGGCCGGCGCAGCGATCAAGCTCGAGGGCGAGCCCGCGTTGAGCGAGCCCGGCCTGTACCAGATTACCTACGTGCCGCGGCAAACCGGCGGTTATCGCGCGGTCGCGGCGGTGAAGAACAACGCCGGCGCCGACCTCGGCCGCGGCGAGACCGGCTGGAGCACGGATTTGGCGGCGGAGGAATTCCGTTCGCTCGTGCCCAACGTCGCGTTGCTGGAAGACCTCGCGCGCAAGACCGGCGGGCAGATCGTCGCGGCGGACGAACTCGGAAAGTTCGTCGGCAAACTGCCGGAAATGCACGCGCCGATCATGGAGACCTGGTCGTATCCGGCGTGGCATACACCGGTGATGTTCGCGTTCGCGATCGGCTGCCTGCTCGCGGAGTGGGGGTTGCGGCGCTGGAAAGGCATGCCATGACGGCAGACCAGAGACCAGAGACCAAAGACCAGAGACCCCAAACCAGGGAGCAGTGGGCTTTCTGGGCTGGAGTGACACTTGCGCTGGTGGCGGTTTCGCCGGCGTGGGCGGCGGCGCCGGTGGCGGGTCCGCAGTCCGACCGCGCGACGGTGATTGTTGTCGCTGGCGCGCCGGGCGAGGCGGATTTTGCGCCGGACATCACGCAACAGTTGGAAGCGTGGGCGAAAGTCAGCGAGCGCGGCGACGCGAAGCACGTCACGATTGGGGGCGGCACGACCGTCGCGCTGATCGACGACCAACTGGTCGTCGGCGACCGCGGTGGAAAATCCGATCATGACCGGCTGAAGGAGGCACTTGAGGCGGAGCCCAAAGTGGGCCCGGGCGAGCTGTGGCTCGTGCTGATCGGGCACGGCACCTTCGACGGGAAGGAGGCCAAGCTTAACCTCCGCGGCCCGGACGTGTCGGCGACGGAACTTGCCGCCTGGTTGAAACCGTTCGAACGGCCGCTGGCGATCGTCGACACGACCTCGGCCAGCGCACCGTTCATGGCGAAACTCGCCGCCTCGAAGCGCGTGATCATCAGCGCGACGCGCAGCGGCTACGAGCAGAACTACGCGCGCTTCGGAAAATTTCTGGCCGAGGCGATTGGCGACCCGAAGAGCGACCTCGACAAGGACGGCCAGATTTCGCTGCTCGAGTCGTTCCTCAGCGCCTCGCATCGCACGGTCGAGTTCTACAAGACGGAAGGCCGGCTCGCGACCGAGCACGCATTGATTGACGACAACGGCGACGGATTCGGCACGCCGGCGGACTGGTTCCGCGGCGTGATCGCGACGAAACGCGCGCGCGACGGTGCCCCGCTCGACGGACTGCGCGCGCATCAGTTTCACCTCGTCCGCAGCACGGCCGAGCAGCAGCTTTCGCCCGAGGTCCGCGCCCGGCGCGACCAGCTCGAGCAGCAGATCGCCGCGCTCCGTGAGCGGAAGCCGAAGCTCAACGAGGAAAAATACTACCAGGAGCTGGAGAAACTGCTGGTGGAGCTGGCGAAGCTTTACGACGGGACCTGAACCGGAAGTGGGCGGGTTCAACCGCAAAAGGAACTTTTGCCCGTGACGGGAAGAAGCCACCTTGTAGCGACGAGCGCCCGCGAGTCGTCGTTGCATGCTCCCGGCTCGCTGGTGCTCGCCGCTACGCGAACGGCGCTGTTTCCTGGCATTTGAACCGAGGTCGACCTCGACCGGTTCAGAGACAGCGTTCCAGGTCGTTCCTCCCACGGAGGCGGATGACTTTCGCGTAGCGAATCGGCGTGAGGCCTGCTTTCCTCCTGCGCATGCTCAACCGATTCTCCGTTGCGCCGCTGCACACCACGACGCGTGCGCTGGCTGCCGTGGCAATGGGTCGGGTCGCGCCCGATCTCGTCATCACCGGCGCGCGGCTGCTCTCGACCTACACCGAGCGATTTCAGCGCGAGCGCGAGCTCTGGATCACCGGCGGGCGAATTGCCGCGGCGCAGCCGGCCGGCGCGTTCAAGCGTCGCTGGCTGCGCGGCGCGCGGACCCGGATTTACGACGTGCACGGTGGCATCATCGCGCCGGGCCTGGTCGACCCGCACGTGCACATCGAGAGCAGCATGATGACCGCCTGCGCATTCGCCGAGCCGGCGCTGCTCAACGGCACGACGACGGTGTTCTGCGACAGCCACGAGATCGCCAACGTCTGCGACGTGGCCGGCATCGAGTGGATGCTCGAGGACGCGCGGCGTGCACCGCTCTCCATCTATCTCACGGTGCCGAGCACGGTGCCGGCGACCAATGCGCGGCTCGAAACCGCGGGCGGCGATCTCACCGCGGCGAAGATTGGCCGGCTGTTCGACCGCTGGCCGGAGGCCGCGGCGCTCGGCGAAAAAATGGACTACGTGTCCGTCGCGATGGGCGACACCCGCAGCCACGCGATTCTGGCCGCGGCGTTGCGGCGCGGCCGGCCGGTGTGCGGTCACATTTACGGTCGGGAATTCGTGGCGGCTGGCGCGGCCAGCGGCGTGACTGACACGCATGAGGCGATCGATCGCGCGATTGCGGACGATTTTCTGGAAAACGGAGTGTGGGTGTTCCTCCGCGGCGGCAACCCGCAGACTCCGTGGCATTCGCTGCCGCAGGCGATCAAGACGGTGACCGAGCTCGGCGCGAACCCGAAGCGCGTCTGCGTCTGCACCGACGATCGCGATGCGGACGATCTGTTTCTGTTCGGCCTGGACTGGGTGGTCCGGCAGGCCGTCGCCGCCGGCTTGCCCACGACGACCGCGTGGAGCCTGGGGTCGCTGCATCCGGCGACCCGCTATGCGCTGGATGGCGAATTCGGCGGGCTCGGTCCCGCGCGGCGCGCCGATCTGGTGCTGCTTAACGACGCGCTTGAAGTCCAGAACACCTGGTACGGCGGCGAACTCGTGGTCGAGCGCCGCAAAATCACCGCGGTGCTCGAGCGCGCGCTCACCCGCCGCTACCGGTATCCGCGCGCGGCCTACGCGACGGTGAAGCTGCGCGCCCGGCCGCCGCTCACCCCGGCGGTGCCGGCCCGCGACGTCACCGCTCATGTCATTCGCGTCGTGCCGCCGGGCATCGTCACCGCGCACGACCGCTTGTCGCTGCGGGGCGGGGTGCCGTGGCCGCAGCAGTTGGCCGGGCATGGGCTGTGTTTCCTCACCGTCGTCGAGCGCCACGGCAAGAACGGCGGGGTGGGCCACGGCTTGCTGCGCGACTTCGGGCTCGAGGACGGCGCGGTGGCGAGCAGCGTCGGCCACGATGCGCACAACATCGTGCTCGCCGGCACCAGCGAGCACGACATGCAGGTGGCGTTGGCGGCGATCCGCAAACTCCGCGGCGGCGTGTGCGTCGTGCGGCGCGGCAAGGTCCTCGCGCGCGTGGCGCTCCCCATCGCCGGCCTGCTGTCGGATCGGCGGGCACCGGTCGTGGCGCGCGCCACCACGCGGCTGAAACGCGCCTGGCGCGCCCTCGGCTGCCAGGTGCCTTACATGGGCTTCAACCTGCTGCCGCTCTCGGTCATTCCGGATTTTCGACTGACCGACAAGGGTTTGGTCGACGTGAAGGCGATGCGGCTCGTGCCGCTCTTCGAACCGGCCGCCTCCGCCCGTGTCACCGGGAACCGGTTACGAGCGTCATGAGAGGCATGGTCGACCGAACGACTCTCTTCAGCATCGCCGAGCAGGTTCGTTGCGAACACTGCCCGCCCGGCAGCGAGGTCCGCGCGTGGTCGGTGGGCATGTGCCAGTTTATCCTGCGCGTGCTCGCGCAACGGCTGGCCGCCGCCGGGTTGGCGCCGCGCGTGGTCGACGGCTACTACACCGCGACCGACGATTCGCACCGCACCTGCGGCACGCGCTTCGCGGTGACGACGACCTGGGATGGCGCGTGTTTGCACTGGTGGATCGAGTGCGAGGATTACGTCGTCGACGTGATGGTGGATCGCGTTCGCGCGGTGAATGCCGGCGAACCGCCCGTCGTCGTCGTGCCGAAGAATGACGCGGCGGCCTACAGCGCCCGGCTGCCCTCGCGCGAGTCGCCGCATCCAGCCAGCGGCCGCTTCGAGCAGTAGCCCTTGCCGGCAAAACGCCGCGGCGGCGCCCATCGCCCTCTGATAAATAAACCGCGCGCTACGGGTCCGCCGGTTGCGCGTCGAGCTACATCACCTGCAAGGCGCGATGAGCCCAGTGGTTTTCGAATCGTCTCTGGTCCTTGGTCCCTGACCTTTGGTCCGAGGCGAAGCCTCGCCGCTCACCGGTTATACCGCGGCGTGGGCCCGTGCAATTGCTGCCAGACGCGATCGCACGCGGCGATGGTCTCGACAGACAGCGGCCCCTCGTCCAGCGTCTTCAGGTTTTCTTCGAGTTGCGCCAGCCGGGATGCCCCGAGAATCACGCAGTCGGCCGTCGTGTGGTGCAGCACCCAATTCAGCGCGAGGCTCACGAGCGAGCGACCCGTCGCGTGCGCGGCGGCGCCGAGTTCCTCGATCGCGCGGAAGTTCGCCTCGTGCCAGTAGCGATCCAGGTAAAGCTTGTTCTGGTCGAACCGCGTGCCCGCGACCGGCGCGGCGAGTTTCTGCTTGCCGGTGAGCAGCCCGCCGGCGAGCGGGTTGTAAACCACGGTTGCGACCCCGAGCTCTTTGCACATTGGCAAAAACTCCTGCTCGATGCCGCGCGCGAGCAGATTGTACATCGGCTGCGCCACGACCGCCGGGGTCAGTTGCTTTTCCTGCGCGAGCCAGAGCATCCGCGTGACTTGCCAGCTCGCGTAATTCGACGTGGCGACATGGCGGATCTTGCCCGCCCTCCGCAGCCGGTCCATCGCCTCGAGCGATTCCTCGATCGGCACCGCGTAGTCCGGCCAGTGCAGGTAGTACAGGTCGAGATAATCGGTTTGCAGCCGCCGCAGGCTGTCGTCGATCGCGCGCAGGATGGCGGCCCGCGCAAGCCCGGCTTCGTCCGGGCCCGGGCCCATCTTCGCCGCAACCTTGCTGGCCAGAATGACGCGGTCGCGCCGCCCCTTCAGCGCCTTGCCCAGGATGACTTCAGAGGCGCCCTGGTTGTACAGGTTCGCCGTATCGAAGAAGTTCACCCCGCGCTCCAGGCAGCGGTCGACCATGGCGAGCGACGCGGCCTCGTCCGCCTGCCCGCCAAAGGTCATCGTCCCGAAACACACGCGCGAGACAGTCAGGTTGGTTTTGCCCAGGATGCGAGTTTGCATATGGGATCAGCGGATAGCGTCGCCCGCTCGCGGCTGCAAATGGTTTGGGCAACTCACCGCGGATCACGCCGCTCGCGCGGATAAACCAACCAGCGGTGGCTGGGTTCTTGCCCGCGCCTCCGCCCTCTGGACGTGCGCGAAGCACACGCCTCCTCCGCGCAGTCCGTGTAATCCGCGGTAAAACGGATTGGGAAATTCACCGCGGATCACGCCGATCACGCGGATAAGCCAACCAGCGGCGAGATCCACCGCTGGCCTATTCCACGGTTGATCGAGGAAAGTCGTTCCTGCCCGCCCCTCCGCCCCTCCGGACGTGCGCCCCGCGCACGCCCCGCCCCCCCGCGCGAAGCTCGCGCTTGTGCATGAGAATCGACCCGGAGTCAAATTTTCATTCTGCCGGAATTCCGGTAGTCTGGATGCTTCTCGCGGCCCACGATCCGAGACAAACTTTCCGTGTTGTCCGATTCTTTCCGGCCGCGACCGGGCGAAGCTTTCTCGGCAGAACGCGGAGCAACGGACCACTGACCACGTTGCGCCTGCTTTTCGAATGTTGGGTGTGTTTCGTGGGCCACCCTCACCGCAGTCAGGAGTCAGCAGTCGGTGGTCTGATTGGCGCCGCCGCATCCAGCGGACTCCGGACCCCGAGCCCCGGCCGCGTCATCACGTGCGTATAGATCTGCGTCGTTTCCACGCTGGTATGCCCGAGCAGCTCCTGCACCGTGCGGATGTCGCTGCCGGCCTCCAGCAGGTGCGTCGCGAACGAATGACGCAGCACATGCGGCGTCACCCGCTTGTTGATTCCGGCCGTCCGGGCCGCCAGCCGAATCGCGTTTTGAAACGTGCCGTCGAGCACGTGATGCCGTCGTTTGAGTCCGCTGCTGGGATCGAGCGAAAGTTCGCGCGAGGGGAAAAGCCACTGCCACTCCCATTGTTCGCCCGCCCGCTGATATTTCCGCGCCAGCCCCTCCGGCAGCCAGACTCCGGCGAGTTTGGCTGCGCGATCGCCGGCGTGGAGCGTGCGCAAGCGTTCGACATGAGCCATGAGCCTCGCCTGCAGCGCCTGCGGCAGCATCGTGATCCGATCGCGGTCGCCCTTTCCCGCATACACCTTCAGTTGGTCCCGCGCGAAATCCACGTGATGAATCCGCAGCCGCAGCAGCTCCATCAGCCGCAGCCCGGCGCCGTACATCAACTCCGCCATCAGCCGGCTCGTGCCGCTCATCTGGGCGAACAGCCGCCCGCATTCCTCCCGGCTGAGGACCGTCGGCATCCGGCGCCGAGCCCGGGCGCGTTCAAAGTCGAGTTGTCCCACGTCACGGTGCAGCGCCTCCTGCAGCAGGAACACCAGCGCGTTGAGGGCCTGTTTCTGGGTGGCGGCGCCGGCCCGCTGCTCCACGGCGATTTTCGTCAGGAACGCGGCGACATCGTCACCATTTGCAGAATACGGCGAGCGCGGTCGCAGCCCGGCGGCGAACTGCGTCGCCCAGCGCCGGTAGGTCTGCTCCGTCCGCCAGAGAAACCCTTTTCGCCGCAGCGCGACAATCAGGTCGCGCTCCCAGTCCGCGCCACCGAGATCCTTTGCCGCCGGGGGCGGCGGCGCGGCATGGTGTGTTGCCCGATGCTGCGCCGATCCAGTCCCCGCGTTCGCAACTGGCTTTGGCACCGGCAGCCCGGACGCGGTCGCGCGGGCCGCCTGGAAGAACCACCGCAGCGCCGTGCGCGCGTCGGACTCGCACCGGCGCGGCACCTCCCCGAGATATTGTCGGACGAGGCCAATCGTGGCGGGCGCGCGTCGCTGCCGGCAGAAGCGCAGGAACGCGATGATTTCGCGCCGATGTGCATCGCGAGTCTCCGGCGGGGCGGAGGTCGCTTCGAGGGCGGAGTGCCAGTCGGGAAACGAAATTGGGGTATCTTCCCGGGCGGATTCCTTGCCGACAAAACCCATACTCCCAGTTGAGCTTTGCCCGGCCGCCGTTGTAAACACTCGCAAGCCCCCAAAATTGGGTATAGCCAGCGCTCGACATTCACGATCAACGCTTTTCCCGCCGCGCGCCACGCGCCCATCCCCCGTACGCCCCCTCGCAAACATCAACCCACTTGCGGCTAATAACACTGTTCGGCAAAACCTCCGTCTTGCGCTCGCGAAGTCGGCTCTTACCTTCCGCTCATGGCCACCCTATCAGTCTCATCCCTTCTCAGGCTACCCAAGCGCAAGAGGTTAGAAATTGCTGAGAGCCTATGGCTTTCGGTAGCGGATGAGCAGAAGATGCCCGTGCCCGAACGCCATCGGAAGATACTTGATGCACGCTTGGCGAGCTACCGCTCCGGTAAGAGCAAGCCTATCCCGCACGACGAGTTGATGCGCCGGCTGCGTGCCCCGTGAGAAGTCTCCCGGTTGATGCGCTGCCGGAAGTTGAGGGCGATCTGCGGGCAGCGATCTTACACTATTCATCTTGGCGTTCCGATGGAGAGGCGCACGTTCTCCAGATGTATGACCACACGATAAAGTGGATCGAATGGAACCCCGAGGTATTTCCGAAGAAGCATGGAGCGGTGCGTCGAGCGATCCTCAAGCACTCGTATTACATCGTCTATTTCTTGGTCGAGGCCGATCGTTCGCTCGTGTTGGCGGTCTTGGATGGTCGTCGCGAGCCCAGCGAGATAAGGTCTCTCCTCAAAGGCAGAAAGAGCCGAACAAGCCGCTAGAGCCAAC
>Ga0080064_1008171_pt1 | contig 10086 bp, 6 predicted proteins | sample Subgrocontami54m_FD_69260 | JGI IMG/M metagenome (GOLD analysis project Ga0080064, IMG submission 69260) | Subsurface groundwater microbial communities from S. Glens Falls, New York, USA - GMW46 contaminated, 5.4 m (SPADES assembly) (version 2) ... | reverse complement strand
CCGTTTTTCGTCGCCGACGCGAGCGTCGTGCCGCAGCTCGAGGAGTTCATGGATCGGCTGCGCAAATCCGGCGATTCGTGCGGCGCGAAGATCACGACCGTCGCAAGCGGCGTGCCGGTCGGCTGGGGCGAGCCGGTTTACGACAGGCTTGATGCCGATATCGCTTACAACATGATGAGCATCAACGCGGTGAAAGGCGTCGAGATCGGCGCCGGCTTTGCCGCGGTCGGGCAGAAGGGCACCGAGCACTCGGACGAGATGGCGCCGCAAGGCTTTCTGTCGAACAACGCGGGCGGTATCCTCGGCGGCATTTCGAGCGGACAGGACATCGTCGTCAACGTCGCAGTCAAGCCCACTTCGAGCATCCGGCTTCCCCGCCGTACGATAGACAAGCAGGGAAACGCGACTACCATCGAAACGCACGGCCGCCACGATCCGTGCGTCGGCATCCGCGCCACGCCAATCTGCGAAGCGATGCTGGCGCTGACGCTGATGGACCACGCGCTGCGCCACCGTGCGCAGAACGCCGATGTTGTTTGCGCGACGCCTAGAATCGCCGCGCAGGCGCCGCGCGATATCGTCGAGCGGCTGCGCAACGCTGCCGCGACCGAGAATCCTGACCCCGATGAGGCGTGACGTGAGTGACCTTACGCGCATCTACCAACTGAAAATCGCGCTTCCCTATATCAAGCCCGCCATCTGGCGACGGCTGGAGGCGCCTGGCAACATGACTTTTCACGATCTTCACGATGCGATCCAAATCGCGATGGGCTGGGAGAACTGTCACCTTTGGATGTTTAACGTGGGAGAGACCGAGGTCAGTCCGGAGTCGGAGCAGTTTGATTTTCCAGGGCGGCCGCGCGCACGATCGGCGGCTTCGACCATACTCGATGACATGCTTACTGGCCGGTGCATGAAGTTCGACTACGAATACGACATGGGCGATAGTTGGACGCACGAGATCGAGGTCGAGAAGATTCTATCGGCCCGCCCGGACGTGCAGTACCCGCGCTGCACCGGCGGCGAACGCGCCTGCCCGCCTGAGGATTGCGGCGGATTTCCTGGTTACTTTAATTTACTCGAAGCGATTGCCGATCCCAAGCATCCCGAGCACAACGAAATGGTCGAGTGGGTCGGGGAAGAATGGAATCCGGAAGCCTTCGATCTCGATGCGGTGAATAAGGCGTTCCAACCACGCCGGCGTAAGTCCGTCAAACCCGCGAGGGAATAGCCGGCCATGGCGCGCCCGAAGAAAACCGCCAAGCCTGCGCAGACGGCTGAGTACCGCCACAAGGAGGAGACCCCGGCGCGTCCTGACGTCGGCACGCAGCCGCAGTTCAAGAAGCGCACGCCGCCCAAAACCTGGCGCTACGACTCGTCGCTGGCGCCCGCGCTGAATTGGGACGGGCAGAATGCAACTCGCGAGCAGGGCGAGGTGCTGATTGCGGAACTTGAGCGCAACGTGGCCGCGCTGCGCGGGATGATTGCCAAACTCCCCTCTACCTCCGGGAGAGGGGCCGGGGGTGAGGGAAAGCTGCTGTCAGAGTTGCTCGCCGAGTTGCAGGCTGCCGAAGAAGCCTTGCGGAAACTCAAGGCGCTCTCCAAACCGTTCCTCAACTGGGCCGGCAAAGCCGAGCGGTTGTCGTTCGATGTGCCGACGCTGCCGCTGTTCATTCACGAGCGGCTTTCCACCCGCGCGATCCTCGAAACGCTCAAAGGGCACAAACGCGACAAGCAACTCGGGCTTTTCGATCTCTTCGCTGACCCGCAGCGGCCGATCCACGATCAGGTGCTGCGCGCCTACGAGTATCAGGACAAGTGGGTAAACCGCATGATCCTCGGCGATTCAATGGTGGTCATGAATTCGCTGCTGCACTTCGAATCGCTCGGCGGACAAGTGCAGATGATCTACATGGACCCGCCGTACGGCGTTAAATTCGGTTCTAATTTCCAGCCGTTCGTGCGTAAACGCGATGTTTCGCACAACGACGATGACGACATGACGCGCGAGCCGGAGATGGTGCAAGCTTACCGCGATACCTGGGAGCTTGGTCTGCATTCGTATCTGACTTACCTGCGTGACCGGTTGCTGCTTTCACGTGAACTGCTCGCTCCGTCTGGGTCGATTTTCGTGCAGATTTCTGATGAGAATCTTCATTATGTGCGGGAGGTAATGGATGAAGTCTTTGGGGCAGAGAATTTTGTGGGCATCATCTTGTTCCGTAAAACAGGTGGTTTACAAACAAAGACTCTAGCTTCCGTCGGAGACTACTTGCTTTGGTTCGCTAGAGATCAAGCACGTCTGAAATATCGGCAGCTTTACCTGAAGAAGAAGCCCGGCGAGCCCGGAGCGACACAATATCGTTATTTACTCAATAAATCGGGGGCTCTGGTTGAGCTTTCTGGAGGCGAACTAGCGGAGACGGACCCAGCGGAAATCTTAACGCACGACAATCTGACTTCTCAGGGAAACCCGGTTATCGAGTTCACGTACGAAGGCAGAAAGTTTCGTTCCAACTTCAAGCCACCAGTACCTAGCCTAGAACGATTGGCACAATCCAAGCGTTTAATCGCGATTGGCAATACTCTTAGGTATATACGTTACCTCCGAGATTTCCCGTATTTCGAGATTAACGAGCTTTGGGACGATGTTGGTGTAAGTGGTTTTTCTGAGCAGAAGCTTTATGTCGTGCAAACTAATCCATCAGTGGTCGAGCGCTGCATGCTCATGACGACCGACCCCGGTGATATTGTTCTTGATCCTACATGCGGTTCGGGCACAACCGCGTACGTGGCCGAGCAGTGGGGCCGTCGCTGGATCACCATGGACACTTCGCGTGTTCCGCTTGCGCTCGCACGACAGCGACTGCTCACGGCAACTTTCCCTTGGTTTGAACTGAAAGACAATTCCAACGGTCCCGCAGGAGGGTTCGTCTACAAACGGAGGCAGAACCAAAAAGGCGAGGAGGTCGGGGGCATTGTGCCGCACATCACCCTGGGATCAATCGCCAACAACGAGCCGCCGCAAGAAGAGGTGTTGGTAGATCGCCCCGAAGAGGCCAAGAGCATTACGCGCGTGACCGGTCCGTTCGCCGTTGAAGCGACGATACCGACGGTGATGGATTTTGAGGGGACGGATTCTTACCCTCACCCCGGCCCTCTCCCGGGGGGAGAGGGAGGAGAGAAGGAAGGCGCGAATTTCCTGGATCGCATGCTGGAAGTGCTACGCAAGTCGCCGGTGCTGCGGCTCGAAGGCAACCGCACGGTGACGATCAAGAACGTGCGGCGGCCGGCTAAAACGCTTTCGCTGTCGGCCGAGGCGATGGTTGCGAACGGTGCGGAAAAGCCCGTTGCGTTTGTGTTCGGGCCGGAAAATGGCGCTATAGCGGAGCGGCTCGTATATGAGGCTGCGAAGGAGGCGACCGCCAAGAATTACGCGCATCTGTATGTGATCGGCTTTGCGATTCAGCCGACCGCGCGGCAATTGGTCGAGTCTTGCGAAGCAGCCATCGGCATCCCCGCAACCTACGTGCAGGCAACGCCCGATCTGATGATGGGCGATTTGCTGAAGAACATGCGGTCCTCGCAAATCTTTTCCGTGTGCGGGTTGCCGGAGGTTGCATTGCGTAAAGCCAAGCTCCCGGCGCACGTCGCCTCACCACAACCCTCCGGCGGGAGAGGAGGCAAAGAGACATGGTATGAAGTCGAATTGCTGGGGCTCGATGTATTCGATCCGGTCACCATGAAAGTCGATCAACGCAAGGGCGATGATGTGCCGGCATGGCTGCTCGACACCGATTACAACGGCCTGAGCTTCCATGTCTGCCAGGCGTTCTTCCCGCGCACTCAGGCGTGGGACAACCTGAAACGCGCCCTCAAGGGCGAATATGAAGACGCAGTTTGGGAACATCTGGCGGGCACTACCAGCGTGCCTTTCGAAGCCGGCGAGCACGGACAAGTTGCGGTCAAGGTCATCGACGACCGCGGCAATGAGTTGATGGTGGTGAAGAGCCTTAGCGAAGCCCATTGATGATCACGCAAGCTCAAGCTGACCAGTTGATTGCGGCGCTTAAGGAAGCCGCTCGTTCGGACCCTTTTATGTGGCAAGACAATCTGAGGCAAGATGAAGCAGTACTCGCTGTTGGTGATCCGAAGCTCAAGTTTGTGCTGACGTTGAAGCGAAACTTGCATGAAATCAAGCTGCACATGCGCACGCAAGATAGGTATATCGGATTAGCCAGGATCGATAACGCTCCATATCACTGTAATCCGGACGGTACGGAGATTCGCAATCAACCCCATCTGCATCTTCATAGGGAAGGGCATGAGCTGGCATGGGCAGAGGCTATCGACTGGTATGATTTGAGTAAACCGCTGGATACGCTCGAAAAGTTTCTGGATATCGTGAATACCCGTTTCAAGGCGGGCTACGGCCTGCCGCTTATCTGATATGGCAGCGATTCTGAAACCTGACTTGGCGCAAGAGTATGTCGACTGGCTGCGCGGACGAATTGTTTCCGTCAGTCGTGGCGAGACGCATATTTTGAGCACACCTTTTCTCGATCCTTTCAACGACGGCATCAAAATTTATATCGAGCCAAGGAATGGGGAACTCGTTCTTCATGACAACGGAGACACGCTGGATAATCTGTCCTGCTTGGGTGTCAAGATTGAGGAGTCGGAGAGAAGGAAAGCGCTTATTCAGCGGGCGATCTCGGGATGCGCGGTGGCATTTAACGGCAGCCGTTTAGAGTCGATCTCGACGCCGTCGAGCCTCCCGCAGCGTGCGCACTTTCTCATTACCGCGATCCTACGGCTCAATGATCTCTGGATGAGTACTACAGGGCATCGTTGGTCCGACTTCTTCGAAGTGGTTGCGGAGTTCTTGGAGCAGAAGCAGGTTCTCTTTACCCCGAATGTCTCCATCCCTGGACGAACGGTTGATCACAACATTGACTTGGTCATTCCGCTGCCAAGACGTCGTGAGCGGCTAGTAAAGCTGATCGGCGACCCAAAGCCTCAGACCGCCAAAGTGATTTCTTTTACGTGGATGGAGTTGCAGGAATCACGACCTGAAGCGGAGCGCGTGGTCGTGCTTAACGATGTTTATGCGCCGGATCCCTTGGAAGAGGAAAGCGAGCAGGAGTTCAAACGGATCAGCGAGCAGACCATATCCATCCTCAGTGGATACAGCAACGCAGTTTATAAATGGAGCGAGCGCAGCCAACCTGAGTTCAGCGGGTTGTGGCTGCAACATTGACAAGGGTATGCGATGTCAATTAGGGAGATGACGCCTCAGGAACGGGAGCAAGGTTACGCTGTGTGCGAGTGTGGAAGGTATGCGCACATATGGCGCGCGAGCGTTTTGAGGCGGTTGCCGCGTGATTATCACGGAGAGCTTTGCCCCGACTGTAGCCTTTGGATGTGCGCCGTCGAAAAACCGCAGTTACGTGACGGCGCGACTGCTCGCTCATGAACAACTTCGAAGTCACCGAACCAATCCTCAACTCGCCGTTCGAGGAGCCGAAAGAACATTGGTGGATAGTCGAAGGCGAGGCGCCTGAGCGGCGCCCCGGGCGCCGCTTTGCGCATTATTTTTACCGCGACCCGCGTTCGGCGACCAAGGAATCGGCCGAAACCGACGTCGGCACGATGATTGAGCTGAAGCTTGTCACACGCATACGCGAACGACTCGCACAATGGCGGCCATTGGCGCTACGCGGCGAAGGCGGCGTTTCGCGCACCACACAGGAATTACTCAACTACTGGCGGCGCGAGGGGCGCAAGCACCCGCTGTTTTTCGCACAGATCGAGGCGGCGGAAGCAGTCATTTTTTTGACCGAGGCGCGTGCTGATTTTCGCCAGGGCATCGAAGTTCCGCGCGACGAGCCATCCGACGACAAAAAGAACGAAGGCTATGTCGGGTTTGTGCGCTATGCCTGCAAGATGGCCACCGGTGCGGGCAAGTCGACGGTCATGGCGATGTTGGCGGCATGGAGCATACTCAACAAGATCAACAACCGTTCGGATGCGAGGTTTTCGGACGCGGTGTTGATTGTCTGTCCCAACGTGACGATACGGGATCGATTGCGCGAGCTCGATCCCGAAAACGGTGAGGCCAGCCTCTACCGCACGCGCGACCTGGTTCCGGCTGACCTGATGCCGTTACTGCGGCAGGGCAAGGTTATCGTCACGAACTGGCATGTATTCGAGCCGCAATCGCCGCAGGCCGGTGGTACGAGCGCCAAAGTCATGCGCAGCGGCGTGGCGTTGCGCAGAATCGAAACCATCATCATCGGCGACAAGACCACCACCGCGCGAGGCAAGCGTTACCTGAAGCTTGAAGATTTCGAGCGTCAGGTGGCGGCGGGTATGCTGCGCGTGTTGGAAGAGGAGCGCGACAAGCACGGAGCATTGCGCAGGGCCAAGGTCGAATCGGTGCGCTATATCGAAAGCGATACCGCGTTGGTCGGACGGGTGCTCGACCGGGAAATCGGCGGCAAGCAGAATATCCTGGTGATGAACGACGAGGCGCATCATGCCTATCGCATTCGTCGTGACGAGCCCGACGAAGACGAGAGCGACCTGTTCGGCGAGGACGAAGACGCGGAGGAGTTTTTCAAGGAGGCTACGGTCTGGATTGATGGCCTGGACCGCATCCACAAGCAACGCGGCATCAATTATTGCGTGGATTTTTCCGCGACGCCGTATTACCTCGGCCGGGTCGGTCAGGATGCGAACCGCCCGTTTCCGTGGGTGGTGAGCGATTTCGGATTGATCGATGCCATCGAATCGGGGTTGACCAAAATTCCGCAGCTTGCGGTGCGTGATACGACGGGCTCCGCGATCCCCGGCTATTTCAACATCTGGAACTGGATACTGCCGCAGCTTACGAGCGCTGAGCGAGGCGGCAAGAAGGCCGCGCCCAAGCCTGAGGCCATCCTGAAATATGCCCATACGCCGATGGCAATGCTTGCCGGCCTGTGGGAACAGGACCTGGAACTGCGCAAAAATGATCCGGAGGATCCGCGGCCCCCGGTGTTCATTCTGGTCTGCAAAAACACGCAGATTGCCAAGGTGATCTACGAATGGCTGGCCGAGGACAAAACACCGGTTGGGATTCCGGTTTCCAAGATCGAATCGTTCAAGAACAGGAATGGAATGCTCAACACGATACGAGTTGATTCCAAGGTCGTGAAGGAAACCGACACCGGGGAAGCAAAGTCGGACGAAGCCCGTTGGATGCGCTTTACGCTTGACACCGTAGGTAAAACGACATGGCCTGTCGATACCCAAGGACGAGCGTTGTGCCCGGAAGGATTTTCCGAGTTGGCGGAGAAGCTCAAGCGCCCGTTGCATCCGCCGGGACGCGACGTGCGCTGCATAGTGAGCGTAGGCATGCTGACCGAGGGCTGGGATTGCAACACGGTGACTCACATCATCGGTTTGCGGCCTTTCATGTCGCAATTGCTGTGCGAGCAGGTCGTCGGACGTGGATTGCGCCGCATACGATACGAATTGATTGACGGCAAATTCGGAGAGGAAACCGCCAAGGTGTTCGGTGTGCCGTTCCAGATCATTCCGTTCAAAGCGAACCCGGGAGGTGGGTCGACGGAGCCAGTACGGCGTCATCACGTGCGCGCCTTGCCGGAAAAATCGCAATTTGAAATTCGTTTTCCCAGGGTCGAGGGTTACACCCAGTCAATACGTAATCGCGTGACGGTTGATTGGCCCAACGTTCCCGGCTTGACGATCGATCCGATGAAAATTCCGCCTGAAGTGGAAATGAAGAACCTGTTGCCCAACAATCAGGGCAGACCGTCGTTGATCGGCCCCGGCCGGATCGAGCAAGTGACACTGAATCCTTACCGTGCCAACCGTCGCGTCCAAGAACTTGTGTTCGATTTGGCCCGCGCCCTGACCGGAGAAGCGCTGGTTCAGCGGCGCTGTGAGGTGCCGGCACATGCCTTGTTCCCGCAAATGGCCGGCATCGTGAGTCGTTATCTTCAAGAGAAGGTCACGGTGCTGCCGCCCGCGGAGTTGCGCGATTTGTTTCTGGCGCCGTACTACGGGTGGGTGATCGAACGGCTGAGCGAAAGCATTCGTCCCGACAGTTCGCAGGGAGAGACCGCGGAGTTGCCGCGATACGAAAGCCATCGCGGTCCTGGATCAACCAGTGATGTTGATTTCTGGACCAGCCGCGATGTGCGGGAGGTAATGCGCAGCCATGTCAATTTTGTCGTGGCAGATACAAAAAAGTGGGAGCAGTCGGCAACCTATCTTATCGACACTCATCCCGCTGTAACCGCATTCGTGAAAAACGCGGGTTTGGGGTTTGCGATACCGTATATCGACAACGGGCAAGTGCATGACTACGTGCCTGATTTCGTATTGCGTTTGAATGGGCAGTCAGGCCGGCACCTGATTCTCGAAACCAAGGGATTCGACGAACGCGAGGATATCAAGAAGTCGGCCGCTGAAAGGTGGGTAAATGCCGTAAACGCGGACGGGGGATTCGGCGTCTGGACATATGCAATTGCCAAAAAAGTGTCTGATGTCCCGGCCTTGATTTCCTCAGCCGCGCATTAACCTGTGCAGCAGTTGCCCTACTGGCGGCTCGCCGGCGTTTATTTCTTCTACTTTGCCTACCTCGGCGCGTTCGCGCCGTACTTCAGCCTTTACCTGAACGCGCTCGGCATTACCGCGGCCGGGATCGGCGTCATCATGGCGCTGCCGCAGCTGGTGCGCATCGCCGCGCCGCACCTGTGGGGCTGGCTCGCCGACCGCGGCGGCAGGCGGCTGCGCGTTGCGCGTATCGGCACCGTCGTCGGCACCGCGGTTTTTTGCGGGTTGTTCGCCGCGCGCGAGTTCGAGTCGCTCATTGCGGTCGTGCTGCTGATGAGTTTTTTTCTGAGCGCAGCACTGCCGCTCATCGAAGTCACGACACTTACGCACCTGGGCGAGCACACCTCGCACTACGGGCGTATCCGGGTGTGGGGTTCGGTCGGGTTCATCGCCGCGGTGCTGGCGGTTGGATATGCGCTCGACCGATTGCCGATCGGCGCGCTGCTGTGGATCATGCTGGCAATCCTGACCGGTATCGTGACATTGCTGATGCTGGTTCCCGAGGCGCCGCAGGCGGAACACGCGCACGATCACACTCCGATCGCACAGGTAATCCGGCAGCCGCAGGTGATTGCATTGATTGTCGCCTGCGCGCTGATGGCGGTCGCACACGGTCCGTATTACACCTTCTACTCGATTTATCTCGTCGGCTTCGGCTATAGCAAAGGCGCGGTCGGCTGGCTGTGGGCGCTCGGTGTCGTGTGCGAGATTGCGATCTTCTTCTGGATGTCGCAACTGTTCCGCGCTTATACGCTGCGTCAGGTTCTGATCGCAAGCTTCGCGCTCGCGGCGGCGCGCTTCGCGATCATCGCGTGGTGCGCCGAAAGCCTGGTTCTGCTGATGTTCGCGCAGACATTGCATGCGGCGAGCTTCGGCTCGTTTCATGCCGCAGCACTCGGCTACGTGCACCGCTTTTTCCGCGGCCGCAACCAGGCGCGCGGCCAGGCGATATACACCAGCCTTACGTTCGGTCTCGGCGGCACACTCGGCGGGCTGTACGCGGGTTACGCATGGGAGCAGTTGGGCGCGGAACTCACGTTCACTGGTGCTGCGTTGTGCGCGCTCTGTGGCGCGGTAATCCTGTGGCTCCTGCCGGGCGAACGCGTGGCCGTGCGCTGATGTCGTGTGTTTACCATGCAAGGTGCCGGCGGCAGCGTTCACGCACTGCGCAAAGTATGGGACAATCCCGATTTACCAATGGCTTACGCGATTACCATGGCAGCGCAAACGCTCTACGAAAAATTGTGGCACACCCATCTCGTCCGGCAGGAACCCGACGGCACGGCGTTGATTTATATCGACCGTCACCTGGTTCACGAAGTCACCAGCCCGCAGGCATACGAAGGACTCAAGATCGCCGGCCGCAAGCCGTGGCGCGTGGGGTCGATTGTTGCCACCGCTGATCACAATACGCCGACCCGGAACTGGGACCGCGGCATCGAGGACCCGATATCGCGGTTG
>Ga0080064_1008167_pt1 | contig 10090 bp, 7 predicted proteins | sample Subgrocontami54m_FD_69260 | JGI IMG/M metagenome (GOLD analysis project Ga0080064, IMG submission 69260) | Subsurface groundwater microbial communities from S. Glens Falls, New York, USA - GMW46 contaminated, 5.4 m (SPADES assembly) (version 2) ... | reverse complement strand
GCGCCACAGGTCGCCGGCGTAGAACCCGAACTGCCGCACGCTGAAACGCGCGGCCTGAAGCGGATCTCCCGTCAGCGAGAAGCTGTGGTCGTAGGCTTGTGCCAGGCCCTGCTCGAACCGATCGAGGCTTTCAAACGTATAGGTGCCAAATGCATCACTGATGAAGAGATTTCTGAACTTGAAAAACTCGTTGTGGGTCCCGACGACGACGGTGTGTTTGCCGCGGACGAACGTGAAGTCGTCGGTCAGCTCGATGATGTCCTGGTCCAGTTCGTTGGCGGTCGAGGTTGCCTGGCGTCCGGCGCGCAGAAAGCGACTGCCGCCGCCGACCCGCACGTCGACCTGTGGGAACAGCCGCTGCTCGAACGCCTGCCCTTCGCGGTGATCGCGGACGCGCTGGAGCGTCAGACGGATCTCGTTGAATGCTCGCGCGAACGTCGCGTTGTGCTGGACCACCGTTGAATTCGTCTTCGACTTGAAGTGATAGAAGGCGTCAGGGAAGATGTACCGTGTGGTGCTGGGTCGTCCGATGTCGTTGACGCCGTCAATGAAATTGTGGCGCGCGGTGAGCCGTTGTCCCATTGGTAGGTTGAAATCCGCACGGACGAAGACCTTGTTGTTGTCGGTCCCCCGAATGAACTCGCTCGTGTCGCCGGGATCGTAGTTGTATCTGTTCCTCAAGATGCTCAGAAACCGTGTCGCCTCGTCTGCCACGCCGAACTGCTGGCCGCTACCGCTGATCGAAAATCCCGAAGGCGTCTCCTTACGGCCGAAGTCGACGTTGGCGAAATAGAACGCTTTGTTCCTCAGGATGGGACCGCCGACCGTGGCGCCAAACTGCTTGCTCGAGAAGTCGGCGATTGGTGTTCCCTCGGGGCTGACGCCGACGAGCACCTGGTTCCGGGCGAAATAGTACCCGGTTCCACGGATATCATTCGTTCCGGTCCTGGTGATCGCGTTGAGGCCGCCGCCGGCGAACATCCCTTGCCGCACGTCGTAGGGCGAGACCACGAGCTGGAGCTCCTGGATGGCGTCGAGGCTGACCGGCTCTGCTTCAGCTCGGCCGCCGGGCGTGCCCGAGTCGTCGAGGCCAAACAGGTCGTTGTTGACGGCGCCATCAATCTGCACGTTGTTGTACCGATTATTCTGTCCCGCGACGCTGATGCTGTTCGGGCTTTCGTTCAACGCCGTCAGCGTGAAATAGGGCGAGACGCGCGCAAAGTCGAAGAGGCTGCGCGAAATCGTCGGTAGTGTCTCGATGGCTTCCATGGGAACGTTCGAGGCCGTTCCCGCGCGCGTCGGATCGATGATCGGCATCTCGGCGGTCACCGTCACGGTTTCAGCGACCGCCGCCAGCGCCAGCTTGAACGAAACCGCCCGGTCTTCTCCAAGCGCCACCTGCACGTTGTCGATCTGTTGATCCCTGAAGCTCGCCAGGCGCGCGGTGACCTGATACGGGCCGCCAACACGGACGTTTGGAATTTGGAAACGGCCGTCCGGGCCGGTGAAAGCATCGTATGTCGTGCCCGTGGGCTGGTGAATGGCTGTGATCGACGCGCCCGGGAGAATGGCGTCCTGCGGATCGACGACGATCCCGCTGATCGTGCCGCTTGTCACCGTCTGAGCGAGCGTCGGCGTGACGGCGACGAGGCACGCAAGGAGCGTCGCGCACAGCAGCCGCGATTTACGGTCAGCATTCATTGCAGGCTCCTACTGAAGCAGCACATTTGAAAAAACTGAAGAGGAATTGTACCGCGGCGCCCGCGGTCTTCTTCTTCTTGGAGTTCCTCCGCCAGGTTTTGCAGTTGGGTGGCCTCTTTGATGAGCGCCTGCTGTCTGGCCGGGTTCACACGCATTCAGGTGGAGAGGGTCAGATGGTTCTGGCGACGTCTTTCATGGCGCCGCGAGCGGCGTCGACTGTTTTTTTCACATCCCGATCGGTGTGGGCGGCGGACAGGAACCACGCCTCGAACTGCGAGGGGGGCGGGTAAACGCCGCGCGTCAGCATGCCGCGAAAGAACGCGGCATAGGCCGTGGTGTTCGAGGCGAGCGCCGACGGGTAGTCGCGGACCGGCGACGAGGTGAAAAACGGCGTGACGAGAGAACCGAACGCGTTGACCTGTAGCGGAACGGTGGCCGAGCGAGCGGCATCCGCGAAGCCGCTGGCGAGCATGGAACCCCGGCGCGCGAGATCTTTGTACAGCTTCGGCGTGAGCCGCTTCAGTGCCCACAGCCCCGCGGTCATGGCGAGCGGGTTTCCCGACAGCGTGCCAGCCTGATAAACAGGGCCTTCGGGCGCCACCAGCTTCATCAGATCGGCGCGTCCTCCGTAGGCTCCCACGGGAAGGCCGCCGCCGATGATTTTTCCGAGGCACGTGAGGTCCGGCCGAATTCCAAACAGCTCCTGAGCGCCTCCGGTCGACGCACGAAACCCGGAAATTACCTCGTCGAACACGAGCAGCGCGCCGTGGCGCGTGCAGAGGTCGCGAAGACCAGCCAGAAATCCGGCGGCGGGCGGCACCACGCCAATGTTCCCCGCAATAGGCTCTACGATCACTGCTGCGATCGTGGCACCCTGCGCGTCGAATAGCGCCTCGATCGAGTTGAGGTCGTTGTAGGTCGCCAGCAGGGTGTCGGCTGCGACCGCCTTCGCCACGCCAGGGCTGGTCGGCACGCCCAGCGTCAGCGCGCCGGAGCCCGCTTTTACGAGAAACGCATCGCTGTGCCCGTGATAGCACCCCTCGAACTTGACGATGCGATCGCGTCCCGTCGCCGCGCGGGCCACCCTGACGGCGCTCATCGCGGCTTCGGTGCCTGAGCTCACGAACCGCACGCGTTCCATCGACGGCATGAGCTCGCGCACCCGCTCGCCAAGCTCATGTTCGAGGGACGATGGCGCGCCGAAGCTGGTGCCGAGGCGCGAGGCCGAGCCGAGCGCACGCACCAGTCCGGCCGGCGCATGGCCATGGATGAGCGGCCCCCAGGACATCACGTAATCGATGAACGTATTGCCGTCCACGTCGTACAGCCGCGCGCCGGCAGCTCGGCGGACGAACAGCGGCACACCGCCTACGGCCTGGAATGCGCGCACCGGGCTGTCCACGCCGCCTGGGAGAATCTGTCTGGCCCGGGCGAAGAGTTTCTGGCTGGTCGTTGGACGTTTCATATGGGGCTAGTGGGGCGAGTGGGGCGGGTAAGGCTGGTAGGTCGAACGCGGGGAGCCCGAACCGGTTCGGCCCACCCGCCCTACTCGCCTCACCCGCCCTACCTGCCCTGAAGAAGGCGCGCAGCGTCTCGGGCGTAGTAGGTGATGATGATGTCCGCGCCGGCGCGGGCGATCGAGGTCAGCGTTTCCAGCATCGCGCGCCGCTCGTCGATCCACCCGCGTTGGGCGGCAGCCTTGATCATCGAATATTCGCCGCTCACGTGATACGCGGCGGTGGGTTGGCCGAAGCGGTTCTTGACCTCGCGAATCACGTCCAGGTATGTCACCGCCGGCTTCACCATCACAATGTCGGCGCCCTCGGCGAGGTCCTGTTCGACCTCCCGCAGCGCTTCCTGAAGGTTCGCCGGATCCATCTGGTGGCTCCGGCGGTCGCCGAACTGCGGTGCCGAATCCGCCGCCTCACGGAATGGGCCGTAGAACGCGGAACAGTACTTGGCCGCGTACGACATGATGCCGACTTGGTCGAGGCCGGCCTCGTCGAGTGCACGCCGAATCGCGCCGACCCGTCCGTCCATCATGTCCGACGGTGCCACGAAATCGGCACCCGCAACCGCGTGCGATAACGCAGCCTTCACCAACTGCTCCACGGTCGCGTCGTTCACGATGTCCTCGCCCTGAAGGATGCCGCAGTGACCGTGCGACGTGTACTCGCAGAGGCAGACGTCGGTGATGACGACGAGGCCGGGCACTTCGCGCTTGAGTGCCCGCACGGCGGCCTGTACCGGAGCTTCAGGGTCGTACGCCGCCGTGCCGGTGGGATCCTTCGCCGACGGGAGGCCGAACAGGAGCACTCCGGGCACGCCGTCCGCCTTTGCCGCCGCCGCCTCTTTGACGATTTCGTCGACCGATAGGTGGAAGACCCCGGGCATCGAGCTGATTTCGCGGCGCACGCCCTTGCCCTCGCAGACGAACAGCGGATAGACGAGCGATTCAGCTGACAGGCGGGTCTCACGAACCATCCCTCGGATCGCCTCGGTGCGCCGCAGCCGCCGTGCGCGGCGGGTCAGTTTCAGGCCGGTCTGTTCCCGAACATCAGTCGTCATATGTCACCGTGTGGTGGAGCAGCCCTTCAGGGCTGCTCGGCCCGCAGCGCTAAAGCGCTGCGCCACCGCCCATGCGAGTAGGCCACTAGTTTACCTTTGTGATCTTCGTGTCCTTCGTGGTTTACACCGTTCTCGTGGTCCTCGCATCCGCCGCGAAATGCGCCGAAATCGCATCCACCAGCGCGGGAACGGTATAGGTCGCCGGCTGAATCGTCACCGGAATGTCGAGCTGCGTGGCTGCGTCGGTCGTGACTGGTCCAATACAGGCGACAACAGTGTGGCGCAGGAGATCGGCTGCCTGCTCGGCGCCGTAGACCTTTGCAAAATTCCGCACCGCCGAGGCGCTCGTGAACGTCACCACGTCGATGCGCCGTTCGAGCAGGAGCCCGTACACATCGGGATCGCTCTCGCGCTGACCCTCGTCGAGCGCGGTCTGGTAGGCAATCACGTCGGTGACGAGGGCGCCCGCCTTGCGCAGTCCGTCAACAAGGACCTCGCGTCCGATGTCGGCCCGTGGGAGAAGCACCCGCACGCCGGTCAGCGGGCCCTGCTGCGTCAACGCGGCGAGCGCACTCTCGGCTCTGAACTCGGAGGGCATCAAGTCCACTGTGATCCCGAAGCCCGCAAGCTTCTCCGCCGTGGCGCTGCCGACGGCGCACAGCCGTGGACCGGCGAGCGCGCGGATATCCCGTCCGCTGGCAAACAGCGCCTGGACAAAGGCGTCGACAGCGTTCGCGCTCGTGAAGACGATCCAGTCAAACTGCGCGGCTTGCCCTGCCGCGTCGCGCAGCGGCTGGTCATCCGCGGGCGGCAGAATGCGAATCATCGGCGCGGCGATCGGTTCGGCGCCGACCGCTTCGAGGCGGCTGACGAGGTCGTCCGACTGCTCCTTTGGCCGCGTCACGAGCACGCGTTTGCCCGAGAGCGGGCGCTGGTCGAACCAGCGCAGGTGCTCGCGAAAGGCCACCACACGCCCCACGATCAGCAGCGCCGGCGCCTCGAGCGGCTGTGCGTGAACGTGCTGGAGCAGCTCGCCGAGAGTCGCGGCATCCGTGCGCTGTGACGGCAGCGTCCCGTCGCTGACGATGGCCGCCGGCGTGTCAGGCGGGCATCCGTTCGACAGCAATGCGTCGACGATGCGCGGCAGCTGACTGGCGCTGGCGTAGCACAGGATCGTGCCCTGCAAACGCGCAATGGACTGCCAGTCGACGTCAGGCATGGCCTGGCCCGTCTCGTCGTGGCCGCGGAGAATCGTCAGCGTGTCGCCCCCCCCGGGGTAGGTGATAGGGATGCCGGCGTAGGAAGGGGCGGCGATGCCGAGTGGGACACCCGGGACGACCTCGAGACGGATGCCGTTCTGGTGCAGAAACAGCGCCTCCTCGCCGCCGCGGTCGAACACGAACGGATCCCCCCATTTGAGCCGCGCCACCACCTTGCCCTCGCGTGCTTTTTCAGCCAGCAGATAGCAGATGGCTTCCTGCGCCATCGCCTTCGGCGCCGCCCCGCCGACGTCGATCAGCTCCGCCGCAGGCGTCGCATGTCTCAGGATGCGTGGACTCACTTCGTGGTCGTACACCACGACGTCCGCCTGACGGAGAAACTCCAGGCCGCGAACGGTGATGAGGCCGGGGTCGCCGGGGCCGGCGCCAATCAGGAATACGGTCGGCTTGCCCGCCGTAGCCTTGGCGAAGGCGGGCGTCACGGCTGAATCCCTCGGACCGACCCGTGGGCGCGTTCCACCTCGGCGAGAATATCGCCCGCACCCTGCGCCAGGAGCTGCTCCGCCACGCGGGTGCCCAGCGCAGCCGCGCCGGACGCCGCGCCGGACGCCGCAGCACGTGTCGAGCGCGCCCCATCGAGGGAGATCACCACTGCGTCGAGATGGAGCGTGTCGGTGTCGCCCGCCGCGTACGCGCCAATCGGCATCTGGCATCCGCCGCCCAGGCGGATCACCACGGCGCGTTCGGCGTCCAGTGCGGCCGCGGCGGCACTGTCGTTGAGGTGCGATGCCCGTTCTCGCGAACGCTCGTCGTCCGATCGGATTTCAACCGCGATGATGCCCTGCCCCGGCGCGGGGACGCAGTGGGCGGCCGGCAGCGGCAAGGAGATCCGATGGACGAATCCGAGGCGGCGCAGGCCGGCCGACGCGAGCACAATAGCGTCGAACTCATTGGCGTCGAGCTTTCGGAGGCGGGTGTCGAGGTTGCCTCGAATTGGCAGAAAGTGGGCGCCAGGAAAGAGCGGGATGAGCTGCGCGACGCGGCGGACGCTGCTCGTGCCGATGCGCGCCGCCTCGCCGAGATGTGCGACAACCTCGGACAGCGAGGCAAACGGATCCGGCGCGCCTGGCAGCACGACGGCGTCCCGTGCATCCTCGCGGGGCAGCACCGCGCCCAGCTCCAGACCCGAGGGCAGCACCGCGGGCATGTCCTTGCTGCTATGAACCGCGAGATCGACCTCGCCGCCCAGCAGCGCGTCCTCAATCTCTTTGACGAACAGCCGCTTGCCGCCAATTTCCGACAACGACGCATCCGCCAGCCGGTCGCCGGACGTCTTGATGACGATGATCTCGGTCTCCACATCGGTGCGCTGACGCAGCAGCGCGGCGACGGTGTTGGCCTGATACAGGGCGAGCTGGCTGCCCCGTGTGCCGATGCGCAATGGGCGCAACCTCAGGGGTCCTCGTCGTTCGCGCGCGCTGAGCCCCGAGGCCTGAGGCCAACCGGGATGTCGTCGCCCGCGGTGCCGTCGCGCAGTCCGAACAGACGGCGGACGGCCTCGGTGTATGCCACTTGCGTCTCCTCGTCGGGCAGCGCCTTGAGCTGTTCGGTCGGCTCCACCAGGAGCTTCTCGACGATGAGGCGCGTCACCTCGTCCACGCGCGCCCGCGCATCCGGATCCAGGCCGACGAGGCGGGTGTCGAGTCGCTTCAACTCCGACCTCCGGATGGCGTCGAACCGCTCGCGCAGCGCAACCACGGTCGGGACGGCGCCGCGCGACCGGCGCCACGCCGTGAAGCGGCTGACTTCCTCCGCGACGATGTCTTCGGCACGCTGCACTTCGGCGGAGCGCCGAGACAGGTTCTCCTGAACCACGGTCCGTAAATCGTCGACGTTGTAGAGAAAGACCTGTTCGATGTCGCCGGCCGACGGCTCCACGTCGCGCGGGACCGCGATATCGACGATGAACAGCGGGTCGCGACGCGGCCGGTGCATGACGGAGTTGATGCCCGCGTGCGTCAGGATCGGGATCGACGACCCCGTGGCGGTGATCACGATATCCGCTCGCGCGAGCACGGTCATCAGCTCGCTCCACGGCGCGGACGTTCCGTCCACGACTCTGGCGATCTCGTCGGCCCTCGACTGGGTTCGTCCGACGATCACGATTTCGCCAACACCCTGGCTGCGCAGGTGCTGCGCCGTTAGCTTGCCCATCTCTCCGGCGCCGATCACGAGCACGCGGCGTCCCTCCAGCTTGCCGAAGATTTTCCGGGCGAGCTGCACCGCCGCAAAGCTCACCGACACCGCGCCCTCCCCGAGCGCGGTCTCGCTCCGGACCCGCTTGCCAACGGCAAACGACGAGTGGAACAGCCTGTTGAGCACTGGGCCGGAGCACCGTCGTTCTGAGGCGACGGCAAACGCCTCCTTTACCTGTCCGAGGACTTGGGGCTCGCCGACGACGAGCGAATCCAGCCCGGCCGCGACGCGGAACAGGTGGTGCACCGCCTGGCTGTCCTCACGCTCGAACAGGTGCGAGACGAACGCATCGGTTGGGAGACCGTGGTACTCGCTGAGGAAGGCGATGAGGTCCTGCCTCGCCCGTGCGACGTCCTCGCTCACCACGTACAGCTCGGAGCGGTTGCAGGTCGAGAGCACGACACTCTCCGCCGTTGACGCGCGCGCGCAGAGCGCTTCCGCCGCAGCGCCCACGTCGCGGCTCGTGAAGTCGAGCCGCTCTCGGACGTCGACAGGCGCGGTACGGTGGCTCACACCAAGCAGGAAGAGATGCACTTTGCGCCTTCAGAACGTGTGGCTCGTGCGCACGAAGAAGTTGATCGGCAGGAAGCTGAGAAGCACAATCGCGAAACCGAGGGCCGAGAGCCACGCCGCCCGCCGTCCGTTCCAGCCCATCGAACGTCGCGCAACGACCGCAAACGAATAGATCGCCCACGTCAGCACCGTCACGAGGATCTTCGGATCGCCGACGGAGAACGCCTGCAACCTGGGATCGTCCGGCGCTGCCGCCTGCGCCTGAGATGCCCACACGATTCCGACGATCACGCCGAGCGTCAGAAAACTCCAGCCGACGGTCACCGCCCGCGAATTCATCACGTCGAGCACCTGCAGCGAGGGCAGGCGCGAAAAGAAGAAGCCGAGGTGTTTCTTCTTGATCTCCTTGAACTGCAGCACGTACGTCAGGCCGAGCACGCCTGCCAGGGCGAAGCTGGCGTAGGCAAAGAGCAGCGAGAGCATATGGACCCAGAACCACGGGCTGTCGAGCAACGGATCCGCCGGCTCGGCCCCGGCACTCACGGCCGGCACGATCTGGAGCGCCACGAGAATCGGCAGAATAAACACGCCCATCGCGCGCTCGTCCGTCGTGAGCTCGGTATAGAGATAGGAGAGCGCAAGCAGCCAGACGAACGTCGAGATGGCGCGCGGGAGGCTTGCAAACGGCGCGTTCCACACCTCCATCGTCTGCATGCCGATCACGAACGTGTGAACGAGCACGGCGCCCAGCAGCAGCGTGGTGGCCGCGCGGCCCACGCGCGGTTCGCGCCGGGCGAAATGGATGGCGTAGACGAGTGCCGCCGCGGCGTAAAACAGGAGGGGGAGCCCGTTCACTACGGCGCCGCGGGGGCGAAGTACCCCTTCTTGGTGCGGGGCGTCGCGTTGGCTCGCAGCGCCTGCACGACGATTCGCCGCCAAGCGCCGTTGCGGAGCTGGTTCCGCGACGTGTAGCCGATGGTGTATTGGCTCGCCAATTCCTCAGAAATCTCGGCGTACACGCCGGCGAGGTCGTCGAGCTTTCTGGCGAAGAACGCGCGGCCGCCCGTTTCCTGCGCCAGCTGGCGCATCACGAACTCCGCCTCGCGGAATCTGCTCGGCTGAGAGCCCCCCTCCGACCGCAGGCTGATGGTGTAAATGGCCGTTTCTGAGCGCTTGGCGAGATCGAGGACCTCCTCGAATGAGACCAGGCTCGACGTGTCCTCGCCGTCGCTGAACACCACCAGCGCCTGGCGGCGGACGTCGTCGTCGGCCACCGCTTTGATCTTCTTCAGCTCTTTGAGGGCGATGTAAATGGCGTTGTGAAGCGACGTCGAGCCCCCCGCAGCCGTCTGCAGAATGGCCGACTCGAGCTCCGACTGCTTGCTCGTGAATGTCTGTTTGATTTCAACCCGGCTGTCGAAGTCGATCACCTGCGCCACGTCGACCGGCTTCAGCCGCCGCACGAAGCCCACCGCGGCGTTCTGGAGCACCGGCAGCTTGTCCTCCATGCTCGCGCTGCTGTCGAGCAACATCGACAACGCGACGGCCTGGTGGCGCTTGTTGAAGAACATGATGTCCTGCTTCACACCGTCCTCGTAGACCATGAAATCGCTCGACTCGAGGTCTACGAGGTACCGGTTGGCCGAATCGATCACCGTCACGTTCAGTGAGACGATGTCGACGCCGGCCTTGAAGGAGGATCCTTGTCGCTGCGGCGCCTGGCCGGCGACGGCAGCGGTCAAGACGAGCAGCGGGATGACGGCCGCGAGCGATTTCACCACTTAGCCTCCCACGCGCCGTTCCGGCGTGGCACGCGCTGTCACCCCGGCTCG
>Ga0080064_1008161_pt1 | contig 10101 bp, 9 predicted proteins | sample Subgrocontami54m_FD_69260 | JGI IMG/M metagenome (GOLD analysis project Ga0080064, IMG submission 69260) | Subsurface groundwater microbial communities from S. Glens Falls, New York, USA - GMW46 contaminated, 5.4 m (SPADES assembly) (version 2) ... | reverse complement strand
TGGCCGAAGGCATGAACGGGGACGGGTTGATGGTGGCCGTTGGACTGACGCTGGGTGAAGGAGATGGACTTGCGGACGGACTCGCGCTTGGCGACGGGCTTATGGACGGGGTTGGGCTGGGGTTTGGCGTAGGACTGGGTGAGGGCGTCGGTGTTGGGCTTACGCTGGGCACGGGTCGCACGCGGAAGGCCGTCAGCGGGTTGAACGATCCGCTTTCCGTTCCTACTCCCGTAGTGCCGTATTGCCACACGATTTGGCCTGCGGGGTTAACCTCGATAACGCGTTGATTCTGGGAGTCGGCGATGAGGAGATTGCCGTTGGAAAGTCGGGTGGCCGACGAAGGGAACCAGGCCTGGCTCGTGTCAGGTGGGTTTGCGTTCTTGTACTGGTTCACCGTGATGCCGGCAGGCGTGATTTCTGATACGTTGGAATTGACGGTGTCCGTGATTAATGTGTTGCCGTTGGCAAGGCGGAAAGCGAAAGCTACGTAGGGCGCAGTAGGCCGCAAGTAGTCGTGGACCGGCACCGTGCGTGGTCCGTAGCTCCAAACGACTTGTTTGGCTGGGTTGACTTCCAGAACGCGGTCCGAGCCGGCGTCCGTGATGAGGGTGTTATCGTTGGGAAGCCGGAATGCCGCGCGTGGGTAAAGCGGCTGCTTGTAATATTTTCCGGCGTAGTTCTGGTTTTCAAACCCCGGCAAAATGTAGTCATGGTCAATTTCGGTCGTGTATTCCCAGACGATGTTCTTGGCCGGGTTGACTTCGATGACGCGTCCGTTGTACGTGCCGTAACCGGCCGGCGGATTGTTGAGGTAATAGTCCGCATCACTGATGAGTGTGTTGCCGTTGGGGAGACGTTCCGCTGAAACATAACGGTTGCCGTAGGGAAGATTGGCCGCGGGGTATTCCCAAACGACCTGCTTGTCGGGAGTGACTTCCAACACGGCGTTTCCATTGGCTATGAGTGTGTTGCCGTTTTCCAGACGCGTGGCGTATTTGGGACGGAGCGTGGATCCGGATTTGGGTCCGTCCGGGTATTTCCAGACGATGTTTTTGTTGGCGTCGACTTCGATGACGCGATAATTCTCAGAATCGGCAATGAGCGTGTTGTCGCCCTGGGGCGCGGGGGTGATGATCAAAAGCGGGCAGGTCGGTCCGGGATAGGGCTGTCCGCCCATGCAGCAGCCGTTGCCGGACGGCCACAACGTGGGCGACGCCGTGCTGTCGCAGCAGACGCCGTCGTACATCGGCGTGTTGCAGATGGAAACCGGGGTGGCGTTTATTGCGCTTGGCGCTAGGGCCAGAAGAAAGGCGGCCAAAATCAAGCCGGTATGCGCGTGCCGTTGCATGGCCAACGCTCAAGGCGTGCAGTCGTAGGCGACGGCGGCATAGCTGACGATCGGATAAGCTGAAGCGGAGGTGGGAAGGTTAGTCAATTGGATTTTTACCGCGTGCAGCCCGCCATTCACGTTCTCGATGGTAGGGGTGCTCTGGCAGGTGCCAGAGGCGACTCCGGGACTGACTGGGACCGAACCACCGGTGGCTTTGAGCTGGTCGTCGAGGTAGATGTCTGGAATATGAGCCGTATACGTCCCAACTACTACGACGCTACTGCAACCGGTAATCACGATTCTGCAGGTGGTACCCGGCAGGGCGACGGGGGCAAGGACCGTGGTAGCGAACTGAGGGTATCCCTGCGAGGCGAACGAGGGTTTATCGGCCAGCACCATGGTGCCGCGGATGTTGGAGGAAGCGGCTTTGGCGAAGAGCTTGTCGGATTGGGATAGGAACACGGCGGAGGCAATCAAGAGCAGCGACAAGAGCAAGAGGGCTTTGGTGGCGTTGCCGGCCAATGGAATCGTCTTTTTCTTCATGGATTTTTCCCTCCCTCTTTTTTTAGGTGCAATGAGCTGAAACCACAACAGCAACTCGGCATAAAACGCTTTGCCATTTTCGTTGCGGTTCCGTCAAGGCCATAAAGCTTGCCGCTGTATCGGCTTGCATGAATGCATGGCTGCGGTATTTTCTTGCCGCCGTTTTATTGGTCTTGCTGGGGTATGGGTTTCTTTCGGTATGGTTGGGCACGCCGTCGTTCCTGGCCACGGTCACGTCGGACAGCATGAAGCCCGCGCTTGAGCGGGGTGACTGGGTGGTCTTGGAAAAACGGCTGGATTACGGCCTGAACGATACGATCGTGTTCTTCCTGAATCCGGGCAACGTGTACGTGCACCGCGTGGTGGCACTGGCTCCAGCGTCTTCCGGGAACGTGGGTTACCGCACCAAGGGCGATGCCAATCCCGGGGCCGATGGGTGGATCGTGCCGTCCGAAGCAGTGTTGGGTCGGGTCGTCGTGCGGATTCCGCGGCTGGGCTACTTGGCCTTGTGGCTGAGCGGGCGTTGGGTGTTTAGTTCTTTTTGCAGGTGCTTTTTTTTACACTTTCTTTCGCAGTTTGGAACGCCGCAAAAAAAGATCACTGCCTGGCCTGACGCATCGGCCAAGCTGGGATGTCGCAAAAAAACTTCCCTTATAGCAAACCGCGAAAGTCTCGCAAGACTTTTGCGCCGTTTGTTGGATAGCAATCCTTGACTATTTCGTTGGGCTACTTTCAAGGATTGCTATAAGTCGATGGACTCAGCGTACGGATTATTCTGCCTTCGGCATGGATGGCGGTATCATCTTGTTGGAAGCGATTCCGTTGAGTGCTCGAATGGGTCCGTTCAGCGTGCATTTGCTGTCCAGATAGAGCGAATATCCTTTTCCTGGCTCCAGCGTCGTCGCAGTCACGAATGCCCCGTCCTTGGAAAACTCGAAGAAGTGATAGTCTTTGTATTTGCAGTTGCTGCTGACTATTTTGAAAGGGATGGGTTGGTTGGTTGCTCCAATGAGGTTCCAACCGGCGGACAGGGGTTGGTTGCGGTACTCGGTGAACAGCCGGTAGCCGCTGAATTGGGCCGTGCATCCGACGGGCGCATAGATCCAGTATCCTTGGCCGCCTTTTACGCGCAGGTTTCCGTCGTGAAGATTCCCGGCCGGTATGTGTTCCTTTCCATTCCATGAATAGAACGGCGAAAACGACTGGCCTGGTATGGCGATGGTGGCGATGTCGCAGCCGCCGAGGTACTTGACGTTGTCGATTGGAAATGAAACCAGGTTCCAGCCTTTCTGGAAGTAATTGGCGAACGTATAGGACGCCGCGGAGCTGAATGCAGCGCCCAGCAAGAGCAGGAACAAGGACAACACGATGGGGTTGGTTTTGTTTCGCATTCACTCACTTCCTGACGTTGAGCTTTCTTCGTCCGTCCCAATAACATTGACCCCATTTATCTTCCTTTCCATTTTCTGAGACGTTCTGGGGGCAAGCGCGGACCCGGTATTCCATTTATTCGTTCGATGGATTGGGCGGCTTTAACTGTCGGCGTGCTCCTTGCGGGTTTTGGGCCACCTTTTTTTTTTGCTTCGAGCGGGTGTTGGTTTTTGAAGTTTTGCCGGGTTTTGTGGCGGTTTTATAGGGGCACTTTGCCTTCGTTTATCCAATGAGTGGGGACTCGATGGTGCGGGATTCACGCGGCAAGATGATCAGCTTAAGCTCGGCCTTGGTCGAGTTGCCGCCCATACGGACGTTGGCCGCGTACTTGTTGATCGTATCCTGCACCGGCGGATTCTTAGTCCGGTTCCTGTTGACGCCCGATTTGTTCGAAGCCGTGCTCTTCGGCGCTGCGGAAGGCTTTTGGTGGCTCTTTTTGCCGGCCGTGCTGACGGCGGGCCTAGCGTCCTACTTGGTCAAGAAATCATTTTTCGCCTACAGCCTGGCCGCCGCGTTGGTGGCAACCGTCGTGGTCAGCGCCGGTTACGTGGCGGGCGCCGCCATCTTTCGCTCGCTTAACGTCGGCTTGTACGGCTTCGTGCTGGTGTCCAACGCTTTGGCCGTGGTTGTATGGTTCGTCGCGGCTCGCGTGGTGTTGTCGCTGCCCAGCGGGCGGGCGTTAGCCTTGTCGCTTACGCATCCGGTGTTCAATTTCGGCTTTTTGGTCGCGTGGAACGGGTTCGGCTTTTTCGAGGCCGCGTTGCCCCTCGACGTGTCCGTGCTGACGCTGGTCAAATTCGTGCTATCCGCCGGCATCCTGTTGTTGGCACTGGCTGCATTGCTGTATACCCTCAACGCGCCGTCACGCCGCAACTTCGGCGTGAGCACCACGGACGCGTTGTCATTGTTCTTCGCACAGTGGATCCACGGTGAAAAGGGCCTCGAGGATTTCTTGAGCGGCTTCGGACAGGATGTGCAGACGTGGTTGGGCGTCGTGGCGTTCAAGCGCAAGGACGGCTCGTTCAAGGCCGCCTTCTTGGTGCCGCACGTGCATTACGGCCCGTTCGGCAACTTGGGTTCCAGCCAGATTCCGGCGGAATTGTCGCAGCATTTCAAGCAACGCCTGGGCACCGAGGCATTCGTGTTCCACGGCTTGGTCAACCACGACATGAACCTGGTGCATTCCGCGCAAATCGATGCGGTGGCCGTCGAGTTCGAGAAGATGGTGCGCTCCGCACGCGGCTATTCGGCCAAGGGCTTCTTGGATGCCCGCCGCATCGAGGAAAACCAGGTGGCGGCGTTGGGCTTCGGCCGCAAAGCGTTTCTGTCGTTGACCCGCGCGCCGTATTCCACGGAAGACTTCGACTTGTCCGCAGGCCTTGCGCTGCGCAACCTGGCGTTGTCGCGTTTTGATAACGCGTTGGTCGTGGACCGCCACAATAGTTTGACCAACGGCGAGATGTTCGACGTCGGCTCCGACGTGTACAACCGCTACGTCGACGCCGTGGCATCCTTTTCATCCAAACCGGGCCAGGCCTTGACGCTCGGCGTCGCGTCCAACCCGTTGTCCGAGTTTTCGCTGCAGGACGGCATCGGCCAGATGGGCCTCAAAGTCGCCGTGATGGGATTCGGCCGCAAAAAAGCATGCATCGTCCTGGTGGACGGCAACAACGCGTTGCCGGCGTTCCGCCAAACGGTGCTTGACCGCCTCAAGAAATACCGCTTCGACTTCGTGGATTTGTTCACGTCCGACACGCACTCGGTCAACACCATCGGCGGCATCCACAACCCGGTTGGCGCCCGGTCGGACCCGGAGCGGCTTTTGGATGCCATCGATTCGGCCGTTCGCCACGCATTGGACGACTCCGAGTCTGTGCAGGCTGCACTGGTTTCAAAGCGCGTGCATGTGTGGGTCATGGGCATCCAGCGGCAGGCTGAACTTTTGTCCACGATCAATGCCATCGTGTCGGTGGCGAAAGTCGTGGCCCCCTTGGTCCTGTTGATTTCCTTGGGCCTGGTGATTTTGGCGTTGAAATGGGTGGGGGGTTCCGGATGACGCGGCGGCAACGCAACGGCAAACCCGGCCGTTTCCGGATGGAGCCGATGTGACATGCGGTTGGCCTATTTCACAGATACGTATCTGCCCAACGTGGACGGGGTGGTGACCAGCATCGTCAACACCCGCGCCCGGCTCCAACAGAGCGGTCACGAAGTGTTCGTGTTCACGCCCGGCAGCCAGGCGGATAAGAAGCTCAATACGGATCCGCGTGTCTTGTATTTCCGTTCCGTCGCGTTTCCCCAGTATCCCCAGTACAAGCTGGCATTGTTCCCGTTTTTGAGCGCGGTGTCCGCCGCGCGCAAAGTCCAACCCGACTTGGTGCATTCGCACGCCATCACGTCCATGGGCCTGGCCGCGCGCAATACGGCGTGGCAATTGAAAAAACCCATCGTGGGCACGTTCCACACCATGATCACCGACTCGACGCAGTACCTGACGAAGAACGAATGGGTCAAGAAAGCGGCGTCTAACGTCATGTGGCGGGGCATCGCGCTGTTCTACCGCGGCTTCAACGCGGTGGCCGCGCCGTCGCACGCCACGGCCGATTTGCTGTTGGAACACGGTGTTCCGGACGTCCGTGTGTTGCCCAACGGCGTCGACACGGCACGGTTGAATCCCGGGTTGGACCGCATGCTGGTCCGCACGTTGCTGGGCATCCAGCCCGACGAATCGATGGTCCTGATCGCCGGCCGGCTGGGTTACGAAAAAAACGTGGACGTCGTGATCAAGGCGGCACGCCGCGTGTTGAAGCACCGCAAGGTGCGTTTTGTCGTTACCGGTGACGGCCCGGCCCGCGGCTTCTACGAACAAATGGCCGTCAGCCAAGGCGTGCGTAAATCGTTCGAGTTCGAAGGCTTCGTCAACTCAAAAGCCCTTCCGTACTACTACGCGGCGGCGGATTTGTTGGTGACGGCCTCCGCTTTCGAGACGCAGGGCTTGTCGGTGTTGGAAGCCATGGCCTGTGGTACGCCATGCGTGGGGGCGGATGCGTTGGCCATTCCGGAAGCCATCCAGGACGGCCGCAACGGCTTGCTGTTCAAATCGTTCGACGCCAACGCGTGCGCGGAGAAGATCATGGATGCGTTGGACCAGGATGCCCGCCACAACGCGGCTTGGCGCAAAGCGGCCCGCAAGACGGCGGAGCGCTTCTCGTTGGACAAGACGGCGGAAAAGACCTTGGCGTTGTACGAAGAATTCGTCTGATATTGACTTGAAAAACTAGTTTCCGATTTTCTGCTCGATTTGTTCGACGCTTTGGTAACCCGATGCGGTTTGGCCGTTGACCACGAGGCTCGGATACGTCTTGACGCCATAGACTTGCTGCAAGGCATTGACGATGGGCGTCTGGAGGTCGGTGTCCAACGCATAGATCATCACGTCGGGTCGCTTCGCCTTGAGCGGCGGGCCGACGAGGCCCTGTTTCGTGCAATCCGGGCAGTCTTGGTTGGTGTAGAAAAACAAGATGGTGGAAATGCGCGTGCCGCAGTGCGCGTTGATGCGTTGCACCAGCAAGAAGTCGCGTGATTGCTGTACCATGTACTCTTTCTTCAGACGCATTACCGTCGCGTCGGTGCGGCCCCGCGTGTTCTCCAACACGTCCAGTTTTTCACCGAATGCGGTGGTGTGCAAGTCGAATTCCGACAGTTGCGCCTGCAGGGACGGGCAAAGCAAAGCCTGCGAGGCGTTCATGGACAGCAGCAGTTCGACTTCGCCGGAGCGGCCTTTGAGCGATTCCAGCTGCAATTCGAGGCTGTCGTTGACGCTTTGCGTCAGGTAGACGCCGACGAGGATGCCGAAGCCGAACAAAAACCCCGAAATGAGGAATGCGGCGGCGTACGTCTTCCATGAGATGGGGCGGGCCATAGAACATCGTTTAGCCCGCTGAGCTTATTTAAGAAGTTGGATGCTGCATGTGTTCCCAAATAGCATGGAGAAACGTTGAGACCAGCGAAGGGTCAGTCCATTCTTGGAGTTCTTTTCTCACTTGGTTTTGAAATCCTTTGGACTGTTTTTTCATTTTTGACTTCATGAATTCCAGGAGGCATCGTTGCAAGTCTTCTTTCTTTGTCAATGCAAAATGCGTGATGCCCGCGTCTTCATACTGGTCCAGCATTTGTCGAACCGTAACAAACTCGACTTTTCGATTGGCCGTGCTTCGGGCTTCTCTTATTCGTTTTTTTTGTTTATTCAACTCCAATTCGTCTAACTTTTCGAGTGGTTTATTCTTTTTCAAGCGTCCCAGGATTTCCTGGAGTGAGAATGCTTTTCTGCGATATGAGAAAATCGGTATTCGGACAAATTCTGCCAAGTGCCGGTGTATGAATTCGTATGCCTTCCGTCTGTGCTGATTGAACTCTGTTTGAAGTTCAGGCATGTCTGTGCTCTGGAGATCCGAGAGCCAACCGGTTCGTCGCATGAGCTCCTGTTCGGTCTCCATGGCTTCGGCAGGTTGTCCCGAAACGACATAGTGGATTTTGGCGTGTTGCAAAAAGTCTGTAAACCCGGTTCGATGATATTCCGCTTTCAGGCGCTCGGCAAGCATCTGACCTACCATCGCAGCTTTTCGCCTTTGATTTCCTTGACGGCAGTGACGAGCCAGAACAGCGTGATCAGCGGCGCGTAGAGAATAAGGTATAACGCGAGAAATGGCGCCGAAAGGGTTTCGCCTTGCAGTTGGCGAATGCCGACGTAACTCCATACGATCGTAGAAACTAAGATGATGGCGGATAACACGTGCAGCGGTGTGAGGCCGAAAATCAGTCCTTGTACGCCGTATGCGATCAAGACGTTGGGCGCGCCGGCCAACAGCGAGTACACGGCCAATCCGAAGACGATGAAGAGGGCCAAGATGCTGATGATGGCCAATGGCATGACGAGGATGCCGAAATCGCCGTATTTGGGCGAGACCAAGTAGGAGTGCTTGAGGATGTTGCGGATGCCGCCTCGGTGCCACCGCACGCGCTGGCCGATCAAGTCGCCCAAGGATTCGGGCACGGCCGTGTAGACGACGGCGTCCATGGACGAGGCGATCTTGTATTGGTGGGCCTGGATGCGCATGGCCATTTCCTGGTCTTCCAGGATGTTGCGCTCGTCGTACCCGCCGACGTGGTCGAACACGGATTTGCGGAACATGGACAACGGTCCGGGCGTGACGTTGATGCTGTTGATGAAAGACAACAGTTTACGCGAGAATACGGTCAGCAAGTATTCGATGCGTTGGAACTTCTGTAGCGTGTTCTTCGGCTGCCAGACTTTCATCAAGGGCGTAACCGCTCCGACGGTGGGGTCGGCAAAATAGCCCACCAACTTAAGCAATGCATCTTTTTCCATGTAGGAATCCGAATCCATCGTCGCCACCATTTCCGTGTGAGCGTGCTCCAAGCCGTGGTTCAAGGCGCGGCCCTTGCCGCCGTTTTCCTGGTGCAGGACAAGTACGCCGCGTTTGGCGTAGGATTTCGCGATGCTGAGGGTGTTGTCTTTGGAGCCGTCGTCGATGACGATGATTTTCTTCTGCGCGCCAGGCCAGCGTGCACTCAAGGCCGACTCAATCGTGGCCGCGATGGTCTTTTCCTCATTGAACGCCGGAATCAGGATCGTAAGCGAAGGCAGTTTCTTGGGGGCTTTGGGCGATTCGCGCACGCGGTCCTTGTTCTCCAGAAAGACCAGGAGGAAGAACACCGTCGCAAACAGCGTCAGAAAGGCCAGTCCGTATTCCAGGATGGTTTTGATATCCGCCATATGCTACTACAAGGCCGAAAAGCGATTAAAAGCCGTCACTTGCCTTTCCGCGTCCACTCCGTCAAGGCTTGGCGTAAGCGAGTCAACTGGCGGTGCTCGCGTCGGAACTGGTGCGCGACGGCTTCCAGAACGAGTTGTTGTTCGGGGTCTTCGCGCGGGTTTTTTTCCATCCGGTCCAGCTCGGCCTTGATTTTGGCTTGTTCTTCCCGAATTTTTTCATGCATGGCTTCCGCTGTTTTCGCCGATGTTGCAAACTCTTCAGCCCAAATCGCGAGGCTGGGTTTTTTTTGCTCAACGTGGTTCAAAAAAGACTCCATGGTCTTATCCCACCGGTTTCGCGCCGGGCTCTTCCGGAAACCGTGCTTGAAGTTGTTGAAGTCGTTTGTCAAAATCGACCGCTTGAAGTGCTTTCTTGGCTCTTTTTAGCCAATTGAAGCCTTGTCGATCCTTTACGTGCTGCCGGTATCGAAACGGATATCCGGAGGACAAAAAGTCGAGGTAATACGGCTCAATTTCGGCTTTGAAGTACTCCTCCGGCGTCCGTAATCTGCTGTTGTGTAGATAGAGGGGTATGAATCGTAATTCCGGATCGTTTTCTGCCTCGCGGATGAGTTCCCCAAGATGATGCTGCATCATGCGATGGACGCGCCCCCGCAGCAACCGTGTCCGTATTGGTTTTTCTAGCCAGTCTTGTGCCGTCGCATGCCGCCACCGGTTAAACGTTTCGACGTCTCGTTTGTTGCGCTGAATTCTTTGCTTCAGGTGGTAATCGTACCCGGGATTCATGCCATACGGGTTTCGAGAGAAAAGCGCGTTGTATCGCCGAGTGGATTCCAAGGAATAGCCCAGTAAAATCCCCCGCTGCACATCCGTCGTTTTTTCGACAAGCCTTACGAGGTCCGGAACGATTCCTGTTTTTTTTGCTCGAATGACTTCGAGATTCGTCTCAAATTCCTCGGGGTGCAAGGCGACGGCTGCGCTCACGGCTGCCCGTTCACCA
>Ga0080064_1008159_pt1 | contig 10101 bp, 3 predicted proteins | sample Subgrocontami54m_FD_69260 | JGI IMG/M metagenome (GOLD analysis project Ga0080064, IMG submission 69260) | Subsurface groundwater microbial communities from S. Glens Falls, New York, USA - GMW46 contaminated, 5.4 m (SPADES assembly) (version 2) ... | reverse complement strand
GGCTTGCCGCGCCCGCGGGGGTGGCCAGGGGTTCGAGCAGGCCCGCGGCCCGGGCAGGGTCGGGGACGCTGGGGCCGGGCGTGGCAAGCGGCAGGGGGAGCCGCATCCGGCTGTTTGCATCCTTGTCCCTGGCGAATGCCTGATTGCTGGCGCTATACTCGCGGCGCTGCTGTTCGGCCGTCATCGTCGCGACGCGCTGCGCATAGCTGATCAGATGGATTACCTGGCGCTCCTCCGGCTCGCTGCCCGGCAGGCTCGGAATACGCAAGCCGGCGCAACCCGCGAGCAGCAGCGCGATGGCGAGTAGAAAGCCGTTGCGTATCATTGTTTGGTTCATCCTTGGGCGCGCAAGGCAGGCAAACTGACGCGGAAATGCGCGCCGGGCGCGCGGTCCGCGATAACTTCGATGCTGCCCCTGTGGGCAAGCACGAATTCGCGCGCGATCGCCAAACCCAATCCGCTGCTTTTGACCCGTCCTTGATGGCCGAGCTTGCCTTGGAAAAACCAGTCGAACACCCGCTCGCTGTCTTCAGCGGCGATTCCGGGACCGGCATCGTCGACCTCGATCACAACCTTATCCTCCTCGGTGCGCACCGCCAAGGAAATAGTACCGCCTTCCGGCGAATACTTGACTGCGTTTGACACCAGATTGTCCACCACCACGCGCAGCTTGTCCGCGTCCGCCGTCAGCACGGCGGGCTCGAGGCGCAGAAGGAAATTGAGATTACGGGCGGCGATGGCGAGCTTGTGCGCCTCCGCCACTTTGCGCGCGATGTCGGACAAATCGATCGACCGGAACTCAAGCCGGTTGATGCTGTCGAGGGCCTGCTGGTAGCCGAGCAGTCCCTCGATCAGGTGCTGCAGTTGCAGGCTGTTGTGCCTGAGGATTTCAGCGATCTCGCTCTGCTGCTGGTTGAGCGCTCCGCTTGAGCCGTCTGCGAGAAGTTCGGAGCCTTCGCGCAATGCCGTGAGCGGAGTTTTGAGTTCATGCGACACATGATGCAGGAATTTGGCTTTCTGCTGCTCCAGTTCGACCAGCCGCTGTCTCAGCCACTCGAGCCGCTGACCGAGATATTCCAGATCCGCGGGCCCGCGCACGCGAATACCAGTGGCGAACTCGGCGCCACCGAGCTGACGGATGGCGTGATCGAGCTGGCGTATGGGTTTGGCGATGAGGAACGCGAATAGCATAGCGATCAGGACACCGAGCGGAATCGAAGCCGCGAGCTGCCACAGCAGCGAGCGCTGGGTGCGTCGAGCGGCCTCGCCCATATTCTCGACTTCGCGGTCGATCAGCAGATTACTCTGGTTATGCACATTGTTCGCCAGTTCCGACAACTCGACGTAGCCCCCGATCAGCTGCCTGCGGCCGGCGCCCTTGTCGTGCTTGCGCCCTAGCTGCTCGAACAATGCCTGCTCCTTTTCGATCGTTCTGTTCAAATCCCGCAATTGCGACTCGTCGAGCGGCAACAGCGACATATCGCTGGTGGTCTGCTTGAAACCGCTGCGTACTTTGGCGTAATCCGCAAGCAATGCGGCGTCACCGAGAATCAGATATTGCCGCGCCAAGCGTTCCATTGCCGTGACCTGTTCCATCAGCACGCGGCTGCCGCGCGCCGCCTCGGCCGCCTGATCCACAGCGGCCTGGCTCTGAGTGGTGAGCCGGTCCACGTACGCGGTAGCGTTCAACAGGGCCAGGATCAAAGGCAAAGAAACCAGACCGAAGCCGAGCAGCAGCAGCTTCAGGAACGATCTTGGATAGCGTAGGCCTGCGAATTCGAACGTGCGCTTCATGCGGTATAAACGATAGAAAATTTTGAAATAGAATCTTCTGGGGTACCGCTCTGCACGGGGATCAATACCGTCCTTGCTTTCCCACCAGGGGTTAACTATTTGATTCATGCAACAGTGTTCTCGGCCGCTTTCCCGGTCCGCCTGGCGACCGATCCCGAAGAATAAACGCTGCTGATGTTGATCCCGCCGATGAATGCGGTCCGCCCGTCGACTACAAGCAATTATTGAATCCACCGACGCTGTCATAGATTACGCTGACCTGAACTCCCCGGCCCTGCTGCTCCAACAACAAATTCGCGAACTGCCGCCCTATTTCGTCGTCTTCGATGATGTAGGATTCCAAGTTGATATGGTCCCGGGCTTTGCGGATTGCGGCAAGCATTGCCGAGTAGACAGCCGCTCCGTCCTGCAACAGGGTGACTTTGTTTCCCAGGATGAGCGGGCTGCCGACGATTGCCTGTTCCAGCGCAATCTACTTTTCCAGTATATCTATGTCGCCGGATTTGCGCTTGAGCTGCGCGAGGATAGCGGCGCTTTTCTGCGCGGAAAGCGGACCACTCGCATTTTCGAATCTGGCTGCTTGCCCAGTGTGCCGCTCCATCAGGGCATCGGTGTCAGGCAGGGTCGCGCAACCTGCCGCGGCGAGCAGGCAAAACGCCGCCACCGCAGCAAGCTTAAGCGCGCGAATTACCATGGTTCGCCTGCAACAAAGGACGGCGTCTCATCACGGGCGGCAAGTGTGATAATTGCACCGCCGCTGTACGTGCCCTACCCCATGCTATGCGGAACTCAGCGCGCGGGAGGCGAAGCCGGAACGACTATCACGGTGTCGCCACCGGTTCTGCCGCGTTGACCTTGAACCCCGGTATTCCCCGTGGATCCTGTTGCTCCGGTGTAACCGGTGGATCCTGTTACTTCGCTGTAACCGGTCGCGCCGGTTGATCCGGTCGATCCTGTGGCGCCTGTCGGGCCGGCGGGCCGCGGGACGGGAACTGTAACCACCGCCGCAGGAGTCACGACAGTCGGTCTGTCGCACGCGCTCAATGCCAGCGCCATCAGTACCGCTGAAAACACCATCGAATACTTCATGAGAATTCCTTTTGATTGTTTGACAAAAACCGCTCACCTGGACAGATTTGCGGCGACCCGGAGTTGCAATTCGAAAGTACGCCATATCCGCGTGCGGTTCCGTGCGCTGGCGCACAGACTTCCCGGAAAGGACGGGCAATAATTTTGCCGTACCCGCCAGTTACTCTCCTCCTCCTCCCTGAAGTCGCTTGGCGGGTCGAGGCCCTCGGCACATGCTCATGTCCGAGGGCCTGTTTTTTGCGGCAAAGCCCTTGCATCCCGGACCAGTTGCCCGCAATCGCTGTCCCTTCCCGGACCGGCGTCGATCAACGGGATCAGCGCAAGCAGTGGATTGACTATGCCCAGCGCAATCGCGCCGAGCGCGCGCGCCTACGCGCCCCTTGTCGACTTCGACATCGGGCTTGGCAAAGCTGCCGCGATCGTAGATCGGACTGCGCAACGCCACGGGACTGGTGTTCTCGGGTTTCCGGCAATTATCCGCACCAAATTAAATGCATTCCGTGCGCTTGCGCACATGCGACAGATGATTTTCAGCATAGTCTTGGGCCTCACCCGGAGCGGCCGTAGTTGTAGCCGCCGTTGATTGGGCGATCGATATCCTCCTTTCCCCCTGCTATGTTCTGTGCCGTGGCGTACCTAAGGAGCAAGAGGAGCAAGAAACTGGCAAGCGGCTGTCTCAGCCTTGCAGCATCGGCAGCCGAAAGAATCTCTCGCTTGCAAGTGTTAAGCTCGAACTCCCGTTTCGCGATTGATTACCCAAAGAACTGACGGTCTATCGCCGTCACCCCGGTTGCGATGGGATCGCCGCTACTTCGCGACAGATAAGGAAACCTGAAGTGAAATTGAGCAGTAAAAGCATGCGCGACACCTGGGCCGGTCTGTGGGCGCGCCTGCGCGGCAATCCCTTGGCACAACAACAGTACGCCGGCGATGCGCCACCGCTGCGGGCGGAACTGTTTAATGCCGACCAGATGGAACGGCATGGCAAGACCCTGGCGGGATCGCACCGCTTGATCTCGCAACGCGCGCCGGATCAGCTCCTCGCGCGGTTGGCTGAGAACGAAGACGTTCTGTTGGAAGTCTGCAACCTGCTGACGGCGGCAGGCAAGGCCAACCGCCGGATTTCACCGGCCGGGGAATGGCTGCTCGACAATTTCTATCTGATCGAAGAACAAATACGCACGGCCAAGCGACACCTGCCCAAGGGTTACAGCCAGGAACTGCCGCGCCTGGCTCACGGCCCATCGGCCGGGCTGCCACGCGCGTATGACATCGCGCTGGAGGCGATCTCGCACGGCGACGGATGGGTGGACCCGGAAGGTCTCAATCGTTTCGTAGCGGCCTACCAAACCGTCACGGCGCTTGCCTTAGGCGAATTATGGGGCATCCCGATCATGCTGCGTCTGGCGCTGATCGAGAATCTCCGGCGCGTTGCAGCCCGGATCGCCGTCGGTACGATCGACCGAGACCTGGCCGACGCCTGGGCGGACCAGATGATGGAGGTCGCCGAGCAAGATCCGAAGAGCCTGATTCTGGTGGTAGCGGACATGGCGCGATCGGATCCACCGATGGTCAGCTCGTTTGTCGCGGAGCTTGCGCGACGCCTGCAGGGCCAGAGCGCCGCTCTGGCATTGCCGCTGACCTGGATCGAGCAGCGACTCTCCGAGTCCGGCCTGACGATCGAGCAGTTGGTGCAGTCGGAGACCCAAATACAGGCCGCCGACCAGGTCTCCATCAGCAACAGCATCGGCAGCCTCCGCTTTCTGGGAGCGATGGACTGGCGCGAGTTTGTCGAAACGATGAGTGTCGTCGAGCAGAAACTGCGTGAGGATCCAGAGGGGGTCTACGCCAAAATGGATTTTGCCACCCGTGATCGCTACCGCCACGTGGTGGAGAAGATAGCGAAAGCGAGCCGCCTGTCCGAAAGCGAAGTGGCGCGCAAAGCGATCCAACTGGCGCACGATGGTGCGGTCAGGAAAGACGGTGACGATCGAGCGGCACATGTCGGGTTCTACCTGATCGACAAGGGACTGCCGCAGCTCGAACGAACGGCGGAGGTGCGCCTTGCTACCGCCGAGGCTCTGCAGAGAATCGGCCGCCGGTTTCCTTTGCTCCTCTATCTAGACACGATCGTGCTGCTGACGGCGATCTTCACCGGGGGCTTACTGGCAAAGGCGCATGCCGGCGGGCTGCATGGTTGGATACTCGCGCTGATTGGCGTTCTCTCGGCTTTGTGCGCAAGTCATTTGGCGCTCGCGCTGGTCAACTGGGTGGCAACCTTGCTGGCGACGCCGCATCTGCTGCCGCGCATGGACTTTTCCGGAGGTATTCCGTCGCAATCCCGCACTCTGGCGGTGGTCCCGACCATGCTCGCCAGCGCTCAAAACATCGAGGATCTGATCGAGGCAGTTGAAGTCCGGTTCCTGGCGAATCGGGACGCAAACCTGCACTTCGGCCTGCTGACCGATTTTCGGGACGCGCACGAGGAAACGCTGCCGGAAGACGAACCGCTGTTGCGGCTGGCGCAGAAGAGAATCGAAGAGCTGAATCAAAAGTACCGGAGTGTAAATAGCGACACTTTCTTCCTTTTCCATCGCCCTCGCCGTTGGAATCCTCAAGAGCGGCTGTGGATGGGTTACGAGCGTAAGCGGGGGAAGCTGGCGGAATTGAATTCTCTGCTGCGCGGCGGCGGGCAGGAGTGTTTCTCGCTGATCGTCGGCACGACTGACGTGTTATCCAGCGTAAAGTACGTTATTACCCTGGACACGGATACACAGCTACCGCGTGATTCGGCGTGGCAGTTTGTGGGCGCCATGGCGCACCCGTTGAATCGTGCGCGCTACGATGAAAACGAGCAGCGCGTCTGTGAGGGATACGGCATCCTGCAGCCACGCATGGCCGTGAGCCTGCCGGGTACGAACCGGTCGCGGTACGCGCGACTGTGCGCGAGTGAGCCCGGCATCGACCCGTATACGCGCGCCGTCTCCGATGTTTACCAGGACCTGTTCGGTGAAGGCTCGTTCATCGGCAAGGGGATCTACGACGTTGATGCGTTCGAGCGGGCGCTCAAGGGACGCTTCCCTGAAAACCGGATCCTCAGTCACGATTTACTGGAAGGATGTTACGCGCGGGCGGGATTGTTGAGCGATGTGCAGTTGTATGAGGAATATCCATCCCGCTACAGCGCGGACGCGAGCCGTCGTCACCGCTGGATACGCGGGGATTGGCAGATTGCATCGTGGTTGCTGCCGCGCGTACCCGGCAACCGCGCAGATTCCGATAGCGGCCGCCAGCAGAACCCGATCTCGACACTGTCCCAATGGAAAATCTTCGATAACCTGCGGCGCAGTCTGGTCCCCGCGGCATTGACACTCCTATTGCTGCTGGGCTGGACCATCTTGTCGCCAGCCTGGTTCTGGACCTTGGTGGTGATCGGCATTATCCTGATTCCGCCCTTGATTGCCTCAATTCTCGACCTGTTGCGCAAGCCGGATGACGTGCTGCTCGGTCAGCATCTCGCCGCGGCATCGCGCTCAACTGGCGGGCACTTCGCCCAGGCGGTACTTACGCTTGCCTGTCTGCCCTACGAGGCATGCTTCAGCCTGGACGCGATCATACGCACCAATTGGCGGATACTGGTCACACACAAACGGCTGCTGGAATGGACTTCCTCGGGCACCTCGGATCGCATTGATCGCACCAGCCTCGCCGCCTCCTACCAGTCGATGTGGAGTGCACCCGTTATCTCCATCGCCTCGGCAGTCTATCTGGCGGCATCAACGCCGGCCACGCTGGCAGTGGCGGGACCGATTTTGTTCTTATGGATTGCCTCGCCCGCAATCGCCTGGTGGATCAGCCGGCCGCTCGCCCGCCGTGAAGCGCGGCTGACGGCCGACCAGATCATTTTTCTGCAGAAGATTTCGCGCAAGACCTGGGCGTTCTTCGAGACGTTCGTCGGTCCGGAAGATCACTGGCTGCCACCGGACAACTATCAGGAGCACCCGGTTGCCGTGGTTGCGCATCGCACGTCACCGACCAACATGGGGCTGGCCCTGCTCGCGAATCTGTCCGCTTACGACTTCGGCTACATTCCGGCCGGACAACTCATCGAGCGCACGGCGAACGCACTCCACACGATGGCAGCCTTGGAACGGCACCAGGGTCACTTCTACAACTGGTACGACACGCAATCGCTGCAGCCGCTGCCGCCTCTGTACATTTCGTCGGTGGACAGCGGGAACCTCGCGGGCCATCTGCTGACATTGCGGCCGGGACTGCTCGCCCTTCCCGATCACAGGATTCTGGGGCCGCGGTTGTTTGAAGGCTTAAGCGACACCCTCAGGATTCTTATGGACGCTGCGGGAGAAGCCGCTTCACCCCGGCTCGCTCAACTGCAGAAGGATCTGGAGTCTGCCTACGATTCCCGGCCCGCCACGCTCCCGGCGGCGCGGCGGTGGCTGGCCCAGCTGGCGACGTCTGCCGCGGAAATGGCCGCCAGCCTGGCCAACCAGGATGGGGCCCCCGCAACCGCGCCGGAGAGCGACGCGCAGTGGTGGGCGCAGGCGCTGGCCCGGCAATGCCGGGGCGCCCTCGATGAGCTGATGTTGCTCGCCCCATGGCTGGCGCTGCCGACTGCATCACGCAGACTCCGTAACGCCCTGGATACCACCGGGATTCCGACACTGCGCGAACTGGCGACCATCAAAGCGCAGTGGTTGGCGGCAATCGAGCAACAACTGGTCCCTGAAGCGACGCCCAAGGAGCGCGAGTGGCTGGATGAGTTGCGACGGCATATCGCCGCAGCAAGCCGCTACGCCCAGGAGCGGATTACGGCGATCGAACGCCTGGCACTGCAGCTAAGCGAACTGGCCGCAATGGAGTATGACTTCCTCTACGACAAGGCGCGTCATCTGCTCGCCATCGGCTACAACGTTGGCGAGCGCCGCCAGGACTCGAGTTACTACGATCTGTTGGCTTCCGAAGCGCGGCTATGCAGTTTCGTGGCGATTGCGCAGGGACAACTGCCGCAGGAAAGCTGGTTTGCCCTGGGGCGCCTGCTCACTACTGCCGGTGGTGAACCGATTCTCATGTCGTGGAGCGGTTCGATGTTCGAGTACCTGATGCCGCTGCTGGTGATGCCGACATACGAAAACACGCTGCTCGACCAGACCTACCAGGCGGCGGTGGCGCGACAGATCGCGTATGGGAAGCAGCGCGGCGTAGCGTGGGGCATGTCTGAATCCGGCTACAACACGGTCGACGTTCGTCTCAACTACCAGTACCGCGCATTTGGCGTGCCCGGCCTGGGGCTCAAACGCGGACTGGCGGAGGATCTGGTGGTTGCGCCGTATGCCTCGGCGCTCGCGCTGATGGTTGCGCCCGAGGCGGCGTGCCTGAATCTGCAGCGGCTCGCCGCTGAAGGGCTGGAAGGACAATACGGCTTTTACGAGGCAATCGACTACACGCCATCACGTCTGCCACGCGGGCAATCGAGCGCCGTGGTGCGCTCGTTCATGACGCATCACCAGGGCATGAACTTTCTCTCTCTGGCCTATCTGATCCTGGACCGTCCGATGCAGAAGCGCTTCGAGTCGGATCCGCTGTTCCAGGCGACCACGTTGTTGCTGCAGGAGCGGATTCCAAAGGCCACGGCGTTCTATTTGCACACTGCCGAACTTTCCGACATTCGTGCGATTTCCAGCGGTCCGGAGATGCCGGTGCGCGTACTCAGCAGCCCCGACACGCCGACACCGGAGGTGCAGTTATTATCGAACGGCAGATATCACGTGATGATAACGAACGCGGGTGGCGGTTACAGTCGCTGCAAAGACCTCGCCGTCACACGGTGGCGCGAAGACACTACCTGCGACAACTGGGGCATATTCTGTTACATCCGCGACGTGAAGAGCGGGGTGTTCTGGTCGAATACCCATCAGCCGACGCTCAAACGAGCGGAAACTTACGAAGCGATGTTCTCGGAGGGACGGGCGGAGTTTCGCCGTCGCGACCACGATTTCGATACGTATACCGAAATCGTTGTTTCGCCGGAAGACGACATCGAACTGCGCCGGGTGCACATCACTAACCGCGCGCGGATCCGTCGCACGATCGAGGTCACGAGTTACGCTGAAGTGGTTCTCGCCGCACCTGCCGCGGACGCGCTGCATCCGGCGTTCAGCAATCTCTTTGTCCAGACCGAGATCATCCGCGAGCGGCAGGCGATCCTGTGCACGCGCCGGCCCCGCTCCGTCGAGGAGCACGCGCCATGGATGTTTCACCTGATGGCCGTGCACGGGGCGGAGATCGCAGAGGTTTCCTATGAAACGGATCGCATGCGGTTCATCGGCCGCGGACGCACCGTCGCCGCTCCCCAGGCGATGAGCGATTCCGCGGCGCTCTCGGGCAGCCAGGGCTCGGTGCTGGACCCGATTGTTGCGATCCAGTATCGAATTACCCTCGATCCGGAACAATCGGCAACGATCGATATGGTTTCCGGTATCGGCGAAACCCGCGACGCCGCCTTGAACATGGTCGGGAAATACCAGGATCGGCATCTTGCGGATCGGGTTTTCGAACTGGCGGGGACACATAGCCAGGTGACCCTGCGGCAAATCAATGCCACCGAGGCCGACGCGCAACTCTATGGCCGCCTTGCCAGTTCTGTCATCTACGCCAATTCCTCGCTGCGCGCGGACGCGAGCGTTCTCATCAAGAACCGCCGCGGGCAATCCGGCTTATGGGGCTATGCCATTTCCGGCGATCTGCCGATCGTGCTGCTGCAGATTGGCGACCTAGCGAATATCGATCTGGTACGCCAACTCGTGCAGGCCCACGCCTACTGGCGCTTGAAGGGACTCACCGTGGACCTGGTGATCTGGAATGAAGATCACGCCGGCTACCGGCAATTGCTCCAGGACCAAATCATGGGCCTGATTGCCGTGGGCCTCGAGGCACACGTGATAGACCGGCCCGGCGGAATCTTCGTGCGGCGGGCGGAGCAGATATCGGACGAGGACCGCATTCTGCTCCAATCGGTCGCGCGCGCCATCATCACCGACAGTCGTGGCGCGCTGGCGGCACAGATCAACCGTCGCGGCTTTATAGAGAGGCGGGTCTCGCGGGCAGAACAGACCGACCGTCGCGGCTTTATAGAGAAGCGGGTCTCGCGCTTGGTGCCAACTCGAACCTACCGTCCCGAACTCCCGGCTGCCGCTGAGT
>Ga0080064_1008157_pt1 | contig 10102 bp, 9 predicted proteins | sample Subgrocontami54m_FD_69260 | JGI IMG/M metagenome (GOLD analysis project Ga0080064, IMG submission 69260) | Subsurface groundwater microbial communities from S. Glens Falls, New York, USA - GMW46 contaminated, 5.4 m (SPADES assembly) (version 2) ... | reverse complement strand
AAGCTCGACTTGGTAGTCCGCGCCGACCTCGCTGCGCGCGGCTACGACAAACGCGTCACGCAGGTGCGCGTGGGCTATGCCGATGAAGCGCGCTACGTTCTGACGGTTTCATCCGATGGCGGCGTGGCGGGAGACTTCCAGCCGCTCTCCCGCCTCAATGTCTTCTGCCTGGCACAGGAAGGCAACTCCGTGCAGCGCGGAGTCAGCGGCGGGGGCGGACGCGTGGAGCTGAAGTTTTTCCTGGAAGAGAAAACTCCGGAGCACTTCGCCGAGGAAGCGGCCCGGCAGGCCATCGTGCAGCTTACGGCGACCGACGCTCCGGCGGGTGAAATGGAAGTAGTGCTGGGGCCCGGATGGCCGGGAATTTTGCTGCATGAGGCGATCGGGCATGGCCTCGAAGCCGACTTCAACCGGAAAAAGACCTCGGCGTTCAGCGGCCTCCTCGGGCAGCGAGTGGCGAGCGACATCTGCACCGTGGTCGATGATGGAACCATCCCGTTGCGTCGAGGGTCGCTCAACGTAGACGATGAAGGCACGCCGACCTCGCAGACCGTCCTGATCGAAAAGGGAATCCTGCGGGGATACATCGAAGACAAGCTGAGCGCGCGGCTCACCGGCGCTGCGCTGACCGGAAACGGCCGCCGCGAGAGCTACGCACACATCCCCATGCCGCGCATGACGAATACGTATATGCTGTCCGGCCAATCCACGCCCGGCGAAATCCTGCGCTCCGTGCGGCGCGGCCTTTATGCCGTGCAGTTCGGCGGCGGGCAGGTGGACATTACCAACGGCAAATTCGTTTTTTCCGCTTCTGAGGCCTATTTGATCGAAGACGGCAAGGTGACGCGGCCGGTGCGCAATGCCACGCTGATTGGCGACGGACCTACGGTGCTGAAGCACGTTTCGATGGTCGGCAACGATCTGGCGCTCGACGAAGGCATCGGGACCTGCGGCAAGGACGGGCAAAGCGTTCCCGTCGGCGTCGGTATTCCCACGATCAAGATTGACCGGCTCACAGTTGGAGGCACGGGATAGTTACCTTTCCTCTGAAAAATTGAAGGTAAATGGTAAAATGACGCTGTTTTCGTATTGAGCCCACGGGAGAAAAGTGCCATATGGACGTCCAATATGATGCTGATATCTATCTTGTCGGCCTAGGCATGTTTGGCATGCGGCAGATGACCGTGGAGGCCCTACAAATTCTTAAGCAAGCAAAACAGATTTTCCATCTTACTGTGCAACATGAGGAGTTGATTGTCATCAATGTTCACACGGAAGATCTTGGACCATTGTATTGGAGGTTAGGAAAAAACACAGACATTTACGAGGATTTAGCCCGGTATGTGGTATCTTTTGCCCAGGAATCGCGTCCAACTGTTCTCGCAGTCGAGGGGAATCCGATGTTCTTCAGCGATCTTTCTTGGAAAATCGCTGAACTTGGCAAGGCTGGGTTCCTTCGCGTTGAAGCTTTACCTGGGGTGTCGTGCCTCGACGTCCTGCCCATACAGCTTGGATTTGAACCGGGTGACGTGGGTTGTCAAATCTTTGAGGCCACACAACTAGCACTGTATCGCTTGTCGATTAACTCATATTTGTCTACCCTCATTTTGCAGGTGGCTGAATTCGGCAGAACAACTCTGCTTCCGGCTGGCGGCAGGAGTCCATTTGGATTTATTCCCCTCGTTCGTCACCTCAGTAAGTTCTTTCCTTCAGATCACCCGGCAATATTCATCAAATCGGCCTTTTCCAGCACGGTGTCCAGCGTTGTTTTCACAACGGATATTGCGTCGATAGATAAACATCAGGATCGGATCGTTCCAGGAATGACCCTTTATCTGCCAAGGATAGGCATTCCACCAATTGACGAAGGCGTACGCGAGGAACTTCGTCTGATTTGATGATACGGAGGATCAAGTGATGTGGTCATGGGTGTTTCCCTTTATTAAGGAGGGTTTAGTGAGTGTAATATCCGCTGTGGTGATGTTCCCCCTCGGATTTTTCTGGAAAAGTTTCGTGCGACCTTCTTTGGAGCGCATTGGATACAAGGGTATTCGCCTCGCGCCCGTATATTCAACCGAATTTATACTAGACGGCAATAAAGTGCACGAGACGGTTGAACTCAAGCAGCGCGCATACAGGGTCTGGGGAAGAATCACGTCCCCCGAATCCCCCAAAGGCAGCATGATATCTCTATTCGAGGGAACCTTGGATGATAGTACCCTTAGAGGTATCTACAATGGAACCTCAAAAAGCCTCCCCGCCCACGGTTCCTTCCTCCTCACAAGATCGGCCGATTCTAAGGAGTGGGAAGGGTTTTTTGTTGAGCCTTGGCAGAAGACAGTCGTTTCTTTGAAGTACACCTGGATTCCGAGGAATTCCTAATCCTGCTCTTCGGTTTTAGAAATTCGAGGCTCCAATTTATCGGTTGAAGGCTTCGCGGCGACCTCAGGCTGATCTTGTCCGAGAAGATTTATCAATGCACCCAAGTATAGAGGCCTAGTTTTTTCACCGTGGAGTAGGGCATCCCGACCAAGGCGAAGCCCCCGATGAATGTAGTTGTGGCGAAGGGCTCGGATACGGATTTATCGGCATAACTTACGCCTCCTGAGAAACTAGAAAAATAATACCGGACCGGAAAATAAGAACACCGCAAAAGTGATGTTATTCTGAGGGAGATAGGTAAGTCAAGGGAACTCCTGATGTTAACGGATGAACTCCAACAGCTGGCCCAGGATGTGGTTGCTCACGCCATGAAGAACGGGGCGACGGCGGCCGAGTGTGTTATCCGCGAAGGAAATGAGTTTTCGACCACGGTACGCTGTGGGGATGTGGAGCAGCTCAAGGAAGCCGGATCGAAGGGGCTGGGCCTGCGCGTATTTCTCGGGAAGCGAGCGGCGAGTTCCTATACCTCGGACTTTTCCTCCGCCGGCATTGAACGTTTGATTTCGAGCTCCCTGGCTGCGGCCAAGGTGACCTCCGAAGACCCCTTTTCCGGTTTGCCCGACCCGGTGCGCGTGGGAAGCTGCGTAGGGGACCTGGACCTTTTCCACGCCGATGTCACGCGGCTGGAGCCATCCCCCATGATTGATCTGGCGCGCTCCGCCGAGCAGGCGGCGTTCGCGGTTGACTCGCGCATCAAGAACTCCGAAGGAGCCAGCTTCGATGCCTTTTATGGGCGACGGATACTGGCTACTTCGCAGAATTTTCTGGGCGAATACCAGCGATCGTCCTGCTCGCTCGCGGTGTCGCCGATCGCCGTCTCCGGCACGGAGGCGGGAGGCGCGGGAATGCAACGGGATTATTGGTACAGCGTATCGCGCAGCTTCGCGGGCCTGGAAGCCGCGGAACAAGTGGGTCGCACAGCCGCCCAGCGCGCGCTGCGGCGACTGGGAGCGCGCAAAGTTTCCACCTGCCGGGTTCCGGTTGTTTTCGATCAACGAGCCGCGGGAACTTTGCTCGGCAGCGTGCTCGGTGCCGTGAACGGAGACGCCATCTACCGCGGCGCGTCGTTCCTGGCCGGTAAGCTCGGTGAAAAAGTCGCCTCCGAAAACGTTACCATCATAGATGACGGCGCCATGGTCGGCGGGTTGGGCTCTTCGCCATTTGACGATGAGGGAGTGCGCAGCGGACGCACCGTGGTCTTGGAGAAAGGCGTGCTCAAGAGTTATCTTTTGAATTGCTACACGGCGCGGAAGTTGGGACTCCAGACCACTGGAAACGCTTCCAGGGGCATGGCGGGAACGCCGGGCATCGGGCCGACGAATTTTTATTTGGAGGCCGGAGGTCACAGTCCGGAGGATATAATCAAATCCATTAAGAATGGATTCTATATTACAGATTTTATTGGCTTTGGAGTTAACATAGTCACGGGGGATTTCTCTTATGGTGCTTCCGGACTTTGGATTGAGAACGGAGAACTCGCCTATCCGGTTGAGGAGATCACGGTTGCCGGAAACCTGCTGGCGATGCTCGAAGGAATCACGATGGTGGGCGCGGACCTGGAGTTCCGCGGCTCGATTGCTTCCCCAACTTTGAAGATCGACGAGATGACCGTAGCAGGACTTTGAAAGAAGGAGTCGGAAGTCAGAAGAGGTACTTGCAGAATTCGCCGTCAGGGCACGGCTTCAGCCGTGCCGCCAGAGCGCGTAATTGAAGCGGCTTCAGCCGCTGAGGGCAGGGCCGTAGAGCCAGCGGGCGACAGCACGAAAGACTCACCTCAGACGCTAAAGCGCCATTTACACTGCTCGCGGCGGCACGGCTGAAGCCGTGCCCTGACGGCTGCAACCCACAAATTTTGTAAGTTCCTCTTCCGACTTCTATCATCACTGAGGCTATTTGAAATTATGGACACAAAGAAAACCACGGATCGCGAAGAACGAAAGAAGCTCAAGCGAGCAGCGCGGAAGAAGCAGGCTCCCAAGCCCAAACGAACCTATCCGCGGGGCACCAAGAAGAGAAAAGTGAAGACCATCACGAAAGGTCAGCGCAGGCGCTAACGGCAGTGACAAGTGACGAGTGACGAGTGAAGAGAACGTGCCGCCTTGCGGGGCGTTTGCTTGTCACTTGTCACTAGTCACTCATCACTGTTTTATGGACTACTTTATCGCAAGCCTTCCCAAGGCGGAGCTTCATCTGCATCTGGAAGGGACGGTCGGGCCGGAGGCGCTTTGGCGCTTGGCCCAGCGATACGGTTCGCCTCTGGCGGCCGGGGGCAGGGAAGCCGTCGATGCACTTTACTCTACCACGGCTTTCGGAGACTTTCTTCAAGCCTACAAGACCGTCTGCCAGCATTTGAGGTCGCCGGAGGATTACGAGTTCATCGCCTACGACGGGTTGCGGCGGCTTGCGGCGCAAAACGTGCGGTACGCGGAGATCATGATCTCGGCCGGCGTAATGATATGGAAAGGCGACGACGTCGCAGCGTGCTTTGCCGGAATTGAAGAAGGCGCGCGCCGGGCTCAGGAAGATTTTGGCATCCGCGTGGCGTGGCTGTTTGACGCCGTGCGGCATTTTGGCGCGGAGGCGGCGCTCGAAGTCATGCGCCAGGCGGCGCGCCTTCGGGACCGGGGCGTGGTGGGCTTCGGAATCGGCGGCGACGAACGCCAAGCGCCTCCCGAGCTGTTTTGCGAGGTTTTCCGGGCGGCCCGCAGCGAGGGCTTGCGGCTCGCGGCTCATGCCGGCGAAGCGGCGGGTCCGGAATCGGTGAGGAACGCGATGGACCTGCTCGGCGTGGAACGCATTGGACACGGCTTTTCAGCCGCTCAGGACCCGTCGTTGATCGATTACCTGGTTGAAAAGCAGGTGCCGATCGACATCTGCCTGACCAGCAATCTCCGGACCGGCTGCCTCGCCGATCTTGCGGAGCATCCCGTGCGCCGTTATTTCGATCGCGGCGTTTTGATTTCGCTCAGCACGGACGATCCCGCCTTATTTGGAACCGATTTGAACCGGGAGTACGAGCTGGCACGCTCGGTCTTCGGATTCACCAACGAAGAGCTTCGGGAGCTGGCGCGGTCTTCGTTCCGAAATTCGTTTCTGTCCACGGAAGAAAAGGCGGTTTATCTGGCGGCCTTCGAAACTCCAAGATCCGATCCAACTTGATCGATATCATTAGTTTTGGATTACTGGGGGCATTTTCCTCGGTTCCTTCAGCTTTCCTTTCCGTATGGGTCGTATTCCCGTTATACTAAAGAGGTTCCAGGGGCAAGCGGCGCAGCTCGGGTATTGGGGAGGTTACGGGAGCAGTCGCCGTAATGTTTGGTCAATTGCGCTCGTAAATTGATTTATGCGGATCTTAATTACTGGGGCTAGCGGGATGCTCGGGAGCGATCTTCGTCCGGTCCTCGCGGCGAAGCACGATGTCCGTGGACTGGACCGCACCGCTTGCGATATCTCGAATGAAACGGCTGTACGGCGCGCGGTCGCCGAATGGAGGCCGGAGTTGATCGTCAATTGCGCGGCGTACCCCGATGTCGATGGCTGCGAGCGGAACCCGGAGCGGGCGTTCGCGGTCAACGGACGTGGACCGGGATTTCTGGCGCGTGCGGCGGAAACAGTTGGTGCGCGCCTGTTCCACATCGGCACCGACCAGGTTTTTGACGGTTGTAAGAAGACTCCATACGTCGAAGACGATGCGGTCAACCCGATCAGCGTCTATGGACAGAGCAAGCTGGAGGGTGATCGTCAGGTCCTGCGCGACGGCGCGGCGAGCCGGCACTTGGTTTTGCGCACTTCCTGGCTATACGGGATTCATCGCAAGAACTTCGTCGAAGGGGTTCTGGCGCAGGCGCAAGTGCGTGACCGCCTGACTTATGTTGCCGATCAGATTTGCTGCCCCACGTGGACCGTGCACTTGGCGCAACGAATCGCGGAGCTTGCCGGAATAAACGCGACGGGCATCCTGCACGCAGCGGGGAGCGGCGAGTGCACGCGCCAGGAGTTTGCCGCGTATATCGTGCAAAAGCTGCCGCGGCCGGTTCCCGTCGATGCGACTAGCTGGGCGCAGCTTAATCTTCCGGCCAAGCGCTCCGCTTACTCCGTGATCGTTTCGCAACGTCTCGGAGAGTTGGGCCTTCAGCCGCTGCCGCACTGGAAGAAGGCGGTGGATGAGTATTTGAGGGTGAGGGGGATCGTGGCGGTGGGGACCAAAGCAACCTGAGTCCACAGGCGGACGGAGAGCAATTGCATGAGACAAGTAGTTCTCTATCCCGGCGAAGATGGTTACTGGGTGGTCGAGTGTCCGAGCTTTCCGGGTTGCATCAGCCAGGGCAAGACTAAAGAAGAGGCCATCGCAAACATTAAAGAAGCGATCGAAGTGTATATTGAGGCGCTCGAAGAAGATCACCTGACGGTTCCTGAAGAACGTTTTGAAACTTTGATAGTTGCCGTATGAGCAAGTTGCCGTGTGTCTCGGGGCGACAGTGTGTCGATGCGTTGAGAAATGCGGGGTTTTATCTTAAGTGGCAGAAAGGGAGCCATATGACTTTGCGCCGCGACAATCCCTTCACCCAATTGGTGGTCCCTGACCACCGGGAATTGGACAGAGGGCACGCTGCGGGCCATTATTCGGCAAGCGGCTTTGAGTGTAGATGAGTTTTTGAAATTGATCCAATAGCACGGTGAAATTCGGGGGTTAGAAAAGGCTTGGATCGAAAATCTTTCCTCGAAGGAAGAGTGACAAAGGGATCTTGACGTTTGTTGGCAAATACATGAAGCCCCGCATGCTCATCATCTCGCCGGTAACGCCTTACCCCGTTCATCACGGGGCGGGGAGTGCTATCTATGGATATATTCGGGCGTTGCGGGACGCCTTCGATATTATCTTTGTCGGTTTCTGCCCGGAGCGGTTTCAGGAGCAGGCGCAGGAGGGGCTGAATACGCTTTGCCGTAAGGCGGTGCTGTTTCCGGCGCCGCCCTCGCGGAAGCTCGATGCTTTTTCCAGCACTCCGTTCCTGTTCTCGAATCTCAAGAGCGACGCCATGCAGCGGGCCGTCGATCGCATCCTGAAGGAGGATTCGCCGGACGTTGTGCAGGTGGAGTACCTGGCGATGGCCGACTACGCCGCAAACGCCCGTTGTCCGCGGATCATCCGCGCGCACGTGCAGGAGTGGTGGCACTATTATCTGAACTGGAAGCAGACGCATGGCTTGCGGACGCGGCTCGAACACCTGTTCTGGTCGCTCGACTCGATCCGGCACAACCGGAGGACGCTCGAAAGTTTCGACTGGGTCCTGGTGACATCGGAGGAAGAACGCCGCCGAGCGCTGGAACTGGCGCCGGGTGTGCGCGCCGAAGCCCTGCCGTTTATCCTGATGGACTGCTCGCAGTTCGAGCCGGGGCCGTACGTTCCCCGGGACCCCACTATGGTCTTCGTCGGATTCCTTCCCCACACTCCCAACTCCGAGGCGCTCGACTATTTCATCCGTCAGGAGTTGCCTCTGATTCGAGCCGAAGAGCCGCGCGCCCGCCTCACTGTGGTCGGCGAGGGTGCTTCGAACGCCATGAAGGGACTGATGCACGACAACGGCGTCGACTATCGCGGCTACGTCGAGCGGATCTGGGAGATCTACTGGGAATCCAGAGTAAACGTAGTGCCGGTAACCAGCGGCGGCGGCATTCGCACCAAGATCATCGAAGCGATGGCGGCGGGAGTTCCGATCGTAACGAATTCCTTCGCTCCCAACGGGCTGGGTTTGCTTTCGGACCATCATGTGATCATGCGAGAAAGTCCCGAGGAATCGGCGGCGGCCATTTTGCGCCTCTTTCGCGACGACGCGCATTGGCTTCGCCTCCGGCAATCGGCGAGGCGGTTGGTGGAAAACGCATATAGCCTGGAACGAGTGGGTCCCCGGATTCAAGCGCGATATCTTCAATTTCTGGACCAGGCCGCATGAGCAAGACTGTTTACTTCGCAACCGGCTCTCCGGAAGACGCCGCCGCCGACATTCGGCGATTGCGCCTCGCCGAGCGCGGAGCCTCCCTGCGCGTGGCCGTGCCCGCCGGAGCGGAGCGGCGAGTGGCGGAACTCGCGTCATTGCGGCCCGAACAGATGCTGGTCTGCCGGTTCCTGGCGGCTCCGCTCCTTTGGAACCGCCTCGCGATTTTTCTGGGCTTTTCTTTAGAATCCAAGATCGTCTGCCTGAAACCCCCCAGCCGGTTCCGATGGTTGAAATTCCTGGCGATGGTTCTGCCGGGCCGATTGTTTTTTTCCGATGGGCAGCGGGAACTGGTCTATTGCAGCCGTTTCGAGTTGCTGCGAGCGACATGGAGGCAGGCCATCACGCCGAGAGGCCCCGTGTGCGTGATCTCCTCGGCTTCTTCCGAGAACTTGAAGCGCATTGTAGCGAGCCTTCGCCATCGCTTTCCGGATGTTCCGCTGCACGGAATCGTTCCATATGCTTACGATGAAGCAGCCGGAACCCTCTTCGATTTGTTGGAGCGGGCCGAGCGGCCCTGGTTGGTCGCCTACCTCCGGCTGCTGCCTTTCTGCCTGGGCAAACAGCGCTTTCGGCGAGTGGTTGTGCCCTGCACCAAGGAAGGGTTCTGGGGCCTGAAGTTGCTCGGATGGCTGCTGCCGCTCGGGCACGTCGAAGTCTATAACGAAAATCTGGATGTTTTCCCGGCGCGGAGTTTTGGTTCCTTGCTCTGCCACGCTCTGTGGCGGAAGCGCCAGCGGAGCGGAAAACGCCGTGAAGAATCCGAGCGGCTCCTCGCGGAACGGATACGATGCTTTCGGGCGCTTCCCGTCGGGGTGCTGGGTTCGGGGTCGGCTTCTTACCTGAAGAAAATCGTTCCGCACCTGCGGACGCGTTTTCCCGAAGTTCCGTTGCACGGCTTGCTGCCGGAAGGATTGGATGGAACGGCGCCGGAGTTATTCGACTCTGCCACGATCCTCAAGCCGGGCATTGGGAGTTCAATCCGGCAATTGAGGGAGCTTGCCCGCCGGCCATTTCAATGTTGGATTCTTCCATGCACCAATGAGGGTGGGGCCGGCTTGAAGTGGCTCGCCTGGCTGCTTCCGCTACGAAGGCTGGAAATCTATAACGAGCTTCTGGACGGGTTCCCGGCATGGAATATTTATTTCCTCGCCGGCCATGGTTTGTGGCGAATGCGCCAGGACCGCGAGCGTCGGCTCTTGCGAGACGCGTTGCGCCGCGAAGAGCGCAAGAGATACCACCGGTCGCTTCCCGTGGGAGTGATCGGCTCGGCGTCGATTCCGTCGCTTGCGAAAATTGTTCCGCAAGTGCGGGCGCGCTTTCCGGAAGCCCGCCTGCACGGCTTGCTGCCGGAAACTCCGGATGGAGCGGGGCAAGGATTGTTCGACTCCGTCACGATTCTCAAACCCGGCTTGTGGAGTGCGATCCAGCATTACAGAGCGATCGCCCGGCAGGAGTTCCAATGCTGGATCGTGCCGTGTACGGATGAAGATCGCGCCGCCCTGAAGTGGCTTGCCTGGCTGCTTCCGGTTTGGAGCGTGGAAGCCTATAACGAGCACCTCGATGCGTTTCCGGCGCGGAATCTTTATTTGCTTGCGGGCCACGCAGTATGGCGGATGCGCCAGCAGCGCGACCGGCGCCGGCGGGCGCTTCCCATTGGAGTGGTT
>Ga0080064_1008156_pt1 | contig 10104 bp, 8 predicted proteins | sample Subgrocontami54m_FD_69260 | JGI IMG/M metagenome (GOLD analysis project Ga0080064, IMG submission 69260) | Subsurface groundwater microbial communities from S. Glens Falls, New York, USA - GMW46 contaminated, 5.4 m (SPADES assembly) (version 2) ... | reverse complement strand
GTCGCGAAGGAGATCCACCTCAAGGACCCGCTCGAGAACATGGGCGCGCAGATGGTGCGCGAGGTCGCGAGCAAGACGTCGGACACGGCAGGCGACGGCACCACCACGGCCACCGTGCTTGCGCAGGCCATCTATCGCGAGGGCGCGAAGAACGTCGTCGCCGGCGCGAACCCGATGGAGCTCAAGCGCGGCATCGAGAAGGCCGTCGAGGTCATCGTCGCCGAAATCAAGAAGATGTCGCGTCCCGTGTCGGGCAACATGGTGGCGCAGGTCGGCATGATCTCCGCCAACAGCGACTTGACGATCGGCAAGATCATCGCCGAGGCAATGGAGAAGGTCGGCAAGGACGGCGTCATCACCGTCGAGGAAGCCAAGACGCTCGAAACCACGCTCGAAGTCGTCGAAGGCATGCAGTTCGACCGCGGTTACCTCTCGCCCTACTTCGTGACCGACGCCGAGCGCATGGAAGTCGTCCTCGAGAACCCGGTGATCCTGATCCACGAGAAGAAGATCAGCTCGATGAAGGACCTGCTACCAGTGCTCGAGCAGGTGGCACGCATGGGCCGCCCGCTGCTGATCATCGCCGAGGACGTCGAAGGCGAAGCGCTCGCGACGCTCGTGGTCAACAAGCTGCGCGGCACGCTGCAGGCAGCGGCGGTGAAGGCGCCGGGCTTCGGCGATCGCCGCAAGGCGATGCTCGAGGACATCGCGATTCTCACCGGCGGCAAGGCGATCACGGAAGACCTCGGCATCAAGCTCGAGAACATCAAGGTCGATGATCTCGGCAAGGCGAAGAAGGTCACGATCGACAAGGACAACACGACGATCGTCGAAGGCGCTGGCACCACGGAAGCCATCCAGGGACGCGTCAAGCAGATTCGCGCTCAGGTCGAGGACACGACCTCGGACTACGACCGCGAGAAACTGCAGGAGCGGCTGGCGAAGCTGGTCGGCGGCGTCGCCGTCATCAAGGTCGGTGCGGCCACCGAGACCGAGATGAAGGAGAAGAAGGCGCGCGTCGAGGACGCCATGCACGCGACGAAGGCGGCCGTCGAGGAAGGCATCGTGCCGGGCGGCGGCGTGGCGCTGCTCCGCGGCGGCAAAGCGCTCGACGGATTGAAGCTCACGGGCGACCAGCTCGTCGGCCTGCAGATCGTACGTCGCGCGATCGAGGAGCCGATGCGCCACATCGCGAGCAACGCCGGCGCGGAAGGGTCGATCGTGGTATCGAAGGTCAAGGAAATGAAGCAGGACGAAGGCTTCAACGCCGCGACCGAGGTCTACGAGGACCTGGTGAAGGCGGGCGTCATCGATCCCGCCAAAGTGGTCCGCAGCGCGCTGCAGAACGCCTCGTCGATCGCGTCGCTGCTGTTGACGACCGAGGCGCTGGTCTCCGAGATTCCCGAGGAGAAGAAGGACGCGCCCCAGATGCCGCATGGCGGCGGAATGGGCGGCATGTACTAAGTTCGAAGTTCGAAGGACGAAGTTAGAAGTAAGTTGGAAGTGGGGCCGGGTCCTTGCGGACCCGGCCTTTCTTTGTGCGCGTGGTGCTATCCTCCCGCACCCTGCATCGCGAATTCGAGCGTAACGGGATCAAGCCTGCGGGGGGCCTCCGCCTTTCGACCCGAACAGTCGCCGATCCGGAGCTTGGGGCAGGCTATTGCGCGACCGTTACCGAGATCGTCGAACAAAGCCCTTCAATCGTTCGGTGCAGATCGTCGCCAACCTGCAGCGTGAGCCTGTGGCTTCCTGTCGGGAGCTGCATGTCGATGACGTTCTTGCCGTCACCAAAGTGAACCCACGGGGCGGCTTTGGGAATCTCGGTGCCCGTAGGCAGGCAGTCGGTGTCAATGCCGACGTGATAATGCCCCAGTCCGGCCCTGGCCTCGGTGACCGTCCCTTGTGGCACCGCGGCAATCGAAACAGTCTCCGCGCCGAATTCGAGAGCGACCGGGCTCTTTACCGTCGCCCCATCCATCGGCTGGACGAAGAAGACTCGTGGCTCGCTCGACCGACCGCACGCGACAGCCAACCCGGCAACCATGACAACCGCTACACGACAGAGACCGCGATTGATATGCATGTACACGCGACACTCCTTGTCTGGAACACACAACCATAGAGTCGTTGGCACGCTGATTCTATCCTTGACTGAGCCTATTTCGCCTCCGCGATGGCAAAGACTGGGCGGCAACATCCACGGTTCGCCGCGGGGCGCCTTGGGAGTTGGGAATTGGAGGTTGGAAGTCCTTATCTGAGGGTGAATTCGATTTCGAAGCTGACGAGCACGGCCACAGGCTCACCGAAGCGCGTCCCCGGCACGAAGCGGAACTGCTTCGCCGCCTTCATGGCCTCCTGGTCGAGACCAAATACGGAGTCGAGCGACCGAGTTACGTGGATATCGCCAACGGTGCCGTCGGATTGCACCACGCCTTCGAGTTTGACGATGCCCTGCACCTTTGCGCGCATGGCCTCGGCAGTGTAGTTGGGACGGACGCTGCGCAACAGCCGCGGCGAGTCGACGCCGTTGCCGGGCCGGTACACGCCGCCACCGGTGCCACCACCGCTTCCGTCGCCAAGCCCCGATCCTTGCCCACTCCCGATACCGGTACCAGAGCCGGTGCCCGCGCCGCCGTTGTTGCCAGTTCCCTGCGACGTCGTGTCTTCCTTCGACTCAATCAGGCCGGGAGACACCTCGTCCGCGGCGCTCATCGTGACCGCCGGGATGTTCATCTTCGGCTCTTCCGGCTTCGGCTGCTCGAGGACAAGGGGGTCGGGCTTTTTCTCGATAGGAACCGTGAGGTTTTCCTTGCCGGGGAGTTCGGCCTTTTTGGGCGGCTCTTTCTGTTGATTGCCCCCACCGCCCCCACCACCGCCAAGGCCGGGATCGGCGAGCCACACGATCTCGTGCGGGGTACGGTCAATGAGCATCGCGTGCTCACCCGCCTGGGGCGCCAGCCGCATGATGAGGAGAATCAGAAGGAGAAATGCCCCGTGACTGATGACAGAGACGCCCAACGCCCCGCCCAGGCGCTTTTCCTGCTGCTCGAACTGGAAATGGACTTCGGCCGGACGTCCGGCGGCATGGACATAGAGGTGTCCCTGGGCCGGCGCGCGTTCAGGCGTGCTCGTCGAAGTGGTCGTCGACATTACGGCGGCGTGTGTCTGACTCATTGTCCCCGAGCATGCGGAGGGTCGCAACTGCAAAACGGGTACCTCAGCAAGGGCACGGAACTGTGTCGAATACCTCATTAGGATGCGCGCGCGATGTGTTTGGCCTGCATCGCCGCGTCCATTTCCGTAACTCCTTCCGGTCAGTCGCTCCAGTTTCCAACCGCGATTGGCGATCCGCCATGAAGGATCAACACGTCTCGCGCCGGCTCGATCGGCGCGCGTTCGACATGTGCCCCGACGAGAAATGCGCCCCCCTCGATCCGCTTCTCCCACCGGGCCGCCTCGTTTTCGTCGAGACCCGCATGTTCCAACGCCCGCGCAACACCGCCTGCGAGATGCCCCGCAGCTTCGCCGACGGCCGCAGCGAGTGGACCGTCGGCAATGACGGGTCCGACACCCGGCATGAATACACCAATCGCGGCAACCAGATGCGCGCCCAGCTCGCCGAGACGTGCCGCCATCGCCGAATCCTCGATTTCCGATCCAGGCGATGCCCCGGATGCCTGTGCCAACGCGCCTTCCTCGTCGTGCGTTCGCGCAACGATCGAGACCCGCTCGCGCGAAATGCCAAGCTTCCGCAGATCTCTCGCCGCAGCGGCGGCGGCAGCGGCATCTTCGAAGAGCGCCATTACGAGGGCGTGGGCCATAGGGAGAACTACTCTAATTCAAAACGCAAAATGCAAACGCTATAACACAAAGCAAACGCTGCACATGCAGCCTGTGCGGTGAACGTAACTCGCGGCATGTGCCGACAATTTCACACTGTTTGCGTCTTGAATTTTGCATTTTGCATTTCGTCCTAGTCCCCTGGAAACGGATTCTCTAGGAAAACGATCCGCCGTGTGATCTTATTGGGGACATGGCAAAGATCGGTCGTCCCAGGGCCACCCTGGTCGTCACGGACGTCGAGCGCACCGAGTTGGTGCGGTTGACGAAGCGAGCCCACGTGAATCGTCTCTTGGCGTTTCGGGCCCGCCTGGTGCTCGCGTGCGCCGACGCGCCGACGGACACGGTGGTGGCGCGTCGCTATCGCACCACCAATACGACCGTGGGGAAATGGCGAAAGCGATTCATCGCGCGTCGGCTCGAGGGCTTGCTGGACGAGCCACGGGTCGGCGGGCCACGGACGATCTCGGACGCCGACGTCGAGGCGGTGGTCGTCAAGACACTGGAAACCACCCCGAAGGGCGAGACCCATTGGAGCACGCGGACCATGGCCGCGAAGGCCGGGATGAGTCACACGATGATCGGCCGCATCTGGCGCACATTTGGGCTGCAGCCGCACGTCACGCGCTCGTTCAAGCTCTCCCCCGATCCGCAACTGGTCGACAAAGTGCGGGACGTCGTCGGCCTGTATATGAACCCGCCCCACAATGCGGTGGTGTTTGCGGTCGACGAAAAATCCCAAATCCAGGCGCTGCAACGCGCCCAACCGATCCTGCCCATGGATGTGGGACAGCCCGAACGGCGGACCCACAATTACCTGCGCCACGGCACGCTGGATTTGTTTGCCGCCCTGAACATCGCGACCGGGGAAGTCCTCGCCCGGTGTAAGCCTCAGCATCGCGCCCAGGACTTTGTGGCGTTCCTCCGTGAGATCGAGGCGAGCGTGGAGCCCGCCCTGGAGGTCCACGTCGTGTTGGACAACCTCTCGGCGCACAAAGCGCCGCCGGTGCATCGGTGGGTGCTCCGCCATCCGCGCGTCCACCTGCACTTCACGCCCACCTATGCGTCATGGCTCAACCTGGTGGAGCGCTTCTTTGGGTTGCTCACGGAGAAGGCCCTCAAGCGCGGATCCCATACCAGCATCCCGCAGCTGCGCGACGCGATCCTGGCGTTCGTCGACGCGCACAACGAGACCGGCACACCGTTCCGATGGACGAAGACCGCCGATGACATCCTCGACAAGATGCGGCGCTTCGGCATTCGCACGCAGCAGGTACACGCTTAATGATCGAACTTTTAACAAGAATCACCGATCCAGGGGACTAGGAGTGGATGACGATGCTTTCAGTGTTAACGCCCGCTGTCGGATGAATACCTACAAGCCGCGCCAGCGTCAGCCAATGGCGCGGGTGCGGGCGACAACTGCCGGCGCGAATGTCTACTGCGTACGGCGTTGATACAATGAGCGCAGACGCCAATGCCGATGCGCTGACTCTGGCGAGCCGTGGTTGTATTCGCTCGTCGTAGGTCTGCTCCGTCAGCCACGCCGGATGGTCCGATGGTTTCCATGCCCGCTCAGCGGCCATGTTGCGGCGTCGCGCCTCTGCTCGCCGCGCTTGTGCCTGCATTGTCTGGCCAGCGACCTACTACCGCTGGAAAAAGGTATACGGAGGGATGCCGCCCAGTGAAGCCCGCGAGCTCAAGCAGCTGCGCGACGAGATTGCCAAATTGAAGCGGCTCGTGGCCGACCTGTCGCTCGACAAGGTCATGCTCCAGGACGTCGTTCAAAAAAAGTTCTAAAGCCCGTCAAGCAGCGTGAGGTCATGCAGTACTTGATGGGCCGCTGCGCGGTCAGCACCCGGCGGGCGTGTCTCGTGGTCCGAGCCACGCGATCGTCGGTGTACTACCGCAGCCGGAAGGATCCGCTGATTGCCTTACGGCACCGCCCGCGAGCTGGCGCAGACGCACGTGCGGTTCGGGTATCGCCGGCTGGGCGTCCTGCTGCAGCGTGAAGGCTGGGAGGTCGGCAAAGAGCGCTTTTACCGCGTGTATACCGAGGAAGGCCTGGGCGCTGCGGCGCAAACGTCCCTGGCGGCGCACGACCGCGGTGCATCGCGAGCAGCGCCGTCCGGCCCTCGCGCGCAACGACATCTGGAGCATGGATTTTGTGGCGGACCAACTAGCGGATGGTCGCCGGTTCCGCGCGCTCACGGTGATCGATCTGTTCACCCGCGAGTGCCTCACGATCGACATCGGACAAGGACTCGGCGGTCAGGATGTCGCAGCAGCCTTGGAGCGGCTGCGCTTCGAGCGTGGGTTGCCGCAACGGATCTACTGCGACAACGGCACGGAGTTCGTCAGCGCGGCGATGGACCTCTGGGCGTACACGAACAAGGTCATCTTGGATTTCAGTCGTCGTGGAAAGCCGACGGACAACACGACGATCGAATCCTTCAACGGACGTTTTCGGGAAGAGTGTTTGAACGTGCACTGGTTCGCGTCGCTCGAGGACGCGCAACAGAAGATCGACGCGTTTCGGTGGGATTACAATGAGCATCATCCTCACCGAGCTCTCAAGGGCCTCAGCCCTCGGGAATTCGCTCAAAGGGTGCTCGCAACGGCCGCAGACTCACCCTCGTAGTGGTCCGAGAAACCCGGTCCCCTCAGTCAGCAGTCGCGATTCATCCGGTCGTGAATTGAGAGCAGGCGAGGGTTGAGGTACGGTGCCTTCGAACGACGGGCGACAGCTGCATGAGGACCACTGTGGGGCGCTCGGTGGCAGCCACTGCCCCAGCGACAGATGACGACGGGCAGGCCATCGAGTGCCTGTCGACTTTCTTCACCCGTTGAGAGAGAAAAGGGAGAGACTCTACGAGACGTACCTGACAGTCGATCGACTTAACCAACCTGTCCACCGAATCCGATCAGGCCCAATCGCGCCAACTGGGTGAACACTTGCGTGGCCTGATTGCCTCCGGCGTGCTGGCGCGCGTTGGCGTGTAATCGTCGAGGGACCGAACTGTCTGCGGCGCCGACTCAGGGCAACTGAATGACGTGATTTAGGATCGGCTTTCCCTTGTCGACCTGCAGCTCCGGAACGTTGTCAGGAATCCTGGGCTGTGTTCTTCGTTCTTGCTGAAAGCGCGGATTCTCTACGAATACGCTGTAGCGGCCCGGGAGCACGAGCAGGTCATACTCGCCTGGTCGCCCTTCTCGGTTGCTACGAGTAAAAGCAGAATAGCTGCCGATGCCACCTGCTCCAACTGGTTCCAGAATCACACTGGCATTCTGAACAAAGGTCCCGTCCGCCGTCACGACCCTTCCAGACACCCGAACGTACGTGTCAGCGACGATCGCGCTTGGGTACAGCAACGCTAGTGACGCCTTGTCGTCCTCTCCGATAGTCCTTCTATGGACGACAGGGTACATCACGGGCGCTCTTTCGTCAGGCTGAAGAGGGTTCAGGATGCCATGTGGGTTTTCGCTGTGCCCAAGATTGAACGAGTGGCCAAATTCGTGAACGAGAACCGCGACCAAGCCGTCCTCGTCCCAGTCGAACGATCTGCCGTCTTCTAGGTTGGATTTGCGAATCACGATGGCGAAGCCCGTGAGACCTGCAGACGGATCCTCCGGTGACCATGGGAACGTGTTCCCGATAAGGTTGTTCTGATTAACACCAGGTGCCTGAAGAATAGCGCCCGCCACATCCTCGATGATGATACGGCTGGAGATCGCCGTACTCGGCACATCAAAGCTCCCGTTCTCGCGAACGACGATGTACTTGCTAAATTCTCCATCGGGAATGTTGGGCGCTGGATCCGATTCGATGGTAATGGGTGGACTATCCGCGGCAGGCAACTGCTTAGCCGTCTCGTTCCAGATATTGGCGGCCGTTTCGACGGCCCGCCGAACCTGGGCTGGGTCTGGGAGGCCGTCGACACCCTCCGCTTCGAGTTGCACCCGGAGAACGGTCTGGCGCGGCCAGGTAGGAGCGTTGCCACCCTTCACGAAGAGCGGCCCCATGGCATATGTCGCCTGCGCGAGCAACACAGCCGTCACAAGCCATGGTCCCAGGTAACGAGGCACAGGGCGTTCCGGCGTTCGTGCTATCGCGCGGGTTGTACTGTGCGCGGTGGTCGGGTTGTGTCGACGAACATGATGAAGGCCTGGAGCACTTCCAGAGGCACGGGTCCGTTCGGGCTCTTCTCTACGCCCTCAAGGATGCGCGCTCGCTCGTCGGCCGCCTTGAAATGCGCATTCACCATATCGGTGAAGCTGTCGCGGACGCTGTCGACAACGTTGGGGAGGTTCGATTCGTGAAGGAAGAGGTGCCAGAACGTGTCACCTCGCCACAATCCGGCGTTGAAGACGTCATTCAGAATCTTCTTGCAGGTCTTGGCAGGGGCATCGGTGCACGAAGCCGTCGACACAACGAAATGTCCAGACTCGCCGCCGACGATCTCGTATGTCCCTGTGAACGCGTTCGGCACTTCCTTGAGAAAGACCACCGTTTCTTCGCGCTCGGATAGCGCCGGCGCAGCCTTGATCGCGTCGATGGTTTCTTTGATGTGGATGGTGGTGATCTTCGTGGGAGTCTGGCCGCGCAACGGGACGCCGCCGTTCTTCAATTCGAGATCCGACACTACATGGCCGGAGGCCCGTGTTTGGCGCTGCACTATCCCCCACGCGACAAGCACTTCTCTCTCGTCCTTGGCTGCCTCTCGTGGGTCTTTGCCAATCAGAGATATGAGACTTCTTGTCGTGGTGCTGGCCGCGTCAACCCGGATGGCGGGAACGGCGAGCACGACACACATCAGGAAGGCCGTCACGAGGGTGGGCGCAGACCGACACTCGGAAGTCGCCCTGAATCTCCCCACGCCTACCAGTGTAGCCATTTTCGAGAGAATCTAGCTGGTCTATAGGTCCCAACTGGGCCACGCGCCGGATGCGTTCCGGCTCCATGCACACGCCTGCGCGCCGATGCAGGAATTGCCGTGACAGTAATCTGCCCGGGTTCCGCCTTTTCGTCGGCGGGTGCTTCCGTCACTTTGGGTGCCACCGCTATGTCGTCCGCTCGGGTAACGCGCTGTGCATGTGCGAATTGGATGAGCAGCGTACACAGATGTTTACATCAGATGCAAGGCAGCTTTACACTTGTGTTAGTGTGCTTAACACTTAGGGAATACGTAACATTATCTTACAGCAGTCTAAATTACGGGCTTGTCGCACCAATGCTCGGCCGACCTTTGTGCCCGCGCCGCCGCGCGACAATGTACCCCGTTTCATGACCACGTGGGTCGGTCGTAGGCCGGTGAGGCACTAAATTAAGGTTAGAAGATTACATGTCCGGCACAAAACGTCGGTCGTTGGTTCTGCGCCGTGAGCTCGAGGCGCTCCGATACGAACTCTGGCACGGTGACTTCGACAAGAGCTTGCTGGCCAGGGCGACGAGGCTTGCTCCTCGGTGCAACCGGGTGGCCGTGCCCGATGAGTTGGAATTCCTTGGCTCTCTTTCGGCAATCGCTGGGGCCTTCGACTACTTCGGACGGCCCAACCAAGCCAATCGCATCATCGAAGTGGAAGCGCTGAAGACGCTTCGAATGCTGCCGGAGATTCAACCCACAGGTGCCACTGTGGCGCGTGAACTCTGGAAGCAGCGAATCTGGCTTCTGGTCCACTACTCCGATTGTGTCTATTGGAAGGGGGACTATCAGCAGAGCCTTGAGTTGGTGAACCAGTGTGGTCGCGCCTTGACGAGGCTTGACGGCGTTGACACCAGAGCCTTAGCCCTCCGCGCGACACTCCAGTACGCGAGGGGGCGCGCCTATCGCCAACTGAACGAACTTGAAGCCGCGACGAAGGCGTTCGCTGACGCGATTGACCTTACCGATACACGTCTCGCGGGCCTGCTGAAAAGCGCCAATCTGGCGCCTGTTGACATCGCCCTGGAGATTCAGAACGTCCAGTGGTTCGTGGCCCGGTGTCTTGTCTCGGGTCTTGGATGGATTCACGCAGTTCGCGGACAAATCTCGAGCGCTCAACACTTAGTCCGCTCGGGCCTCGCGCTCCTCCGCGGCACCAAGGACACCATTCGCCTGACCTATGCGGTGATGGCCGAGGCTTCCATTAGGCGGGTGAGGGCAGGACGGAACCCGTCGGACCTTGCCGAGGTGATCAAGGACCTCAAGGGCGCTTACGCCATGTTTTCAGAGTGGGGACACCAAGGCTATCGGGCCCGGGCAGCGTTCGAGCTGGCAATCACGT
>Ga0080064_1008154_pt1 | contig 10106 bp, 9 predicted proteins | sample Subgrocontami54m_FD_69260 | JGI IMG/M metagenome (GOLD analysis project Ga0080064, IMG submission 69260) | Subsurface groundwater microbial communities from S. Glens Falls, New York, USA - GMW46 contaminated, 5.4 m (SPADES assembly) (version 2) ... | reverse complement strand
GGCCCTCAGCCTCGCTGCACTGCCCCCTCACCCTCTTCCTTGTTCCGTCGGGAATCGCCCCCCCCCCGCACGCGGGGAGAGGTGAACGGCTCTAGCCGCATCGCTGATGATCTCTAACGTACGGGAGGCGGCTGCTCCGCCTGCGGCCGGACCACCGCCCATCCCATGCGAAGCAGCGGCAGACGGCCCTGAATCAAACGGTCGAAGGCGCGCGGCACCTCGATCACCATGTCCGGAAAGCTCGCCTTGATCGAAGGCGGCGGCGTGCCCGGCGTATCGTTCGCGGGCCAGGCGACCACAGCGCCTTTTGCTTTTACATCGGCGAAACTGACCCATGGCGAACGCTCGGGCGAAGCGTCCAGCAGCAGGCTCGGGCGGGTGCGGGGGTCTAGCGCGATCAGCGCAGCCACGCGCGGATCGCCTGCGACAACCGTCAGCGGCCTGCCGGTACGCCGCTCGAAGTTGTCGGCGAAGAAGCGGCCCATTTCCCCGGCCGGCTGCAAAACCTTGAAATCGATCGCAAGCGTCCACGGCAGCACAAGGAAGGCCACAGCCATGGCTATCGGTGGCCCGACCAGAAGACCGATCCATGCAAAGCTCAGCATGCGCTGGCGATAAAGGGTGATCTGGTTGCCGGCGGCGGCGACCACCGCAAGGCCTGAAAGAATGACCAGCGGCCCCGCGCTCGCCAGCGACCACGGCTGCCCGAGGAACGAGAACGCCAACGCCGCCGCGAAGGCCGGCGCGAGCGCGAAGAAATAAATCATGGATTTCGCCAGCGGCGGCATCGGTGGCCGGTCCACGGTGGCTACCCTTTCACCGCGCGACAGACCCCAGCCGCCCGCCAGCAGGACGAACACGGCGATGCCGACATGCGAGACGGCGAGATCCCTCACAATCCCTAGCCATTCCATGATGCTGCTGCGGGCATCGATGCTACTCAGCCGCGCCAGTGCGGGCTTCCAGACATACTCGGCGTGGACGAGCCAGGCGAGGTAGGGAAGCCCGAACAGCAGCGCCGCCGCCATGCAGAGCCAAGGATCGACGGTGCGTAGCGTGGCGCGACCGCGCGCGGTCGCGGCGGTGAACATCGCGAGCAGCGCGAACAGCATCCAGCCCATCGACGTGGTGAGCAGCAAGAGGCTCAGCTCGATGGACAAAGCAAACCAATAGGCTCTGCGGCCTTCGCCCAGCGCCCGCCAATAATGCAGCAGGATGAGCGCCCAGATCGGCATGGCGAGCAACGCCGGCCCGAATTCCGGCGTCGGCACGGAGAACGCGGCGACCCCGACCATGAGCAGCACCGCGACGACCGCGTGGGATATCCCCACGACGGCGCGGCCGAGCGCGAAGATGGCCCATAACGCGCCGACGACGCAGGCCTGCGCCAGCACATAGACCGCGCTCATGCCGCCGAAGCGGTAGGCGGCTTCGGCCAGCCAGAAGGCGAGCGGCGGCCCCTGATCGGTGCCGAGCTGGAATTCATGACCGATGGCGAGCGTTATCGGCAGATCGCCCGGCGGCGACGCATAGAACAGCACCGGCAGCAGAATCCACAGCACGGCCTGCGACAGCGCCGCGGTCCAGAACATGACGCGCGGATGCGCGCGCAAAGATTCAAAAATGAGGGAGACGTAGAGCATCGGCACCCGGCCGGTGGAGGGGACGGCAAAGTAACCGGAAACACGGTGGCGAGGCTATACCGGCAACAGCGGCACGGCGGCTTCGCCGCAGCCCTTGATCGGATCGCCGTAGGCGGCGGCGACCGGGGCGAAGGACCGGCGGTGATGGATGGTCGGGCCGAGCCGGGTCAGCGCCGCGAAATGCTCCGGCACGCTGTAGCCCATGTGACGCTCGAAGCCATAGCCGGGATGCGCCGCGCCGAGCCGCGCCATCAGCCGGTCGCGGGTTACCTTGGCGACAATGGAAGCCGCCGCGATCGACAGGACCAAGGCATCGCCACTGATCACCGTCTCGCAATCGCAGCCGCAGTCGATCTTCTGGTTTCCATCGACGAAGACAAGCTTCGGCCGCAGCGGCAGCGCCTTCACCGCGCGGGCGAGCGCCCAGAGCGAGGCTTGCAGAATGTTGTCGCGGTCGATGCGCGCCGTGCAGCCGAAAGCGACGGCCACTTCGGCGGTGGCGCAGATTTTCAGATAAAGCGCCTCGCGCTCGCCGGGCGTGAGCTTCTTTGAATCGTTCAGCCCGCGCGGAATGCGCTTGGGATTAAGGATCACCGCGGCGGCCACCACCGGGCCGGCCAGTGGCCCCCTGCCCGCCTCGTCGCAGCCCGCCACCGGAAAGACGCCGCGCTTCATGGCCCGGCGCTCCCGGTTGAACGTGGGGCGGACGGGCTCCTCGGCCAGCAGCAGGCGGACGGCGCGGGTGGCGGCGGGGCGACTCATGCGGCCATGTTGCGCATTGCCGCAGCGGCTGACAACCGTGGTTGCCTAACTCCCTAGGCCAACGTCTAATAGCGGGGAAAAATGGCGGCAGGGCGGATGCAATGAAAACCAGAGATCTCGACGGCGTCTTCGATTTTGTCTCGCGCGCCATATTCGGGATCGCGGCGGCGGTCCTGGCTCTTTTCGCCATCGTCCTTGCGGGCAGCGCCGTAAGCGATTTCGTGATGGCGGCCTGGACGCGCCAGCATATCGGAATGTCGGCGCTGAGTGGGATCGGCTACGTCGTCGTTTCCATCGCGGTCTATGACGTCGCGAAATATCTGATCGAGGAAGAAGTCGTGCGTGGCCGCGAACTGCGCGTGGCGTCGGAAGCAAGGCGCAGCCTCACTCGCTTCATTTCCACCATAGCCATCGCGGTATTTCTCGAAGCGCTGGTCACGATATTCCGCGTCGCGCAGGAAAACGTCACCAACCTGTTCTATCCGACATTCCTCTTGATCGCCGCGATCCTGCTGGTGCTGGGGCTCGGCGTGTACCAGCGCCTGAGCGTGACGGTGGAAAAGCAGGTCGAGTCGCAGGGCAAAGGGACGCGAAGCTAAGCTCTAGTCTGGAAGAATCAGCCTGCCGTCATCGGTGAAGTCGAAGCCCGGCGCGGTCACGACCTCCCAGGCGTGGCCGTCGGGATCGGCGAAATAGCCGCGATAGCCGCCGTAGTCGGTCGGTTCCGGCGCGCGCAGCGGCCTTCCACCCGCCTCGATGGCGCGCGCGAAGCTTTCGTCCACCTCGGGCCGCGTGCGGCGGTTCCACGCGAGCGTCGAGCCGCGGAATGCCTGCGGCATCGGCTCCACCGGCAAGGCCGCATCGGTCCCGAGTTTCGACCAGTCCCACAGCGCGAGCACCAGACCGCCGGCGTCGAAGAACGCGATCTCGTCGTCGGTTGCGCGGAACTTCCGTTTGAAGCCGAGCCGCTCGTAGAACGCGGCGCTCGTGCGCACATCGCGCACGCCAAGCGTGACGACGGTCAGGACAGGCTCGCTCATCCGAATAAGCTGAGCTGCTTTGCCCGCTTGATCGGCGGCTCGAAATGTTCGGTCGTCAGCGAATTCTTGTTCTTGTTGAGGCCGAGCTTCTCACAAGCGATCTCGAAGCGGCGGCCGAGCATCCAGGCATAAGGGCCCGAGCCCTTCTGCCGCTTGCCCCAGGTGGAGTCGTAATCCTTGCCGCCGCGCATGTCGCGGATGAGCTTGAACACATGCTCCACGCGGTCGGGATAATTTGCTGTCAGCCATTCGCGGAAAAGATCGCGCACCTCCAGCGGCAGGCGCAGCAGCACATAGCCCGCGCCCTGCACCCCTGCGGCAGCGGCGGCATCGAGAATGCGCTCCATCTCGGAATCCGTAACAGCCGGAATGATCGGCGCGACCATAACGGTGGTCGGAATGCCCGCCGCCGACAGCCGCCGCAATGTTTCCAGCCGGCGCGCCGGTGTCGCCGCGCGTGGCTCCATGGTGCGCGCAAGCTGCGGATCGAGCGTCGTCACCGACAGCGCCACCTTGACGAGCTTGCGCTCCGCCATCCGCGCAAGGATATCGAGGTCGCGCAGCACCAGCGCCGATTTGGTCACGATGCCGACCGGATGCCCTGCCCGCTCCAGCACTTCCAGGATTTGCCGCATCACCTGGTAGCGCCGTTCGATCGGCTGATACGGATCGGTATTCGTGCCGATGGCGATCGTGCGCGGCTCGTAATTCTTGGCTGACAGCTCCTTTTCCAGGAGCGCCGCCGCGTCCGGCTTCACGAACAGATGGGATTCGAAATCGAGGCCCGGCGACATGCCGAGATAGGCGTGGGTCGGGCGCGCGAAGCAATAGACGCAGCCGTGCTCACAGCCGCGATAGGGATTGATCGAGCGGTCGAAGGAAATGTCGGGCGACTCGTTGCGGGTGATGATCTTGCGCGTGCTGTCGACGGTGACCGTGGTCTTGAAGGGGGGCAGGTCTTCCAGGCTGCGCCAGCCGTCGTCGAAGGCGATGCGCGCCAGCGGCTCATAGCGGCCCGAGGCGTTCGACAGCGTGCCTCGCCCGCGCCGGCGCTCGCGGTCCACCGCGGTGCCAAGCAGGCCGAGGTCGGCAAAGTCGCCCGCCGGCGAGGAGGGCACCACATCCGGCGGGCGTCTCAGGGCTGAAGAAGATTGAGCCATGGATCACCTTAGCTCGCATGTGTGAACATAACAAGAACATTTACGGGCGACGCTCCTGAGATACACTGGATTTTGCCTGGGAAATTCACGCCCCTACAGCATGTAGTTAACCGCGCGCGGGCGCAGGGGTTCCGCCCGGGCGGCTAGAGACCGAATCGCCCGATAGCGGGCAATACTTGACTCAGTCAACTAATGCCCTGACACTAACGCCGGTCGATCTACGGCGGGATTTCGCCATGGCGAATGCCGGGCTTCAGCAGCGCATCGCGGCGGTGCGGCGCTTCAACCGCTTCTACACCCAGCGCATCGGCGTGTTGCAGGAAGGCTGGCTGGACAGCCCCTTCTCGCTCACCGAAGCGCGCGTGCTCTACGAGCTGGCGCATCGCGATAAGCCGACCGCCACCGAACTGGCGAACGATCTCGGCCTCGATGCCGGGTATCTCAGCCGCATGCTCCAGCGATTTCATAAACAGGGCTTCATTCGCAAAGACACCTCCCCGGCGGACGGACGGCAAAGCCTGCTTTCGATGACAGCCAAAGGCCGCAGCGCCTTCGCGCCGCTGGAAACCCATGCCAACGACGAAGTCGGCGGAATGCTCGGCGGGTTACCGGAAGAGATGCAGCGTGGCCTGCTGGCGGCCATGCAGACGATTGAACAATCGCTCCGCAACACCGCCGATACGAACGTTCCGTACATCCTGCGCGCACCAAGGCCCGGCGATTTCGGATGGGTCGTGTCGCGTCACGCCACGCTCTACGGCGAGGAATATGGATGGGGCGGGCCTTTCGAAGGCATGTGCGCGCAGATCGTCGCCGACTTCGTCAACAAATATGACGCGGCGCGCGAGCGCTGCTGGATCGCCGAGCGCGGCGGCGAGAACGTCGGCTCGGTGTTTGTCGTGAAGGATTCCGACGACGTCGCTCGCATGCGCCTGTTGCTGGTCGATCCGAAAGCCAGAGGGCTCGGCATCGGCGTAAGGTTGGTGGAGGAATGCATCGCCTTCGCGCGGCAAGCCGGTTATCGCAAGCTCACGCTCTGGACACACAGTGTGTTGACTGCCGCGCGGAATATCTACGAGCGCACGGGCTTCAAGCTCATCGAGAGCAAACCGCACAATAGCTGGGGCAAGGAGGTAGTGGGCGAAACGTGGGATTTGGAATTCAACGCTTTGTCATCCCGGCCGAGCGCGTAGCGCGAGAGCCGGGACCCATCTGCTCTGTTTTGATCTGGGTCCCGGATCGGCCCTGTGGGCCATCCGGGATGACAAGAAGGGGCGAGAGCGCCTACTTCGCCGGGACTTTCGCCTTGCCACGCCGCAGGTGCTCATCGAGCCGCGGCATGATCTCCACGAAATTGCAGGGCTGGTGCCGGTAATCGAGCTGGTATTGCAAGATCTCGTCCCACGCATCGCGGCAGGCGCCGGGCGATCCCGGCAGGCAGAAGATGTAGGTCGCGCCCGCGACGCCCGCGCAGGCGCGCGACTGGATGGTGGATGAGCCGATCTTGGGAAAGCTCACCATGTGAAAGAGCGTAGAAAAGCCTTCCATCCGCTTCTCGAACAAAGGCTCCACCGCCTCCGGCGTGATGTCGCGGCCGGTGAAACCGGTGCCGCCGGTGGTGATCACCACGTCGATGGCCGGATCGGCGATCCAGGCCCGCAGCCAGGTTCTGATCTGCTCGATGTCGTCCTGCACGATTTGCCGGTTGGCAAGGACATGCCCGGCCTTCTCGATCCGCTCCGCCAGCGTCGCCCCCGACTTATCCTCGGCAAGCGAGCGCGTGTCGGACATGGTCAGCACCGCGATCTTCAGCGGAATGAAAGGGCGGGATTCGTCGATGCGGGACATGCCTGATCTACTCCGTCATTCCGGGACGGCGTGTACGCCGGACCCGGAATCCAGATGCAAACACCGAGTCTGCTTCTGGATTCCGGGTTCGCGGGCTAATGCCCGCGCCCCGGAATGACAAGTAGCATAAAGTCGGCGCTAGACCCTATCCACGCCAAACGTATTGCAGGCGGAAATCTTGCCTTCGGTGAAGCCGGTCATGAACCAGCGCTTGCGCTGCTCGGCGCTGCCGTGGGTGAAAGCGTCCGGCACGAGGGCCGCGCCCCCTTCGGCACCACGTCCCGCTCGCCGCTGCAATGTATCGTCGCCGATGGCCGAGGCGGTTTGCAATGCGGCGTCGATGTCGCCCGGATCGAGGAAATTGTGTTTCTTCTGCGCCTGATTGGCCCAGATCCCGGCGAAGCAATCGGCCTGCAGCTCGACGCGCACCTGGATGCGATTTGCCGCCGGCTTGCTCCCGGCGCCCTGCTGCGCCTGCTGAGCCTTGCTCAGAACGCCGAGCTGGTTCTGCACATGATGGCCGACCTCGTGCGCGATCACATAGGCCTGGGAGAATTTGCAGGCCTTGCCGGTGCAGCCGCGGAAGCGGGTCTCAATCTGGCGGAAGAAAGAGGTATCGAGATAAATCCGCGCGTCACGCGGGCAATAGAATGGCCCCATGGCCGCTTGCGCGAACCCGCAGCCGCCCTGCACCGCGCCGGAAAACAGCCGCAGCTTCGGCGGCTGATAAGCTTGGCCGTTCTGCCGGAATATTTGCTGCCAGGTATCCTCCGTGCTGCCGAGCACAGCGGAGACAAACTCCCCAACCTCGTCGGCAGGAGCACCGCTGCGGGCCGGGCCGGTTCTCGCGGGCTCCTCGTATTGGGAGTCGCTGGTGAGGATTTCCGCGCCGCCGATCAGCAGCCTGGGATCGATCCCTAAGGCCCACCCCAGGATACCGAGCACCACGATGGTGCCGATGCCGAGGCCGCCACCACCGCCCGGAATTCCAAAGCCGCCACCACCACCGCCGCCACGGTCGTCTTCCACGTTATCGCTGCGGCGAAAATCGTCCCAACGCATTGCCTTCTTCCCCTAGCCCGCGGCCCGCCCCGGTTACCGCCGCGTGGACCAACCCGATGTATTGCATAAAGTTTCCCGGCATTTATTGCCGAGTGACGGCGTTTTGCAATTAAGCCCATTTTTACCTTAGGCCGCCATGATCCGGATTGTCGGTTGTAGGTCCCGCGTCACCGGCTGCGTCGCCTGAGTCAGAGTACTGAGTCATGGTTGTGTCGCGTCGCGGGGCGCCCCAAAGGGCGCCCCGCAGTCATTCTGAGTCCCGCGAAGCTGCCCGCATCATGGTGGGCGACTGCGTCGCCGAAATGGCGAAGCTGACCGCGGGCTCCGTCGATCTGGTCTTCGCCGACCCTCCGTATAATTTGCAGCTTCAGGGCGACCTCAAGCGGCCGGACGATTCCAAGGTCGACGCGGTCGACGACGACTGGGACAAATTCTCGAGCTTTGCCGCCTATGACGATTTCACCCGCGCTTGGCTGCTCGCCTGCCGCCGGGTGATGAAGCCGTCGGCCACCCTTTGGGTGATCGGCTCCTATCACAACATTTTCCGCGTCGGCTCGATCCTGCAGGATCTCGGCTTCTGGATTTTGAACGATGTGGTCTGGCGCAAGACCAACCCGATGCCGAACTTCCGCGGCCGCCGGTTCACCAATGCTCACGAAACGTTGATCTGGGCGGCGCGCGAGCCGAACGCCAAGGGCTACACGTTCAATTACGAGGCGCTGAAAGCCGGCAACGACGGCGTGCAGATGCGTTCCGACTGGACCATCCCGCTCTGCACCGGCGAGGAGCGATTGAAAGGCGGCGACGGCAAGAAGCTGCATCCGACGCAGAAGCCGGAAGGATTGCTCGCACGCGTGATCCTCTCGGCATCGCGGCCCGACGATCTGGTGCTCGATCCTTTCTCCGGCACCGGCACCAGCGGCGCGGTGGCGAAACGCCTTGGCCGGCGCTTCATCGGCGTCGAGCGCGATGCCGACTACGCAAAAGCAGCCGAGGCACGCATCGCGGCGATAGAGCCTTTGCCGGAAGCGACGTTTGCGCCCTTCATGACGGCGCGCGAAGCGCCGCGCGTGGCCTTCGCCACCCTGGTCGAACGAGGCCTGGTGCGGCCGGGCAAGCATTTGTTTGATGCCAAGCGGCGGCACAAAGCGCTGGTGCGCGCCGACGGTGCGATCTGCATCGGTGACACGGTGGGTTCGATCCACCGCATCGGCGCGATGGCGCAGGGTCTCGACGCCTGCAACGGCTGGACCTTCTGGCATGTCGAGACGGAAAAGGGCCTGACCTCGATCGACGAGTTCAGGACAATCGTGCGCGCGGAGATGGCCGAGACGGCCTGACGCTGCGCTCCAGCGCATGCGCCGCCACCTTGCGCATCACCGTCGGCAAAGCTTCACCGTTCAAATCGCTGATGTGCACCCAACGCGCGCCTTCGGGTGCGCGCGTGCTCGCCGGAACTTCCGCGGTGTGGACCACAAGCTCCAGCGGGAAATGCGTGAAGACATGCGTCACCACGCCGGGAATGCGGCGCCACTTTTCTTTTTTGCCGATGTCGCGTGAAGAAAATCCCGGCGCGCGTTTCAGCGCTGCCGCTTCATCGAAGTCAGCCGTCCATTCCGTCGTGGGAAATTCCGTCATGCCGCCGAGCAAGCCCTTCTCCGGCCGCGAGCGTACCAGCACAGCGCCGTCCGCGCGGATGACAAAGAAGGCCGCGCCTCGGCGCAGCTTGCCTTTGACCTTCGGACCTCTCACGGGGAAAAGTTCGGGATCGCCACGCCGCCGGGCCTTGCACCCCTCGTTCAAGGGGCAGAGCGAACAGGCAGGCTTCTTCGGCGTACAGATCGTCGCTCCGAGATCCATCAAGGCCTGGGCGAAGTCACCGGCGCGGCGTTGCGGCGTGAGCGTTGCCGCCAGCCGGCGGATTTCGGTCTTCGCGGCCGGAAGCGGCTCCTCCACCACGAACAGCCGCGCCACAACGCGCTCAATGTTGCCATCCACCGGCATGGCCGGCAGACCGAAGGCAATGGCTGCAATCGCAGCAGCCGTGTAGGAGCCGACGCCCGGCAATCCAAGCAATTTGCTCTCGTCGGAGGGAAAGCGCCCGCCATGTTGCTCGACGACTGCTTTCGCGCAGGCGTGGAGGTTACGCGCGCGGGCGTAATAGCCGAGCCCGGCCCATTCCTTCAGGATGTCCTGCAACGGCGAGGCGGCGAGACTTCGGACATCCGGCCAGCGGCGGACGAACCGCGCGAAATACGGCCCGACCGTCTTCACCGTCGTCTGCTGCAACATGATTTCCGACAGCCAGACCCGATAAGGATCGGCTGTCTCTTTCGGGCCAGCGCGCCAGGGCAGGATGCGGCGGTGGCGGTCGTACCAGGTGAGCAGCGCTGCCTCCCGACCCTTTTGCTCATCTTTTCCCCTCCCCCCTTGCGGGGGAGGGTTAGGGAGGGGGGTAGCTACTTGCGCCGACGCTGGCGATGTACCCCCCCCCCCCGCCCTTTCCCCCCCCCCCCCCCCCCCCCAGGGGGGGGGGGAGGAAAAGGGTGGGGCGGCGCCCCTTTTCTTGGGGGCCAGTTTTCTTTCCCCGG